>Ga0105241_10002912_pt1 | contig 12786 bp, 5 predicted proteins | sample KBSC64metaG_FD_80422 | JGI IMG/M metagenome (GOLD analysis project Ga0105241, IMG submission 80422) | Corn rhizosphere microbial communities from Kellogg Biological Station, Michigan, USA - KBS C6-4 metaG | ecosystem: Host-associated > Plants > Roots > Rhizosphere > Soil | place: Michigan, USA... | reverse complement strand
TAAAACTGAAATATGCTTCCCGTCCCCCCGCGGGAAACGAGGCGCATTGTTGATTTCGAACGTGGAATCAGACCAAGCAACGAAAACCCAGTCTTCGGAAGTTCCGTTGAAAATTGGGTTGCGGGAACTGCAGCTTTGCCTCCTGCCTTCCCGGCTGGAGCCCTATCACTGTCTGCGCATGGATCAACCGGAGCTGAAGGCTTCTTACATTTTTGTGGACGACGAGGTTCCCGACACAGTGCGCGCGTATCGCCTCGCCAGCCAGCGCTATCTTGCCGACGGCCTCGGCTTTAAGGGAGGGCAAACGGAGAAGGCGCTGTACTCTGACCTGATGATGCTGTGCTGGTCAGCAGGCCCATCGAACCCGCTACCTACGGTGGCGCCAAGCATCTGGTATTCCGCCGCGGGCGAAATGTATTTGCGCGACAGTTTCTTTGCTGTGAGCGGCGTCCACAATCGCGAGTTGAACGAACAAGTTTTCGATGTTTGGGCGGCAAACCAAGGGGAAAACGGGGCGATCAATACGCTGGTTGAGCCGTTCAAAGCGAATTTGGAACGCAAGTCAAACGACTCTACCCCGTTGTGGCTGATGTGGGCGCTTCAGAATCGGAAGCGCTTTGGGACAACTCTGCCCATGGCGAAAATCCGAAAGGCGGCTGAATATTGTTTGCGAACTTACGACCGCAATCATAACGGGACTTGCTGGGCCCAATTTGTAATGGGGCAGCTCGATGTGATCGCCTATCCGGAAGGAACAGTGGATCTCTGCGAAAACCAGGGAATGCTCGCGGTGACCCTACGCGTCATCAAGGCGCTGGGAATCCCCGGGCTAAGTGAAGAGATCTCCGACGATTACATTGACCAAGCGGAGAAAATTTACAAGTCGTACTACGATCCCCAGCTGAAGTTTCTTTTGCCTGCCCGCAATATTAAGGATGCAATCGGATTTGCGGAGATATTTCCCGAATTTCTGTCTTTATGGCTGTTTGGACGCAAGATCCTGACAGACGAAATGGTGCTCAGCCATCTGGAACGCATCCCTGTTCTGCTGCCTGACGATGCTGCTCCGCACCCTGAAGCAAGTGGCACAGTGCGGCCGATCTTTATCGGCCTGACACCGGGAGGTAAAGGCTGGGACTACTTTACGGAAACCTGGCATCCGATGATCAGCAAAGAGCACGCTGCAACGTACGCTAATCACAACATGGACGGGATCTACTATAACGGCGGGAGTTGGATGAGAATTGAGATATGCGGCTACGTTACAGGAAAGCTGCACGGATGGACTAAAGCCGACCACGCCATCGAAAACCGTCTGTGGGCCGAAACCAATCTCTCTCCTAACTTTCCCACTAGCCAGGAATATCTTGCTACGGACCGAAAGCACCCGTTTTTCGGCTACCATCGCGTATTCGCGTGGAATGCGTTTGTTTTGCGGGCGATGGAAATGGCGGGATTGCGAACGCCCGAGATGGATCCAGATTATTCGAAATGACTCCGCCAATCCTGAGCAACTTTTTACGCGCGAGCTCTACAAGCTGAATCTCAAGAGGCAGAAGCCGGCCAATTAGCGTTATTATCACCATTCAGTGTTTATGAAGCAGTTCTCGATCGACCTTAATCGGTCCGCGATCCGCCATGTTAAACAGTCGCTGTTTTTCATCTTGCTTGCCAGCGTTTCTCAGTTCGTGGGTGGGCAGACGCCGGCGATGCCCGCAAGTGAAGCAGTCAACGCGCATTTTACCGCTGCCCAAAAGGCACAGCGGCAGGACGACTACGCTACCGCCGAACGTGAATACCACGAAGTGATTGCTGTGGCGCCGGAATTCGCGGAAGCGCACATGAACCTGGGCCTGGTTTACCAGCTACAAAACCGCTTTGGGGAGGCGATGGCCGAGTTCAGTCAGGCCCTTAAGATCAAGCCTGGCCTGACAGGCGCCAATTTTTTCCTGGGCGTGGATTATTGCAAGTTGGGTGACGGCGCCGCGGCTTTGCCTCATCTGCGCTCAGCCGTTAGAGCAAATCCGCAGCGGCCCGAGACTTGGTTATGGCTGGCAACGGCGCAACAGATGTCTGGCGGCACGCAGGCTGAAGCCACGACTCTCAAGCACGCCTTGACCGTGCATCCACAAAATATCGATCTCTTGTACTTACTAGGCCAGTCTTACGAGCGTCTGGGAAAGACAGAAGTTGCTGGCTTGGCGAAAATCGCGCCTGCGTCATCATGGTCTGAACAATTGCTGGGTGAGAGTTATCTAACGGGTGGTGATTGGACATTCGCCGTCATTCGTTTCCAAAATGCCCTTGCCCTTCCACCGCCGCGGCCTGGTATTCATGTCGAGATGGGAGAGGTGTTGCTGCGGGCGCGCAGACTTGAAGCGGCCGCACGCGAGTTCGATCAGGAATTGCAGCTTGACAGCAACAATGTGCGTGCGCTGGTCCGTCGTGGAGAAGTGAAACTGATTCAAGGAGACGCTGAAGCCTGCATGCAGGATTGGGCGCGAGCGTTAGCCATCGATGCGCCACAAGCCGAGCAGGTCCTCGGCCTTCGCGAGATTGGATTCGGAGATGCCGCTTCCGAGCGACTGCCAGAAGCATGGCGCGATAAAGCAGAGAAGCTCGCGGCTTGGTTTCAAGATCGGCCTGACCCCGCAGCCCATTTCGCTATGGCGTTCCTGGCATTGCAAGCCGGAAGTTCTTCAGATGCGGCCGCGAAGCTCGCGAGCATGACGCTCACCAAGTCGCCAGCCGCATCTGGTGTTTGCACAGAACGGGCGCTTCGGTCAGAACTGAATGAGCATCGCTATTCAGAGGTATCGCGCTGCCTTCCTGGCGCGACGCGCAATTTGCCTGGCTCTCTCCGTATTCCAGCCGCACAGGCATTATTCGAAGTGGGCAAGTACGAAGACTCTCTAAAGCTACTATCAACTCTGGCCGAGAAGGATGCTCATTCGCCGTCGGCCTATTATTGGCGAGCGCGCTGCTATGAAAAACTGGCCATGGTCGCCTACCTGCACCTTTATCAGGCAGACCCGGACTCTTATCGCGTTCATCAACTCCTGGGCGATTTGGATGCGGTGAAAGGCGACGACAAAGGAGCGATCGAAGAATATCGAGCCGCGATCACGCAAAAGCCTTCTGTACCAAATCTCCACTACAGCTTGGGTCACCTACTCTGGAAGAACCTGCAGACTGAAGAGGCGCGCACTGAGTTCGATGCTGAATTGGCGATCAATCCGCGCCATGCGGGTGCGCTTCACGACTTGGGCAATACTTACCTTCTTGAGCATCAACCAGAAAAAGCGCTGCCATTGCTGACTCGCGCCCAAAACGCCGAACCACAAGATCCGGAGCTTCATCGCGATCTTGGCAGCTGCTACACGCAGCTGCGCGACTTCCGTAGAGCCGAAGCGGAGTTCAAGATCGCAGTGGCCGCTGATGAAGACGGCTCCGTGCACTATAAGTTGGCACGTGTTTATCAGACGCTGGGCGAAAAGGACAAAGCTGCGACTGAGTTTGCGCTTTCAGCGCAAATGAACCACGACTCGCATCGCAAGCTTGAGCAACGAACGGACCGCATAAAAAATATTCAAGGTTTGGCCGAAGACTCCTCCGCGGGCAACGAATAAGAATGGGCTGTTCGCCTTACGATATGGGTGCTACCCCCCGCTGGCAAATGCTCGCACCTGAGGCCGGGCCATCTGGGCGACGGAAATGCTGACCACAGAGGGATCGAAACTGCGTTGGCTTTGTGTGGCACTTGTTCTATCTGCTGTCGGCGCCCTGGCGCAATCGTTTCCTGATGACGCCTTTAAACGTGGCTTACTTGCACTCAAAGACGGCCATCTCGAAGTCGCTCTGTCGGAACTTACTACTGCCGAGCAACGGTCTCCCACTAATGCACGCATTAGAAATTTTCGGGGGGTCACCCTTGCTGCCTTGGGCCGGAGCGACGAAGCCGCCCGGGAATACCACGAAGCCGTGCGCCTGGACTCTCGCATGGAGGATGCATATCGAAATCTCGGGCTACTTGAGTGGTCCGAGCACCATCTCGATCGGGCGGGTGAAGACCTGCGGCACGCGCTCGCCCTCGTTCCCAAAGATTCTTTTGCCCACTATTATCTCGGGCGAGTGCTGCTCGACTCGAAAGAATACGCAGCAGCTTTATCGGAGCTGAATCGATCCTCGGTGCCGTGGCCACAAGACGCAGACTTTCTTATCCAAGTGGCGGTTGCGAAAAATGCTATTGGTCAACGTGAAGAAGGAAACCGAACGCTAGATCGCCTGGTTGCCATACCGCTGAATACTACGCAGTCGATTATTGTTGCCGACCTGCTGCTTTCGGCAAAGCGCAACGAGGCTGCTTTTCATCTCTTGCAAGAGTTGGTGCAACATCAGCCGAGCGATGGGCAGTGGGCCCGATTTGATCTCGCACGGGCTTATCTCGTTGCCCGGAATTATGAGAGCGCTGCCGCCCGTGTCCACGACTATATTGAGACCTCACAAAAAAATCTTTCCCCCACAGATTCAGCTTCCGCCTGGTCTTTGCTCGGCATCGCAGAAGCGAATCTCAAAAACTCCGACGTGGCGATCAATGCCTTTCATCATGCAACGAAGCTCGAACCAAGTAACGACGAATACTGTCTCAATCTCACCCGCGAACTGATGGAGTTGTCTCGTTATGACGAGGCGATTGCAGCAATTCAAGCGGCACTGGTCGCGAACCCGAAGTCCTATGCTTTGCACTTGCGTCTGGGAGCAGTCTATCTCGCTGCGGCCAGATACCCCGATGCCGAGAAATCTTTCCGCGAACTGGTTGAAGCGAATGACCCTCTTCCGATCAGCTATATCGGCCTGGCCCAGGTTCTTATGCGTACCGGACGCGATGACGATGCGGTTGTAGAACTAACCGCAGCTGAACAGAAACTTGGGCCAAGCTTTCTGATCGAATATTTTCGGGGGCTTGCATTGAAGCGCACCGCCAAGTCGAGCGATGCAGTCTCAGCATTCACAGAAGCGCTCCACCTGAATCCTTCCAGCGCGGAAGCGCACCGCGATTTAGGAAGCACGCTGCTGGCCCTCGGCAAAATTGCCGAAGCGATCTCAGAATTGAAGGAAAGCCTTGGTCTCGCACCTAACGATGTTCGCACGCAGCGCCTTTTAACTCAGGCCTACGCGCGATCGGGCGACCGAAACTCAGCGCGGCAATACCTGGACGCGCAAAAAGACTCTGCTGTGCCCGCGCCAGATCTGCAGGGAGATTTTATTCTGCCCTCATGGCAGTATCCGCCGCAAGAAAAGCGAGATTAGCGTCCCAACGCCCGATGCCGGTTTATCGCTGTATTCTTAATTAGCTGGTTCGTCGACGCGCAGATTCTGGTCGGACTTCACATTCTCCAGAATCTGATGAACGCCACTTGGCCACCTGATTTCAATTCTTGGGGCCATCACATTCCGGCCGAGGCCAAAATGAACTCTTTTATCGCTTGAGGAGAGATAACTGGCCGCCGTCGTTACGGTAGCAAACTGAATGCCCTGCGGCGTCACAAGTTTGACTTCTGCTCCAATGGCGTCACGATTGCTCTTGTGCCCGATCAATTCCAGAGTGAGCCAGTGATTCGGGGTTGCAGTGTCATTCCGCAAAACATAGGCCGGACCTTCATTCGTTGTAATCACTGCATCCAGGCGGCCATCGTTGTCGATGTCGCCGACAGCCAATCCGCGCCCTACCCAAGGCTCAGCGAAAATGCTGCCGGCATCTTTGGAAACATCTACGAAGCCGTGGCCGGTGTTCCTTGCCAGCAGCATGGGCTCGCGATAACGAAGATTCGGGAAAGTTAATTGAATGTTGTCCAGGTCATGACCTTGAGCGATCAACAGATCTTTGTAGCCATCGTTGTCATAGTCGAAAAATCGAAAGCCCCAACCGGAATGCGTCCGCGTGATCCTGCCTAAACCCGATGAGTAGGTTTCGTAAGCGAATGTGCCGTCCCCATTGTTTCGGTAAAGAGCATACATTTGATCGGCCAAATCTGTGATCAACAAATCTGGCAGCCCATCGTTGTTGTAGTCGCTGAAATCTATTCCCATTCCGGCAAAGCTGTGGCCTTCTCCGTCGACCGCAATGCCGGCAGATAGCCCAACTTCCTTAAACCGGCCATTGGCCTGATTGTGATACAAGAATTCCGGCATAGAATCGTTGGCCACACAAATGTCGATTCGCCCATCACGATCGTAGTCGGCGATGGCGATGCCTAAGCCTTTGCCGGGTTCGTCCATGCCGATGTTGTGCGAGATTTCAGTGAAATGGCCATTTCCATCATTGTGGAAAACCAACGGCGTGATTGGGTGAAATACATCCGGCGTGCAGTATGAGCGATACCCTTCGCGATGTTCGCCACACCAGATATCGTCAAAGTTCCAGTCCAGATAGCGAAGCACCACCAAGTCGAGGAGTCCATCGTTATCGAGATCCACCCACGCCGCGCTCGTGGACCAGCCCATGCCACGAACGCCCGCTCGGTCGGTCACGTCAGTAAAGGTACGGTTTCGATTGTTGTGGTAAAGCTTATTTCCGCCGAAAGCAGTGACGTATAGATCTTCGTAGCCGTCGTTGTCGTAGTCGCCAACGGCAACTCCCATTCCATAACCCTCGCCCTGCAGACCAGCTTTCTCGGTGATGTCCTCAAAAGTTCCATCGGGCCGCTGGTGATAAAGCCGGTTCCAGTCACTGGGCCCGCTCTTCTGAGGGATAGCTCTCTGGGGAGCCGGGTCAGAAAGAGATGCGCCGTTCACGATGAAAATGTCGAGCCGGCCATCGTTGTCGTAATCGAATAAGGCGACGCCTGAGCCCATTGTCTCAATCAGGTATTTCCTCGAAGTGTGCGACGCAATATTCTCGAAGTGCACGCCGACTGAAGAGGTCACGTCCGAGAAGTGAGGTATTGTTGAACTCATCTGGCCACTGGCCGAATCCTGGCCGTAGGTCATCAGCGACGTCACCCATACTAGACAAACAAACAGCAGCCCGCACTTGCTTGCAAACGAATACGATTTTCGGGTTTCGGTCATGTTGCCAAGATCCGATCACTTCGAGAAACGGGTGCGCCGCGGTCTAACGCCGTAAGGAAAGAAGCGGGGCCCAAGCTATTTGTGTCGTTCGCTTGAACCGGGCACGCGGCCCGCTTTTTCCAGCTCGAGTTTCGAAAGTTTGTCGAACTGGGCGAGTTCTTGGGCGCTCGCTTCCGGGTTGTGTAACTCGCCATACACCTGGGCCAGAAGATAGTGAGGCTGTGCCGCCGTCGGGTCGGCGTCGATGGCCGCAAGAAGTTCTGACCTTGCATTCTCAGGCTGCTTCTGTCCGCGATAGCATTCCCCTAAGAGCAAGTGGATCTGGGCCATTTTCGGCTGACCTGTTTCAGCGACGCGCAAGTAACGACAGGCGTCTTCAAACTGTTGTTCGTGCACGGCGATATCACCGAGGTAGAGGTTAGTCATTGGATCATCTGGATTTTCCTGTAGTGCCTGGAGAAATTCAGATCCTGCACTCTCCCATTCATGCTGTGCCCAGTAGGCGACCCCGATCGAGAAATGAATTCCCGGCGCGTCGGGGCGTTTGGCCAGAGCAGACTTGTATTCGCTGATCGCGTCCGCATATTGTTTTTCCCCTGCGTACGTCTCTCCCATCAATGCGTGTAGTTGGAAGGATTCCGGATCAAGCTCTTTGAGCTTTTCAATCGCTTGCAGTGACGCGTTAGTGTGCAGGCGTGCGAGTTCGTAGTAGGCGTCTGCGTCCTTGGGATTTTCGGCGACCGCTTTATCCAGTTGTACGATGGCGTCGTCGATACGACCCGAGGAACGCAGCGCCAACGCAAGATAATAGCGGCAACGCGGATGTGGTTTCTCCGTCGCCAGTTCTTGTTGGAAATTTTCTATTGCGGTAGAGAAGTCTTGCTTGCCGAAGTAAGAAACTCCCATGAAAAAACTCACCTCGGAGTATTTTGGGGAGCGGGCAAGCGCTCGACGAAAGTGCTTGATGGATTGGTCGAACTTTAATTCCGTTTGTTCCAAAACGCCCAATCGCTTGAGAATCTCGGGATCGTCTGGGCTTATCGTAAGGGCCTGCTGGTATAACTGCTCGGCAACCACGTATTCCCCTGACTTCTCACGGGCTCGCGCTTGATCGAGCAAAAGGCTGACTTGCGTCTGAGCGGACGCTGGAAGCAGAGAGAACAACGACAGGGCCAAGATTTGCCGACCCCTGCGCAAAATCACACAGCAAAAGACCTGGAAATAGCAATTCACGAGAATCGAAGCGCCTGGCGCGCCAAGCCGCGTCAGTTTACCACGAGGGATTTAGAACGAAGCCTGGGAATGCTAATCACTGAATCCGCCGGGCGGAAACCAGCGTGGTGGAGTTTGGCGCTCCAGAAACAGTGCGCGATCGAATGAGAGCCTCGAACCAGACGTTTTGGTTTTTTGCATCGGAGAGCTGGATTCCGAGGGCATTCTGTAACAGGCGGCGGTTGTCGGGTTCCGCTAGGAAGCGGCCTGCGGCTTCCGTTCCTTCTTGCTGCAGGCCTTGCAATATCAGAACACTTCCATCATGGGTCATATTTGGAAGGAGCGCTATCGTCGCATAGTCCTCTCCCTCCATGCCTGTCCACCGCAGGCCTTGATACTGTGGTTGCTCATTGGGCAAGGGACGTGCATTCAAGAAAGATTTCACACTCTTGCCAACAGATGCCTCAGATTCGCGAAAGTTGAGTTTGTCCTGGAAAAGCGCCACCCATGGGTTCGAGGCCGGGCTGCCAATAAAAATGTAGTTCTCATGATCCAAGTCCCGCACCTTCAAGTCTTTAGCGGAGCGCACAAAAACCTGCTTTTGTAACGTCCCAGCCATCTTGATCAGCGATACCGCGTCGGCCACGTCTGCAAATGAAGTGAGCGTCGAATTGGAAATGTAGTCGTCAAAAGAAGAACCGGCCTCGCCCATCTTCGATACTGCGGCTCGCTGCGGAAATTCGTGATTTACGTACTCCTCAAGCGAACCGCGTTGCCCGGTAAGAATTCGCAGCATGCCGTAGTTGCAATCCGCGACCACTATAATTGTTTGGTGCCTGGCATCGAAAATCTGCGAGAAAGGCCATGCAGGGGCCGCGACTGAGGCAGGCGCACCTTGAACGTTGGTTTGTGATCGATAGAGTAAAACCGCGCAAAGTATCGCCAGGAGCCCGGACAAAACCCACGGCAACATGAGTCGATGCAGTCCTGGCGCAACCGGCGCGATCTCCGCGATCGTAACCGGCGCGATGTCCGGGGCTTTTGCGTTTCTGAAGGTCGGGGCGTACGAGCCCCTCGGTATCTCAACTATCAGCTTTTCGTCGCGCCCAACCCCATCAAAGTATTCGTGCAGTTTGAGACGCAGCTGCCGTACATGGACGCGGACTGAACTGTCTTCCAGAGGACTGTATCCGGCAGGCTTGTGGAATAACCTCTCGCCAACATGCTGTTCTGTCAATTCGTGGGCATACCCGCGAATAGTCTGCTCTGCGAGGTATTGGAGCAGGTCGCGTAATCGACCACTCTTCTGAAAGGGTGCACTGCAAACGATCCTCTGAATCAGAAGCCAGCGCTCGTCACTGAGGGGATCGTCAATGACTGCGGGTTGAGGCGCTGGGGTACTCATGGAGGAGCGACGCGGCTGCCGTCGAGGTAAACCAGTGCAGGCATAGTACCACACGAAGATTGGGCTTGGAAATTTTCGAAGAGGGTAAGAAATATCCGCCGTACAACCCAGATTCTCATGTGAATCACCATGAATTTACAAGCTACGCCCTTTTCTTCCCATCTACTGGAAGCGTTACACTCAGTCACACTACGTTACGGGTGTGTTTTTCGTGGGTATGAGTTTCTGTATATGAGCTATGGAAGAGCGGAGAAATATCTTCCTGGCAGGAGGCCGGAGTGAAAGACTTTTTGCGTCTGCTTTTCGTGTCTGGGCTGCTCGCCGCGTTTCTGGTCCTCTCAGCCTCGGGACAAACAACCAACGGAAACATTCAAGGGACAGTTGTTGACCCTAGCGGTGCTGCGGTTGCCGGAGCCGCCGTTACGGCCAGGAACGTGGATACCGGACTTACCGTGGCAGCCACAACAACTGGCGCAGGAGTCTATGCATTGTCGAACCTTCCGCCCGGTCGCTACGAGGTCACAGTCGAGATCAGCGGCATGAAGAAGTACGTGCAAGATGGTATTACGGTGGCGACCAACAGCACTGTCGGGTTGGACGTACATTTACAAGTGGGCGCAGCGACTGAGTCAGTCACCGTAACCTCCGACGCCGCCCAGTTAGAAACTGAAACTTCAGACATCGGTTCGACCGTGCAGAACAGCCTGGTTGCCAACCTCCCGTTGGAAGTTTCTGGGACGATCCGCAATCCGGTTCAATTCATCACGTTAGTTCCCGGTTTTGTTGGTAATGTCGGAAACGACCCCGGCAGCAACTCGACCGATGATTTCAAGGTAAATGGCGGACAGATGGGGGGTACCGACGTTCTCGTAGACGGCGTTTCGATCTCATTAGTATCGCCCAACACGCAGTGGAACAAGGGCGTGTCCGCGGAAGGGGTGCAGGAATTCAAGGTGTTGCAGAGCAACTTCGCACCTGAGTTCGGCGAATCCGGCGACGGCATCATTAACCTGACCATGAAGTCTGGTACCAACGACTTCCACGGCTCAGCGTATGACTTCCTGCGTAACCGTGCTTTGGATGCAAATGCCTGGACCCTCAACACACAAAACGCATTCAATCGGGCGATCGGGCATCCGCTTTCTCCTAAGCCAGTAGATACTCAGAATGACTTTGGCTTTACGGTCGGTGGTCCGGTGTACATTCCTCATCTATATGATGGCAGGAATAAAACATTTTTCTTTTTCGATTACGAAGGGTTTCGCTTTCACACCGGGAGTTCTGGCCCCACCAGCTATATTCCCGAATCATTTCGGAGCGGAGACTTTTCAGCGATTTGCCAGAACGGATTTACGGGGGGAATCTGCAATGATCGCGATTCGGGCAACCACATCATTAACCAACTGTATGATCCAACGACGCACAACGCCATCTCCAACAACCTGCTCTCCAACGATCCTAATTACACACCCAGCGCGGTAATGACTCAGGTCTTCTCGTTACTGCCTGCAACCAGCGGCGGTTTGACCAATAACGTATTCGACCGCTCGACTTCCAGCACGCAAGCAAATTTGTGGGACCTGAAAATCGACCAAACCATTTCTGATAAGCAACGGTTTTCATTTGGTTTTGATTACGACAACACGAAAACTGGCGGCAGTTCGATTCTGGCGCCTTTTCTCGGTTCACAGACACCGCAAGACACCCGTTATGCAAGGTTCAGTCACAATTACATCTTCAGTCCGACTGTAGTGAACCAGTTCCTGGTGGGTTTCAGCCGCCGATTCAGAACGGAATCCTCCAATGGCCTCGGCCAGAATTGGCCGCAGAAGTTGGGACTGACCGGCGTAGCCGAAACCACATTTCCCTGTATCAAGTTCATCGGAACGAACTATCAGGACAATCTGAACAACTGCGGCGACTCCCAGTTTGCGGATAACGTATATCAGGGAGACGACTCGGTGAGCGTGGTCCGGGGAAAACATACGATGAAATTTGGGGGCGGGCTGCGCGCGCTGCAATTCAACACTCGTCGGCTCACGCAATCTTCCGGCGAATTCCATTTTGACGCGGCGGAAACCAGCACGACGGGTACGAGTGGCGGCACGGGTGGCTATGCTGTCGCCAGCGCACTGTTTGGCCTGGTCGATAATGGGACGCTGAATTACGGTCACACACTCGGCGTACGCTACAAGGATTTCTCCTTCTATGGCCAGGACACTTATAAGGCTACCTCGCATCTGACGTTAAATTACGGTCTCCGGTACGACTTGGACTTACCGGCACGGGAATCGCAGGATCGCTTCTCGGCTGTAGATCCTACGCTTCCAAATCCTGGCGCAGGCAACATTCTGGGTGCGTACACGTACTATGGAAGCGGAACCGGCCGTAACGGGAAGACGAGGCTTCAGGACACCTATACCAAAGCCTACGGACCGCGACTGGGTTTTGCTTACAGCATCAATGACAAGACCGTCCTGCGCGGCGGATACGGAATATTCTACGAGCCGCTAAAAGAAGGATCCTTTGCCGACCAGGACGCTTTGGGATTTTTCAATATCGAAAACCTGAGTGTTGGCAACGGAGCACCGTTCCAGATCGATAACGGTTTCCCGCACATCCTGCCTCCGTCGGGCCCATTCATACCAGAAGGGCAAAATGGCAATGGTGGCGTACTGCTTGTGCCTCGCAACAGCGGAAGACCTGCCGACATTCAATCCTGGAACCTCGACGTCCAACGGCAGATCACGAAAAACCTCCAAGCGAGCGTTGCGTATGTGGGTTCGAAGGGAACTCACCTTCCAGCCCTGAACGTTATTCCCAACCAGGTAAACCCTGCGCTTCTTCCACTGGGCAGCGAACTCAGCATGGATTCGAGCTGTTTGGCAGCATCAACATGCCCAACCGCAGTCGCAGCAGGTGTGACGTTGCCGTACGCAAGCTTCACGGGGCCTCTAAATCAAGCTCTGCGGCCGTTCCCCCAATATCAGGCAATCGAATACCGCGACGTGCCGATCGGCAACAGCCGGTATACCTCGGTTCAGGCTAAGTTAGACAAGCACTTCAATAACGGATTACTGTTCCGCACCTTCTACACG
>Ga0105241_10002911_pt1 | contig 12786 bp, 8 predicted proteins | sample KBSC64metaG_FD_80422 | JGI IMG/M metagenome (GOLD analysis project Ga0105241, IMG submission 80422) | Corn rhizosphere microbial communities from Kellogg Biological Station, Michigan, USA - KBS C6-4 metaG | ecosystem: Host-associated > Plants > Roots > Rhizosphere > Soil | place: Michigan, USA... | reverse complement strand
GGGATGGCTGGATCGCGCCTATTTCCAGCGACGACTATACCTTCACGGTGCGGATTGCCGAAAAAGGGGACACTGTCCGCCTTTGGATCAATGGGATTTCCGTGCTGGACACCACCGCCGATCTGGTGAACAACACCTGGCAGATCAAGTCTTCCCTTGTGTCGGGACAGGCGGTCGCAATCAGACTCGAATATTTGTCAAAACATCCGAAAAGTGAAGTGCACCTGCTTTGGGAGACCAGAACCATCGCTCAGACGACGGTGGATGCGGGTTTTTTTTACACCGCTCTGAATCTTCCTGCCATTCTCGACACCCTCACACTATGTCATCGTAACGCGCTCCTTGTAAATGGCTTGACGCTAAGCCTGCCTGAGCTCAATTACCTCACCCTCCACGCGACCGATTTTGGATCCATCGACTTCAGCAATTTGAAGGGCAAGGATTGGCAAACCCTCTGCCGATACACCGATCTCAGAAAACTGATCCCCGCGTCTTCCCTGCTTTCCCTCTTCCAACAGGCAACAGCCGAAGACGCCACAGCCCCGGGCAATCCACCGTCGGACGCGCTTCTCTCCGCGATCGCCAAGGCTACCAACTGGAATAAAGCTGCATTGGTCTACCTGACGAAACTGTATTTCACGTACTCCGCCAAAGACTTTAAAAACGAGATCGCTTTTGGCACGCTGCAAAAGGCATTCACAGTTTCCAAATCGACGGGCATCGCCATCGGCGATCATGGTCTCCCCGCCTGGGTCCCGGTGGAAGGGGCACATACCAACTTCGACGACCTCTACGGGATGGCGCTCGACATTAAAAATGCGGTCCGCGCCAAATATACCGACAAGAACTGGACGAAGATATCCCGGCAACTGAACGATAAGCTGCGTGAGCATCAGAAAAAAGCGCTTTCAGCCTTTCTCCTGACCGACCCCTACCTGAAAAGCCAGGGCGTCACCAATCTCAATCAGCTTTACGAGTATTTGCTCATCGATGTGCAAATGGAAGCCTGCATGGATTCGTCCAGGATCATCCAGGGGACAATGGCGCTGCGTCAATATATCGATCGCGGTATACTCAACCTGGAGGTCTCCCGGGGCGTTCCCGCTAACGCTTTCTCGGACGACGACCGGGAAAAATGGGAATGGATGAAACACTATCCGGTGGAAGCCGCCTGGAAGAAACTCTGCGTCGACACCGAAAATTATCTGGACGAAACCCTGCGCGACGACAAGACGCCTTTTTTCAAGGAAATGGAATCTGAGCTCCAGAAAGGCGATATCACCCCGGATTCGGCGCTACTGGCGTTCCAAAATTATTTGTTCAAATTAAATGAGGTCAGTAACCCCGAGATACTCGCGACATTGGACGACAACGAAGCGCAAAAGACCCATGTCTTTGCACGCACGCATACCGCGCCTTATGCTTATTTCTACCGCTTTCTGGATCGTACCGGCGCCCCGGATCAACTCCGCTGGTCGCCCTGGGAAACGGTGCAACTCGATATCAAAAGCATCGACGATGGATTCAACAGCGGCACGCACCTGGTTCCGTTGGTGTATAACAAGCGCCTTTTCTTATTCTTGCCGGAATTCTCGCCGCGCCAGGTAGATAAACTACTTCCGGCCGGTAATCTGGCAGACCAGGGCAATCGAAATTCGGCAGACCTCAAACAGCAGACCTACTGGGAGATCCGCATCGGCTGGAGCGAGTACGCCGGCGGTAAATGGACGCCCAAGAAAATATCGAAAGAATCTCTGTCGCCGTTTTACACTGATTGGGTGAATATCTGGCAATCTTTCAATAGTTCGCAATTGAAAGCGAATCAGGAAATAACCGGGCAGATCCAATCGCTGCAACAGGTCATCGACCTGCAAAATCAGTTTTTGGCTGATCATCCTGAGTATGCTGACGCCATCAATTATGCTAACGCAAAACTCGAAGCAGGCATCACCAGTTTGCAAGCCACCTATTATCCCCTCGCTGACATGCCTACGGTCAAACCCAAGGATTTTATCTTCAACACGAATATCTACCAGGGGCAGGTTACGATCGGGGTCTATATCCGAACCTCCTATCTCGACTCACTCGCCGATTTTGGGGGTGACACGAACCCTGTATACCTCGGCTCCTTCGTCCTTCCGGATATCCAGTCGAAACCGGTCACCGACTTCAGCGATAGCAACGAATACCGATACATCGAGGCCTTCAAGGTGGGACTGGATGATACCGCTGACTATGAACCCTTCTTTCAATCTTATGAAAAAGTGGGACCGCTAAGCCTGGCGGGTGTATCCTTCCTGGATAATCCCAGTATCGTTCACCGGGTCCATTTTTCCAATGACGTAAAGCTCACGGATTTCGAGGATAACCTTAAATATCCGTTCTTCTACAGCGATGTCACGCTATCACGGGTATACTTCGCGATCCCACTCATCCCAACCATCATTTATCAGCTGAAGAACCCCGATGAACAGTATTTCCAACCGTTCCGCAACCATGAGCCTCCGCTCGTGAAACAAAAATTCATCCCACCCTCGATGCGCGTCGAAATGCTTGCCAAGTCGACGCGGCCGGTGGAAATGAAGATGTCGGCGCTCCGGCCCGGCGCCGATCAGGCGTTGCTGGATAAAATGGTCCATATTGACCTGGAGAAAAATTTCAACGTTCCTTCTTCCTTCGGTGGGGCGATGGCTAATTTCGTTCCGTATCCCCGGGTCTCCGGCGGCGTGCTGGCCTTTTACAATTTCCGCCACCCCTTTACTCCTTCCTTTATAAAAAAACTCAACAATGCCGGCGTAGCCGAACTGGAAACGGCCGACACGGCGGAGTTCAAGATGGATCCCAATTGCCCATGGATGGACGTGGCCAAGGGACTCCTGGCCAATGATGCCGGAGCCTTTTTCAATTATTATCAGCCGGAGTGGGCACATGTAAAACAATATGCACCGGGATTGGGATTACCCAATTACTATATTGATTGCGTAGATGAGCATGACAACGGCGCACTTTCCATTTATAATAAGGAACTGTTCTTTCACGCCCCGTTGTACATCGCCACCCGGCTCAGTAAGAACGGCAAGTATGCCGATGCCCTGACCTGGTTTCACTACATCTTCAACCCGATGTCGACCGAAGCACCGCTCGACGCCACGCATCCCAATACTCCCTATTGGGGATACCTGCCTTTTAAGATGACACCCGAGGAAAGCATAACACAGTTTCTCGATACGCTCGTACCAGGGTACAACCACAATCAAACGGTGCGTGAATGGCGCGAGAAGCCTTTCCAGCCGTTCGTTATTGCGCGCGACCGGCCCATCGCCTTTATGAAAAATGTGGTGATGGCCTATCTCGATAACCTGATCGCCTGGGCCGATGATCTGTACAGGTCTTTTACCCGGGAAAACATTACGGAAGCAACTCAGATCTATACGCTCGCCCTGGACATCCTCGGGCCAGCCCCGGAATTCATCCCGGATCACGGCACATTCAAGGCGAAGAGCTATGCGGACCTGAAGCCCATCCTGGATGATTTCGGGGATGCCAGGGTCGACCTCGAGAACCTGTTCCCCTTTTCCAGCGACATACCCCCTTCGCCTACCTCGGCGACCGCGCCTTTCGACCTGCTCGGGATCGTCAGACCTTACTATTTCTGTATCCCGGCCAACGATAAATTGCTGGGATATTGGAAAACCATCGGCAACCGGCTGTTCAATATCCGGCACTGCCGCAATATCGATGGCATCGAGCAGCCGCTCCCGCTGTATGAGCCACCGTTGGACCCGGCGCTGCTGATTAGTGCCTTTGCCCAGGGACTGGACATCGGCAGCATCCTGGCCGACCTGGAAACACCCGAACCCCTCTACCGGTTCAGCTTTCTCTCTCAGAAGACAAGGGAGTTCATCGGACAGGTGAATTCATTCAGCAATGCGATGCTCTCGGCTTGCGAAAAAAGCGATGGCGAGGCAATGGCGCGCCTCCGTTCGACGCAGGAGATCAAAATGCTCGGTCTTGTAAAACAGGTGAAGGAGCGGCAGTTGCTGGAGGCAAAGGCCAACCGCGACTCGCTGGCATCCAGTCGCATCACGGCTGTCAAACGATTTGGTCATTATGTCGTCGAATTAGTCGGTAACGCCAACCCAGACATACCCGATACGCCCGAATTGCCTGACGAACTCACGGCCGATACCACGTTGCCCGTGGAAAATATCATTCCCGAGGTCAGCACGGCCATCGATGTCAGTCTTGCTTCAACGGACGAACGGGGTGTAAAGATCATTCCAAAGGAAAAGCTCGAACAGGACAAATCACAGGATGCGATGATTGCGCAGGCGACAGCCTCGGGTATGGAAGGGCTCGCGGCGATCTTTCACCTTCTTCCCTCGCTTGGCATTGCATTGCAACCCTGGGGCATTGGCTCGGAGAACAAGGTGGCGGGCGGGGATATGGTCGCCAATGCCCTCTCCGCAGCGGCCCGTGTTCCGCAAATCCTGGGATCTGTCTACTCCTACCAGGCGTCCCAGGCCGGCAAAATGGCCTCCTATATCCGGCGGGAACAGGACTGGGTATTTCAGGCGAACATGACTGCCCGCGAGATCATCCAGCTCGACAAGCAGATCACCGCTGCCGAGATCCGGGTGCAAACAGCGCAGAAAGAACTCGATAACCACGAACAGCAGATCGAAAATGCGCAGGGCCTCGATGACCTCCTTCACATGAAATTCACCAACCAGGAGCTTTACGACTGGATGAAGGACAGGTTATACGATGTCCACAAACAAAGCTACCAGCTGGCGTATAATCTCGCCAAAAAGACTGAAAAAGCCTATCGCCTCGAGTTAGGTCTCGACGACAGCAATTTTATCCAGTATGGATACTTTGTCAGTGCCAATAAAGGTATCACCGCCGGGGAGCAATTGCAATTGGCCATGGACATGATGGAGAGTTCCTACATCGAAAAGAATGAACACGTCGATGAGATCACCCTCTCTTTCAGCCTGCTAGAGGTCAACCCCCAGGCCTTGCTGGACCTCAAGTCAACAGGTATGTGTACGTTCGGTCTCTTCGAATGCTTCTACGATGTCTATTGTCCGGGCGAGTTCATGCGCTTGATCAAGGGCGTCCGGCTGAGCCTGCCTTGCATCGCGGGGCCCTATACCAATGTCAGCGCCCGCCTTACGATGACGGCCGGATATGTTCGCAAAGCGGATAATCTCTCGGTCTACCTTGCGGATCTGGCTGACTATCCTTCGCCGGCCTGCACTGCGATGACAACCAGCACCGCGCAAAATGACGGGGGTATCTTCGAATTCAATTTCCGCGACGAGCGCTACCTGCCCTTTGAAGGGGGTGGAGGAGCGAGTGATTGGCGCCTGCAACTGCCGCAACTGCGCGCCTTCAATTACGACAGCATCGGCGACGCGATCTTGCATGTCAGCTTTTATGCGAAAACCGATCCGGATTTCCGCACGCTGGTCGAGACGCCCGGCAACATCAAAGCAGCACTCAATAAGACCAAGGGCCTCTCCAAACTCATCAACATGAAGCAGGATTTTTCCCAACAGTTCTACAACCTGCTGCATCCGCCGGTGGTCGCAGGCAACCCTACGAACCAGACTGTGAGTTTCGATATCACCGAAAATCATTTTCCCTATTACCAGCGCGACTGGGATTTCAAGATCACGGGGGCCACAGTATATCTCAAGCCAAAGGACAAAAAAGCCATCGACCTGACGGGCCTTCAGCAATTGCAAATCAATGCCCAGCCCGTCGCGCCCGCTAATACCTGGAATGCGGTGAACGGTATGCAGCAAGGCGCGGTGAACCTGAATGGAAGCCCGAAAATAAGCTGGACGATCGATACCCAAAACCTGAACGGCTTCGACGAGGGTACCCTGGACAATGTCTTTATTCTGTTTGGCTATTCAATTCTGTGAGATTCTGGTAGCACGCGTGTCTTTTAAACATTCTGCTGTCCAGTTACCGGAACGGTGCCGGATTGCTAACGCGCAAAGAAGATTCCGAAAATGCACAAGTACGCACCCGTTTTTTTAACCCATATCGTTAAGTGAAAAGATATTCATTTTCCGGATTAGAATTGAACGACTTTGACTATTTTTGATAAAGCTCTTCACATCTTAGTTCGCTAGTGAGTAATCCGGTGAGTGAAATTTGCCGAAATTTTCCAAGGCATTGACATTCTGAATAATACAGGTCTAAATCGAATCCAGTCGTCCCGACAATGGTCCAAAGCTATCTTAGACGGGAGCCCGTAAAACGCTGATTTTACGGGCTTTTTCTATTATATCCATATCATTTTGCGGCGAAAGGTTCAAAACTTATTCCTATTAATAACCTCCATAAACCGGTTCCTGAATTTTTCACTGACAGGTATGCGCTTATCACCGATATAAACATGGTTGTCTTCGATCTTAGTAAGCTGCTCGTAATTGATAATATAAGAATTGTGTACCCTGATAAACGGAGATTTAAGTTGCTCTTCCATGTCTTTTAATCGACGGTATATCAGCACCTGTTCCTGGCCTGTCGCCAGCCTTACGTAATCCCTCTCTCCTTCAAAATACAGGATGTCCTTTAATAAGATTTTCCTCAATGTTTTTCCGGATTTCACGAAAAAAAACTCCGGTCCCTGTTCAGCATTTGACAGGTATTCCGGCCGGGGCCCTAAAAAATGCTGCTCTATTCTTTCGACCGATGCCAGGAAGCGCTTTAACGTGATGGGCTTAAGCAAATAGTCGATGGTCTGAAAAGAATAGCTTTCGACAGCATACTCGGAATATGCCGTGGTAAAGACAATTTTGGTGCGGGGCGGCAATAAGGTTGCGAGCTCCATGCCTGTGAGCTTTGGCATATTGATGTCCAGGAAGATAAAATCGACCGCGTTCGTTTTTAAGAACGCCAGTGCCTCCAGCGCATCATAACATTTCGATTTCAGGGTCCAGGGCGTACTTTGCTTTACCAGAAGTTCCAGCAGACTGATAGCGTCAGGCTCGTCGTCGATAATTATGCAGCTTAAATTCATTTAAGCGGGATTTTTAAAAATGCAGTAAATAATTCTCCTGCATTATCAATGGTCAACTCAAATTTCTCGCCATATAACATCCTGAGCCTTTTGCTTAAGTTAACGATGCCAAATCCACCGGGGAGACTGCCGGGCTCCGGATCTACCTTGCGGTTGCTGGTTTTAAAAAACAAATAATCACTTTGCTGGACCAATGAGATAGTTACCTGGTTTTGCTTTTCAGATTTGTCGATCCCATGTTTGAAGATATTTTCTACAAAGGGCATGAGCAACATAGGCGGAATGCGGATATCGGGGTTATACGCCTTCTCGAAATGAATCGCCGCGCCGTGCCGGATACGGATCCTTTCAAGCTCCATATAGTTTTCTATAAATGCCACTTCTGTCGATACCGGCACTTCATCCTTCGGGCTTTCATCGACAAAATAACGCATAATATCCGACAAACGTTCGATCAGGCCAGCTGCCGGCGGATCGACTTTATAAACCCGGTAATAAATGCTGTTCAGCGCGTTAAAAAGAAAGTGTGGCTGAACCTGCGATTTGAGCAAGTTAAGTTCGGCCTGGCTCTTCTGGAAAAGAATTTCCTCCGTTTGTTGTTTTAAGGTGAAATAGGCAATGGCAATGCGAAAAACCAGGCTGAGGACATAGATCAGGATACCTCCGGGGACATATTCCAGCAATTCAAGGATATCTACCGGCTCTGTTCTTATAAACTTAAAATGCTCATAAAGAACAATGCTTACGTATCCTTTTAGCATACCCGTTAAAATTAATAGGAACGCTACGGAAATGCCGTACAATACGAACCTTCTCTTTTGATAAAGCACCGGGTATAGCAATAGGATATTCCCGTATATAATGACGGCATACGAGGTGGAGTCGACTACGGTGTTAATGGCTGATTTAAGCACGCCAGCCATCGGCAGCACCGAAAAGAATATCAATAACAGCACGGCGATCCATATCAGCACCTGAAGCTGAATAATACTGGGCGCCCGCTTCAAAATCCTCATCCTTAAAAATACAAAGCCTCTCTGTGTCCCTATGTTATTTTCTACGGTTGGGGCACTATTCCCGGCAATTTCCCGAAAAATCAAGGCAATTCAGCTAAAAACCCCGAAAAGCCCGCGCGTCGAATAAATACCATTCTCTGTCGGAAATTGAGGAGACAGCGTCGAAAAGATTATTTATACCGGTTTGCAACCAACAACTTTGATCATCAAAAACAAATTATGAAGAAGTTATTTATTTTAGGTTTGACCATTTTTCTTACACCGGCACTTTTTGCCCAGCAAACATCGACCGCTGCCATCAAACAAATCATCACTACCATGGCGGACGCCATGCGCAAAGGCGACAGTACTGTATTAAGGTCGGTTTTTGCAAAAAAAGCGGAGGTCCAAAGCGTTTCCGTGGACAAAATGGGAAAGGTCAAGTTGTCAACTACAAGCGCTGATGACCTGGTAAAAGATATCGGTACGCCACACACGGATGTTTATGATGAGCGGAACGTTTTTGGCGACATCAAGATCGACGGCCCTCTGGCCATTGTCCGGACGACTTATAAATTTTATCTCGGAGCCACCTTCAGCCATTGCGGCGTCCACTATTTTCAATTGGTGAAAACTGAGGATGGCTGGAAGATTGCCCATATAGAATTTACCGTGAGGAAAGATAATTGTCCTATGTAGGTTTCCGATAAGGCGGCGAATGCCAACATCTTTAACCGGGATAATGCTGCCGCCCAAGCTCATTTGGATACAGGATTATCAATCTCATATGCAAATAGAGGATATTAAAAGTATTGTCACCATCGAAGGCCTGGACTGGAACTATATTACAAAATGGATTAAACAGCTGAAATTACGTACCTTTAATCTGATAAACAGATGACAGATACTCCTCAGCATATTAAAGAACTTCAGTTGAAAATCTGGCTTTCCAAATCTCCAGGGGAAAGACTGAGGCTGACATTGGAAGGTAATGGTCAGTTGCTTCACTTTTGGTCGTCTGCTCGTGTGGCTGACAAAGGACGTAATGATCAGAAGCTTAACTGTAAGGGCCCTTGCCTTTAACCATGGCGCCATTAGAGGGAATTTAATGCCTGAATAATATCCTTGCGGAACACTTGAGTATTTTTCATCTTACCCCCTGGGAAATGTGTATTGACATCCAGTCCGTACTTTTTATTTTCTATAATGGCAAACGACAATTCCACACGGAAATGATGTTGCGTTTGCCATTTTTAGGTTTGTCTGTTTTTTGAAAATTGCCAATCCTTTACCCAATGCCACAGGATTTATGATTAAATAATATTCATCTATTAGGTCAGCATTTATCAAAGATGAAACAAGTGTTGCACCGCCATATACAATAATGTCGCCGCTGTTTGAATTTTTCAATTTTTCAATTTCTGCTTCCAAATTTCCGTCGAGAACAGACAAGTTATGCCAACCGCCCGGAATTTGAATATCTTTTGTCAATGTCCTGCTGGCTACAAATTTATTTGTATTAACTATGTGGCTGGCAAAGTCAAACCGTGTGTCAGTTGCGTCTTGTGCAGCCTGTTGCCAATGAGCATTAAATCCTTCCTGCGCCATTTGGCGGCTTATCAGAATATTGCTGACGGATTTGTTTAGGTTCGTATGATAGGTTTGCAAATCTTTATCCCAATTCCAATTTGGTCCCCAATTCCAAATCATCCAATCCGTTCCTCCATTTTCATCGGCTATATATCCGTCAATACTTATTTGTGTTTCAAGAATTAATTTGTTCATATTTTCCATGTTAAATGTAAGAATTATAAATCAATAAGAAACCAACCAACATTTGGTATTGTTACCAGTACAATCCATTTTCTATTAACCGTATGTAAACGGTTCAAATGAACTAAATTTTCTTTTGCGGCCGAATCCTTTCATCGTCGCCCATGAAGGATGCAAGAATCACAACGGAGACTGCCATGATTGTGATCGCAAGAAAGGAAATTCGCAGACTGGTTGCTTCTGCGATAAAGCCGATAGTAGGCGGACCTATCAAAAATCCCATAAAGCCCACCGAAGAAACTGCGGTTAAAGCTGTTCCAGGAGAGAGTGTTTTCGATTTTCCTGCTGCACTATAGACCATTGGCACAACCGAAGAAACACCAATGCCGATTAAAAAGAATCCTAATAATGCCGGCATCATTTCGGGAAATATTACAGATAGCAGCAGCCCGCCTGTTGTTAATAACCCGCTTACCTGCAATATTCGCTTTAAGCCTATACGACTCGAAAGGTTATCAGCAAAGAATCGCATACCTGCCATTGCGATCATAAAGGTTGTATAGCCGATGCCGGTCAGTTGCTTGTCTACCTGTATCACTTTAGAAAAATAAACCCCGCTCCAGTCGAACATTGCGCCCTCCGCCATCATGGAACAAAAAGCAATAAACCCAAGTTTTATCAGCGATTTATCGGGCATTGCAAAAACCGGGCGCTTTTCTGCGGCGATCTCGTCGTTCTTCACGATGTAAAAAGCACAAACAACATTTACAACAAGAAAAGTGGCACATATAAAAATAAAATGATGCAGGGGTAGTACGTTATGCCCTATCAGCCAGGTGCCAATACCTGCTCCTGCAAAGCCGGCCAAACTCCATAACCCGTGAAAAGTAGCCATTAGTCTTTTCTTATATAAACTTTCTACTGCAACCGCCTGTGTATTGATGGAAATATTCAGGATGTTTGCGAAAAAGCCAAAAGAAAATAAGGACAGAACCAGATACAGAACGCTGGATGAGCTTCCAATTAAAACTAAGGACAAACTATAAAAAACTGCTGAAGAAATAACAGCCTTTTTACTTCCGGCCTTCGCAATAAGCCAGCCCGCAAACGGTAGTGCAATGAAAAAGCCCATTGGCAGGGCAAACAAAACACTGCCAAGGGCGGCATCTGAAAGTTTGATACTTTCCTTTATAGTTGGAATACGGGCGGCCCAGCTGGCAAAACACAATCCATGCATAAAGAACATGGCACTTACGGCAAACCTGTTTGCTCGCCTTGATGCCTCTTTTATCGTTTCGTGTTTGGGCGAAATTAAATCGCTCCTTTGTTTGCTTAAGAACCATTTACGCAATGGCAGATTGGTCCTTTTTACTTTGTCAATATTTGCAATCATTTGCTATATTTTGCAACTAAAATATTAATTATTTTACACAAATTGCATTTTATGGCATTTTATTTCATTAAAAATCTTAAAAAATAGCATTTAAGAAGGTTATATTGCATAATATTGCACAATATGTTGAAAGAAGAGCGATTTCAATTTATATTAAAGAAGCTTTCGGAAGACCAGAAAGTAACCTTAAAGACATTAAGCAAGCTGCTAAATGTTTCGGAGTATACCGTGAGAAGAGATTTGAAAGAACTTACTGACCATGGCCAGTTGAAAGCTGTTCGTGGTGGGGCCATTCCCCATTCTCCTACCCCACATCATTTCAGTGACCGATTGCATTATAAAACAGACGAGAAAAAAGTCATTGCAGAAAAAGCCGTGGGGTTATTGGATAACGGACAGGTGGTTGTGTTCGATGGTGGCACTACCGCTCTGGCGATCGCTTCCATTCTGCCACACGATCTTCGGATTACTGTTGTAACAAACAGTTTTCCTATAGTGAACGTACTTGAAGAACACCCGAACATTGAAGTATTGTTTACCGGGGGTAGATTGCTCAAAGTAGCTTACACAGCCATCGGGCAGGATACCATCCGTTTCTTTAACAAAGTGCGCGCAGACATTTATTTCATGGGGATATGCAGTATTGACCCTACGATCGGGGTAACAACAATCAATTACGAAGAAAGCGAAGTAAAGAAAGCAATTGTGGAAGTATCGAAACGGGTAATTGCATTAACACCTACCGAAAGAATAAACACGGCAGAAGCTTTTTTTATCTGTCCGCTTGAATCGGTTGATACCATTATCACCGATGAAGAAGGAAAAGAACTTGCAGAGCAATATTTTAAAGATTCCGGAATTACGGTAATGTAAGAATGTTTTTCATTTTTGTATTTGACTTTTATGGAAATGAACAGCAATAAGTTGTTCTTTCTGCGCATTACCTTCATGCGTTGGCAAAAACACCCCCTTTAAAAGGCAAGAATGCCGGTTTTTTAGGGGGTGTGGCGGGAGTAATTTTGGTTAAAATTAATTACTATGACAACGCAAACTCTGGTTAACAAACCAAGCAAACAAGTAGAAGAAGTAGGTAAATGGTGGCTGAAGATCGTTGAAGCCGCTTCCAAACATGAGTCGCTCGATGCGGCGCGGGATTTTGGTGAAAACTGGCAAAGTCTTACGGCAGAGCCGGGTGGAGTGGATTATATCGAAACTAATGCGGGGGGCGTCCCGGCCATGTGGGCAGTGCCGAAAGGGGCCGTGCAAGACAGGGTCCTGCTGTGTCTTCACGGCGGCGGTTTCTTTACAGGTTCGATGTATACACACCGGAAAATGTTTGCTCACCTGGCGAAAGCCACCGGCGCCAGGGCATTGATCCTGGACTATCGCCGCACCCCCGAGCATGTGCATCCGGCGCAGGTCAACGATACTGTCGCGGCGTATGAATGGCTGCTAAGCCAGGGAATCGAGCCCCATCACATCGCCTTTACAGGAGATTCGGCGGGGGGCGGCCTGGCGATAACCGGGATGTTGCTTGCCCGGGACAAAGGTCTTCCTTTACCGGCTGCGGCATTACCGATGTC
>Ga0105241_10002910_pt1 | contig 12787 bp, 10 predicted proteins | sample KBSC64metaG_FD_80422 | JGI IMG/M metagenome (GOLD analysis project Ga0105241, IMG submission 80422) | Corn rhizosphere microbial communities from Kellogg Biological Station, Michigan, USA - KBS C6-4 metaG | ecosystem: Host-associated > Plants > Roots > Rhizosphere > Soil | place: Michigan, USA... | reverse complement strand
TGTGGCTGGAGCAGCTCGGGCACGGCCGGCCGGAGGTCGAGAAGGTGCAGGTCGGCCTGGCCTACGGCACGCGCACCTACCGGCTGCCGGACGGTGCGATGGGCAAGGACCAGCTCATGCTGAACAACGCCACGCCGGGCCACCAGCGCGCCGCCGTCCTGGCCGAGCAGGAGGACGGCCTGACCCGGCTCACCGTGGCCGGGATGCTCGGGGACAAGCCGCCGCTGGATCCGAAGGGCTTCGACGCGTTCACCGCCAGCCTGCGCTTCCCCGACATCTTCGAGGCGGTCCGCGACGGCGAGGCGCTGCACGATCCGATCGGTTTCCAGGTCCCGGCGAACATCCGCCACCGCTACGAGCGGATGCGCAGCTTCCCCGACGGCTTCCTGATCCTGGGCGACGCGGTCTGCTCGTTCAACCCGGTCTACGGCCAGGGCATGACCTCGGCCGCGATGCAGGCCGAGGCGATGCGCGCGGTGCTGGCCGGGGACCGGGCCCTGACCTGGCAGCGCTTCTTCCGGGCGGCGGCCCGCGCGATCGACCCGGCCTGGCAGATCTCCGCCGGCGGCGACCTGGCCTTCTCAGGCGTCATCGGACGCCGCACGCCGCTGATCCGGATGGTCAACGCCTATCTGCCCCGGGTGCACGCCGCCGCCTCCCGGGACGAGGAGATGTCGGAGCGCTTCATCCGGGTGGCCGCCCTGGTGGACCGTCCGGAGGTGCTGGTGCGTCCCGGCACGGTGCTGAGGGTCCTCGGCCGGCGCGGGATCGAACCAGAGGCCTGAAATCACCGAGCCTGGCTTATCGGGCGGTGCGCACACCGGCGGCCACTACGCCGACGGAGTGCCTCCCGCCAGCGGCATGTATCCGTCGGCGACGATCGCCTCGGCCACCTCCACGTAGTCCTGGGCGCGGCCGGCCGGCAGGGTGCCGAGGCCGTCGACGTAGCGGTTGTACATGCAGAAGGCCGCCGCGATCAGCACGGTGTCGTGGATCTCCTCGTCGGTGGCGCCCTGGCCGCGCGCGCCCTCGACCAGCTCCGTGGTCACCCTGCGGCCGCTCTCGGCCACCGCCCCGGCGATCCGCAGCAGCGAGGCCAGCTTCGGGGTGATCGGGGCCTGGTCCGGATCGGCCTGCACCTGCAGCACCAGCGGCATGCCCTGGTCCAGTTGCGCCGCGGCGAACGCGGCGTGCGAGTCGGCGCAGAACTCGCACTCGTTCCGGCTGGAGACATAAGCGCTGATCAGTTCGCGGTCGCCGCGGCTGAGCGTGTTCTCGCCGCGCAGCAGGGTCTCGGCCAGTTCGAGCAGAGGCTTGGCGGTCAGGGGCCGGAACAGGAGCGGTCCGATGATGCCGGGGAACAGCGTCTCGTCCACGCCGAGTTCGATGTGGGACACGGGGATACCTCCAAAAGGCCGGTGACGGGCCGAATTCGACTTCGGTGACCGTAACGCCGGAGCAGGCGGAGGCTTTCTCCCAGCTTGCGAGAATCGTCGGCTGTTCACGGGCGCGGACCACTGACGGGCGGCCGGCGACGGCGGATGCCGTGCCGGTCGCCTGAGCGATCGCCGTTCAGCGGCGGCGCTTACCGGAAGCGCAGTCGTATGCGGCGCCGGAACTCCTCATAGGTGGCCAGCGACCCGTCCGTCGGCAGCCCCGCCGCCACCTCGGCGGCGATCTGCGAGGCCTCGGCCGCGGTGCAGCCGCAGAAGCGCCGCGCCGCGGCCTCGTTCCCCGGGGTGATCAGCTTCGACACGTCGCGGGCCCGCAGCGCGAACACCGCGCCCTGCGCGACCTCGGGCCGGTACCGGCCGGCCTTGCTCCACAACAGGTCCAGCGCCTCCTCGTCGACACCGCCGGCATAGGAGGCGGCCAGGCCCGCCCCGGACATCAGGTCCGAGCGCCGTTCCGGGGCGAACCGCTCGATGCCGTCGAGCAGCTGCTCGACGTCGCCGCCGTGGACGAACCACATCGCGCGCCCCACGCCCTGGTCCAGCACGCGCTGGGTGATGGTGTGCGGGCCCGGCCAGCGCAGGCGCTTGGGCGAGTACTGGCCGCCGACCCACTTCGTGTGGTGGAAGAAGGCCATGTGGAAGCCGTAGCCGTCCAGGATCAGCCCGCGCAGCGACGGGTGTTCGGGCAGTCTGCTCTGCCGGGGCAGCGCCCGCCGCCACAGGAAGGCGGGCAGCCGGGCCAGCGCGAAACCCAGGCCCATGTAGGCCATGAAGATGTGCCGGGAGCCGGGGCCGTCGTCGTATCCGGGGCCGGCCAGGAAGGTCTCGGTGCGCCGCCGTCCCGGCAGCGGGCTCATCACGTCGCGTACCGACAGCGCCATGACGGCCCCCTCGTACGCGAACCCCCGGTACTCCTGCTGGAGCGATTCCAGGCGGGCCACGAGTCCTTCGTGATCGCGCTGCTCGATCCCGAACTCGTACCCGATGATGAACTGCCGGGCGCTGGCCTCCAGCTGCGTCCGGGCCGGAGCGTGCCGGGTGTCGTACCCGAGCGCGGCGAAGCTGGTGCTCCCGATATCGGGGGCGGTCAGCAGCTTGCGGATCGAGCCGGTGACGGTGGCGGCCACCCGTGTCCCCCCTTCCGATGCTGTGCGCGCCGGGCGCATCAGGAATCAGAGTCGAGTATCCGGCCGGCGGGAACGGCCGGGCTTCTTCCGGCGTGCCCGGGGGCCTGCGCAGAGCGAGGCAATCCGGAAGATGCCGGCGCCCCCGCCGTGCCGGAGCATGGGGCAGTGTGGCCGGCCCGAGGACCGGGATCCGGACGGCTCGCGGGGGGCGGCGGTTGAGGGGCCGTCGCCCGCAGGGGCTTCCCGCGGCCGTCCGGGCCCGCCGCCCGGGACGGACAATCGTGACGCAAGACCCTGATTTCCCTCTTGCTCACGGGATTTCCTCGCCTCGTGCGCGGGGTATCCGCCTAACCGCGGTGACTTTCGCGCACGAGTCGAGTCTTCTTCTCAACGCGCTCGGCCGAGGAGCGTGGCGGCGGCTGCCTCCGTCGCGGGACGACGCGTTCCTCGGCCGAGCCGTACCCGTCCTGACACGCGAGCAGCTGATCGGAGCCGAGTGACCGGACCGCCGTCGAGGCGAGAACCCACCTCATCTCTGACCCGCCGTCAGGAAACCGGGCAAGCTGGGAGAACCGCGCGCCCCGCCGGACCTGTGACAGTGGCACCATGCCAGGATCCGGATCCACCGCGCAGAGCAGGATCACGCCGGCCCGCTGGTCGGCGGTCCGGGCCGCGGTGGTGGACCTGGGTGCCCGCTTCGGCGCCCTGGTCCAGGACGGCGATCCGCGGGCGGCGGCCACCGGGCAGTGGTCTGTGGCCGACACCGCGGCCCACGTCGCCGCCATGGCCTGGTGCTACACCGCGCTGGCGACCTCGCCCGACGCGCCGCTGCCGGTGGAGGGCATCGCCGAGCTCGTCCCCATCACGACCGTCGACAACATCGACCGCGTCATCAACGAGGCGCTGCGGCGCGGCTACACCGAACGCGATCCGGCTGCCCTCGTCCGGCGCCTGCGGCAGTCCATCTCCGAGCTGCTGGCCATCACCGCCGAGGCAGATCCGGAGCAGACCGTGGCCTGGCTCGGCGGCTCGCGGCTGCCGCTGGCCGGCCTGCTGGCCCACCTGACCAACGAACTGCTCCTGCACGGCCGGGACGTCGCCCGCGCGCTGGGCGCGCCCTGGGCGATACCGCAGGAGTACTCCGCGCTGTTCTTCGAGCTCTTCCTGGTCGAGATCATCCGCAACGGCGTCGGGAACGTCCTGGACGACGACCGCCCGGTTCGGCAGGGCCGGATCGCGGTGGAGTTCCGCTCGGCGTACACCGATCCGGTGACGCTCGTGCTCGACTCCGGGACGGTCTCGGCGGAGGAACCCGGCGGACGCACCGACGTGCGGATCCACTTCCGTCCGGCGATGCTGAGCCTGGTGCTGTTCCACCGGGTCGGCCGGCCGCGCGCCGCGCTGACCGGGGCACTGCGGGTCTGGGGGCGACGGCCGTGGCTCCTTCCGGCCTTTCTGAGAAAGGTCCGCCTGCCCTGACCGAGGCCGGCGGTCACACCGGCGGACCTCAAAATCGGTGAAGCCGGTGTTACGGCGGCCTCACACGGCGGTACCCTTGGTCGTTCCGTAATTTGTTCGCCGGGAGCGGTTCATTGTTCAGGTTGAGCACGTTGCAAGAAACCTCAACCCTCTGTGTGGCCGACGATGTAACCCGACAGTAATCACGCCACCAGCACCGCCGGCCACACGGACAGCGGACGGACGACGGCGAACCCCGCGCGTCGAGCGTCACGGACCGCTGATTCGGCACCAGGGACGAACGGCACCTCGTCCCCACCACCCGGCCCGTACCGCCGCGGCAACCTCAGCGCCGTGCGGTCGGGCCGTCCTGACCCCTGACCGGGGCCGTAGTAGGGTCGGCACGTCGGCGGCCCTGGACCGCAGCGGTCGTTTCCGGTCCCGAAGACAACCGGTATTCTGAAGAAAAACTGAGGGGCCTCATATGGCATACGATGCCGACGCCTTCACCCGAAGCGCCTCCTCGGCCTGGCAACCGGTTCCACACTATGTCGCCTACCACGGCACCCGGGAGCGCGTCACCGCGCTGATCCAGACCCACCCCGGCGCCGTGGACCGCCCGGTCCCGGCCTGTCCGGGCTGGACCGTCGGCCGGCTGCTGACGCACCTGGTCGAGAACTGCCGTTTCGCGGAGACGAACACCGCCACCCCCGAGCTGTCCGGCCGGCCCTTGATCCTGGAGACGCCGGGGACCGCCGAGCTGCTGGCCGAGTGGGCCCGCAGCGCCGCGGTCGTGGAGCAGGAGGTGGCCCGGCTGCCCGGACCGCTGGCCGGCTCCCTGCTGCTGATGGACGCCTTCACCCACGAGTTCGACGTGCGGGCCGCCCTCGATCTGCCCTTCCCGCACGACCATCCCGCTTTTCCCGGGGCCTTCGACGTGGCCCTGAACGGGTTCTCCGGCGCGGTCCTGTGGCGCGGGCTGCCCACGCTGCGCGTGGAGACCGAGGACTTCTCCCGGACCGTGGGCAAGGGCCGGCCCGAGGCCGTCGTGCGCGGCAGCCGGGTCGACGTGTACCGCTCGCTGGTCGGGCGCCGTACGCACTACCAGATCGCCGCGCTGGACTGGAGCGAGGAGCCCCGGCAGTGGCTGCCGGCCTTCGCCTGGGGCCCGTTCACGCCGCCGGCGGAGCCGATCGAGCGCTGAAACGCCCGGCGGCCGCCGCTAGTACCGCGCCGACCGCAGGCTATTCAGTGTTCTTACTCAAGGTCTCGCCAGGGTCCTGATACACCTCTAGGGTCGAGTCGGTACGGCCCCGAAGCACGCCCCCATCATCGCAAGAGCGTTCGGGCCCCCGGCATCCTTTGGATTGCCCCGCTCCGGTGGGCGCGCCGACGGCGAGCGGGGCGCGGGACGCACCCGCCGGACGGAAGGGAACCCTCCGTGACGAAATCCTCTGCCGGGCCCAGTCGGTCCCGCCACCGACCGGATTCCTTACCGCGGGCCGAGAAGACCGTCGAGGACGCGCCGCGCGACGACGACGAGTTCGTCCGCCTCGCCGAACCCTTCCGGCGCGAGCTGCTCGTGCACTGCTACCGCATGCTCGGCTCGCTGCACGACGCCGAGGACCTGGTGCAGGAGACCTATCTGCGCGCCTGGCGCGGATACGGCCGGTTCGAGGGACGCTCCTCGCTGCGCATCTGGCTGTACCGGATCGCGACCAGCGCCTGCCTGAGCGCGCTGGAGCACCGCAGCCGCCGGGTGCTGCCCACGGGCCTGGGGGCTCCGAACACCGACGCCTTCGGGCTCGGTCCGGCCGCTGTTCCCGAGGAGGTCCGGTGGCTGCAGCCGCTGCCGGACCAGGCCGGCGACGACCCGGCGGCGATCGTGGCCGTCCGGGACTCGGTGCGCCTGGCGTTCATCGCGGCGCTGCAGCACCTGTCGGCCAAGCAGCGCGCGGTGCTGATCCTGCGCGATGTGATGGGCTGGCACGCCGCCGAGGTCGCCGATCTGCTGGACACCACGACGATCGCGGTGAACAGCGCGCTGCGCCGCGCCCGGGCCCAGTTGGAGAAGGCCGCGCCGAGCCACGACGAGCTGACCGAGCCGGGCGATCCGCGCCGCCGGGAGATGCTCGAGCTGTACACCGCGGCGTTCGAGACCGCCGACGTGCCCGGACTCGTACGGCTGCTGCGCGACGACGGGGTGGTGGAGATGCCCCCGGACCTGTTCTGGTTCCGGGGGCGGGAGAGCTTCCGCACGTTCCTCGCTGCCCGCTTCCCCGATGCCCCCGTGCTCGGCGGGCGCCGCTTCGCCCTGCGCGCGATCTCCGCGAACGGCCAGCCGGCTGCCGCCGCCTACATCGCCGGGGAGGACGGCCGCTGGCACGCCCGCGCGATCCAGGTGCTGACCGTCACCGCCGCGGGCATCTCGCACATCGTCTCGTTCAACGACGAGAGCCTGTTCGACGACTTCGGACTTCCCACCGTCCTCGACGGCGCGGCCGGTACCGGCCCATGGCGGCGCTGAGACCTTCCGACGACTTGCCCGCGCAGGTGGCGGCGTATACCTGCGAAGCGGTCTCCGCGGTCGCCCGGGCCGATCTGTCCGCGCCCACACCTTGCGGCCTGTGGGCTCTGCAAGCCCTGCCGCTACAAGCCCTGCTGCTGCACCTGAACTCCCCGATCGGCTCCCTCATCGCGATGCTGCGGGACGCCGCGCGGGCCCGCCCGCCGGACTCACCGCCGGACGCCGTTCCAGGGCCAGTCCGCCGCCGGGGTCCCGTCCCGGCGACCGGCGCGTCGCGCCGCTCGGCCGGACGCCGGACGGGACGAGCAGGCGGTGAACGGCGCGGGCCGCACGGGACCCGCTCAGGCGACCCGGTGCAGCTCGGCCAGCTCCCAGTTGTCGAGCTCGGGCAGGGCGCGCAGGATCGGCGGATCCAGGAACCCGGCCGGCCGCAGCACCATCTCGCCCACCGGCACCCGGCCGTGCGGGCCGACGTGGGGATGTCCGTGCTCGCCGAGTAGAGCCGGACGGCGCTGCCAGGGCATCAGGCCGGTCTGGCTCAGCCCGACCGCGGCCGCGCGCAGGTACCAGGTCCCGACCGGTACGTCCCGCAGGACGAACGGCCCGGGCCGGTCCACGACCTGGCAGGCCACCGGGACGCCCTCGACGACCGGCCCCGGGAACAGCCCGATGTAGACCCGCAGCGTGTCATCCGTCTCAGGGAACGAACACTCTCCGGCGACCTCGCCGTGCGGCCCGGGGTCGGGCGCCGGGGCCATGTCGCGCAGGGAGTGCGTGCCGGCCAGCGACATCGCCCGGTAGCGGCCCGGTGACACGCCCACACTGCGGGTGAAGCGGCTGGTGAAGGTGCCCAGGCTGTTGTAGCCCACCCCGTAGGCGACCTCGGTGACGCTCATGTCGGTTTCCAGCAGCAGGTTCTTGGCCTTGAACAGGCGGATCGCGGACAAGAAGCGGCCGGGTGAGGTTCCGGTGAGCGACCGGAAGACCCGGGAGAAGTAGAACTTGCTGAGAATCGCGGAGTCAGCGATCTCGTCCAGCGACAGCGGATCGGCGTACCGGTTCCACATCGTGGAGATCGCTTGTTCGGTGGCGAAATGCGTGATGTCCATTACCACTCCAATGGTCAACTCGACAGGCGTGACACGGTGGGTGGTCGACAATTACCCCCGTCGACCCCTGGCTGCCTTCCGGTGCCATGGGTCGCGCCGAGACGTGAGGCAACGGCGATACCGGGCGTCAGGTGGGACAGGCCAGCAGCGTTTCTTACAGGCGAGGAGACCGCCGGTAATGATGTGAGCCTGCGCGGACGATTGCGCGGCGTATCAGGATCCGCCGATGGTCACGGCGACGGTGCCGTCGCGGCGACGATGGGCGGTGCGAATGCGGCAATGAGCGGATACGGCGCCCTGCCTGGCAGCGCATCCACAACAGGGGCCAGCATACCCGAAGCCGCCGGATTGTCACGGTCCGAAACGTGCCGGGATTGATCTGATTGGGGACGGTGCGCGGGTATTCGGCCGAGCTTTCGCAACATCCCTTTTACTCAAGGTCCTGACATCATTGGCACCAGGTGCGGAGCATGATGAGCGGTGCCGGGCGGTGGCAAGCTGTGATATCCCCGCATCCGCCGGAGCGGCCCGCCTATTGTATCAGCATTCTGATAAAAAGCGGGGCGGGAAGCCCTCCTTCGCCCCGCCTGTGGGCAACGTCCAAGTAGTCCGGCGCCGGACGCTCTGGCGAGGATGCGAACAGGCTCTCGCCAGGGCCTCACGCGCGACCTCCCATCCGCCCCCTTCCGCGAAGGAGCGTTCCTTGGCCGCCACTTGGGCGGCGCTGCGGCGCCGCATCCTCACCCCGAGCGCGTCGCAGACGCGGCTGGACAAGCGGGGCTTCCACGAGAAGAACGCCGAGGCTCGCGAGAGGTTGGAGACCGTCGGCGAGATGTTCATGCGCGGCTACGCCTTCGCCGCCGAGGCCCGCACGGCCGACGACGCGACGGCCCGGCTGGAGACGGACGTTCCCAGCGACTACCGGGGCTTCGCCTACGAAGGCGCCGGCATGGGCTTCGCGATCCGGGACACCCTGCGTTCGGCCCGCTCGCCGCTGCTGCCGTCCTTCCTCGAAGGCGGCGGGAAGCCGCACAAGTACATGGTCTACGTCGGCGTCGGCTGGGCCATGGCCCGGCTGCCGCGGCCGCTGTGGCGCAAGGCCACCGCCTCGGCCTCGGACCCGCTGCTGCGCTGGCTGCTGCTGGACGGCTACGGGTTCCACCAGGCGTACTTCAAGACCCGCCGCTACGTCGACGAACAGTATCAGGACCCGAACTTCCCGTGGCCGGTCCCGGGCCTGTCGGCGTACGCCAACCGGGTCATCGACCAGGGCATCGGCCGCGCGATGTGGTTCGTCTGCGGCACCGACCCGAACCTGCTGGCCGACCGCATCGCCGAGTTCCCGCAAGCGCGCCGGGCCGACCTGTTCAGCGGATCCGGGCTCGCCGCGACCTACGCCGGCAGCGTGGACCGCGACGAGCTGCTCGCCTACCGCGACCGGGCCCGCCCCTACCTGCCGCAGGTCGCCCAGGCCAGCGCCTTCGCCGCCGCGGCGCGGGTGCAGACCGGACTGGTGAGCCCGCACACGGAGATGGCCACCGAGATCCTGTGCGCCGCGACACCGCAGGACGTCGAGCGGGTGTGCATGAGCTCCATGCCCGCCCCAGATTCCGCGGTCCCGGGCGGCGAGCCCCCGTACGAGGTCTGGCGGCAGAACATCGCCGCCGGCCTGGCCGCACTTCAGCAGACGAACACGTGACCGGACTCTAGGAGGTCCGCCTTGTCCGCGACGAGCATCAAGAGCCCCCCGATCGTCCGGCGGCCGCCAGGCCCGTCCCGCGCCTCGGCCGCAGGGCTGCTGCCCAAGATGATCCGCAACCGGCTGGACGTGATGGAGTGGGCGGTGCGCGAGTACGGCGACGCGGTCCGCGTCCCCCTCGGCCCGAAGACCCTGTACCTGTTCAACCACCCCGACCACGCCCGGCACATCCTGGTCGACAACGTCACCAACTACACCAAGGGCATAGGCCTGACCCACGCCCGCCGGGTGATGGGCGACGGACTGCTGACCAGCGAGGGCGAGAAGTGGCGCAAGCAGCGCAAGGTGATCCAGCCGGTGTTCCAGGCCAAGCGCCTGGCCCGCCAGGTGGATGCCATCGCGCTGGAGGCCGAGGCCCTGGTGGCCCGCCTGCGCGAACGCGCCGGCCGCGGCCCGGTGGACATGCGCGAGGAGATGACCGAACTGGCCCTCGGCGTTCTCGGCCGCACCCTGATAGACGCCGACCTCGGCGCCTTCGAGGAGATGGGCGAGGCCTTCGAGACGGTCCAGGACCAGGCGATGTTCGAGATGATGTCGCTCGGCACCGTCCCGCTCTGGCTCCCCCTGCCCCGCACGCAGCGCTTCAAGAAGGCCAAGCAGTACCTCCAGGAGGTGACCGACTCCCTGGCCGCCGCCCGCAAGGCGAACCCGGAGGGCCTCGGCGACGACATCGTCTCCCGCCTCATCGAGTCGGTGGCCGAGGAGTCCGACCCGCAGACAGGCCGCGAGCGAATGCGCGACGAACTGGTCACCCTCCTGCTCGCCGGCCACGAGACCACAGCCAGCACCCTGAGCTGGAGCCTGTACCTGCTAGACCAGCACCCCGAAGTCCGCGAACGCGTGCACCAGGAAGCGGTGGAGGTCTTCTCCCGCGGCCCCCTGGACTCCGCGGCACTGCACGGCCTCAGCTACACCTCGATGGTCCTGGAGGAGGTGATGCGCCTCTACCCACCGGTCTGGCTGCTGCCCCGCATCGCGAAGGAGGCCGACGAGATCGGCGGCTACTCGGTCCCGGCCGGCGCCGACGTCATCATCTGCCCCTACCTCCTCCACCGCGACCCGAAGTGGTGGCCGGACCCGGAACGCTTCGACCCGGAGCGCTTCGCCACCGCCTCCCGCGCAGGCCGCGACCGCTACTCCTACATCCCCTTCGGCGCGGGTCCCCGCTTCTGCGTCGGCAACAACCTGGGCATGATGGAGGCCACGATCGTCCTGGCGGCGATGTGCCGCGACCTGACGCTGACGTCGGCACCCGGCTCGAAGGTCGAGGGTGAGCCGATGCTGACGCTGCGGGTGCGCGGGGGGCTGCCGATGAACGTGGCGGTCCGCTGACGCGGCAATACCGACCCGGTAATCAAAACCGGCCCAGTAATCCAGTAATAAGGAGACGAGGCGGCAGCGCCCTGAGGGGGCTGCCGCCTCGGTCATCCAACCTTGCGCGAAGCCGTGAGAAATGCCTGTAAACGCCACCCTCACGGCAGCTGATCAAGCTCCGCCTGCCACAGCACCTCGTCCGGCGTCAGCCGCGCGACTGAAGGCAGGTCGTCCCGAAAGCCCGTGCTTGACGCCTCGGCTGCCAGGGGAATGGGGACAGGAGCCTTGACCGGATCAGAGTCCGGGTCCGGGTCCGAAATCACCGGCCCCGCATCGACGTGCCGGTAAGGCCGTCCGTGCATCGACAGGCCGATGGCCGTCAGGGCATGGGCGAAGTTCCGCGCCAGCCAGCGGATCGTGCGTGCCGCGGTCCTCGCCGCGCCGACCAAGGTCATGACACCGCCTCAGCTCGGAGCCGCGAGAGCCTCAGAGTCCTGATATCGCGATCCAGTATCCCGATCCGCGTGACGGCCCGGCTTCTCCGATGCTGCCCGATGGCGAGGCGAGATGGTGTCAGCCCCGCCTGTCCGCACACGGGGCAACGTAGAAGGCGTCCCCCGCCCGCCCCCTGGCTAGCTTGACCTCATTGGTCGTGTATTCCACCGCACCACGTATCGCACCGCACCGCACCAAGCATGCGTAATCCACCGTCAAGGGAGGGCCGGCCGGTGTTCCGTCGTGTCGCCATCGTCAACCGTGGTGAGGCCGCGATGCGGTTCATCCACGCAGTCCGGGAGCTCAGCGCGAACAGCGCCACACCGATCGAGACGGTGGCCCTGCACTCCGACGTGGATCGGGACGCCACCTTCGTCCGGGAAGCCGACATCGCCTACGACCTCGGCCCGGCCGCGAACCGCCCCTACCTCGATCTGAAGCTGCTGGAGCGTGCCCTGCTGGAGTCCGGGGCGGACGCCGCGTGGGTGGGCTGGGGCTTCGTCGCCGAGGATCCCGCCTTCGCAGAGCTTTGCGAACGCATCGGCATCACCTTCATCGGCCCCGGCCCGGACGCGATGCGCAAGCTCGGCGACAAGATCGGCGCCAAGCTGATCGCCGAGGACGTCGGCGTCCCGGTCGCGCCTTGGAGCCGCGGCGCGGTGGAGACGCTCGAAGAAGCGATCATCGCCGCCGAGCAGATCGGCTACCCCCTGATGCTCAAGGCCACCGCCGGCGGCGGTGGCCGCGGCATCCGCGTGATCACCGACGAGGCCGAGCTGACCGACGCCTACGAGCGCACCAGCGCCGAGGCGGCCCGCGCCTTCGGCTCCGGCATCGTGTTCCTCGAACGCCTGGTCACCGGCGCACGCCACGTCGAGGTCCAGGTCATCGCCGACGGCCAGGGCACCGCCTGGGCCCTGGGCGTGCGCGACTGCTCGGTCCAGCGCCGCAACCAGAAGATCATCGAAGAGTCGGCCTCCCCGGTCCTGTCACCGAAACAGGCCTCGAAGCTGAAGACTTCCGCCGAACGACTGGCCGTGAAGGTCGGCTATCGAGGCGCGGCCACCGTGGAGTTCCTCTACCACCCCGGCACCAAGCAGTTCGCCTTCCTCGAAGTCAACACCCGCCTGCAGGTCGAGCACCCGATCACCGAGCTGACCACCGGCTTCGACCTCGTCAAGGCCCAGCTGCACGTCGCCTCCGGCGGCAAGCTGGAGGGCCGCCCGCCGGCCGAGCGCGGCCACGCCATCGAGGCCCGCCTCAACGCCGAGGACCCCGATCGCGACTTCGCCCCCTCCCCGGGCCGCATCACGCGCCTGGACCTGCCCGCCGGCCCCGGCATCCGCGTCGACACCGGCGTGTCCGAGGGCGACACCATCCCCGCCGACTTCGACTCGATGATCGCCAAGGTCATCGCCTACGGCCGCGACCGCGACGAGGCCCTGGGCCGCCTGCGCCGCGCCATGGCCGAGACCTCCGTCGTCATCGAAGGCGGCACCACCAACAAGAGCTTCGTCCTGGACCTGCTCGACCAGCCGGAAGTG
>Ga0105241_10002903_pt1 | contig 12800 bp, 9 predicted proteins | sample KBSC64metaG_FD_80422 | JGI IMG/M metagenome (GOLD analysis project Ga0105241, IMG submission 80422) | Corn rhizosphere microbial communities from Kellogg Biological Station, Michigan, USA - KBS C6-4 metaG | ecosystem: Host-associated > Plants > Roots > Rhizosphere > Soil | place: Michigan, USA... | reverse complement strand
CGAGCGGAGCAGCAGGTAGGAGAAGCGGTAGCCCATGTAGTACGCGGCCTCGCCCTGTGCCTGCCACCGCGCCGCGGGGGCGCCGTCACGCCTTCCGACCGGCCGATGGTGGTAGAAGCTCAGCTCGGGGAGCATGCGCGTCGTCCAACCGCGAAGATTGGCCTTGAATCCGTCGATACCGTCCCAGCCGACACGCTCCTCGAGCGGCAGAACCTCTTCGAGGCACTCCCGCCGATAGGCTCGCACCGCGCCACGGACGTGTCCGAGGGCGACTGCGACGGGTTCCCACCTTCCGTCCTGCAGTTCGAGACAAGTGCCGCTCGCGATGCCGAGCCGAGGTTCCGCGGCGAACGCGGCGAGCAGACGCTCGAAATGGTCCGGTTCCATCGACGTGTCGGCATCGAGCTTGACGATGACCGAGGGGAACGAGTCGAGCTGCTTCAAGCCGGCGTGGAAGGCGCGCACGATCGGCGCCCCGGGCTTCGGGGCCCCGTCCTCTGCTGGAACGGAGATCACGCGGATCCAGGGACGCGTTCGAGCGAGCGTGCTCGCGACCTCGACGGTCGCGTCCGTGGAGCCGTTGTCGACGATGACCCACGCCACTGGCAGCTGCGTCTGCCGGTCGATCGCCACCGACAACCGCCGGAGGTTCTCTGCCTCGTCCCGGAGCGGCGTGACGAGCGCGTAGGCGAGCTCGGTCGCCATCGTCAGGCCGCGCACTCTGCGGTCGGCCGAACCGCGGCGGCCCGCGGGAGGTAGCTGCCCAGCCAGACCTCGAGCATCAGCAACGTGAGGAGCAGCTTGGAGCTCCGATAGCTCCCCCTGCGGCGAAGCAGTTGCTCGACCTCTTTCTGATCCACGTAGGCGGCGAAGCGCGCCGACGGGTCGAGGAGCCGGTCGACGATCTCACCGCCGATCTGGCGGTCGAACCAGTGCCCGACCGCGCTGCTGAAGAAGCCGACCTTCGGGCGGTCGAGGACTGTCTCCGGAACGAGTCCCCGGGCGGCCGACCGCAGAATTGCCTTGGTCGTGCCCCCGGACAGCTTGAGCGATACGGGCATCTGCGCGCACAGCTCGACGAGGCGGTGGTCGAGAAACGGGACGCGCACTTCGAGGGAGCTCGCCATCGAGGTCCGGTCGAAGTAGTGGAGCATGTCGTCGACGAGGCTCAGCTGCGCGTCCAGGACGAGCGTGCGGGCCACGCCGTGACGAGGCGCGCTGTCGACGCGTTCGGCCAGCGCCGCCTCGACAACCGACGGGTGAACCTGCTCGAGCCCGCCGCGCGCCGAACGCGAACGTACGGTCTCCAGCCACTCCGACCTCGCGATCGCGCCGGCGACGACGGGGTCGTCGGCTGCAGCGGCGGCTGCTCCTCGACGAATGCGAGCCGGGCCTAGAGTCGCCGCCGCGCCGACGACGCGGCGCACCGATGCCGGAGCCCGGCTCCAGCGCTCGATGGCCGCGACCTGGCGGTAGCGGTCGTAGCCGGCGAGCAGTTCGTCCGCGCCCTGCCCTGACAGCGCGACGGTCACGTGACGTGCAGTGAGCTCCGAGAGCGCCATGAAGCCGATCGCTGACAGGTCGGCGACAGGCTCGTCGAGCGACCAGATCAGTCCCTCGAGATCCACCGGATCGTCGAGCGAGAGCTCGAGCTCGTGGTGTTCCGCCCCGAGCGCGCGAGCCGTCTCGCGCGCCACGGGAAGCTCGTTGTCCGGTGTGCCCGAGAAGCCGACCGAGAACGTCTGCACGGGCCGAGTGCTCTCCTGGCCCATCAGCGCGACGATGAGGCTCGAGTCGAGACCTCCGCTCAGCATCGCGCCGAGGGGAACGTCGCTCATGAGGCGGATCCGGACGGCGTCGCGCAGGAGGTCGATGAGCTCCTCCCCCCATTCCGACTCCGACCTGCTCGTGTCGGCGTCGGGGCGCGGGTACCGCCAGTACTGCTCGACCTTCACGCGATCCTGCTCGACGACGAGCTGATGACCGGGGAGGAGCTTCCTCACGTAGCGAAGCAGCGTCCGCGGACCGGGGACGAAGCCGAGCGCCAGCAGGAGCTCGAGCGCCTCGAGATCGAGGTCGGTCGGGACGAGGCCACTCGCGAGGACGGCCTTCAGCTCCGAGCCGAAGACGAGGACGTCGCCGACTTCCGCGTAGTAGAGCGGCTTCTTTCCGAGGCGATCGCGGGCGATCAGCGCCCGTTGACGTTCCGCGTCCCAGACCGCGAACGCGAACATCCCGAGCAGCGATTGCGCCATGTCGTCGCCCTCGGCCTCGTAGAGGTGGGGGAGGATCTCCGTGTCGCACCGGGAGGTGAAGACGTGGCCGTCCCGCTCGAGCCCACGTCGAATCGCCTCGTGGTTGTAGAGCTCGCCGTTCTGTGCGGCGACGACGTTGCCACGTTCGTTCGCGAACGGCTGGTGACCGTCGACGACGTCGATGATGCTCAGCCGCCGCACGCCGATGGCGACTCGATCGTCGACGTGATAGCCGGCGTCGTCGGGACCCCGATGCCGCATCGTCGACGTCATCGAGCGCAGCGTTGCCAGGTCGACAGCGGCACGCGTCTCACCGCGGACCTGCACGACTCCACAAATCCCGCACACGGAGGTTCCACCGTAGCCCAGGCGCGGCATCGGGGCGATACCCGGTCGATGGGATACGGCCGAGCGCGCCTGATCGATTGGCTAGCCCCCGCCGGGCGGCCCCCGGACTCGCGACGCGGACTCACCACCTAGCCAGCTGGCTAGGCGACCTCGGAGGCTTCTGTTCGTTCGGCCCGTAGCTGCTCCGGGGTCGGCGTTCTACGGTCATTGAGTGTACGACCGGCCCCGTCCATCGACTCCGCTCTCGCCGCGTGAGGCGCAAGTTATGGAACTGATGACAGAAGGTATGACGAACCGCCAGATCGCCGGACGCCTGAGCGTCACCGTCCACGCGGTGAAGTTCCACCTTGCGTCGATCTACCGAAAGCTCGAAGTCCACAACCGGACCGAGGCGGTCGTCGCCTTTCTCGCTGCGAACGACGGGCTGAAGACGCCTCACTAGAGCTCATGGATCTCGCGCTATACGGACGAGTTTTGCGGCGCTTCTGGCCGCTCGTTGTCACGGGACTGGTCCTGGCAGTCGCTCTCGCCGCCCTCTCGCTCGTGCGGATGACGGGCAACGGGGTCAGCTACCGCAAGCCCCAAGTGTGGCAGAGCCAAGCTTCGCTTCTGCTCGACTCGCCCGGGTTCCCCTGGGGTCGGACGCTGGTTCCCGGCTCCGGCACCTCGACACCGCCGCAGTACGTGAATCTCTCGGGTCTGACCGACCTGTACTCCCAGTTCGCCAACAGTGACGAGGTCAAGCGGATCATGCGTGAGGACGGAGCGCCGAAGAGCTGGACCATCACCGCGGCTCCGGTCGTGCCGACGATCCAGGGCGCGACCCTCCCGGTGATCGCGCTGTCGGGTGGCGCGCACTCGGCCGGCGATGCCGTCTCGGCGGTCGAGTACGGAAAGCGTGCGCTCATCGAGTACGTGAACCGTCAGGAGCAACTAGGGAAGATCCCGGCGAATCAGCGGATCACTCTCAAGAGCATGCAGGGCGCGACCGTCCCGGTCGTCGTCCGGCCCCGCAAGAAGACGCTCGCGGTCGTCGTCTTCCTCGCCGTCGCGATCGCCACGTTCGGTCTCGCGTTCCTCCTCGAGAACCTCAGGCCGCGCGTGCGCGCCGTTGCACCGGCAGCACCTGCATTCCGGGCCAGCACGAAGCACACGGCCTAGGTCATGCGCGCGCTGCTCGGCGCATCCCGCCAAGACTCCGCGGTGATCTTCGTCACGGGAGCGCTCGCGCTGCTCTCGGTGGCGGTCGTGAGCGGCCACGGCGTGAAAGTCCTGGCGCCGCTCACGGCGATCGCCGGGCTCGCCGCAGCGAGCCGGCGCGCCGTCATCGGCTGGCAGCGACTGATCGCGTTGATCGTGCTCGTCGTGATGTTCGTTCCGATCAGCCGCTACAAGCTTCCGGGGAGCCTCCCGTTCGACCTCGAGCTCTATCGAGTCGTCGTCGCGCTCTGCTTGCTGATCTGGATCGCGTCGCTGCTCGTCGACTCGCACGTCAAGCTCACCAGCACCGCGTTCGACCCGCCGTTGCTGCTCATCCTCGCGTGTGTGCTCGGATCCGAGGTCACCAACCCAAGCCGGGTTGGAGAGTGGGGATCCCAGGTCGTGAAGTCAATAACCTTCTTTCTCAGCTTCGTCCTCGTCTACTACCTGACGGCTACGACGATTCGCAAACGCGTCGATGCGGATTTTCTGCTCAAGCTTCTGACGATCTGCGGAGCGGTGGTCGGCGCTTTCTCTGTCTTTGAGCAACGAACCCACTACAACGTGTTCGACCACCTGCACAGCATCCTGCCGTTTCTGACCTTCGAAGGACCGATTGGGTACCTCACGCTCGGGGGCAATCTTCGCGTCTACGGCTCTTCGCAGCAGCCCATTGCGCTCGGTGCAGCACTCGTCGTCATCCTTCCTTTCGCTGTCTATTTCGCGCGCGTTTCGAGCCGGCGCTGGTGGCTGGCAGCCGTGCTGCTGCTGGTCGGAGCATTTGCGAGTGGGTCTCGAACGGCAATCGTCATGCTCACGGTCGAGGTGATCGTCTTCCTGTGTCTCAAGCCGGCCGAGACGATCAGGCTGTGGCCCGCCCTCATCCCGGCGCTCGCCGTCGTTCACCTCGCTGTGCCGGGAACGATCGGAAGCCTGAAGGACGCGTTCTTCCCCAAGGGCGGGCTGATAGCGCAGCAGTCGAAGTTCGAGGCCGACTACAACCCACTGCTCGCGGGCGGCCGCATTCGACTGATCAAGCCGATGCTGAACGAAGCGAGCCAGAAGCCTGTCTTCGGCGAGGGCTACGGAACGAGAATCACGGGGTTCGACTCGCCCGATCGAAACGCCCCGATTCTCGACGACCAGTGGCTGAACAACGTTCTCGACGTCGGGTTCGTCGGCCTCGGAGCGTGGATCTGGCTGATCGTCAGAGCCAGCCGGAAGCTGTTCCGGGCGTCCCGGACGGCAGAGGAGGTAGGCGACAGCTGGTTGTTCGCCGCGCTTTGCGCTTCCGTCACGAGCTTCGCGGTCGGCATGCTCACGTTCGACGCTTTCAGCTTCACGCAGGCCGCCTTCATCTTCTGGATCGTGCTCGGGTTGTCAGCCGCCTTCCTAAAGATCGCGACGAGTCCGGCGTCAGGCGCTCGGGCCGAGGTCCTTGCTCGCTGACTCGGTAGAGGTGGGATCGACTGTGGACGACCTTGCGGTGATCGTGGTTTCGACGAACGAAGCGCAATGGCTACGAGCCTGCCTCAGCAGCGTCTTCGAGCATGGCGGAGCGTGCTCGCTCGACGTGGTCGTCGCCGACAACGGCTCGACGGACGGAACCGCGGAGCTCGTGACGGAAGAATTCCCAGAGGCGCGCGTGGTCTCCTGTGTGAACCGCGGCTTCGCTCACGCCAACAACCGCGGACTCGAGACGACCGATGCGCGGTACGTTCTGTTCCTCAACCCGGACACGGAGATCCGGGCCGGGACGTTCGAGGCGCTGGTCCGCCATCTCGACGAGCATCCCGACGTCGGGCTTGCAGGCGTCATCCAGTTGACCCCGGAAGGCGACGTCTACCCGACGGTCAGGTATTTCCCGAATGCGCTGCGTGCGCTCGGTCAGGCGCTCGGCTCGGAGCGACTGCCGTTTCGCGCGCAGATGCTCTGTGAGCGCGACCTCGACCTCGACCGGTACACCCAGGTGATCGAGTGCGATTGGACTTCGGGCTCGTTCATGCTCGCGAGGCGGGAGGCGCTCGACAGCGCCGGCTTCATGGATGAACGCTTCTTCATCTACAGCGAGGAGCCCGATCTCTGTCTGCGGATGAAGCGCGCCGGCTGGAAGGTGTGCCACTTGCCCGCGATGACGATCGTCCATCACGCAGGCAAGGCCGGCATGCGGCCCAAGATGTGGGCACAGGACGCGTACACCCGAATGCAGCATGCACGGAAGCACTTCTCGCCCGTGCACCGTCGCGTCTACGCCGCGGCGCTCGGGTTTGGCTACGCAGCTCGAGCCGTCGCGCCCGTCCTCGATGCATCGAACAGCGGCCGCCGCAACGCAGCTCGCGCGGCGCTCCGGGTGATGATCGGTCTCGAGAGTCCGCCGTTCGGCGAGCCGCCGAGCCAGGCGATCCCGACCCATCGACTGCCGGTCGCACGATGAGCGACTTCCTGGTCTCCATCCTGATCGTCAACTGGAACACCCGCGAGCTCGTGCTGGAGTGCCTGGCGTCGCTGCCGAAGGACGCAAGTGGCCCCTCCTACGAGGTCGTCGTCGTCGACAACGGCTCGGTCGACGGCTCCGGTGATGCGCTCAGCCGCCAGACCGGGATCACGCTCATCCGCAACGAGCGAAACCTCGGCTATGCAGCCGCCGTCAACCAGGCGTACCGGCACTCGAGCGGAGAGTTCGTTCTCCTGCTCAATTCCGACGTCGACCTCACGCCGACTGCGCTCAGCTCCCTCACCGACTTTCTCCAGGACAACCCCTCTGCCGCTGCGGTCGGCCCCCTGTACCTGAACCTCGACGGGTCACCGCAGCCGTTTCACTTCAGGTTCCCAACCTTCAAGATGACGTTGGCCAACGGTGGTGCCGTCGCCAGCAGGCTCCTGCCGGGCAGCAAGCGGCGGCTCCGCCACTACCGGATGCTCGACGACGATTTCTCCCAGCCGCGCCCGGTGCCTCAGCCTTCGGCGAGCTGCCTGCTTCTGCGGCGCTCGTGTCTCCCCGAAGATCACGTCTTCGACGAGCGGTACCCGATCTTCTTCAACGACGTCCAGCTGGCGCGCTCGTTCGCGGACCGGGGCCTGACGCTCTGGGTTACGCCTGCCGCAAAGGTCGTTCACCACTCGCACGCGTCGACGCGCAAGCTCGGCGCTGCTGGAAAGAGGCAGTACCTTGGTTCCCTCATTCGGATGCTCGAGGAAACCGAACCATCCGTAAATGTATGGCTTTACCGCCTCGTAGTTTTCGTACAAAACATCCCGGTGTGGTTATTCCGTAGACCGAACGCACTCACTTTCGGAGATCTGTGGAAAGCGCTGTCGGGTGATGTTGGACCGCTGCCGTCTGATCCAAGTCCGCCTGCGTGAGTAGTAGCGCGGAACCAGAAGCTGACATGACGAAACACAAGCCTACGAAGATCTGCCTTTTTGGTCACTTCGGATCGGCGAACTTAGGAAACGAGGCCACGCTTTTAGCGATGGTCTCGCGCCTCCGCGCCGCCTTTCCGGATTGTGAGCTGTGCTGCATTTGCACGGGCCCTGAAGACGTTGTCGCAGCCCATGCGATCAACGGTGTACCGCACACAGCAAGATCGCGACGAATCTGGGATCGCCGGCTTTCGTTGCCCAAGCGCCTCGGGATGCTGTTCCTCGGGCTGGGCGAGGAGATCGGAGAGTACCGGAGGGCCTGGAGGATCCTCAGCGGCACGGAGATGTTTATCGTCCCCGGCACGGGGCTGCTCACAGACGCCTTTGAGCTTTCGGGCTGGGGGCCCTATGGCCTGTTCAGGTGGTCACTCGTCGCGCGGCTCCGTCGTTGCAAGGTGATGTTCGTGAGCGTCGGGGTGGGGCCAGTCGAAACTCCAAAGGGCCGATTACTCGTGAAAGCGTCGCTTGCGTTTGCTGACTACCGGTCGTATCGGGACGTCCCGAGCAAGGAGGTTGTTGAGGGCTTAGGCCTTCGCGTAAGTGGCGACCGCATATATCCGGATCTCGTGTTTGGCTTGCCGTCACCGGGATCGTCCGCGCCGGTGATTGCGCGCGAAGGACGACCGACTGTCGCTCTTGGCTTGATGGCCTACTCCGAGAAGTACAGCAAAGGTGACGCCGTTGGCGGCACGTACGAACGGTATGTTCGATCACTCGTTGTGTTTGCGGACTGGCTGCTAGATCGCGACTACAACATCGAGTTCTTGGTTGGAGACGCAGCTGTAGACACCACGACCATCGCCGATGTCAAAGCCGCGTTGCGTCGGCGCACGGCCGACGTCGATGAGCGCCTCGTCCACCGCTCGATCGCGTCGCCACAGGAGTTCCTTTCGCATCTCGGCGGGACCGATTTCGTGATCGCGACGCGCTTTCACAACGTGCTCATGAGCCTTCTGGTCGGCAGGCCCGTGGTGGCCATTTCGTTTCACCACAAGTGTTCGTCATTGATGAGCGAGATGGGATTGTCGGACTATTGCCTCGATATCAACGGAATCAGCCCCGATCGACTGATCGCGAAGTTCGAGGCACTGGTGCAGCATTCCGACGAGCTCGAGAGCACGATTCGGCAGCACGTCGACGAGTCACGATCGGCCCTGGACGAGCAATACGAGCTCCTTTTCCGTGAAGAGCTCGGCGAACTCCGGTTCGTCGAGACCGAGACGGCGGCGGGATGAGGAACGTCAGCGCCGAAACGGGCCGCCAAGCCGTGGCGGCGCTGGACGGGGTCTACGACCGGCGTCAGTTGGCCAGGGGCGGACGAACCTAGATGCACGACGCAATGGTCACGGGCGGAGTGACGTCGGGGGATGAGAGCCAAGGCGTGAGAGCACGGTCGCTCGAGAAGGCTTTTCTGAAGGCGAACCGGCGGGTCTGGACACGCCTTCCGATTCGCATCCGTGACCTGCGCTTCGTCCAGGCCTACGGGCGGTGGCTGCACATCCTTGCCTGCCGGAATGCCGACCGCGAGATGTACTTCGGCACGTTGTTTCTCCGCAACCGTCCGGCGCTCGAGCTGATGCGCAGACTCGCCGTCAAACGGCGAGGGTCAACGCTGAAGATGGCGATCCTCGGCTGCAGCGTCGGAGTGGAGGTCTACTCGATCCTCTGGACGCTTCGCCGCGACCGCCCCGACCTCGAGATTGCTGTGGACGCGGTCGACATCTCACCGGAAGTCCTCGCAATCGCAGAGCAGGGGGCGTACGGCCCTCAGACCTCGGAAGCCGTGCACGCCTCGATCTTCCAGCCGTTGACCGACGCGGAGCGGCGCGAGATGTTCGACTGGGAGGGTGAACAGGCGCGCGTCAAGCCGTGTTTGCGGGAAGGCGTCGCCTGGCGACTCGGAGACGCTTCCGACCCCGGACTCGTCGACGAGCTCGGCGCAGCCGACTTCGTCGTTGCGAATAACTTCCTCTGCCACATGGATCCGTCGGCAGCAGAGCGATGCCTGCGGAACATTGCGGGGCTCGTGAAGCCGGATTCGTACGTGTTCGTCTCCGGCGTCGATCTGAACGTCCGGACGAAGGTCGCGCTGGATCTTGGCTGGGAGCCCGAGGTGGAGCTTCTGGCGGAGATCCACGACGGTGACCCGCTGGTGCGCGCTGACTGGCCATTCGAATGGTGGGGCTTGGAGCCGCTCGATCGCAAGCGACCCGACTGGCAGACCCGTTTCGCCTCGGTGTTCCGAGTGCCGGAGGCGCCGCCCCAAAACCAGATCTCGTAATCGACTACGCCTGGTGACCTCCGACTCCCCCATTCGCGTCGAGGTGTCGCCGCGCGAGGCGTACGAGCGACGGCCGCAGCTGTTCGCTGCGCTCGAAGCGGCCTTCCCGGTCAAATTCCAAGTCGGCAGCGGAAACGCGGACGCCGCCATCGTCTTCGCCACCCGGGCCGTAAGGTCCGAGCCGGCGAGTGGGCCGACGCTGACGCTTCTCGGTGAGGTCCAGACCGATCAGCCATTCGCCGCAATCGCGTTCGCCGACTCAAGCTCGGTACCCAGACCTTTCCGTGGCCGCACCCTCACCGACTCGTCGGCAGGACAGGGACTTCCGAGCACCTACGACGACTGGGGCACGGTCCTCGCGACGTCGCAGACAGGACCGGTCTGGATGGTGCGCGACGGCCAGTTCGTCGCGGCCGCGTGGCCTGAAGAGCTCGGGGCCGGCGGGACGCTTCGTGAGCACCTGACCGCCGGTCGCTTCATGGGGCTGTTGCCCCTGGCTCACTTCTTGCAGGCGCTCTCGGTCGCCGCGTCGTGGGAGCAGCCGGAGTCGACGGCGTGCTTCGTCTTCGACGACCCGAACCTGCACTGGTGGTCCTACGGATACCTCGACTACCGCGAGCTCGCCGCTCATGCCGAAGCCCACGACTACCGCGTCACGGCGGCGACGATCCCCCTCGACCAGTGGTACATCCACAGGGCGACAGCCCGTTTCCTGCGAGAGGGCGAATCTCGCGTGTCGTTCGCGGTTCACGGGAACAACCACACGCACCACGAGCTTGGTCGCGTCGACGATCCCGACCAAGCAGCGGCGCTGGCAGCTCAGGCGCTCGAGCGATCGAGCGCGGTTCGGAGGGCGGGAGCGGAGATCGGTCCCGTCATGGTTCCCCCGCACGGCGCGTGCTCCGTCGCGATGCTCGAAGGGTGCCTGCGGGCGGGATTCGACGCGATCTGCGCCGAGTGGCCGTACTGGTGGCTGGCCGAGGCCGCCGTGTCCTCGCCGCTCTTCGGCTGGCACCCACTCGACCGAATCGCGGGGCTGCCGGTCATCCCCCGGCTCCACGTCGTCGCGAGCGATCGCGACGACATGCCCTTCCGCGCGTTCCTCGGCCAGCCGATCGTTCTCTATGCCCACCACACGGATCTGAAGGACGGCCTCGACCTGCTCGCCGATCGCGCAGACGAGGTTCGCGCCCTCGGCGTCAGGTCCTGGCGGTCGCTGGGCACGATCGCGGCAGAGGTCTTCTCGGCCTATCGGTTCGGGGAGAACATGGAGTTCACGCTGCACTCGCAGCAGGCGCGCGTCACGGTTCCGGAAGGTGTCTCTCGCGGCCGCTTCGGCTGGGTCGACGGAGAGGCCTCCGGGACGACGCTCGGCCTCGAGCTACGGGACGCCGGTGGTCTCCGCGAGATCGCCTGGGGAGAGTCGGTTGAGGTCGACGCCGGCGAACTCACCGCGACTCTCACGGCGACGCCGTCTGCCGCCACGACCCGCCCCGGCTGGCCGGTTCGCGGAGCCGTCCGACGATTGCTCACCGAGAGTCGCGATCGAGCCGCTCCGTTCGCGAGCAGGATCCCGGCGCGTGCGCGCCGGCGCACGACGGCGAGCACACGGTGAGCGGCTCACGAGGCCCAAGGGCCCGACCACGGCCGCGCTTCAGCAGCGACGGTCTGACAGACGTCCCGCGATCAGCGGATGCCCATGTCGAGCCCGTCCGAGGCAGCACCCTTGCCGGGCGAGCCGGCGGCAAGGTGGTAGCCGGCGTAGCTGGTCGGGCTCGACCCGCCAATCCAGACGGGCAGGCCCGTGATGTTGCCGGAGCCCGAGAGACCGCTGTTGAGGTTGTGATCCTGGGTGCCCCAGTTCGCGCCCGAACTGTCGGTGATGCCGTTGCTCGGGTCGGTGAAGACGTTGTCGCGGATGATGTTGTTGGCGGGATATCCCGACTGGTACTGGAAGTGGATACCGCCACCGCCCGCGAAGGTGTTGTGCCGAAAGATCGAACCCTGCGTTGCAAATGCTTGGATCGACCACGGGTAGACGCAGCTGCAGACCCACACGTTGTCCTCGGCGGTGGTGTAGTCGCCGTCGCCCATGGCAAGACCCCCAGCCGAGCTCCCGTTGTCGTGGAAGTAGTTGCCTTGGAGATAGGTGTGCGTGCCACCGTAGATCTGGACGCCGCCGATGTGGATGCCGTTGACCGGATCGCACGTGCCCTGATCGGGCTCGCGCGCGAACTCGTCGCCGATCACCCGAACGCCGTACGCACCACCGAGGATCTGGATGCCCTTTGCACAGTTGGAGGTCGCGCTTGCCCAGCCCGAAGTAGGGCCGTTGAAGGTGCTGTTCGAAATCGTGATGCCCTGGTCGGCGGCCGGGCCCTCGTTCAGCGCCTGGACGTTGATCCGCCCCTCCCCTCCCTGCGCGGGCAAGAGGTTGTCCATATTGGCGTGGTCGACCAGGATCGCCATTGAGGCGCAGCGCGGGAAGATCCCGAAGCCGAGGAAGCGCAGGTGGTCGAAGGTGATGTGGTCGGAGCAGTTCGGCAGGGTGTTGGTTGAATCGAGGGTCGAGCTGCCGACCGTGAGCGAGCCATTCGCGCCGGTGAAGTGAAGATGGCTCGAGTTCTGAAGCGTGACCGCGCCGATGGTGGCGCTCGTGCCTGAGACCGGCTCGACCGTCACGTCCGCCGACTTGCGCACGTTCGTCAGGTTGAGACTGCCGTAGCTGCCGCCGTTCAGACAGATCGTTGCGCCGGCGGCGGCGTTCTGGATCGCAGTCGCGAGGCCGGAGCTGATCGTCGTCGTGCACGAGCCGGACGGAGGCGGCGAGCAGGCTGCCGCCGTGGCCGAGAGCGTGGCCGTGCCGGAGACGTTGCCGGCGGCATCGACCGCGGCGACGCCGAGCGTGTAGCTCGTCCCGCAGGAAAGGCCGCTGAAGACGTAGCTGGTCGAGCTCGAGGTCCCCACCTGGCTGCCACCCAGGTAGAGCCGGTAGCCGGTCACGCCGACGTTGTCGGTCGAGGCCGTCCATGAGAGCGTGATCGAGCTCTGGCCGACCGCGCTCGTGCTGAGCCCTGTGGGGGTCGAGGGCGGCGCCGTGTCGGCGCAGGCCGCCGTCGACGTGCTGATCGACGCCTTCGCGCTGTGGTTCCCGGCCGCGTCGAAGGCGTCGACGGAGACGGTGTACGTTGTGCTGCACGCGAGGCCCGTGGCGCTCATGCTCGTACCCGTCGTCGTCCCGACCTGTGCGCCGTTCACGTACAGCGTGTAGCCGGTCACGCCGACGTTGTCGG
>Ga0105241_10002887_pt1 | contig 12847 bp, 9 predicted proteins | sample KBSC64metaG_FD_80422 | JGI IMG/M metagenome (GOLD analysis project Ga0105241, IMG submission 80422) | Corn rhizosphere microbial communities from Kellogg Biological Station, Michigan, USA - KBS C6-4 metaG | ecosystem: Host-associated > Plants > Roots > Rhizosphere > Soil | place: Michigan, USA... | reverse complement strand
TGTTGAGGAACTTCAGATCGCCCCTGCCAAAGGTCTTGTACTTCTTTCGGATGCCGATGAGACGCTTCATATACCAGAAAAGAGAAGAGGTATTGCTGCGCTGGGTCTCTACATTGACAGACTCGTAATGGTATTCAGGGTCCAATATCAGCGGCAGGTATAGCTTTTGTGGATTAGCTACTGAAAAACCCGCATTGCGGTCGGGAGACCACTGCATCGGTGTACGCACGCCATCCCTGTCACCCAGGTAAAAATTATCCCCCATCCCGATCTCATCCCCGTAATAGATCACAGGTGTGCCGGGCAACGAAAAAAGCAGCGAGTTTAGCAATTCTATCTTATTCCGGTTATTGTCCAGCAGAGGGGCCAGCCGGTGGCGAATACCCAGGTTGATCTTTGCCTTGGGATCCCGGGCATATACCTTATACATATAATCCCTCTCTTCGTCCGTCACCATCTCCAGCGTAAGCTCATCGTGATTCCGAAGGAATATTGCCCACTGGCAGGTGGAGGGTATCTCCGGGGTCTGGTCGAAAACATCGGTGATGGGATAACGGTCCTCCATCTGCAGGGCCATGAACATACGGGGCATCACGGGAAAATGATAGTTCATATGACATTCGTCCCCATTCCCAAAATACGAGGCAGAGTCCTCCGGCCACATATTCGCTTCGGCAAGAAAAACGGTACCGGGGTAATGCTGATCTACATACGCTCTTAATTGCTTTAAATAAGCATGGGTCTCGGGCAGGTTCTCTCCGTTGGTGCCTTCCCGCTCGTAGAGATAAGGCACAGCGTCCAACCGAAATCCGTCCACACCCATCTTGCACCAGTAGTCGATGATCTTGAGCACTTCTTCCTGTACAAGGGGATTGTCGTAGTTCAGATCAGGCTGATGGTGAAAAAACCGGTGCCAGTAGTATTGCTCCGCCACAGGATCCCATGTCCAGTTGGAAGCCTCGAAATCCTGGAAAATAATACGGACATCTTTATATTGATCGGGATTATCAGTCCAGACATAAAAATTTCTTTCCCGCGAACCCTTAGGCGCCCTGCGGGCCCGTTGGAACCAGGCATGCTGATCCGAAGTGTGATTGATCACCAGTTCTGTGATCACCTTCAGCCCCCGTTTGTGCGCCTCTTTCAAAAATTGGCGGAACCGGGTAATGTCGCCATAAGCGGGATTGATGTTATAATAATCGGCAATATCGTACCCATCGTCTTTCAGCGGCGAGGGATAAAAAGGCAACAGCCAGATGGCCGTAATGCCCAGGTCCTGCAGGTAGTCCAATTTCTGCAAAAGACCCTGAAAATCCCCTACCCCATCCCCATCGCCATCGCAAAAGGCCTTGATATGCAGTTCATAAATGATCGCATCCTTGTACCAAAACCGCTCGTCGTCCTTTCCTGTTGTCGTAGCCATACAAGACGGCGTACAAATAATGTGCCCGCGGGGGCTATGGATTTTCTTCTACACAGGATTTCAATAAAAAACCGCCCTAAAGTGGCGGTTAACTATTTTTAATACTCTTGAGAACTGATCAATTCGATCCTCAGACATTATTTCTTTTTCCCTCACGGACCTCCTTTACAAATGCCACGGACACATCGGCAAGTTCAGCGATCTTGTCATCTGAAAAATCCGTGTAAGCCAGCAGCTTTTTGACCACACTGATCTCTTTTTCAGTGCGTCCTTCTTCCCGCGCTTCTTCCCTGAACTCCATCCTTAAATATTCAATCATATTCATAACCTTATATTTATCAGCGGACCTAAGCCCTTCATCAAATTTACGATTTAATTCGGGGTTCTCAAACAGGACATAATTACGGAGGAAGCCAAGGATTGCCAAAGTCTTGGCCCTGCCAAATCCCTTAGCCCGCAACTCATTGGCAATTAATAACTTTAATTCCAACAAATCTTCCTCAGGGATCTTCTCTTCCAATAATGCAGCCTTAGCCGCTCGTACCACATGTGCAAAAGGGTTATTACTTTTTGCCAGGTCTTCGTCTGAAAAGTCTGCTATGGACAGGGTAGGATATTGGTAGATCAGCCGCGTTTCCCTATATTCATACACATACTGACAAGGCATTTCTCTCCCATTTGGACCCGTGAAGATAGCCACAGCCGACACCGGCTTTTTGTACCTGTCCCGTATCCGGTAAAAGTATTGATACATTCTTTCCGAAAACTCTGCACGTTTATGTGTATCCGCTTGTATCTCGACGTGTAACAATATCCATTCTTCCTCTCCATTCCGGTGATACACTTTTACCAGCTTATCGGCAAACCGGGTGTCCTTTTCTTCCTCCGGCTGAGGGTCCATTTCAGCCAGCTCTTTGTCAAGATATTCAAACCCCCGCTCCATATTATATACCTGGTCCGCATCAGCGAACAGGAAGCGCAGCAGGTCTGCAAAAACCTCCTCCATGATCACCTTCCAGAGAATATCGCTCTTCCTTTTCTTCATAAGTCACCCCTTATGCCATAACAATAATTCCAACCGCTGCGCGTAAACCGCATCGATTGCAAATCCGCATAGTCATAAAGAAGGTTGAAAAACTGTAAAGGAGTCCCTGAAAATACAAAAAATTACTTCGTCAAAAAAATATTAATCCATCAACCCCAACCCCGGTCTGTCCGATATCGACATAATACCATCCTTTAACAAAAATCCCCCGCTTACCACATCCTTTGCAAGATCCAGGCTTCCGTCGAGGTCGATAAACTTTGTATGAGGACACGCAAAGGCCGTATGCAACGCTGCCGTAATGCTGATGATGCTTTCATCATTACATCCCCACATAAGTTGAATGGAATGCTGAGCAGCCGTATCCGCGATCCTCAGCGCCTGGCTGATACCACCGCATTTCATCAGCTTGATGTTAAAAAACCCGCAGGCAGGGGGAGGCGCCGCCAGCTGCACTGCATGGTCCGGTGTAACAAGAGATTCATCCGCAGCGGCGATCTTTTTGATCCCGTCCGGCAGCCGGCGCATCTCGTCCTCCTGACCTACAGGAAGGGGTTGCTCTATCAGACCGATGTGCAGATCCGCCGTCTGAGTCGTAAACTTCGACAGCTGCTGCACATTATATCCCTGGTTCGCATCGATGATGATACCGATGTCGTAACCATATGTCTCACGCAAACGCACCAGTCTTTCCAGGTCTTCTTCCAGCGAGATACCCAGCTTGACCTTTAAGATCTTAAAACCCCGGCCAACGTATTCTTTTGCCTCTTCCAGTGTCTCGGCGACGCCCTTGATCCCAATGGTAATGGAAGTTGGCATGGCCGTGATCTTCTGACCCAGCATGCGCACTAAGGGCAGACCCTTTTCCTGCGCAAAAAGATCGTAGAGCGCGATCTCCAGGCCCGTGCGGGCTGTAGGGCTGGCAGCAAAAGTTTTTTGTACAAAGGCGCAGATCGCGTCTATATCGTCCAGATCCTTCCCTGTTAATAAGGATAACCGCGATTCATCGAGGACAGCCAGCGCGTCTTCCAGGTGTTCCCCTACTACGTAATGACTGGGATTGAAAGCCCCATATCCTTTCATTCCATTGTCCGCAATGATCTCGATGATGCCGTTCTCCACCGCGTCTACGGTCTTAAAAGCGATCGTATAGGGCCTGGTGAGCAGCAGGTTCTCTTTTCTGACATGGATCTGCTTTATTTTCATGATGCCTTGCTTTTATTGTCTGATGTTTGTCGTTCAGTATTGACATATTCCTGTATGACACCGGAGAGCCCGTCCATACCTTCTTCCAATGGCAGGACCACCGGCAGACCGTACTCCTTTTCATACTGCGCTTTATATGCCTGCGCTTCCTCCAGGGTCAGCTTGTCCGTATTCAACGTAATAGCCAGCACCTGCGAGCCGTAGAGCCTGATCAGCTCCAGCTCACGGGCCAGGGAGATCCTGGTCCCGGTCTTTTCCTGCCCCTTATAAAACACCCTGGATGGAGCATGCTGCAGGATAACGCCCTTGCTTTGGGCGGACAGCAGCAATTCCGATCCACAGGGTCCGCTGGGATTGCAAAGGGCCGATTGCCCTTCGATAAATATAACGTCGGCACCGGTCTCCTTCCAACAGGTGACAACAGCATGTTCCAACTCTCCGGAGATAAAATCGTTATAGGTACTGTCCAGCACAAAGCCATAACGATGCCCTTGCAGCCAGCCCGTCTGTCCTGTAAAGATCATTTCCGCACGCATGTTCTTTTTCTTCATGGCTTCAGTGATCATCACCGCCGTGGTCCGTTTGCCCAGGGCGCAATCCGTGCCCAGGACAGCGATGATGGGGGCAGTCACCTGCATGATGTCCCCGCTCCAGAATTTCAGCTGATCCTTGGGACGTGGCTTGCGTATGTCGAGCAACGTCACGCCTTTTTCCACAGCCAGATTCACCATCTCCGGCATATCGGAAAGAAATTGATGAGCGCCGGAAACGATGGAAAGCCCGGCCTGGATAGCTTCTTTTATCTGGGCAAGGATGGGCGCAGGTAGCTTGCCGCCGGCAAAAGCGACGCCGACGATGGCATATTGCGCCTTTTTATCCGAATGCCGGATAAATTCATTCAATGTCGCATATACCGGGATATCTCTATGGATCTTATCCAATACATAACCCGCATCCTTCCCTGCTGAGCTGCTGTCGATGACGGCCACAATATTATAACGCGATGTCTTTCGTATCAATCCATGTGCAGTCTTGGCATTATCACTGACAAGATAGCCATCGGCAAGCACTATTGCATTGTCCATTATGTGTCAATTTTTTCGTCGACGAAAATACACATAAATATTTATTATCAATAAAAAGCAATATTTATATTGATTATTAAAAAGCATTATATTTATGGCATGGAGTTCCTGAAATCAATCGACCTGGAGTCCCTTCCCAGGAAAAAACACATGGTGATCAAATATATCCTCGATCATCCCGACGAAGTGATCCTGATGAACACGGCCGACCTTGCCCGCCGGCTGAAGGTAGACCCTGTCACCATCATCAAAGCCTGCCAGGGCATCGGGCTGGAAGGATTTCACCACCTGAAAAAAAAGTTAAAAACGTCCATACCTGCAGGCAGCCTACGTACCCCTTTTAGCCAGGTCCTCAGCGAATTCGAGGTAAACACCAGCACCGGCGAAGCCATCCGCAACGCCCTCTCCCGCGATGTGGAAATGCTGACCAGGACCATCGAAAAAGTTTCATTCGAAAAGATCACGCAGGCCTGCCAGGCGATTGTAGGGTCCAGACAGACCTATCTCATCGGTCTGGGCTACATCGGCGCCGTAGCCACTTACCTCCAAAGCCTCATCCGCAGCCATCTTCCCCAAACCCATGCTGTGACGGAATACAACGGCATGCTTTTCGACTACATGGGACATTTTGGTAAAGGGGATGTAGTGCTGGCCATTGGCTTTGACCAATGCCAGCATCAAACGGTCAAAGCGCTAAAAAAAGCAAAGGAAAAAGGCGCAACGACCATTGCGCTGACGGACAGCGAATACTCTCCCTTATGCGCCCACAGTAAATACGATCTCTTTGTCTATACGACGCCTAATTATTTTCTCAGCCCGCTGATCGGCGCCTTCAGCATCTGTAATGCCATCAAGCATTGCATCGTGGAGTTGACAAAACCGCAATCCACCCGCCAGTCAAAGGCTTACCAAAAGCTGGTGGAAGAAGAACACGTTTACTACAACCATACATCATGACAAGATCCAAACTGCTTATCCTGCTGTTACTGATCGGCAGCCATGCCCCGGCACAGAGCCTCGACACCGCATTCCCTGTCCTCGACAGTCTTTACAGGGACTATGCGGAAAAGAACCATATCCCCGGCCTGGCCTTCGGCATCGTAGCGGATGGCAAACTGGTGCACACAGGCACATTCGGATACACGGATGTCTTCAAAAAGACACCCGTGACGGCCGGTTCGGTATACCGTATTGCATCGATGACAAAAAGCTTCACGGCCATGGCGATCCTCTCCCTGCGGGACGCCGGCAAGCTCAACCTGGATGACCCTGTATCCAAATATATCCCCGAAATAAAACAGGTACACCCTCTGACGGATGACAGCCCTCCCATCACGATCCGCCACCTGCTGACCCATTCGGCGGGCTTCCCCGAAGACAATCCCTGGGGCGACCGGCAACTGCAACGCACGGATGAAGAGCTGATCGATTTTATCAAAGGCGGCATCTCTTTATCCAATACCCCGGGTCTGGGCTATGAATACAGTAACCTGGGATTTACACTGCTGGGGCATATCGTCACCAAAGTTGCCGGTGAACCATACGAACAATACATCCGCCGCATCATCCTCCAGCCGTTGGGCATGAACCATACTTATTGGGAATATACAGAAGCGGATCCCGGAACATTAGCGCATGGATACCGCTGGCTCAACAATACATGGAAGGAAGAAGAGATGCTGCATAGCGGTGCATACGGCGCCATGGGCGGCCTGCTCACCTCCCTGGAAGATTTTTGCAGATATATGATCTTTCATCTTTCCGCCTGGCCTCCCCGCAATGGAGAGGATAAAGGACCCGTAAAACGCAGCACCATCCGTGAAATGCAGCAGCCGGGAAAGATCAGCGGATTTTATACACAGGGCAAAACCGCTGCCGGCGACCCCTGTCCCCGTTTGTCTGCCTACAACTGTGGTCTCGTCTGGAGCAAGGACTGCACAGGCAAGGAATCCATCGGCCACAACGGGGGCCTGCCGGGTTTCGGCAGCAGCTGGATCATACTCCCTGAATACGGCATCGGCATCGTCTCCTTTTGCAACCTCACCTATGAGGCTACGACAATCTTAAACGTGCAGGTATTACAACGGCTGATAAATGTTGCACAGCTAAAGCCGCGTCAGTTGCCTGCGTCGGACATCCTGAAAAAAAGACAACAGCAGCTGATGGCCCTCCTGCCTGAATGGAAGGATGCTCCGGCCAGCGGCATCTTTAGCGAGAACTTTTTTTCCGATTATCTCATCGACACCCTGCGAAAACAGACAACGGCGCTTTTCAACAAGGCAGGTAAGATACTGCGCATGGAAGAGATAGTTCCGGATAACCAGCTGCGGGGAACATTCCGCATTGTAGGAGAGAACGCCAGCCTCCTGGTACGGTTTACATTGTCTCCCGAAAACCCGGCACTGATACAAGCTTACTCTATAAGAGAAGCGCCCATCCGGCAGACACAGCCGGCCACCAGCCAATCGGCCCCTGCTCCAACCACCGGCAAATACGGTCTCAAAACCATCTCGTCCCTATCCGACTACAAACAGCAAGTTTCCGCCGATCCCCGGCAGGCCATTGTCCCCCTGGATAAATATATCCCCGGCATCCTGCTGGATATACGCTATGCTACCAGCAACAACATCATGCACCGTCCTATGTACCGGACGGTAGCAGCCTTCCTCCGTCTCCCCGCTGCGGAAGCTTTAAAAGACATCCAACAGGAATTAAAGCCGCTGGGCTATGGACTAAAGATCTACGACGGCTACAGACCTTACAGCGTGACGGTGGCTTTTTACGAAGCTTATCACGATTCGAACTTTGTTGCATCACCCTACACCGGTTCCCGGCATAACAGGGGATGCGCCGTGGACCTGACCCTCATCGACCTGCAAACAGGAAAGGAGCTGGACATGCCAACTCCTTATGATGATTTTACCGAAAAGGCTTCCGCGACATATAAAGACTTACCTGAACATGCACAGAAGAACAGAAAATTACTACAGGACGTAATGCTAAAGCACGGTTTCGTCATCTACCCCAGCGAATGGTGGCACTTCGACTTCGAAGGCTGGAAGGCTTACCCCGTGATGGACCTCACTTTCGAGGAGTTGATGAGCAGGTGACCACCGGCCTCCACAAAGGCTGGCCCCTGGTCGGCCGCCCGTTGGCAGCCCGCTCCGCAGACAGCGGCCCTATTTCAGCACAGCGCTAAGGAAACGCTGCATTTCCTTCCAGGACGCGCTATCCGCCCTCGCGTTATACGCGATGGGCATATTGAACTTTTTCCCATTCACATCCGACGCGGGATTGGTAAACGCATGTGTGGCGCTGTCATATCCGATAAATTTATAATCCGCCCCGATGGAATCCATCTGTTTTTTGAATTGAGGCACTTGCGGGTTTACCATCACATCCGCATTGCCATGTAACACAAGCAGCTTTGTCTTCAGCAGGTCTTTCCTGGCAGGCGTACCAAGCAGACTGCCGTGGAAGCTGACGACGGCTTTTAGCGCATCCCCCAGCCGGGCCGTGTTCAGCAGGACACCGCCCCCAAAACAATACCCGATAGCGCCTATGTTGGCTGTATCCACCTCCGGGTAGGTTTTCAACTTCGCAATGGCCGCATCTATACGTGCCTTACCCTTCTCGGGATGCATATAAAAAGGACCCGCCATTTCACCTGCGGTCTTCGGATCATCCGCAACTTTCCCGCCACCATAAATATCCAGCGCCAACGCTACATATCCCAGCTTGGCCAGTTCCCTTGCCCGCATCCTGGTATAGTCGACCAGGCCCCACCATTCGGGGATCACCAGCACCGCCGGCCGTTTGGTCTTGATAGAATCGTCATATACAAGATAGCTGACCATCGAAGCGCTGTCTCCCTGGATGGTGACGGTCTCCTCTTTTAACACGGGAGTGCCCGCTGCAGCTGTTTGCTCTTCCTTCTTCGTTTCACTGTTGGTGCAGGCCATGACAAAGCAGGCGATCGCCAGGACGCCGGCATAAAGTTTCGAATAGCTCATGTGGTAAGATTTTGTGCCACCAAGTTACAGATAATCCCCGAGCCAAAAATAAAAGAAGCCCGCGCAAGCAGGCTTCGTAAAAACTGAGTGACTCAGGTCACACAGGATCGGAGTGAAAACGGAATTCAAATTCCTCCAGGATGATATTCACCGTCCCGTCGGATGCAGTCTCGAGTCGCATCTTTGTGGGATAATAGCCATCCTTCTGAACCTTGGCAGGACGTGGCACATCCCGCTGATAGCTGCTGTGGGTAAGGATAAACTGTTGCGTGATCATAGGTTCATAAAAGATGACATTCCCATTGTAAGATCCAAATATGAAGGTCTGGGTAAAGGGTTGCCCGTTCAGCTCGGGCGTAGTAACGTCGATCCAATGCGCGCCCATCTGCGGCACACCGCCGGGAATGGGAATATAGTTCACCGGCATAAAGGCATTGTCGGGGTAGTTCTCGAACTCGGCCTGCGCCTGTTCAAACGTAGGAATAGCCATCCTTTCCGCCTCGCTGATCATATAAAAATGGAAGTCGAAATGCGGCTTGTCGTAGATGCCGGCCGGCTCGTGACCATGAGGGTTCCAGTCCAGTCCGAAATGAATGAACGGAACAGTATCCTTCGCCTGGGCAGGGAATAACAACGAGACCATGTTCTCGTGAGAATGACCTTCACCACCTGCGTCCGACGTATCCAGCGAATTCATCGCGGCCTTATCGATCGTCGTTCCAAGACGCAGCGGCTTGTTCTTACCATCTACCTCATACCATGTCCATGCCGACCCATGCTGGAAGGGAACAACAGGTCCTTTAAAGATCTTTGCCTGCGGGTGATCATGATCCTTCTTACAGGAGACCATTGCCATAGAGGCTGCAAATAAAAATAGAAGTGCTTTTTTCATTGTAATTTTTTTTCTGATTATTTGGCAAAGCTAGAGGCGCCTTCTCAGTTTGAAAATGAAGCAATGCATGAGCTGCGCAGAATGCTGTATGAATTGACGCTACGTGTCTTCATAACGCGCTCGATAAGACGTGTGCAACGATCGTAAGGATTGAATTTCGCAAACCCGGCAGCCAGATCTTTCACATTGAGCTTATATTCATCGTCGGCAATGATCTTATCAACCGCCTCTCTTATCTGCCGGGCTGTCGGCCGCTCCGTCCGCAGGTTGATCCCCAGTTTGAAATAACCCACCCGGGCGCAGATCTCATTCTTTCCTTCATGCACACCCGCAACCACCATGGGCAGCTTGTTCATGATCCCCAGCATTGTTCCTCCATAACCGCCATTGGTGACATAGGCTGTCACATACGGCATGACGTCGGAGAACGGAATAAGATCTTCGATGATCAGGTTCTGGTGAGGGAATCGCTCGCGCAGCTCCCGTGTGCCGCTGCCGCCCGTGGTGGCGATCACCAGGGTATCACTGTCCTTAAAGGCTTCCAGTGTAGGGACAAGTATCTTCGTCACATCTTTTTCCACCGTACCCTGTGTCACCAATATGATCTTCTTATATTCCCGCAATCTTTCATCATACCAGCGGGGTTGTTCTTTTGCGCCCGTATAAGGCAACAGCGCTCCTACAAAACGTATGTTCTCGCCCAGGTCGCTGCGGTAATATTCAAAACCCGGCGTACCGATCTGCAACAGCAGGTCGGATTTACGGATTATCATATCGAACAGACTTTCCCCGTTGTGCGGTATCTTATATCGATCGAACAACTGGAACATCACCCTGTTGGGCTCGCGGAAAATGATATTCCGCGCTACCTTGCGCAAGAGGGCCTGCCTGACCTTCCCTGTAAAAGAGCCGGCAGGCGTCATGCCCATCCCCGGAGGCGGCAGGTCTTTGGAGGTTTCCGACAGCGGGAATACGCCGATCGACACCACGGGTATATTCATCAGGTCCTTTACGAACGGGATACCAGTGAAAGCACAGTCCGCGATCAGGAGATCAAAAGAGAATTCCCTGTACAGCTCCTTTATATCCGCATAGTACTCCGGCCCCCGCAGGATAAAAGCGTTGATGATGTCGAACTTCAGCTTGCCCAGCTGCGAGTTCTTTTTATTTCTTTCAGGGAAGACCTTCTCCAGCAGATCGCCGGAAAGATCCATGGCCTTTTTAAACGGGTAATGGGCAATCTGCAGCCGCTGTAATTTGCCGGCATAGGCCTGGGAGGTATACCATCGTACGTCGTGCCCCTGTTGTTGCAGGTGAACAGCCAGACCTGTCAGTGGATTAAAGTGCCCATCCGCAGGGAAGTTGGCGAAAAGGATTTTCATTTCTTTTTTCCGCCAAGCTAGAGCCCAGATACAGCCCGGGAAAGAGAGAGATGTATCAGTTGAGGGTGTCGGGGGATGAATTGCTATTTCACGATGGCCACGCTCTTGTCTTTAGCCGTATATTTCGACCTCATCCCACTGGCAAGGTCTTTAAAGGCAAAAACACCTAACAAAAGAAGTATGAGGCAATGGGCAACCCAAAATTTCCGAAACTGTTTGAAGTATATAATGGCCATTAGAATACCCAATACGAATAAACCATTCACGGCTAATCTGATGGAAGACATCAAAAAGACCATCGGTTTTTGTCCGGCGTCAACGGCATGTAAATAAATGAGGGGGAGGACAGCAATATCGGCAATTGCAATCATTGAAATCCACAAACCCATTATCGTTATAGGATTTATGGCCTTCCGAAAGGAAGAGGAGGTGTTCATATAGCATGCATTTAGGGGGTGAAAAGGGTTTAGCGAAAGAAAGATATTTTTTTTATCTGGCCAATTAAATTTTTACAAAATAGTAATAATAAGCCCTCTTTCTTCCGTTAAGACAGCAATACCCCCAAATCAGCAGCTACTACAACGTTTTCGTACCAGCGGCTGCAGCAGCGTGGACGGCTCCCGTTCATCGCACAATCAATCTTCCCGTATAATGTTTGTCCCGGGTGCTGACATCGATGATATAGGCGGCCCCTCCGGAGAGGCCCCGTATATCCAACGTAACGATCTGCCGGCCCGCAGCCAGAGTGTAATTCTTCAATGGCATCTCCACCAGTCTACCGGTAGCATCGAAAATACGTACCGTGATAGTCTGCTGCACATCCAAATGAAGCGCCACATTCACCTGCTGGTAGGCAGGATTGGGATAAATGAACGGTTTATCGCTGGTGTCTGTCGATGGCGTCACTGCATCCATCTCCTTATAATAGAGACCATTATCATCCGTGGCGCCGTAGAGACGCCTGCCCGCCGTACCCAACGCATAAAAATAAACGTCGGGGAGACTGTCCGTCATGGTCCATGGCGTTCCGGAAGGCGCATGCAAGGCGCGCCGGTATACCTTCACTGCATACGCCGAAGGCAGCTGATACAGGTAACTTACCGCAGCATAGTCATATTGGTCATCAGCTGCCAGCGTAGGGTCACCGGGATGCATCCCATTGTTATCCAGTAGCCATGAACGCCCCCTGTCCCCGCTGCTGAATAAGGTCAGCTGGGACGACGAACCCGCATACAGCTTTTTTGCACCGTCGAATAAAAGTTTGAACATACTCAATCCCGGCGCCAGCGTGGACAGGTAATAGGAATAATCCCAATTGCCGGTGCCGGGATCAAACTTATGAAAGATCCCGTTGAGACCTGCCGCCGCGATCAGCGTAGAGTCAGTGGCCAGCAACTGGTACACATTTCCATCTACATTGGTGGGGAAGGCCGGATTAAATTGTATCCAATGCCCGGCAGTTTCGTCCAATTTGTAAAAACCGTTGCCCAGGCTGCCGGCATATAGCTCATCCTTCCAGATGGCGAAACTATAGATAGGAATGTCTGCTTCAAGGCCACTATTCAGTGATTGCCAGGAAGCCCCTCCGTCGCTGCTTGTCCGGACGCCGACGCCGGCCTTGCCTGTGCCCACAAATAATTTATGATGATACTCAGTCACCGCAAACACATATACACTGTCAAGAGACGCAGAAGCATGCCACTGCGCGCCATCGTTCGTCCCGATATACACACGATCGACAGCGCCCGCATAGACCGTATGATCGTGCACTTCAAAACAGTAGATCGCTGTTTTCGGTATT
>Ga0105241_10002885_pt1 | contig 12848 bp, 8 predicted proteins | sample KBSC64metaG_FD_80422 | JGI IMG/M metagenome (GOLD analysis project Ga0105241, IMG submission 80422) | Corn rhizosphere microbial communities from Kellogg Biological Station, Michigan, USA - KBS C6-4 metaG | ecosystem: Host-associated > Plants > Roots > Rhizosphere > Soil | place: Michigan, USA... | reverse complement strand
CGACCAACGGAGGTCTTCTGTGATTTGGCCATGATCTGTTCCTTTCGGTCTTCTACATGGATCGCGCCGTAGAATCTGACCGATTTTACCGTAGCTGACCCTAGTCCGGGTTAACCCCTCCAAGAGGACTTGGAGAGCGGAATGAGATGATGCTTTTGGTATCGCGACGATCCACGTGCATGCGTGGCGACCCATTGCTGAGCCAATGCGTCCGTGACATCATCGTTATTTGATCCAGCTTTATTTGATCAGCGAGGGAAACAGGAGGTCGCCGGTGAAAAAGTTGACCTTGTGGATGATAGCTCTCGCGGCGCTGCAGGGAAGTGCGGCGCAAGCCCAGAATTTAACCGGCAATTGGCAGGGCACATTACAGGCAGGCCCGCAAAAAGTGCGCCTCGTGTTTAAGATCGCGCTGGAGGATGACAAGCTGAAGGCTACGCTTTACACCGTAGACCGGCCATCGGCGCCTATCGCGACCACGATCACACAGGACGGTTCGACCGTAAAAATGACAATTCCCGGCCTAAACGGCAAGTATGAAGGAAAGTTGAGCGGGGACGGGAACTCGATCGCGGGGACGTGGACCCAAGGCGCGCCGCAGGCCCTGAACCTGGCACGCGCCACTCCCGAGACGGCCTGGGCGATTCCGGCACCTCCACCTCCGCCGGTACGGATGGCGGCGACCGCGACTCCCGCATTCGAAGTGGCCACGATCAAGCCGAGCGATCCTGCCAGGCCGGGCCAAATAATTACGTTGAGAGGCGCCGAGATTATCACAACGAACACGACGCTGCACGATCTAATCAACTTGGCTTACTGGCTGCATCCCAAGCAGCTTACCGGCGGACCCGCCTGGACGGTATCCGATAAGTTCGACCTGGCGGGAAAGCCCGACGCGCCGGGCCAGCCAAACGTCGACCAGATGAAGATGATGATTCAGAAGCTGCTGGCCGATCGCTTCCAGCTCAAATTCCATTTGGAGAAGAGAGAACTCTCGGTATACGCGATCACGATTGCAAAAACCGGAGCGAAAATTACCAGGAGCCAGGACGACCCGAACAACCTTGCCGGGTGGAATATCGGAAGAAGTCCATCGGGAACGACGTTCACATTCAGAAATGCGCCACTATCGCAAATCACCGCCGTGTTGCAAAACTCGTTGGATAAACCTGTGGTGGACCAGTCAGGCCTTTCCGAAAGGTACGACTTCACGGTGACGTTCACACCGGATCCGGCTCAGGCGGCGCTTCTTGGTGGCCCTCCACGTCCCGCGGCCGATAATCCCGATGCCGCGCCGGATCTGTTCACAGCCTTCCAGCAGCAGCTGGGATTGAAGCTGGAATCAACCAAGGCGCCCGTCGAGGTCATGGTCATCGACAAGGTGGAAAAGCCTTCTGAGAATTAGCCGCCGATAGGTATCTTTTAGGTCATTGCAGCTGCTTCCAAGGATGCATAGGATTGGGTATCCGAGGATCCACATGAAGAAGATAACGACAGGATGGCTTGCAGTCATGTTGGCGCTCGTTTCGGCGGGTTCGCTGTTGGCTCATCATTCGCTGGCAAAGTACGACACCACGAAGGCCGTCCGCGTGAAGGGAACAATCGTCCAGTTTCACCAAATCAATCCTCACAGCTTCATATTCTTAGACGAAAAGGGCACGGATGGACAGACCCATCGTTGGGCAGTCGAAGGTCCCTCGATTCTTCAACTCAAACGAACCGGTTTTGCAAAGGATGTTCTGAAACCTGGCGACGTCGTCGAAGTTTGCGGATATGTGCCCAAGGAGCCCGTAACATGGCAGATCGCCAGCGCGGACACCACTAGTACAAGCCTGGCGGGGCGACTGATCAATGCCGAATCGCTTGTGATGCCGGATGGAAAACAGCAGAGCTGGGGCGATTACGGAGTCCACAAATGCTTTGCGTCCGGGTACATTGATCAGCACTCGTCGAGGTGACGGTCACAATAAGCACGAGTGCGCAAGAGCAGTATCGAAAAAAGGCTTTCGAATCGCCGACGGTGGGCGTTGGCGAATCTCGACGCACAGATCCATTACACCTGGAAAACCTGATGTTTCCCAGCCGCCTGTGCTGCATGGGCCGCAAAGGATAAGCCCAGCAATTGCCGCAGAATCGACTTGTTTGGCCGCCAGTCCTGCCGGTTTCCTGCCCCTGCGGAGCTTGCTGTTTGTGTTACAACGATAGAGTTCCCTCTGATGAACGTGCTGCATGATAAGAGGCTGCAAGTGGTTGATCTAGCGACAGGTTGCAAACTATGAAGCGTTTTTTCTACGCAAGTGCTTTCTTGGTTCTGATTGCCGGCTTGGCGCTCCTACAGACTCGGGTGGTTGGACAAACTCCTGCACCGAATACACTTGCGGCAGATCCGCATGGTGCGATGTTAAATGCCTACTGTGTTGGGTGCCACAACGCGCGTTTGAAAACCGGCGGTGTGACGTTTGACACGCTGGACATCAAGAAACCCGCGGCCGATGCGGAACTCTGGGAGAAGGCCCTGCGCAAATTGCGCGGGCGGTTAATGCCCCCTCCGGGCAGCCCCCAGCCGCCGCAGGCGGACATCGACGCCTTCACCACCTGGATGGAAGGCACCTTGGATGCGAATCCCGGCCCTATCACGGCGGGTCACGTGCCGGTCGAGCGTCTGAATCGGACCGAGTACGCTGCGTCGGTAAAAGCCCTCCTGGGTGTCGATGTGAACGAGAAGGACATCCTGCCTCAGGATGTTCAAGTGGAGGGTTTCGACAACATCGCCTCCGTATTGACCACGTCGCCTGCGTTCCTGGACCAATACCTCGACGCCGCGCGCCGTGTCGCGAAGAAAGCTGTCGGCGACATGGCGCCTCCGATTTCCTCCTGGTCCTTCAAGTCAGAGGGGAATCAGGATCCGGAATTGCCGTTCCCGCCGGGCTTCCGCCAACGCGATGCGATGAAGATCACGCAGAACTTCCCGGCTGACGGTGAGTACCGCTTCAGCACCGCCTTCGACGAGCGGTCGATCGGTTTGTATAACGCCGGACTGCAGAACCGGACGACGCTAGTGGTGCTACTCGACGGCAAGATCGTGTTTAAAGGCGACATTGGCGGCGCCGAGGACCTGCACCTGGCGAACGTCAAGGGCACCGACGGCTGGGCGCAGATTCTGGAGCGCTTCCAGAAGATCCCCGCAAAGGTGGAAGCGGGCAATCACGATATCATCCTCGGCTTTATCGACCGTTCGCATGTGGAATCGGACGACAACGTCGGGGGTGGCGGCGGCTTCGGCGGAGGCGGCGCGCCGATGGCGCGCCTGGCGGATCCCAAGAACGTCTCTCTGGAGATCAAGGGTCCCTACAACCCTACTGGCATCTCGCACAGCACCACCCGGCCGCTGATTTTCGTTTGCGATCCCGCAAAGATAGGCGAAAGTCCGTGCGCGAAGCAAATCGCGGAAAACCTGGCGCACCGTGCCTACCGTCGACCCCTGACCGAGGATGACATCTCCCACCTGATGAGCTTCTATAACGAGGGACGTCTGGAAAACGGCACCTTCGATCAGGGCATTACGGAGGTGGTTGCGGCGGTTCTGGCCAGCCCCGACTTCCTGTTCCGATCCATTCAGACGCCCAAGGGCTTGTCGAAAAATACCGCCTTTCCGCTGTCCGATCTGGAATTGGCGTCGCGCCTCTCCTTCTTTATCTGGAATACGGGCCCGGACGCAGAGCTGCTGAAGCTGGCCGAGGCGCGTCAATTGAGCAAGCCCGGCGCTCTGGACGCACAGGTGAAGCGCATGATGGCGGATCCGAAGGCCCAGAGCCTGGTGACCAGTTTCGCCATGAAGTGGCTGAACCTCAACAGCCTCGACCTGGTGCAGCCTGACGCGAAGATCTTCAATGGCTTCAATGCAACACTCCGCAAGGATTTCATGACGGAAGCCGAGAAGTTCCTGAGCCGCATTCTGCTGGAGAACCACAGTGTAGTGGAACTGCTGACCTCAGACCAGACGTTCGTCAACAACCGGCTGGCGCGCCACTACGGAATTGAGGGACCGAGCACGTCCGCGTTCAAGGAGGTTACACTCACGGATCCGAAACGCTTCGGCCTGCTGGGCAAGGCTGCCGTACTGATGAGGACCTCTTATGGCGACCGCACTTCTCCGGTGCTGCGCGGTGCGTGGGTGCTCGACAAGATCATTGGCTCGCCTCCTTCGCCGCCGCCGCCGAATGTCGTAACCAACCTGCCGCAGAACGCCGGCGAGGCTCCGAAAACGGTCCGGGCACTGCTGGAGCAACACCGCGATAAGGCGAGTTGCAGACAGTGCCACGGCGTGATCGATCCGACGGGCTTGGCTCTGGAGAACTTCGACGCCATCGGGCAGTTTCGAACGACAGACCGCCAAGCGGGCAACGCCAAGCTCGATACCAGCACGGTTCTGCCGAACGGGGTAGCGATCGACGGTCCGGTCGAGCTGCGCAAACAGCTCGCCAGCCGGCCCGAGGCTTTCGTCGGCGCGCTCACTGAGAAGCTTATGATGTACGCCGTCAACCGCCAACTGGAGTATTTCGATATGCCCCAGGTTCGCAAGGTGGTGCGCAATGCCAAGAAAGACGACTACACTCTGACGTCCCTGGTGTTGGGTGTCGTCAATACGGATGCGTTCCGTAAGCAAGGTCCGGCGGTCGTCTCCAAAGCGGCTCCCCAACCAAACCAAGTCAAACCTCCCGATGTTCCTCGTGTTGTGAGCCGCTAATAAGGAGACGAACATGTTCATTACCAAGAAGCACATCTCCCGGAGAACCATCCTGAAGGGGGCGGGCGTCAATCTGGCGCTGCCGTTCCTGAGCGCGATGGTGCCCGCTTCCACGGCCCTGGCGCAGACCGCGGCGAATCCCAAGATTCGTGCCGGCTTCTTCTACATTCCACACGGCGCCATCATGTTCAACACCAAGTTCGGCGCGGAGTGGGATCGCTGGACGCCCAGCGGCTCGGGCGCGGACTTCAAGCTGAACGAGATCAACTCCCCGCTTGAACCCTACAAGAAGTACGTGACCTCGTTCGGCAACATGGAAAACGCCGCGGCGGCGGGTTCGGTACACGTGCGGAATCCCGCGACGTGGCTGAGCGCCACCAATCCCACCGGCAACGCCATGTCGACCACGCTCGACCAGGTGATGACGAAGTTCATCGGTCAGGACACGCAGTTTCCTTCGCTGGAACTCTCCTCGGAGACCACGGTGCAGGTGGCGGCGGGCAACGGCGGTCCCTTTACGACGCTGTCGTTCCGCGACGCGAATACGCCGCTGCCGATGGAATACAACCCGCGCAAGATCTTCCTGATGTTGTTCGGCGAAGGCGACACTCCGCGGGAGCGCGTCGCGATGGCCCGCCAGAAGAACAGCATTCTGGACCTGATCCTCACCCGTGTGAACAAGCTGAAGGGTGACCTGGGCAGCGAGGACAAGGCCATTCTCGATGGGTATCTCGAGAACGTGCGTGAGATCGAACGGCGTACCAAGATGGCCGGCAACTCCAATCTTTCAACCATCCAGATCCCCAATGCTCCGATCGGCGAGCTGGAGGATTTCGCTGCGCAGGAAAAGATCATGTACGACCTTCTCGCCCTGGCCTACCAGGCTGACCTCACCCGTGTCGCGACCTACATCACTGTGGCGGAAGGCACCAACCGGACCTATCCGTTCCTCAACATCTCCGACGGCTTCCACCCGGTCTCGCACCACGCCAACATCCTGGAACGCATCCAGAAGCTGGTGCAGATTCAGAAGTGGCATATGCAGCAGTTTGCCGACTTCATCAAGAAGATGGCCGACACGCCGGACGGACAGGGCTCGCTGCTGGACCACTCGATCTTTATGTACGGATCGAACATGAGCAACTCCGACCAGCACAGCAATTACCCGATCCCGAACGTCATCGTCGGCGGCGGCAACGGCAAGCTGAAGCAGGGCGGCCAGCACCTGGTGTTGCCGGAACGCACACCCATCGCGAACCTGCATCTGACCCTGCTGCAGAAGGTGGGTCATGAGCAGGATCACTTCGGCGACAGTACAGGAACAATCTCAGAAGTCTAGGAGTTCGCACGTGAATCGCAGAGAAGTTTTGAAAAGTGCGGCTGCGGGTGCGCTCACGCTGTGGGCCCCGCGGTTGCTGAAGGCGCAGCAAGCGGTCACCAAGCTGACCGGCACTCTTTCCGTCATCGATGGAGGCGGCGCCAATGTCACCGCGCTCTCTACCGGAGAAGGCTTCGTGCTTGTCGACAGCGGAGCCCCCGGATCCGGCGATGCCGTGATGGCCGCGCTGAAGGGCCTGGCCCCCAACGGCAAGGTCCAGGCCTTATTCAACACGCACTATCATATGGACCAGACCGCCAACAACGAGCAGTTCGCGGCGCAAGGCGCCAAGATCGTCTCCCAGGCGCGTACCAAGGAGTGGATGTCGGCGAATTACTGGGTTCCGGCTGAGCAGCGCTATGAGAAGGCTCGCCCCAAGGCCGCACTCCCGATGGAGACCTTTCGCGATCACGGGTCGATAAGAGTTGGTAACGAGGACATTGACTACGGCTACCTGCGGATGGCGCATACATCCGGCGATCTTTACGTCCACTTCAAAGGCGCGAATGTGATCGCCGTGGGCGACGTTGCTTCGCCCCTGCGCGATCCCGAACTCGACTGGTACACGGGAGGGTGGATCGGCGGCCGCGTGGATTCCATGGATTTGCTGCTGTCGATCAGTAACGATCAAACCCGATTCGTGCCGGCGTATGGCGTCGTCATGACCAAGGCGGAATTCAAGGCCGAGCGCGACATGATGGAGGAAGTCCGGCAGCGTATTTTCGACCGGGTTCGGGCTGGCGAAGGCCCTCAGGACATGCTGGAGGGCGGCGCTCTCGATGGTCTTCCCCGCAAGTGGAAAGATCCGTTGAAGTTTTTGTATGCCGCCGCGAAGGGTGGTTGGGCGTACCAGGATAAGTTGGGTGCGAATGTTGTTTAGGGAGGCATAAGTGAAGCGCTTCAATTTAGCCTTTTTGTGTGCTGCGATCGCGGGTGCTCTCGCTTTGACGCATGCAGTTCTGGCGCAAGTCCAGCAGGTTCAAAAGGCCCCGCAGGATCTCGCGACGCTCATTCAGTCCGGCAAGACCAAGCTGGCCCTCGAACAAATTCGAGCCGGGGCGGACGTCAATCGCGCCCAGCCTGACGGCACCAGCCCGCTGATCTGGGCGGTCGATCGCACGGAGTATGAAATCGCTGAGGCGCTGATCGCCAAGAAGGCGAACGTGAACGCCAAAAATGAGTTCGGCGTCACACCCCTGACAGTGGCCGCCCGGCAGTCCAACGCGCGTTTGGTCAAGTTGCTGCTCGACGCCGGGGCGAAAGTCGATTCCGCGAACCCAGATGGTGAGACGGCGCTGATGATGGCGATCAGCGGCGGCGATGTGTCCGTCGTTCAGATGCTGGTTAACGCCGGTGCGAACGTAAATATGATCGAGGAGTTTCACCGCCAGACACCGCTGATGTATGCCGCTGCTTCCAACCGCAACGCGGCGCAGATGGTGAAGCTTCTGCTTTCCAAAGGCGCCGACGTCAAGCCTCGGGCGCTCTACTCGGATTGGCCCAGTCAGGTTACCAGCGAACCCCGTACGCAGTATCGTGCAGTGGGCGGACTAAACGCGTTGTTGTACGCGGCGCGCAGCGGCTGCTATGCGTGTGTCGAAGATTTAATCGCAGCGGGAGCCGACGTGAATCTGCCGACGCCGGAAGGAATTACGCCGCTGATGATCGCCCTGGACAACGAGCATAACGACGTGGCCAAGCTTCTGATGGATAAAGGAGCCGATCTCAATGTTCGGGATTGGTGGGGACGCACGGCTCTATGGATCGCGGTCGATCGCAAGGCTAGCCCAGGCGGAGGAGGCGGTTTCAGCGGTTTCGCCGGAGGCGGCGGAGGCCGAGGCGGTGGTGGACGCGGCGGTCGCGGTGGGCCTGCACCTGTTGCGGCTTCTGCTGGGCCTGCCGTCTCCAGCATGGAAATCATCAACGCGCAGTTGAATGCGGGCGTCGATCCCAATCCGGAAATGAACTTTCATCGCCCTAATGCGCCCGCCCGGGGACGTTTTGGGGACAACCAGATCAGCACGGGCACCACGCCGTTGTTCCGTGCAGTGCAGAACAATGATGTGGAAGTGATTCAGGCTCTGCTGGCAAAAGGCGCCGATCCCAACATCAACACCATGGGATACACCGCCTTCCTGTTGGCTGCTGGGGCCGGTCCCGCTGCGCGCGGCGGCGCCGCCGGCGCACAGCCGAATATGCAGATTCTGGACCTGATGACGCAGCATTCCGCCGACGTGAATGCCAAGGTCACCGGCACGCAGACCTACTCGTTTAATGTTTCCCGCGCTCCTTCGAACAATGAGGGCACCTCGGCACTTCATGAGGCGGCACGCGTGGCACGGACAGATCTGGTGAAGTATCTGCTCGATCACGGGGCCAATGCCGACCTCCTCGATTCAGAGGGCAAGAAGCCGATCGATGTTGTCGGCGTAGCGCGCGTTGGGCGCGGCGGCGGCGGAGCACCTGCAGCCGCGGCTGCCGTCCAAGCCCCTGTGCAGGGCCAAGCCAAGGGTAATCCCGCGGCTCCTCCTGCCGGTGCGGGTCCTGGCCCGGGGCGCGGCGCTCCTGGACGCGGAGGCGCCAATACCGCAGCCGTGGCCGAGATTCGGGCCATGCTCGAAGCGGCCGCTGCTAAGAGATAATCCTGCCTGTCCCGGGCGATTTTGGCTCGATGCGTCCTCAATTCGGAACAGCGTAAACAAGCAGTTTCGGATTGTTGTTGGCCACAGGTGCGGCCGGCGCCGGAGGAACGTTGTTTCCGCCTTGTACTGCGGCGGCTGTCGGCTCCAGAGGAGCTGCGCCTGCTGGCGGCGGTGCTCCTCCTCCCGGACCACGTCCACCACGTCCAGAAGCGCCAGTTCCTCCCATGACAGCGATGTATTGCTTGCCGTCAAGCATATAGGTCATCGGTGGGCCGACGCCGGAGGTCACCGGCAACGCGATGTCCAGAAGCTGCTCACCCTTGTCTGCCGTAAATGCCTTCAGGCGTCCGTTGCCCAACGTTTGAATCACCAGGTTCGAAGCCAGGGACACCGTGCCACCGCCCGACTGACCGCCGCCGAGTGCGAACCAACGTTCCTTTTGGGTAGCGGGATCCCACGCAGTGAGAATACCTCCACGCACTTTGCTTCCATCAGGATTCTTACGGTCGGGCCCGTGCGGAGGCGGGGACGCCATCGGTACACCACCCCTTGCTCCGCCCAGATTAAGTCCGAAGTTCTGGCTCCCTGGAGTCGGGGCGTAGGTCTCCGACGCCACGAAGCTGAAGGTGTTTTCGGCCGCGATTGGAACATAGATCAGGCCCGTGTTCGGGTTGAAGGACATCTGCGACGTATTGTGCATCTGCACCGGATACACCGTCACGCCCTGCTTGGAAGAATAGAGCGCATCGGGGTGAATATTGGGCCGGCCGGTTTTTGGATCGAGCCCTGTGGCCCAGCTCACTTGCGACATCTCGGCAGCGGAGATGAATTCGCCGTTGGTGCGATCGATTACGTAGAAGTAACCATTCTTGTTCGCCTGCATGACCACCTTACGATTGCGATTGTTGATGCGAATATCCGCAAGCAGCAGGTGCTGAATCGCGTCGTAGTCCCATTGATCGCCAGGCGTGCACTGGAAGTGCCACTTCAACTGGCCGGTGTCCGCGTTGATGGCCAGAATAGACGCGATGTAAAGATTGTCCGGATTGTTTGTTTGCCGGCCACCGTTACGAACGTCCGCTGACCAGACCGTTCCGTTGCCGGTTCCGACATACAAGAGGTTCTCGTCGGGATCGTAGGCCATTCCGTCCCACATGGACCCGCCGCCGCCCTGCTTCCACCATTCACCCACCCAGGTTTTCGCCGCGGCTTCCATGGCTTTGTTCTCAAAACCCATCGAAGGATCGCCGGGCGTTGTGTAGAACTTCCAGAGTTCTTTGCCGGTGTTTACATCGAAGGCGGAAACGTATCCACGAAACGGAGGAAACTCTGCGCCGGCATTGCCGACAAACACCTTGCCCTTCGCGACGCGAGCCGCCATCGTCAGGGAGTATGAGGAGACCTCGCCGGCTTTCGGCTCCGGGATCGCCCATGAAGACCATAGGCGCTCTCCGGTCTTAGCGTCCAGGGCCTGCATGCGTCCGTCGATGACGGGGACCAGCACCTTGCCCTCGTATAGTGCAATGCCCCGGCTATTCACACCACAACAAAGGCGAGACTTCCCCGGCTGCGTCATGGTTCGATCCGCCTGCGGGTCATAGCGCCAGAGCTCTTTGCCGGTTTTCGCGTCGATGGCGGCGACGATGCTCCAGTTCGTCACGGTATATAGGACACCGTTCGAATACAGAGGAGTCGCCTGCTGGTTCCCCCCACCGGGACCGAGTTCATACGACCACGCGGATGCGAGTTTACTCACGTTCCCGGGATTGATCTGAGTCATTGTGCTGTAGCGCTGCTCACCCCAATCCATCCCGTTCATGGTCCATTCGGTGCCTTTTCCAGCGGTTTTCAGAATCTGGTCGTCAATCTTTTTGACCTGTTGCGCGACCGCCAATGTCGTCCAGATCATGAGGAACGACGCAAGAAATCCCACAAGCGCAAAGGGTGCGGCGCGCACCGCCGAACCAAGCCAGAAACTGCTCGCGCCGCGATCCGTTTTGCGCGAGTTCCATCGAAGAAGCAATCTCATTCGCTGTGATGTCATGTTCTCCACAGCATACACCTCCCGAGCCTCCCGGAACGTTTCTGGACTGAAGGAGGGGCGCCCGTCCTGGATTCCAGGGGAAACGCGCACGGTTCAACTCGAGCGACGCTGGTCGCTCACCCAGTAGCGACGACCGGAGCCAAAGCGTGCGGCCCGATCGGCTGGGTTTGTGAATCCTGGGCTGGATGTTCGCGCGCCGGCAGCTATTCATGCTCTGATCGCCTCTCAGCTATCCACGCAGCAGCGCTGAGAGAGCTGGCGAATGCCAATCCCGCCGCCAACCACGATACGGCGCGGTAGCCGGCGACAAATGCTTCCCCGATAGCCAGGCGTCCGCGAGCGTTCTCTGTTTCGGCGGCGGCCAGCTTGGATCGCTGGCCATCGATTTGCGCCCGCACCTCCGGCCCAATCGCGCGACTGTCCAGACGAAGGTCCAGAGCGCTTTGGAAAACCCAATTGAGCAGCGCTCCGAAGATTGCCACTGCCAGCAAACCGGCGACACGCGAAACCGCGTTATTGATCCCCGAGGCCGTTCCCGCGTGGCGTTGATCCACAGCGTTCATCACCGTGGTAGTCAGCGGGGCCACACTGATCGCCATACCAAGCCCCAGCACCAGAACCGCGGGAAAGAAAGTAGTCCAGTACGAGCCGCCAATATCGGGTCTCGCAAATAGAGCGAATCCGGCAGCTGCAATCAGGGGACCGATCACCAGTGGAGCCTTGGCGCCATACCGATCGAGAAGTCCCCCAGACCAGCGCGACAACACGAACATCAACAAAATGAAAGGGAGCAGGGCGGCTCCCGCTTCCGTCGGAGAGTACCCTTGCACCTGTATCAAATTGAGCGGGAAAAAGAAGAGAACGCCGCTCAATGCAGAGTAGAGAAAGAGGGTCAGCACGTTGGCACCCATGAAATCCCGGGAGCGGAATAGGTGGAGCGGAATCATCGGCGACGGCGCGCGCGCTTCCCAATAGAAGAGCGCGATCAGGGCGATGGCGCCAACTAGGCCCGCTGCCGGCGCTGCTTCGATCAGAGCAAATACGATGCTGCCGAAACCGAGCGCGGCCAGCAGGCCGCCCAGCCAGTCGAGTTGCTGGCCTTGAGCGTCGGCCCTGCTTTCCGGGACTTTCCATAGTGCCAGCAATAGAACGACCAGCCCCAGCGGGAGATTGATGAAGAATACCCATCGCCAGGAACCGTGCTGGACGAACCACCCCCCCAGCACCGGACCGATGGCGGCTGTGATCGACGTGAAGCCCGACCACGTCCCGATCGCGCGGCCGCGCTGCTCCTGGGAAAAATTGCCGCTGATCAGCGCCAGGCTGCCCGGGACAAGCAGGGCCCCGCCTATTCCTTGGAGGCCGCGGGCAACGATAAGCTGCCTGATATTGGGCGCCAGTCCGCACCAGGCCGAAGCTACAGTGAAGAGCACCACGCCGGCTGCGAAGATCTTGCGGCGGCCGTACAGGTCGCCCAAAGACCCGCCGATGAGGAGGAGCGCCGCGAGGAAAAGTGCGTAGGATTCTACAACCCACTGAACTTCCGTTATATTCGCACCCAGCGCCGATTGCAGCGCTGGGAGCGCAACGTTTACTACAGTGCCGTCAATAAACGCCATGCTCGAACCGAGGATGGTCGTGGCTAGAATCCACGGGGCGTTCGTTAAGGCTGGCCGCTCGCACGAACCGACCAGAATCGCGGCTTCGTCGCAAGGCGGTTTGGCGATGCTGCCCACAATCCATTCTCTGTCATGCGCCGGCGACACAAGACCTCGTTGCCTTTGATCTGTCGATGGTCGGTTCCGACCTGCCGCGGCTTCGCGTATTGGCGCGGTGCGGTTTGGCGATCCGGGAAGGCTACATGAAACCGCGATCGAGTTTCATCAGCCGGATGCGCGATTCTCAACGATCCGCAGGGGTCCAACAGAATAGCACTATGTTAAGATGCGCACTATTGACCAAGAATCGCTTCAAGACAGCCATTGCGATTGTAGGAAACCGCAACCCTGCTTGATCCTGATGGCGGCCGATTGGATT
>Ga0105241_10002881_pt1 | contig 12854 bp, 9 predicted proteins | sample KBSC64metaG_FD_80422 | JGI IMG/M metagenome (GOLD analysis project Ga0105241, IMG submission 80422) | Corn rhizosphere microbial communities from Kellogg Biological Station, Michigan, USA - KBS C6-4 metaG | ecosystem: Host-associated > Plants > Roots > Rhizosphere > Soil | place: Michigan, USA... | reverse complement strand
GGTGGCAGTAGTAGCAGGCTTTGCTGCGGCAGCAGTAGCAGGCTTTTCTGCGGTAGTGGCTGGCTTGGTGGCAGCAGCCGTGGCTGGCTTGGTAGCCGCAGCAAAGCCCGCTGAAACGCCTTCTGCAACGCCCGCAAAGCCAGCTGCAACGCCTACAAAGCCGGCAGCAACGTCCGCAAAGCCAGCTGCAACGCCTACAAAGCCGGCAGCAACGTCCGCGACGCCCGCAAAGCCGGCCGCCACGCCTGCGAAGCCCACCACAACGCCTGCCGCAACGCCTGCCGCAAAGACTGCAGCGAGCACACCAGCTGCAAAAGTCGCCACAGCTACTGTCCCACCTGCGAAACCCGCAGTGTCCGCCACAGTTGCGGCGAAGCCCGCGGCTACACCGGCGAAGCCCGCGGTTACACCAGCCAAGCCTTCTGTAGCTCCGACAGAAACAAAATCGACACATCCCACTCCAAAAGCTAAAGCTGTTGCAGAAGGGGATGAGCCTGAAGACGAAGGCGATGAAGGCGAGGAACTAGAGGAAGAGGCCGAAGCCGCAGAGGATGCTGAAGCCGCAGAGGAAGAAGCCGCAGAAGAAGAAACCGCGGAAGCAGCCGAAGAAGAAGCTGCGGAAGCGGCCGAAGAAGAAGCCGTAGAGGAGACCCCAGTAACAGTACACGCACCTGCCGCTAAACCGAGTATAGCCACAAAGCCAGTAGTAAAGACAACACCACCTCCTAAAGCAGCCGAGAAGAAGACGCCCCCGGGAAAGGAGCTGAATTACGACGCTCTGATAGAAGAGATGTGAGTTGCGAGTGCACTTTTTTGCGCGTTGTCATACTTGGGCCTGTGAACGCAGCATGTCGAGCGTTGCTCTCGCCGTAACGGTCGTACTGGTGATCCTTCTCATCGCGGTGACCGCGAACATGGCATCAAAGAGATACGATGGCTATCTGGAGGGGCTGTGGGCAGGGGACCCCGGATTCCTCGAGGAGTCCCAGTTGAGCGACTTTCAGCTCTACATAGGTCCGCGTAAGGGAAGGAAGCGAGAAGGCTACCTGCTGATGGCTGACACGACAGGGGCGTTCGTGGCGAATCAGGCAATTGAGATTGAGGAGCCCCGCTCGCGCTGGCTGTCAGCGCTCCGCAATGTCTTCAAGGCCAAAGACGACAAGTACATGCTCCACCACGTCAGGTTTACTTACACCAACGGAGACGAGCCTATGCCGTCGGAGATGAGGTTAACTCTGTCGATCCTGAATGGCACACTGACGCTGCATGACGGCGAAAAGTTGTATGCATTTCTGGAGAAGGACATTGCAGCCTCGGCCGCCGCTGCCGAGGTGGCAGCTCTGCCGGCCAATTGAAAGAGTGGCCCTAGTGGGTGTCGTGTGCTGGATCTCCCGTCCGCGCTAAGCGGCGGGGGATTCATGGGCAGACTCCGAGGTCACCCATGACCGACATCCTAGAGCGCACCACTGCGTCCCGGATTAGGTATAGCCACGACCATACTATTAGCCACTCTGGGTTGCCACAAAGGCAGCCCTAATCCCGACCAGAGAGTCTCGCCATGGGGTGTTTCCGGGCCTCATGGCGGCCGACCTCGCTCTGGCGGGATATGAGGCAAGTGTTCGACAGCCGCAGTGGACCGAAGGCGCGAAAGGCTCCCTCTTTATTTTTGGGCCCCGAAAAAACATCCTCCGTCTCAGAGCACCTGCACGAGAGGATAGTGGTCTGAATAGGCGACTGGTAGGAGTGCGCTGGGCCCGGCTCTAGCTGTCGTCCGAACGTAGCAGTGGTCGACGCGGTTGAATGGCGTGCTCGGTTCGCTGCCGCTCGCAAGTACGTACCCCTGCGTCCTCATCCAGAAGTCTTCCATTTCGCCCGGCGCGAAGTTAAAGTCGCCAATGAGCACGTCTGGCTCCTGGGCGAGCAGGAGGCGGAGCTGCTCGATGCGCACCGCGGCGTTGTCGGCGCGAATTCTAGCGTTAGCTGCGGCCACCGTTGCGTTGGTCGGGTCGTCGGGGCTTGGCCGCGCGCCGATCTCGAGGTGGGCCACAATGACGCGCCTCCGCTGGGTCGCGAGCATGATGCAGTTGCGCGAACCGGTCGTCGGCACCACAATGGCGGTCGCGAGAGGGTCCTTCCATGCGACGGTGAGATGGGTCCCGCCATTGTCGGTAATGAGCGAATAAGGATACTCTGAGAGAGCTGATCGTGTGCGGTCGTCGGGAGGCGCCTCCGCGAGACCAACCCACTCGGCCCCGGAGCGCGCGGCCTTCGAGACGAGGGCTGCAATTTGCTGAGATTGGTCGGCCCCTAAAGCATTGCGGTACTCGTGGACGTTGTAGAAGAAGAATGAGGGCCCCGTCGGGAACACGACAGCATCTGGCTTGGAGCGCGCAGTGAAGGACATTCTGGCCTGTTGCGCCTCCTCTGCGTTTAGGTGTCTGGACGGGGTGGCGGCGAGGGACTCCTGTCCGCAGGAGGCTGATTTGCACGCGCCCCCGGACGCACCGCCGGAGGTGGGGCCAGACCCGCGCGACCGGCTTAACGCGAAAGCCGCGAAGAGTATGACAACGAACAAGAGCACGACCAGTAGCGCAACCATAGCTGTATACAGGGGCCGAAAAACGAAATGTGCGACGCTTACCCTTTAGACCATGTCTTTGAGGGCCTTGAGAGCGCGGACCTTCACGACGGTGCGGGCGGGTTTCGCCTTGACCATGATCGATTCTTTGGTGAAGGGGTTGATCCCGGGGTGGGCGGCAGTGGCGGCCTTGCGCGTGGTCGTGATCTTGACGAGGCCGGGAATCGCGACGGGGCGTCCCGACTTTACCTCGTCGTGGATAACCTCGGACACGGCGCCGAGCACGGAGTTGATCTGAGCTTTAGTCATGCCGGTTTTGGCCGACAGCTCGCCGACGAACTGGGACTTCGTCATGCTGGAAGCCTTCGACTTTCCCGATTTGGGCTTGGATGCCTTGGCGCTCTTGGACTTGGAAGCCATATGTGACATTGTCGCTGAACGCTTGAGTCGAGGGCGGTATAACGGCGCGCATAATCGCGGCGAAAACGCCCGCGCGTTTTGTTAGAGTGGCACAGCGCCGATGATTACTGTCGGTCCGGGCTCTGTGATACGATGCCCCCCTCCACGCCCAAAGTGCGGACGAGCGACATCTACCTCATCGTGGATACTCGCGAGCGTGGGGTCATCCCTTTCGTCGAGGACTCGCTGGGGCGCGCGCCCGGTGCGGTGCCGCTGAACTTCGCGCACGTCGTCGGGCAGGTGAACACCGGAGACTACCTGATCTGCCGCCGGGGCGTGAACGGCGGCAAGCCAATAGTTCTCGCGGTCATCGAACGGAAGACCCATGTCGACTTCGCCGCCTCGTTTAAGGACGGCCGCTACGAGAACCTAAACAAGATGCTCGCGATGCGCGCTGCAACCGGCTGCCAGCTCTACTACTTCGTTGAAGGGCCCGCCTTTCCCGAGCCGACCCGCCGCTTCGCCCGAATCCCCTTCGCAAATATCAAAGCGGCGGAGGTGGATCTGCAGGTGGTGCACAAAGTGTTCGTAGTTCTGACGAAAGATGAGCAGCACACGGCCGCGAGCCTCGCAGAGTTTATGTACTCGTTCGACAAGAGCATCACGCAGCCGAAGCCACGCGCTGCAATCCCCGCAAACTTCGCCCCTGCAGAGGCGTTTGCTGGAGTTGAGCAGCCGCAAGAGACCGCATGCGAAGAGTTGAAGGGCCAGGAGGATGTTCAGGAAGAAATGCCAGAGCCTGAATTCTTGCCAACCGTCCCGTCCGCCCTAACTGCATTGGTTGCAGTTAGCGATGGCGATACGGCCATCGCGGCGCTGTCCTGTCTGCGCGGCATCAATGTTGTCCTCGGGAAGCTGATAATACAAGAGTTCTCGATAGCCGACCTCGCTTGCAAACGCATTAGTGCCTCCCGAATTGCGGCACTGAAGACCGCTTCAGGTCGAATCATCAACAAGGACGCGATCTCGAGCCTTACTGCCGTCGCAGCCGGTCTTGAGACCCACTGCGCCAAGGTCTTGTCGGGTCTGCGCAATGTGACGCTAGAGACCGCGAAAGCAATTCTTAAGGCGGTCGGCGGGATGCAAGCCCTATGTGCGGCGGACGTCACGAAGCTGCAGGAAATAAAGTTGGAGCAGAAGACGAGAACGGTGCGACTGGGCAAACTCAGGGCCGAAAAAATTCTAAGCGTCTTGCGCTACTGCGACGCCGAAAGGCCTTCCCCTGATGATGCCAAAGTTGGCGGCCTTCCGCCGGGCAAGATCGCTCCTGCAGGAAATGAGCCAACCAAGAACGCGGTGAAAGCAGCTCTGGCCAGAGCCACAGAGGCGAAGGTCTGCAAACGAGCCAAAGGCGGAAAGCCAGCCGGACCCAACATGGCCTCGCTTGACGATGTCTACATCGATCCGGATCCAACGCCCGTTCCGGAGCCGACTCCGAATCCAGCTTCGAATTTGTTGGCAGAGTTCGATGAGGACGAGCTGCTCGAGCTGCTCGGTCAGGGGGGCTCGTCGTTAGGGCCGAGCTCGCCGGGGTCGTAGTCTAGCGCGTCGCCGCTGTACGGGTTGTCTTCGGCAGCGCTGTCTGGAATCACTATGTCTTCGCCGACATCGCCGACCTGATCCTCCGCCGCCACTTCATCGCCATCGTCCGCAGACTCGAATATGGCCCAGTTAAATGGGCCCGGCTTTGCGAAGAGTTTCTGTCCCCTCAGGATCAATGAGAGTTCCCTTTTTGCAAATGCGACTCCCAGCCTCCTTAGCCACTCGTGCTCTCCTGATATCTCAGAGACCTCGAGTAGCATTGCACAGAGACTCTGTACGATGAATGCGTACACATCTGTCGCCGAGCGCTTGCGAGCCATAGCCGCAAGTTGGCGGTAGTAGCCCACACCAATTTCGGGAAGTCGCATTGTTGCTATTTCGTGTTTTGGCACATTCGCTGCGTCAAGCACCTCCGCAACGCCGAGGGGCAGTTTCCGTAGCTCGCCAGCAGATCTGAGCTGACCGTAGTCCGCAAGAAACATTCGGACTTCCGCGTCGGCTGCGAAGATTCGAGGGTCGGCGCTGTGAGTCGGCGGCTGAGGAGTGTTCCGTCCTTCGCCGACGTCGGCATACTCGCGGCCATCAGTCTGGCCGATAGCTTCGATGAGGGGTGGTGAGGCGTTAACAAGAGCCGCCGCCCGAACGATTAGCGTGTAGTCCTTTGTCCACGCTACTGCCTCGGCGTCGGCGTCTGTAGTGTCTTCTTCTACTGGAGGCGCCACATTAACGTTATTTGGTTCTGAACGTTCGGCCTTCTTCTCCTCGATGAACTGGCCAACATATTGGTCATAGTACTTACGCGCAGCAGCTGAGCCGAGGGATACATTTTCGAGGATTGCGATCGTGAGGCCACATTTTGCGCACTTTCCGTCGACCCACTCATGAACGAGGCCGGCCGGGCACCGAGATGCATAGAATTCATAGAAAGCTCGAATCTCTCCGGTTGCTACCACAGAGCGACTGACCTTAGCAGAGTCGAGATCTTTCTCGCGTCGAGAGAAACGGATGTGACAGACCCCGCATGCAAGATCGATGAGCCTCATCGCGGGTGTTATCTTGCCTTCGCTGCGGGCCTTAGAAACTTCTTTTCGCCCACCTGGAATGCTCAGCTCACCGGTGGGTGTCGCGAAGATGTACACACTCCATTCGTGCCGCCGCCCCTCTTCGTCATATAGGGCAGCAAGACCTAGCTGCACAGATCGCCAACGCTGTGAGCCAGTCCACCTGAAATCGTAGAAGGACTTGACAGCTCTGTACGCCTGAGCGGCACGCAATCCTTTATCGCATGCTCTGTAGATTTCAAGCTCTTTCTTGTATAGCTCATAATCCTCGACACTGTGAACCCCGTTCGTGTATTTTGCGAGCAGTCGGTAAGCCTCAAAGTACCGTGCGCGTTCTGCGACGCTGGTTGCCGATAAAGGACGAGTTTTCATGGCAATGCTCTTTTTCGGTGCTGCAGTTGGTGGAGCATGTTTAGTCGTGGATTCTTTTTGGTATTCCTTTGTGTGATGCGTCTTCGGTCGCTTCAGCGCTGCTCCCCCCAACTTGCCCCCGAACTCGGCGAACTCTTCCAGCTCGTTCTTCGGGGGCGGCCGTGGCAGGTACAGCTTCGCGAACAGGTTGATGCGGGGGTCCTTCACGAGATACTCGAGAGACCCGCCGGCAGGTACTTCGACGCCAGTGCGGCGCAGGTAGAGAGGGGCGAGGGCCGGGTCGCGCGCGTTGGTGCGCGCGGAGATGATCACATTGGGCAGCGACATGCCGATTATGGTCTCGAACTCACGCTTCATGGCCGCCGGGCCGAGAGCCCTCCCCACAGGCAGGTCGCCCGCGATGCGCGCCATCAGCGCAGCGAACCGGTAGATCTGGTCATTTGTCGTGACTTGGCAGGCGAGCTCCTCTTCGGGGCTCGTTTGCGGAGCGCCGGAGGTGCTTTCGCCTCGCACAAGACGGTACGCTTCTGTGAACTGCGCCGCGAGGTACTCTGCCGAGACGTCCTCGATCTGCGAGATCAGTCCTCTGTGAGTCTCGGCGATATGCTTTAGTATTTGTTCCGCATATGCGCTGGCCTTGGCCCCCATCTTGACTTTTTCGAACCCAACTTCTCGCCCCCTCAGCGTGCTTGACGTCTGGGTGAGGTCGAGAATGTAGGCGTACACGAAGAGGATGATAGTGAGGAGGACTCGCGGACTTGTAACCTCGCCATCGGCGTTCACGAGCTCGGCCTCGACACGGCGGTGCTTCTTCGCCGAGTTCTCTTCTGCAAGTAGGATCGGCGTGAACACAGCCGCAGCAACACTGTTCGCGAACTGACGCTCGTCGGTGGGCGTAGGAAATCTGACAAAGCGGGCTGCGTTCATGGCGGTCGCCCAGATCTTCGTGCGGAGGCCAGAGTCTAGCGCCCCAAAGCGCCCTTCATCCGCATTGCGGTCCTCTTCGATTGTTTCGGCGAGGCGTTCGCTGCAGATGCGGCAGTAGTAACTGTAGTCGTTCTCTCCATTCTGGACTTTCATCGTATACTTCATCAGCCGCGACCGGATCTCTCCGTAGGCGGCCCTTGAAGCTTCCATCTCGACGCGCTCGCGAACATGGGGGCAGATCGCGCGCAGCTCGCAGTTCTTGCATACGATCCATGCGTCGGTAGTTTTGATGTTAAGGAGCTTATCAAGTTCCCGCAGCGCGGCCATCGACTCTTGGGAGGTTGGTGCTGAGCGGACGCGCCGAGCGAGACGGACGTGTGGGCACTTGTTGTTAGTTTCTGCATCCCATTCGCGTATTTTGTTCGTGTAGGTTGACTCCACGAGTTCTTTTTCTTTCTTTGTGAGAACCGAGAGCACTGCCTCAGGATCGTCGATCTGGATGTTGTCAGACAGGAGCGCGAGACCGCCGCCTGGCGCCCCGCGAGCCTGCGCCCCTGTGGTTACGCGCAACAGGTCCAGGACGGCGCTCGCTCGTTTTGATCCGAGTTTATCCTCGATTATCAGCATGTAGAGGCGGGCGCGTGCTGCCGAACGGGAGGCATCCCGCTCGACTTCCGCAGAGAGGTGGGCCTTCACGCTCCGAATCGCCATCTGCTCAAGGTAGTCTTCAAGGAAGGCAGAATCGCGGCCCTCCGTGAGCAGATGCAGATAGGGGCTGAAAGCTCCCTGCGAGTAGAGTTCGAATAGAGGCGTGAGATCAAAGCGCCAGAGATCCGGCGACTCGGCTGCGACGACAGCGTGCTTTGCGATTCTTCCGATCAGGTATCGGAGCGCATCCTGGGAACCGGCGTCGCGCCACGAGGAGAGTGTGGCAGGCTCATTGCGCACGAGGTTCTCGTCGCCGAGCACGTTAAGCGACTCTGCTGCGCTGGACGCCTGGACGCGGTCTAGCGTCGTTGCAGCGGCAGCGTTGCCGAAGTAGTAGCTGGTGGCGACGGCGGCTTGTAGTCGTAACGCAGCTGCGACCGTGTCGAGGTCGATTAGGGGAGCCAGTTCGAGTCCTCTTTTTAGCAGGCTGCGTGCCAGCTGGGTTTTCTTGTCCACCAGCGATGCGGGAATCGCCGGTATCTGGATAGGCCCGAGCGCCGCGAGTGCCGGAGTGAGGATGGAGCCGCTCGCAATTGCCGCTTTCTCGCCAATAACTGTTTCGGAGCCGACCGCGGCAGCGATCGCGAGGCCCGTGGCCTTGGGGTCCGCAGCCACGCCGCTAATCATAACGGGCTCTTCGGGCGCGACGGCGATGTCCGCGCCGCGAATCCCGACGGCGCGGGACCTCTCTGCGAGGCGAGTTCGCGTTGCCGAGCTTGGCACGTCAGTGCGCCCGGCGGCGGAGTCGGACTCCCGTCCCGCGACCAGCGGACGCAGGTAGAGGCAGGTCGCGAACAGGTCGCGGGCGACCACCGAGTCAAGCGTATCGGGGGCGGCAGTCACAGTCTTCTGCATAACGGTCTCTGCGAGAAGAAGGCCTTGAGGTGTCTGGAGGCGGCGCGCAAGGTCGATGAACGCATCAAGAGGCACGCTGTCGTTTTTGCGGCTGTGAGTAGTTTCGAGGAGGAGTTCGAGTTTCTCTGGGCTGGCGGTCAGAAGATCGGTCAGATCGCGCCTTACCTCGATCACGCGGATCACCGTCGGCGCTTCGTCTGGGTAGGGGTCGACGCTGTCCATCGTGCGTATCGTCCGGGCCTGCACGCTCTATAGGGGGCGCACATTTGCTCTAGAGCGGATCCGGCCTGCTAGAGAATTGATAAGGGCTTCGGATCTTCATTGTGCTGCCGCTTATGTCCTATTCGTCCGCCCCCCGCAACGCCCGCGGCCTCTCGCTGCTCGACTCCGACTTCTCGGAGCGACCCGTGGCGAAGGCCCCGCGCCCCACTGCGCCCAAGCCGGCTAAAGAGGCCGGAGTGGCGCCCGAGCCATCGGTGGGCATTCTCGACCGGCCCACCACGCTTCTTGAGCGCCCGCTTCGCGACAGCTACAACCCGGCCATCGACAGTCTGCCCTCCCATCTTCGAAGTTCGAAACCGGTCGCGCCTGCCGATAAGGCCACGCCGATCCCCATCACCCCTGCTACGGTGAGTGCCGTGAGCGAGCCCGTCTTTACGCGCGTTGCGCCCCGCCCCGCGGCGCCGAGAAACGTCATCGAGCTTCTTGAGGAAGCTCGCCACATGGCAGAAATTGGGGTGAGCCAGGACGACATCGTCGAGTACGTGTACTCTGTTGCGGGGGGCTTCGGCCTGCGCATGAGTCACGACCAACACGCGAACGCCGCGATTCAGGAGACGAAAGTGGCGCCACCTGAGTTCCGGCTCTCCCCAGACGAAGCACCTGAGGAGTCACCGCCGGATGAATCCACGACTCCCACTGGTGAGCAGTCTATTGACGCAAAGAGAGCGAACGGGAAAGGCTCTCGCCGGCGGGCAAAGAGCGCCGCGGCTGTGAATGTCCCCGTAATTCGCCAGCGCGACGGCAGCCACCTCCTTGACATCAGCAAAATTCTGGGTCTCGCCCCACGTCCCGCCGCCACCGAGCAGAGCATGCCGGAAAAAGGGCTCACCGTCGGTCGTCTCGTTCTCGGCAGCGGTCGGCGAGGCGCTGCCCGTGCCCCCACCTCGCGAGACTCCCGATGGAACGCTTCAGCGGCCGCAGAGCCTCGGCCGCTGCAGTATGAGTGCAACGGTCTCGTGATTGACGCGCGCACCTGGCGCGTGCTCTCGATGCCACCCGGCGCGTTCGACCTCCGGCCTTCAGCGAAGAAGGTCGATGCGTACCTGGCTCGCAACTTGTACGACATTGTCCGCGTGGACGACGGCACGGTCGTGACGCTGTACTCGTGGGTGCACCCTACAGATGGCGCAATCTGGGCTCTCTCAACGAGCAACGCCTACGATGTTTCGGCACTGAAGTGGATTGGAGAGCGCACGTACGCCTCAGTAATATTCGACCTATTCACCCGTCTTTACCCAGATTTCGTCGCCGAGACGCGCGCGAGCTTCGACGAAGAGAAGTCGCGCCTCGACTTCGAGAATCTCAGCCGTTCGTACTGTTACACGTTCGGCTTCCGCCATCACGACTTTCATCCGCTCATCGCCGACCCTGAGAGGATCTGGCAGATCCAGCATACTGACGTGTCTGGCCCAGTCCCCCGCGTGATTCAGGGCGGCCGTCTCCCGCACGTCCCACAGCAACGCTGGTACAGAGCAGAAGACCTCATCGAGCACATCTCGGCCCGATGTGGGGTCGCGACGGCCATCACCTGCGAGGGCCTGAGCGCCCTCGGGAGCGATGCGCTCAGCTCTGCCAAGACGTTCGTCGCGGCGGCCGCCCGCCGAGCCACCGAGCCTACCGCCCTCGACCTCAACTACGGCTACATTCTGCGCACACGCGAGCCGGAGGAGACCCGCGAACTGAGCTACGTGCTTATCGAGACGCCACTCCTCGCGCGCGTCCGCAGGATTATGTACGAGCGCGCGCCGCCGATCGTCCGCGATCACCTCGGCGAGGGCGACCGCCTCGACTACAACACCATGCGCGCGCTCCTGACGTCGACCGACCGCCCTGATTTCGAAGCCCTCTACCCGAATCTGGTGCCCCGTCTCCGCTTCTTTGACAGTTTCCTCGCGAACATCACAAAGCGGGTGAGTCACATTCTGCGCCAGAAAGCGATGAACTCCAGTGACGACGGGATTGTCGCGCGCACCGCGTCGAGTAAAGTCGCCGATGCGCTCGTGAAGCACATCAAGCAGTTCGAGAACCTCACCGCACTCACGAGCGCAGCCCAGCAGGTCATCCACGACTACGCCTACAACCCGGAGTACGCCTACCTATACCTTCGGGCGGTCCAGGTCACCGAGGCGTGTTGAGCTGCTCGCCGTCCTTTTCGCATTCGGCCTCTTTTCCCCGCCGCTATACCTGCGCGATGTACGAAGCGGTCGACTACGGTGACGCCTACGAGGCGGCCTATGGCCGCGACCCGCGATGCGACTGGGAGCCCGACTGCAACGGCCAGCTCCAGCTCAAGTGCCGCCTCCGCACCCCCCTCTGCTGCCGCTGCAACTCCGACCCCTGCGCCTGCCGCTCCCCGCCCCGACGCCCTTCCTGCCGAGTCTGTTTCGCCGATCCATGCTCCTGCCGCGCTTCCGTGCCGGTCTGTCGTACGTGCTTCGCCAATCCCTGCTCGTGCCAGCGCCGCCTGCCTCTGCTTTGCCGAGACTGCGGCATCCCCAAACAGTCCTGCCGCTGCAGGCCTGACGCGGAGATTGGCCGTGTGCGCATCGCCCGCAGCGGCTGCGGTGGCGCAGCGGCGGACTTCCGCTTTCGCGAGGACGCGGTCGAGGTTGGGCGCGTGCGCGTTACCGCCTGCGACTGCGGAGAACGTGCCTGCGATGGCAACTGTGGTGCGCGCCCCTTCTGTAAGGTGCGATACTGCTCGCGGCGCTGCAGCATGCGCTGTGGCTCTCACTGCACCGCCCACTGCACCGCAGAATGCCGCGAGAGAGTAACCTTCTACGACTCCGGAGCGGATGACTGTGGCCTTTACCGCCCAGTGCGCGAGAGGACCTGCGGTGAGTGCCACGCCGATGCCGACAACTGCGACTGCGACGAGAGCAGCAGCCGCGATGACCGAGCCATCACGGGGATGTGCGCACGAGGAAACGGCATCTCGCGCCGAGCACCGACAAGCAGCGGCGGTGCCTACGCGTGGGGCGGTGCGATTTCGCGGGTCACCGAGGTTATGTTCGCGCCGTCCCGGGAGGACGACGTCGAGGACGACCGCCACGGCGCCCACTTACCGTTCGGCTTTGCCGGCTACAAATCATTGGCGCCGCCCGTGGACAACTACGTCTTCCGTAGAGCAGGGCAGTGGCGCATCGCCGTGCCGGGCAGCATGGGGCCCGGCACCGTGAACCTACTCGTCGCCAAGGTAATGGCCCAAGGCCCCCAGGCCGCCGGCTACGTCCGCATCGGCGACACGCTGGTGCCCGACTCGCTGGGGCCGGGCGCGCGCGCCGCTCTCTTGGGCGCTTCCAAGTAGAGAAAAAAGCGCGTCTTTATTTTCGCCACTATACTGCCTTCCACGATGGGCGACATGCGAGACTACGCGGACGATGGCTACGATGCGGCGGGCGACGTCTTCAGCACGATGGCCGAGGATCAGAAAAAGAGGGCGACTGGTTATGATGACCAGTTCAATGACGGCGTTGTACGGGCCTCAGTGCGCACATCGAGCCTCCGCCGGCCCGACCTCTGGCCGGTCTCAGCTTCGGAGATGGGGCGCCGCGTCGCCTACCAAGATGCTGGGATGGGCGCCGACCCTGACAAGGCGCTCGTCCGTGCGGTACTCGTGAGCAGTAGCCGCGCGAAACCCAACGGGTGGGGGAAGTCGTCGTCCGAGATGCGCGGCTACGTCGACTTCCAGCAGGGTCAGCTCGCTGGGGACACCGACAGCTCCCACCTCCGCAACGCGGGCCGAATGTCAGCACCCCCGCCCAGTCGCCACGGCTGGACGTTCTCGCTCGACCAGGGCCGCTGGGTGCGCGGGTAGCTCAGTCCGTGGGAATGCGCTTCTCGAGCTCCTTTAGTTTTTCGGCGAGCTTGCGGATATTCGCGTTCAGCTTTGCGGTGACAATTTCTTGGTTGCGCATCATGACGCTGATCGCCGCGTTTGGCTTGACATACACCTTATCCGTGTCTTCGTACGCGACGCTCCAGATCGCGTAACCCTTCGCCTTGTCATTGAAGCCGTTTTGCATGCGAAAGAACCGCTTGTCAACCCCCGTCCCCTGCTGCCGGATGTC
>Ga0105241_10002871_pt1 | contig 12873 bp, 14 predicted proteins | sample KBSC64metaG_FD_80422 | JGI IMG/M metagenome (GOLD analysis project Ga0105241, IMG submission 80422) | Corn rhizosphere microbial communities from Kellogg Biological Station, Michigan, USA - KBS C6-4 metaG | ecosystem: Host-associated > Plants > Roots > Rhizosphere > Soil | place: Michigan, USA... | reverse complement strand
TCTTTGTTGAAGGCGCTGCAATTAATAGCAACGAATGGTTTTGCCGATCGCCTGCTGCCGCTATGGATAGCATTTGCAAACACTTCTTTACCCGTTCCGGTTTCTCCCAGAAGCAACACGTTGGCATCCGTGCCTGCGATTTTACCGGCCAGCAGAACGGCCTCCCTGATGGCGGGGCTATGGCCAATGATATCTTCGAAAGAATAAGTTCCTTTGTCTTTAAACTTAACCGCTGCCTTCCTTTGAGACTTTACTTTATCTGCCGCCTGGTGAAGCAGGGGAATGATCCGGTCGTTATCATTTCCCTTCGTAATATAGTCGAAGCCGCCATACTTTATGGCCTGAACGCCGTCCGCAATATTCCCGTAAGCTGTTAACAGAATGATTTCTGCAAGCGGATATGTTATTTTTGCCTGCCTGATAAAATCCACGCCATTGCCGTCCGGCAGCCTTACGTCACAGAGGACAACATCTATTTCTTTTTCCTTTAATATATTGAATGCGGATTTCAGCGTTCCAGCCTGTTCTACGTTAAATCCCTCCAGGGAAATGAGCCGGCTTAGCAGCTTGCGCAGTTGTTCCTCGTCATCTATAAGTAAAACATTTGCGGGCATCGTGGGCAAAGCTAGGGAATAAAGATTTTGGAAAATTTCCGGCACCCGGGCTGCTGCTGATTTTAACTCCCGGTATGACCTTACATCCGCGCATCCGTTCCCGGGAGCTGCTACCTGCCCACATCGTTTTGATCTGTTCCAAAATCCCGCAACAACACTAAATGAGCCGCTTCGGCTAATTTCAACAGGTGCCGGCTGATCTTTAATAAGTCCAGGTCAATAAGATCATCGGAACAGCTGTGGGGAGAAAGCGCATAGAAGATAATTTCCCTGAAATCGTTGTGCCAGCCTTTCCGGCTTTTATATCGGAAGAAGCGCCTGAAAACCAGGTAAGGGTTCAGGAATTCTTTTTTAGACAGATATCTTGGAAAAGTTTCCCACTGGGTATGACCCTGATATTTGTCCATATAAAGGACCGGATCAATCATTTCCTCTTTCAGTGCTTCCCGAACCAGCGCCGTTTTTGGTCTGCTCCCGGACTTATCATCTGACAGCAGTTTTGCTGCGTCCATCAGGTCTTCCATCTTCTGCTGAAAATAAAGCAGACTGCCCGGATCCTCCTTTTTCCAGTAATGCCGGCTATTTGCCGCCCGAAGGCAGCTGTTGATATATTTTCTGTATCGCGGAAGGGATATTGCTGAAAAGAAATCCTCTATGATGGTCCGGGGATCTGACATAAAAACGATTTTAAATGATTTGGGAACGAATAACGGCTAAAACCACCTGTTCGTGGTATTGCCCGCCAGCTTTAAAATCGGATCTTCAGATCAGGAAGAATATATGAAACAGATTGACCAGAAAACCTGGTAATCACAAAAAATTGCAGTTATAAGGATAAAATAGTATATTTAGTGTAATTATTTAGTAAAGATAAGGGTATTATTGACTAATTCCAAATATATTTGATAAAAAATTTAGTAAATCTTACTGCCATGAGCCTTTTTGCCAAAAATCTCCGCTTCCTAAGAAAACAAAGGAGTCTGAATCAGGAAGAAGTATCGGTCCTGTTTAAGAAGCGGGCAAATACAATTGGCAACTGGGAGAATGGTAAGAGTGAACCCAGTATCGGTGAGCTGATAAAACTGGCTGATTATTTCAAGGTCGGCCTGCAGCAGTTGCTCCATAGCGATCTGCAGAAAGCGGCACTGGAAGCAATGGATCCGGCTGCCGCCCAGGATATTCCGGAACCGATCCCGGTGCATGCTTATCCGGTTAATGATTCCGGCACCAGCCTCGCACAGGATGGCAATCATGATTCTTTCTGGCTTATCCTCCGGGAACTGAGGTCAATCAATGAAAAGCTGGATGACTTAAAACTGATCCAGGATTCCGGCCCGCGCAAGCCGGGTTCAGATAAAAGTTATCATTGATTACCTCTTGTTTTATGCATGGGTAACCTGTTCATTCCCTATTCTGGAAAAATCGTCCATCCCGCGGAAAAATTTAGCGCCGCGGGCCATTTTCCGGCACGGCTTTTTATTTTGGTATAAACTTTCCAATTGTTTCATATTGAAGACGGTGTACAGGGCCCGGCAGCCGATTCCACACCCTTTTTATTCTTTGGTACCAACCTTGAACCAGTAAGAATAGTTCTTTATCATACGGAAGCAAAAGGAGATTTCATTCGTCGAAGAATTAAGGATAACCGTCGAAAAAGTTATGGATTGCAGCTTTTATTTTCAATCTTGGATTCCGATAACGTACCCATCCCCGCCTGTAAACCTAAATGCAATAACAGGAAGATGACATCGTTATTGCTGCTAAGAGTATCCATTTAATAATGAACGGAATAGTGCGAAAGGCCCTGAGGAATTCATCCTAAGAAGAATTGCATGTTTGCTCTGTATCTGGTAACCGACGAAAAACCCGGCCGGTACTGAATTTCCGGTCGATTTGACTCGAACCATTTGAAAACTAATTAAACCCTGTGTCATGAAAACGTTGTCTAAACTCGTATCCACCAGTAGTGTTTCCATCCTGGTCATTACTTCCCCGGTTCTTATTTCAAGCAACCACAAGAAAGTAGATTTATTCACGAGTACATCTGCTGTTGCCGCGTCTTATCATATCCCGGTACTCACCAACAAGACAGTTAAAAATATTTCTTATACTTCTCCTGCGGTAACCACGGTTGTGGCGGAGAAAAATATTAACAAGGCAGCGGCGGTGGATATAAATTATACGGTTTCAGCCGCTGCAAAAAAAGCTTTCGAAGTAAAGATGGTGATCAAACAGGCTTTAACGCTGTACGATTCGATGAAGCTGGGTGAATCCGGTTTGGATCAGAAAGCTTTTGAATATGCCTGGAGAGGTTATCATAACCTGGTAAAGGAAGGAAAGCTGAAAAAGGAAGGGGTTCTGTCCATCTGCGATTTTACCCAGTCATCCAGCAACAAGAGATTATATGTGATCGACGTCGCCAACAAGAAATTATTATACAATACGTATGTGTCCCACGGTATGAACTCAGGTGTTGAATATGCCACTTCGTTTTCAAACGCACCGGAGTCTTACAAAAGCAGCTTAGGGTTTTTCCTTACTACCAAAACCTATTTTGGAAGGAACGGTCTTTCCCTGAAAGTGAAAGGTCTGGAGAAAGGTTATAATGACCTGGCGGCCAAACGACATATTGTATTGCACGGTTCAGATTATATTACCCCGGATTATTTGAAAGACAACGGCGAAATGGGAAGGAGTCTTGGTTGTGCCGCAATGCCAAATGCAGTTAGCCCGAAGATCATCAGGACCATTAAGAACGGAAGTTGTTTGTTCATCTACAGCCCGGTTGTAAAATACCTGAACACCAGCAGCGTAATTAATGGATAATAAATAACAATAAGAACAATGTAAAGGGGTCAGTTGTCTGTCCCCTTTTTGACGATTAAGTACTGTTAGCTGAACTGAAAAGATTAGAATCCAAACCCTTTGAATATGTATCGCCGTATCCTAATTTTCTGTGCAGGTTGTATGCTGATGCATGCTGCCGAATCGCAATCGCCCGATTCTTTGCTGAGTGCATACGGCAACAAATACGAACAGGAAAAAATACATATTCACTTCGACAAGGATGCCTACCTGCCCGGAGAAACAATCTGGATGAAGGCTTACCTGCTTTCCGGATCAAAACCTTCCTACATCAGTAAAAATATTTATTTCGATTGGACCGATGCCCGGGGCCGTTTGCTGCTCCATAGCGTCGCTCCCGTTTCAGAGGGAACGGCCGGCAGCTCTTTCGTGATTCCGGAAGGACTGGAAAACGGGGTCGTGCACGTGAAAGCCTATACCCAGTGGATGCTTAATTTCGATGAAGCCTTTTTGTACAATAAGGACATCCCGGTTCTGGTGCCGGCGAATGAATTTAACGCGTCTCCCGAAAAGAGCAGATCCGAAATTAATTTCTATGCCGAAGGCGGCGACCTGGTGAACGGGGTGAATTCAGTACTGGCTTTTGAAGCGCTGGATCAGTATGGTCACCCGGTAAACATACATGGCGTTATAAAGAATAGTCAAAAAGAGATACTGGATTCTTTCCATACCGCATATCATGGCATGGGTTCCTTTCAACTGAAACCCGTGACCGGAGAAACTTACCTGGCTTTCTGGAAAGACGAAAACGGCGAAATGCGGATCAGCCCCCTGCCACAGGTCAAACCCAATGGCGTTGTACTGCATATGGCCTCGTATCAAAATGACCAGATCCACTACACGCTGGAAAGGTCGGTGGATGCTGTCAGCCTGAAAAGACTTACGGTCATCGGCACGATGAACCAGCAGGTGGTTTTTAAGAATAATGTCAATCTTGTAAATTTTAAGGCAGAAGGTTCCATCAATACCGCTTCCTATTCCTGCGGCATTATGCAGTTAACGGTGTTGGATGAAGACATGTCGCCCATCGCAGAAAGAGTAATCTTTATCAATAACCGTAAATCATTCGGAGATATACAGCTGAAACGGGAACTGGTAAATCTGAATAGGCGGGCGCGTAACGAGATTTCCCTGGAGATCCCCGACAGCCTGACAACCAATATCTCCATCTCAGTTACCGATGCTGGTTTGGGAACAGACAGCAGCAATAATATTTATTCAGACCTGTTGCTGACCGGAGACCTGAAAGGTAATATTTACGATGCCGCCTCCTACCTGGAAAAAGCTGATGATGCCAATGACCGGTTAAACCTGCTGATGTTAACCCACGGCTGGAGAAGGTTCAACTGGGAGGCAGTTGCCTCGGGAAAGTTCCCGCCGCTGAAGTATCTGCACGATGCGGATTTTCTGACAATAAAGGGCGAACTGCGGAGTCCGGCTGCTGCCCTCGATAACGCTGATTCCATTGCCCTGCTCCTGGTTTCGAAAGACCGGAAAAAACATGTGCTGAACCTGCCCGTAAATGCCGACGGACGTTTCAATCAGCGCGGATTATATTTTTATGATTCTGTTCAGGTAGTTTATAAATTTAATCATGCTGCCAAATTAAACAGCGGATCAGAGATCAGCCTCTATTCAGACCTGCTGCCCGCACTAACTCCTGCAAAAGCCGGCACACCCGGATATGCCTGGACAAAAGTTCCGGAAGTGATTTTGGAAAAGGAACTGAACGGCAGTATTGTGGAAACGAAAGACTACGGCGTTCCTTCCGATGAGATGACATATGTTCTGACTCCGAGGCAGGAAACGGCAAAGGGCAGTTCGGAAACTGCTGCCCATTACCTAAGTACCATGTTTGCAGATCTGCATTTCCCGGCCACCCTGAAAGATCACGCCGCCGGAACGGGCGATGGTAAACTGACTTCCTATTCGGGAAATGCGGCCGTCCGGAATAATGTCAATATCAGCATCGACGGAACTCCCGTTGCCATGGACGATTTGAAATCCGTGAGTATGCGGGAAGTATTGTTCATCAAATTTGTTCCTAAAACCAGTGCGAAAGCCCTTCCGACCCTGGCGATTTCCAGCAGGCAGGCGCTTGCGCAAAGCAGGATTCTGGATAATAAAACAGGATTCGCGGTAGTAACCGGATATACGCCGGTCAGGGAATTTTATGCCCCCCGTTATACAGCGGATAAAATCTCAGATTATTCGGCATCCGACTTCAGATCAACGCTGTACTGGAATCCGGATATCAAGCTGGACAAATCCCATCGTAAAACGAAACTGGTATTTTATAACAATGATATCAGTAACAAGATCCGCATCGTAGTGGAAGGGATGAACCAGGAAGGAAAACTTACCCGAATCGAAGAGTTGATTAAATAAAAACCGTATTCAAATTAAAACCTCAAACCATGCTTAACGTAGAATTTACCATCAGTGTTCTCAGTATCCTCGCGGTGATCGCCGGATCCCTGCTCACCGGATACATTTTAAGAAGCCGGCAGCTGCGCAAGAAACAATTCAAGATTTCTGAACTCAGAAAGGAAATTGTTTATAACCATGCACAGATCCTGGAATTGCAGAAGGAATATGTAGCCCTGGAAAAGACCATGAAGGGGAACATTACCCCGGTATTGCCAATAAAGCAGGTGATTTCTGAAAGGAAGGAAGCTGCATTGTAGGCGAGTGCTTATTTTCCGGTAAAAACAGGCAGGCGTTTTTCGAAAAAGGCGGTAACACCCTCTTTGAAATCATCGGTATGTCCTGCCTGATCCTGTAGTTTTTTCTCCAGCTCCAGCTGCTCTTCGAGACTATTGGTAAAGGATTGCATTAAGGCAGTGCGGGTAAGCATCAACGCCTTTGTCGGAAGCGTAGACAAAGAAGCCGCGATTTGATTTACGGAATTCTCAAACAACCCATCTTCGTAAAATTTGTAGATCATTCCATATTTTTCTGCTTCCGCAGCACTGATTTTGTCGCCCAGCATCATGAAGGCAGTCGCCTTTTGCAGTCCGGCCAGCCGTGGCAGAAAATAGGTTCCCCCGCAATCCGGAATCAATCCGATTTTTGAGAATGCCTGCACAAAGGATGCAGAAGCGGCAGCCACCACAATATCACAACTCAATGCAATATTGGCACCTGCGCCTGCGGCAACGCCATTCACGGCACAGAGTACGGGTTTCCGGATGGATTTCAGCAGGCGGATGACGGGATTGTAGTATTCATCGATCACTTTTTCAAAATCCGGAAGTTTCCCGCCCGGAAATTCGCTCAGATCCTGACCCGAAGAAAAGGCGCGGCCCGAACCGGTTAAGACGACACAGCGAATATCATTATCTTCATCACAGTTTTTTATTTGATCCTGGAGGCCATGCGCCAGGCTCCGGTTAAAGGCATTAAGCTTATCCGGCCGGTTCAGGGTTATCCTGGCAATTCCGTTTTTCTTTTCCAGTAAGATGTCTTCTGCCATAGGTGTTTATTAATGTGTTAGTGACATTTAAAATAGTCAAAGGGCTCCCGGCAATCCAGGCAACGGTACAGGGCTTTGCAGGAAGTGGATCCGAAACGGCTGATCAGTTCGACGTTTTTGGAGCGGCACAGGGGGCAATGATCCGGTTCGTCATTACCTGCTTCAGCCAGCGCGCATCCGGCGGTCAAAGCAGGGGGTGCAATTCCAAAGGCTTCCAGCTTTTCTTTTCCCGCCGGGCTCATCCAGTCGCTCGTCCAGGCCGGAGATAAAACCTGGTTGATCTTCACCCTTTCAATTCCGTTTTTCGCAAGTATTTTCCGGATACCCTGCTGAATGGCATCCATGGCAGGACAGCCGCTATATGTTGGCGTGATATGAACAATGACCCCGTTCTCTGACAGTTCCACTTCTCTCAGAATGCCCAGATCAGTAATGGAAAGAACCGGAATCTCCGGATCCATCACTTCTCCTAAAATCGATATGATATTTTCCTTATTCATTAGTCACCATTCGCAGCCCGGATAAGCTCTTTGCAGAAACTGCATTTCCGCCAGAATATATCCCAAGTGTTCTGAATGAAATCCGTGTTTACCTGACAAAACCGGGCCATCTTTTTTTTCTGCCGGATATAAGGGAAGCGTTGCCGTTTCCAGGATTTTATTCACTCTTTGCAGCCAGGGGCTGTATAAAGCGGCCGGATCGATGCCCTGGCCGCTTGCTGATGCAAATCTTTCGTAGTCCGCCGGTATAAATAATTCCGGAATCCAGGGATTCAGATCTTCCATGGCATTCAGCATTCTCCCGTGACTTTCCGTTGTTCCGTCGCCCAGCCTGCACACCCATTCGCTGCTCCATTTTACATGATATCGTGTTTCTTTTATTGATTTTTCAGCGATGGCTGCGAGTGCCGGCTCGCTGCCATTCCGTAAAGCGTCATACTGCAACCATTGAAAATGGCTGAAATAAAATTGCCGGAGAATTGTTTTTGCCCAGTCGCCGTTGGTTTGTTCCAGCAATACGACATTTTTGAATTCCGGTGCATCCCGCAGATAGGCAAGTCCGTCCTCCGTTATTAATCTCCTTCCCCCGGATAAATCATCTGATTTTTTCGCGGGGGTTGAAATATCCGGTTCCTTCGGGGAGGTTAAGGCATTCATCCGGGCTGCGGCCAGCTGATACAGATTTCTCGCCTGTCCTACCAGGTCGAGGGCGATATTTGAAAGTGCAATATCCTGTTCCAGTATGGGCCCGTGACCTGTCCATTCACTATTCCGGTGGCCCAGGATGAGAGCATTATCGGCCAGATGAATGATATAGGAGCTGAGGGGATTCATGGTTAAGGAAAAAGTAAAAAATAAAAAGTAAAAAATGGGCGCATGGTTCTGATGGTTTTGTTTGACTTCGCGTGCTGATTTACTTATAAAAAACTGCAGGCTGAATGCTCCGAAGGCAGATTAAATGTTTTTCAATTCGTCCGGAAGCTGGTAAAAAGTCGGATAACGGTACACTTTATCATTGGCCGGGTCGAAAAATGCTCCTGCTTCTTCGGGGCTCGATGCGTGTATATGGCGGCTTTCGACCACCCAGATGCTGATCCCCTCGTTGCGGCGGGTATAGACATCGCGGGCATTCTCCAGGGCCATCTTTGCGTCGGCCGCATGGAGGCTGCCGGCATGTTTATGATCGAGGCCCTGACGGGTGCGGATGAATACTTCCCAGAGCGGCCAATCGGCCGGTGCTGATTTTTTTTCCATGGATCAGGCTGTATTGAATGATTGGCTTCTTTTTACTGCGTAGGCCACGGCGGCTTCGCGAACCCAGGCGCCATCTTCATGCGCCTTTATTCTCGCGGCAAGTCGTTCTTTGTTGCAGGGTCCGTTGCCGTTCACGACATTCCAAAACTCGTCCCAGTTAATTTCCCCGAAATCATAATGCCCGGTTTCTTCGTTCCATTTCATTTTTTCATCGGGCAGTTTCATGCCCAATACTTTTACCTGCTCTGCACAGACATCTATAAATTTTTGCCGCAGTTCATCATTGCTGAACCGTTTGATCTTCCACTGCGTGCTTTTCTGACTATGGGGCGAAGCTTCGTCCGGCGGACCGAACATCATCACGGAAGGCCACCACCAGCGGCTGATGGCGTCCTGACACATTTTTTGCTGTGCTTCAGAACCCCGGCTCAGCGTGAGGAGGATCTCAAACCCCTGGCGCTGATGAAAACTTTCCTCCTTGCAGATCCTGACCATGGCGCGGGCATAGGGTCCGAAAGATGCCCGGCAAAGCGGCACCTGGTTCATGATGGCGGCCCCGTCCACCAGCCAGCCGATGGCGCCGATATCGGCCCAGGTCAGCGTGGGATAATTAAAGATGGAGGAATATTTTGCTTTTCCGGAATGCAGCTGCTGCAGGGTTTCCTCGCGGGTGATGCCCAGGGTTTCCGTTGCGGAATAGAGATAAAGCCCGTGTCCCGCTTCGTCCTGTACCTTGGCGATCAGCGTGGCTTTCCTGCGGAGCGAAGGTGCGCGCGTGATCCAGTTTCCTTCGGGGAGCATACCCACGATTTCGCTGTGTGCATGCTGCGACATCTGCCGGATCAGCATTTTCCGGTAATCCTCCGGCATCCAGTCTTTCGGCTCAATGCGGATTTCCCGTTCAATCTTATCCTCAAATATTTGTTCGCTGGAAAGCATAGCCCAAAATTAGTTTTTTTGGTTGATAAAAACTAACGGGTGTTAGTATGATGCCGCATGAAGAATCCGGATGAAATGATTAAAATCTTAATGAACTGGTTAACGGATATCGAAATCTATTAGCAATTCCGGGGAGGCCGGATGCGACTGACAGGTAAGAATAAAACCATCTTCCAGTTCTTCCTCCGCGAGAGCATAATTCTGATCCATGGTTACTTTACCCCGTAAAAGTTTGGCCCGGCAGGTTGCGCATACTCCCGCCTTGCAGGCATAGGGAAGGTCGGCGCCCTGTTTGATAGCTGCATTCAGGATTGTATCTCCTTTATAAGGGAGTTGAAAATCGTGGCTGATGCCATCGAGCCGGATCGTGACGGAGCTTTTTTGCTGATCGATAATTTCGGTATCTAATCCGGAAGCCGGGCTTACCTGATTTTTTTCTCCCGGATCCGAAAACAGTTCGTAATGAATTTTATGCGGGTCGGTTCCCTGCTGTATCAGCCAGTCCCGCACGCCGAAGATCATCGGAGAAGGCCCGCATAAAAGGAAAACGGAATCAGCCGTGAGCGGTACAATCTTTTTAAAAATCAGCTCGCATTTTGTTGCATCGATTCTTCCTTCATTGACCGGTGCATCCGATTTTTCCCTGCTGAAAATATGGATCAGTTGAAACCGCTCCGGAAAAATATTTTTCAGATTTTCGAGCTCTTCGCGGAAAATAATGGAATTCCGGTTGCGGTTTCCGTAGATGAGGGTGATCCGGCTCAATGGTTCTTCTTTCAAAACTGATTTGATGAGCGAGATCACCGGTGTAATGCCGCTGCCCGCGGCAAATGCGATATAATGGTTCTTATTTTTCTCATCCAGTGTCAGCTGAAAATTCCCGGTGGGCGGCAGCACCTCCAATGACTGTGCAGCTTTCAGGGATTCGAGGGCATAGGTGGAAAACCGTCCGCCCGGCGCTTTCTTGATGGCGATCCGGAGTTCATTTTCATGCGGAGACGCACAGATGGAATAAGACCTGCGCAATTCTTCTCCCAGCATCTGCGTCCGGATTGTAATATTCTGGCCGGCTTTAAAACGGAATTCTTCCGCCCATTCCTCCGGAATATGAAATGCAACGGAAATGCAGTCCGGGGTTTCTTTTCGTATATCCCTGATAGTGAGGGAACGGAAATGCTTTGCCAATAGTTTATCTTTTTAACCCGTCGATCAGGTATTTTACCATATTGTTTTCCAATGCCTCCGGACTGATGGATTTCCGGGAACGGTGCCAGGATTCAATTCCGCTGATGGCGGAGAGCATCGTGAGCACGGCCACGTAAGGATCGATATCCTGCATTTCTCCATACTCTATGCCCCGTGCAATCAGATCAGCCAGGCTTCTCCGGTAGGTTCTCCGCTGGTTTAAGAAATTCGAAAGATAAGGCTCCGGCAGATGCCGCCACTCGTGATCGGAAATATAAACGAATTCATACTGCTCCATCATCATCCGGATATGGAAACGGATGATCCGTTCCAGCTTTTTGATGGCAGCTTCGGGACTGGACTGCACCGCTTCCAGGTGGGAAATGAAATCGTTGGCCACTTTAAAACAGATGGCCTGCAGGATCTCCGATTTCGACTGAATGTGATTGTAGAGGCTCGCCGCTTCCACACCCACGTGCTCCGCCAGATCCCGCATGGAGGCCGCGCCGAATCCCTTTTCCCGGAAAAGCCTGGCAGCTTTTTCGATGATCACATCCTTCTTGCTGCTGTTCTTTTTGCTTCTGATCTTTGCCATATAAAGGGCAAAGATAAACTAACGGGCGTTAGTAATATTTTCCGGCAACTATACACGCGCTGGGACTAATAGGTATTTTTAGAAAATCTCCCTCTCCAAAATTTATAAATTAAGAATAACCCTCCTAATATCAAAATGAAAAAGGCAAATTGTTCTTTTCGTGCATGCTAATCCCATGCTGCTGCTTTTTGCTCTTCTCTTATCCAATACAATTCAATAGAACCAACGAATATTAAAATAAGACCTATAATTAGTTTCCACATAATTCACTGGCTTTAGTGTGGGAGCGGGTTTCCCTGGCGTTGCCCATATCTTTATAGCGTCCTCAAAACTGCCTTTTATGGCAAGTTTAGAATTCTATTTATCGGCACGTTTTTTCCTTTGATTTTGCCCTACCGATTGATATTTTGTTGTTCAAATCTACCGGTTTTCTGGACTATAATTTGTAAAGGCATTAATATCGTGAGACAAATTAACGCTACAAATGTAAATGAGAAAGCCCGGTTCCCGATTTCAGTGGAATAGGAAGAAAAATCAATCAAAAGGATTTTTTTTCGGGTTTCTCCTCGTATCATACATATTCAGAATAATAACCTGATCTCCCCGGATTTTATAGTACATCCTGTTGTGGCGGGCGATTAATAATCCTCGTACGTCTTTCACTTTAAGAGACGGAGCGCCGGCATAGGGTTGTTTGGAAAGGAGGTCAAAACGACGATCAATTTTTAACAGGAATTCGTTTGCTGTTCTGTGATCCCATTCTTTTTCAAGATAAGTTAGAACCTTCTGTACCTTATTAGTGAAGCGTTTCTTTACAATTATTTGGTACGCCATTGCTGAGTCGCCTGTTTAAACTCATCCAATGTCATCGTATCTTTCGTTTCATCTTCTTCCGATAAAGCCCTCAATTCCAATACTTGTTTTTCATTAAGATTATCAGCAATATCGGCATCTTTCACGTTTCCGTAAAACACAAAGTCCTCCTTCATTAATGAAAGTAATTCTTCATCATTTGTATTTTCGATACAGTCCAGCAATTCTTTTTTTAGGTTACTGACCGGCATATTTAATGATTTTATCAAATTTACAAAAAGGTGGCTAAAATTAAATGATCCTGCACTCGAAATCTTTCCTTAAGCCCGGCGGTTGGACTATGACAAAGCGGATAAATTTATATCCCTATTCTAAAATCCTGTAGGTTTGCAGCGTTTTGCCGGATAGCCGGCTATTTTTCACTTACTATATTCTTATGTCACTGATTTGTGTCGGTAGTATGGCCTACGACGCCATTGAAACGCCTTTCGGAAAAAGAGATCGTATCATCGGAGGTTCTGCCGTGTACGTGGCTTATGCGGCTTCCAATTTTATAAAACCGATCAACCTGATCTCCATTATCGGGAATGATTTTTCCGATGCCGAAATCGAGGCGCTGGAGGCCCGCGGCGC
>Ga0105241_10002868_pt1 | contig 12879 bp, 12 predicted proteins | sample KBSC64metaG_FD_80422 | JGI IMG/M metagenome (GOLD analysis project Ga0105241, IMG submission 80422) | Corn rhizosphere microbial communities from Kellogg Biological Station, Michigan, USA - KBS C6-4 metaG | ecosystem: Host-associated > Plants > Roots > Rhizosphere > Soil | place: Michigan, USA... | reverse complement strand
GCTCACAGTTCGCGGCAGCAGTTTTGAGGACGCGAAGAGGAAAATGGAAGCAGCATTACAGGCGCACATAGAGCGCGTTCTACAGGAGCATCCCAGAGCAAGTCGAAAGAAGGTTGCCTGAAATCGTGGGTTTGTTTCAGTTGGAAGCTATGAACGTGGGTTCGTACAAAACTCAGGCGGCCAAATAATTGGTAAACGAAATCAACCGCTTTTTGGAAGAGAAAGAAGAGCGACTGATAATAGAGCGATCAAGGAAGGACTGCTAGCCTACCTTGCGCGAGCTAAACGTTATGGTGATCGCTGTTTGTTGGCCTTCCTATTGAGGCGCTGAGTTTTCATGCCCGGCTCTCCGCTCGGAGTTTCGACGGAAGGAATCTCGCACTCAAATTGTTCCAATCGGTCTTGCGCATCGGCAGCGCTGATCGCGTCAGACGTTCGTCCACAATTCATGCAGAAGTGTTCTCTAGTCGCAGGATTCCATTTAATTACAAGATGTTTCATAGTCTCCGCAAAAAAGGGGACGGTTCCGTATGAGCGGAATAAAAGGGAGATCCGTCCCCGATCAAGTTTTGATCCAGGCTAGAGTAGCTTTTTTATTATGAGGTGAGCATCGGGAAGTCACCCTAAATCGCCGAAAAAGGTCAGGTATGACAACTGCTCCCGAAGCACTTAGGCAGCTTCAGCGAACAGAGCTTCCGCCTGGGGAATCAAGTGGGTCGATATTTTGTGCTTGGGCAATGACATGGATACCGCCTGTGACAAATCGCTCCACTTCTGGCAGGCTGGTGCGGCTTTCAACAGGTTCTGGGAGATCTTCAAAGCCGTCGTAAAAAAGTAGCGAATACCAATTCCCGGCGCGGAGGGCACGAATCACTCGGACCCAAAATCAGGAAGCTGGACGATTTTGCTTCGGGCAGTCACTTGATTCTGCAACGCCCTCACCCCGGGGAATTCCTGGATTCGGTCCCGGCAGGCGAAGCGTGTGCTTCGCAAGAGGTCGGAGAGCACGATGTGCTACCTCAAGCCGTCGTAATCAGGCGGTGCGCGATACGGTGAATGAGATCTTTACTTAACTTTCAGAAGCGGCTAGGGATGACTGATCCAATCTTGCCCAGATGCGTGCAAGGCCAGCGCCAAGCATGTTCTTAGGGGAAACCAAAACGTATTCTCCGCTTCATCGCAACGCCTTCTTCAATAGAGCAATTTGCCCGGCGTGGTACACCGCGTGCTGTGTCGTGCTTTGGAAGAGTCGGTAAAACTTGTACGGCCTGCCTGGGACCGTTGCTTCCAGGCGCGAGTCACCGAATCCCTTGATCGCCTCAACCAACTTCAGGTGGTTCGCAAATAACGACCGTACCGCTTGTTGCCAAGCCAGATCAACCTTGTCGATAACAGGCGGGAAGTCCTGTTCCTGAGGCATATTTGGCCAGCCGGGTATCGGGATCCCTTGCACCGCCCCGTAAGCAAATTTACACCAGGCTTCCACATGATGAACCAGTTCCCAGATGGAATGGGCAGACGGAATCGGATGCGAAAGAGCCTGTTCGCAAGTGACGCCGCTAAGAATCTTTTGCACAGAGTCTCCGTACCATGCTTCTCCATTGAGAGTGGAGAACAGTTGATCAGCGATGTGTTCGCATTCTACGTTCATATGCATTCCACGTTCATATAGAGATAACGGCTGCTAGAGCAGGCTGCCGGTTAGGCCGCGTGAAAATCAATCAGCAAAGACCGAGAAAGCGAATCGGCAGCAGCTGCAGCGTTGCAGCCAGTAGGCATTTTAGCGGCTGAATTCTTCCAGCGCAGCCTAGAAAGATTTGCACACCCCTACCGCAGAGATACAGCAACCACCCGATTCGGCACCAGTCAGCCAGAGGTTTAGCATCGAATTTCACAACCATCTTAATAGCGCTGGAGGATTCAATGCCACGCAGTGTTGAAGCGAAGAAGGGGCAGCGTTTTCAGGACGGAACAGGGCTAACGGTGAGGGTTGGAGACGTTGATGGAACCGACCGGATTCATTTCTCCGTGATTGAGGATGGAAAAGTCTCGGCATCCGGCGAGATGTCGCACGCAGCCTTCGTAAACCGTTTTTCCAGAATTCAAACCGTGGAAGACAGTTGTGAACGCATTAAGCGTCTAGGCTACGTTGCGCACGGGTGTGTCCGAATTTACGGTGAAGAATTTGAGTTGCTGTCCGACCCGTTCCCGGAACTTGAGCGGATCGCAATTCGTGCTCGGGCGAAGGGCGATTCTAGAATCCGCGTGCTGCGGCTTCCGTTAACTCTCGTGCAAAGCGACCGAAAACAACAAGAGGTGAAGGCGGCGTAACCTGAGTTGAGAGCAGAGCCCATCGGGAAGAGAGCCGCGGTATGGCGACTAATTGGCTGAGGCGCCCGAAGGAACCGCCGTGATCGCGGTGGAGAAGCACCTGCTGCAGTGCCCTCCCAACCCGCCAGCTTCTGGCAAATCCTTGGCCCGAAGACGAGAAGATAAGACCAGTTGGAGGGAGCGTTGCGGGACGGCCTCGGTTGCCTGGCGCAGGCAACTCGGCAGGAGCCCACATACTGGAAGTTTGGTGATTGCTCTCTAGATGTCTCATGCAGGAAGCAATAGGAGATCGCATCAAGCAGCTACGAGATGAAATAGCCGAACTCTCTGAGGCCGACCGGAAGGACAAAGCAGTTGGCGATCACGAACGTAGGCTGGAAAGGTTGAAAGCGATCATCGCCGAACTAAAGTCCCTTACTGATTGGAAGGCGCTGTAACGACGACAGCTCAACCCGCGGGCCCGGGTTCACGAAGGGTTCTTTACTAGCAAGCAGAGCTGGATTGCCTTTCCGCGCTGTTCAACAGAAACCCAATGTTCCTTCTTTCGAAACTCTAGGGGTGCGTAGAAATCGATTACCTTTGCTATGGCGAGCCTCCGTTCTGTCCTGCCGATTGCCATCCTGCTTAGTATTCGCACATCTCTCTGCACTCATGTCAGTCATCTTGGCCCGATTCGAATCCAGCGTTGTTGTCCAGAAGGCCGCATATCTCGAAAATCATCTCTTGTGTCGGATCGTGCTCCATTTCTGTAGAATACAGCTTCTCACGGCGCAGTTCAGTCCAATTGTGAACACCGAACCAAAAAAACACAGGACGGAAGTACCAAAATGGGAATTGCCGGACACGATTGGCGATTCGCCGTTCGGGGCCTGCAAAGAAAAGTGGTTTATCAATTGTGACCGGGAGCGTCAGCAGGCGAGAGGCCGGTAACCTCTGTTCAATGTGGTGAACAGACTTGACTCGGCAACAAGGTTTATTCAGATTAACCAGTTGTGTAGACCATGCATGGCTGGATTTGGTGGTGCGGTTTGCCAGGAACGTGTGTCCGCAACTTGCTATTTCTTCATGCTGTTGGACGTTCATGAAGCACAACTGGACGCAAGCCGCACTTAGACGTGTTGTGCGAAAGCTAGAGGTACGGGTCGAACTCCGGAAATCCGGAGAAAACCGAGCAGTCTCCTGATCGGGTACCCGAACCCGGAGCAATTGCGAAAAGGAAAGAGTCGAATTGAAGGTTCTCCTCGCATCGTTCGCGCTGATCGCGATTGGAGATATCGTTTTGCTTGCAGGAGTCGGCTCTCGATCACCAATTGCCGGCAGTACCGGTGCGAACTCAGCAATCACTTTCGACCGGGACATCGCTCCAATCGTGTTTAAGAATTGTGCAGTGTGCCATCACCCCGGGGGGTCGGGACCCTTTAGCCTGCTTACCTATGTTGACGTCAAGAATCACTCCCGACAGATTGCTGCGGTCACCAGCAGTCGCTATATGCCACCCTGGCTGCCCGAGCCTGGCTACGGAGTATTCGAAGGCGAGCGGCGACTCGACGACAAACAAATCCAAACTATTCAGCGGTGGGTCGCCGCCGGGGCCCCCGAGGGCATCGCTTCCGAGCTGCCACCCGCGCCGACGTTTTCTGATGGTTGGCAGTTAGGAACACCGGATCTAGTCGTTGAGCTGCCGCAACCCTACGTTGTACTCGCGGGTGCCAACACTGACTCGTGGCCTCGTTTCGTGTTGCCCGTACCCTTCTCCGGAACTCACTATGTAAGGGGAATCGAGATACAACCCGGAAATCCCAAGATTATTCACCATTGCTACATCGTGGTCGACCGCACCCAGGCCCTGCATACTGCCAACGGTGAAGTGTATGACGCGGGGGCGATGGCGATGGATGGCCAACTCGGTGGCGGCAATTCCGACCTCGACAGCCGATTCCTCACATGGAGACCCGGCACTCCACCCTATCTTGAGCCCGACGGAATGACCTGGCGTCTGGACAAAGAGACAGACCTTACTTTGATCATGCACCTGCTGCAATCCGGCAAGGCGGAGGCGATTCGGCCTCGGGTCGGATTCTACTTTTCGGAGAGGCCACCCAATAAATTCCCCATGATTCTGAAGCTCGAGCATGATCGCGATATTGATATTCCGCCCGGGGCAAAGGACTTTCAAATCTCGGACGATCTAGAGCTGGCCGCAGATGTGAGTGTGTTCGCATTGCTCCCTCATGCGCATTATCTATGTAAGGAGATGCAGGCTTTCGCCACTCTTCCTGACGGTACAAGAAAGTGGATGATCTGGATCAAGAAGTGGGACTTTGATTGGCAGGGAGTGTTTCGCTACGCCGAGCCGATGTATCTACCCAAGGGTACAAAATTGTCCATGAGATATATCTACGATAACTCGACTGATAACCCGCGCAATCCCAACGTTCCGCCTCAACGTGTGCGCGGCGGCCAAAAATCGACGGAAGAGATGGCGGATCTGTGGTTGGAAGTGTTGCCGAATCGGCGAGAAGATCTGCCTGCGCTCGAGATTGCGATGATGCGCCACAGACTCGCTAAGTATCCTCAGGATGCAAACGGGTACGCTGCTCTCGGAGTGGCGCTGCGAGCCACGGGTAGGAATCGCGAAGCCATCGAACCTCTTCAAGAGGCGGCGGCTCTAAATCCCGGCAATGTTCAGGTGCAGAACAATCTGGCAGCGGTTCTAGCCTCGGTCGGCGATTTCGAAGGTGCCATTGTTCACTTACGAGAGGCACTCGCCATCAAACCGGACTATTTCCTAGCCTGCTCCAATTTGGCAAATTTGTTGCTGCGTCGCGGAGATCTGCGTGAGGCGACCGTGTACTACGAGCAAGCCGTAGGAATGAAGCCGGAAAGCGTAGAAGCTCGCGATAAACTTGGCCTGATGTATGCGCAGCAAGGAAGGTTGGAGGACGCGATCGTGCAATTTCGCGAAGCCATTCGGATTAAACCTTCCGATCCCATTGCTCGACAGAGTCTGGCGAAAGTGGAAGCGCAACGCTAGTTGGTGTTCAACCGAAGACTCGGACGACTCGAGTTCACTCTATCGAACCAACTTGACAGTCCTGACCTTGGTGCTGTGTAAGGGCCTTGTAGCCAGCGCCGACCCTAATCACACCGTAACCACTAGGAGATGAATTGCCGACTGTCATCATTACTGACCACGGTTTTCCCGGCGTAGAGTTGCAGCGGAAGGTCATAGAGGCCGCAGGTTTCACACTCCAGGAAATTAAACCGAATTGCAAAACTGAACAAGAGGTCATTCAGAAATGTGGCGAAGCGGACGTACTTATGGTGCAGTGGGCCCCCATTACGCGTGTTGTTCTGGAAGGCCTCCCGCGCGTCCGCGGCGTTGTCCGGTATGGTGTTGGGGTTGATAACATCGACATCCAAATAGCCAGGGAACTCGGTTGCACGGTTTCGAATGTCCCCTACTATTGCCAGGATGAAGTCTCTGACCACGCCATTGCGATGGTTCTCTCTCTGGCTCGTCGGATTCCTCACGATCATAATCAAGTGAGAGCAGGCAAATGGGGAATCAGCCCGTTCCTGCCGATCCCTGCTTTTTCGGATCTTACGCTTGGCTTCGTCGCCTTCGGATCCATCGCGCGAAAAGTTAGCGAAAAGGCGAAGCCCTTCCGCTTTCGGCAAATTGCGTTTGATCCTGTGGTTTCGGCCGATTCTTTTGCCAAGTATGGTGTCGAACCCGTAGATCGAGACACTTTGATACGAACTGCTAACATCATCTCGCTACATTGCCCGCTGTTGCCGGAAACCCGCCAGATGATCAATGCCGGGTCGATTGCGCAAATGAAACCGGGAGTACTCCTAGTCAATACCGCGAGGGGCGGGTTGGTGAATGAGGCTGATCTGGTGACCGCCTTGAAAGCGGGGAAACTCGCCGGGGCAGGCTTGGACGTTTTTGAAAAGGAGCCGTTAGCGACCGGTAGCCCGCTCCGCGGCTTGTCCAACGTGATTCTGACTAGCCACGCGGCGGCGGTTTCGACTCGATCGCGGGAACGTCTGCAGATTCAGGCGGCCGAGGCCGCCCGGGATATCTTGTTGGGTAAACGTCCGGCCGGGGCGTTGACATAGCTGTTTCCGTGTGGGGGAGGAGCCGCTCACTCGATATTTGCCGAAAGCAGCCGTCGCGCAATCGAGCGGATGGCTGCTTCCGGTCCGCGGAACGCCCACATCTGTGACTGATCCTCCGAGCGCGAACCGCCTTCGGGCGGTCCGACGGCTGGCACGTGATATTCCAGTTCGCAGAACATTCCCAAAGGTGCGTTGATGTTGCACGCCTGAAAGGCAAAGCCGAAATTGTCCGTCTCGGTCCAGGGGACGTCAACGTATTCCCCGGAGGGATTTACTCGGAAGTTTCTGACCACGAGCGAAGCGTCATCGCCCGCGTTACACAGGTAGCCGACCCTCCCGGTAGTGGCCGTTGCGCGGACCCCAAGCTTGTGCTTGCCTTCAGCCCGCATTTTGTAGCGGATGAGGTGGTCGTCCACGATGAGAGCTTCGGGCCCGACGGCACCCATGAATATTTTGGGCTCGTTGCGAAAAAATGTCGGTATCAGCATATCTCCGCCGTGCGGCAATTGAACCAGATGCCAGAGCCCTACTGGCGGAGCCGGTGCGGAACTTCGCAGCTCAAGCAGGGTGTGCAAGGTGTATCCCGCGTACCTCACCGCTGCATCTGCCAGCTCGCTGTCATAACGGAGCGGATTCAGAGCCGGAGACAGCCATTTCGTAATCTGGACGCCAATGTTGTGGTTCGTTCGGGAGAGATTCAGCGTCGCGCGGCTTGACCAGCGGAACGTGCCATCATTTCTGGATATCTCGTAACGTCCGGGATCAAGCTCACGCTGTTGCCAGTACGTCTTTCGATCAGGAAACTCCGGAAAAAAGAAGTCTACTTCTGGAGCCAACCATGTGCGTTCGCCTCCAGAGTTGTGCCATTGCTTCCCCTCGTAAAAATCCCGGCCGCTTGCAGCGTTGCCGAGAGCGGGATGGGTCCAGAAGAAACTTTCGTCGTCGCCCGGAGCAAACAGGCCGAGGATGCGGCCTCCATACGGCAACACCAATGCTTCCGTACCATCAGGGCTCTCCCACGTTTGGGTCGGCTTGCCAATCGCGTCGAGAACTTCTCTGAGCTGGGAGCGCTTCATTTGTGTTTCTTCAGGTCCGCAAATACCCGGATCGTACACCCCAGGGGAATGGGGATCTAGAGTTTCTTCCCGACCACGGCCGCCACTTCGCTCACGATTCGGTCAACCGAGGGAACCAAGTAGGTGTCCAGGGACGGGCTGAAGGCATGCGGCGCCGGCAGAGTGCAGATTCTGAGTATCGGTGCATCGAGTTCGTACAAGGCTTCACTCGCGACAATGGCGGCGATCTCGGCGGAGACGCCGCAGGCCGCGTAAGCTTCGTCCACGATCACCAGCCGACCGGTCTTAGCCACCGACGTCAGAATCGTGTCCTTGTCGAATGGGGCCAGAGTGCGCGGGTCAACGATCTCAACCGAAATGCCTTCCCGCTCGAGACGCACTGCCGCTTGCATGGCATGGTGCACCATCTGACCCATGGCCACCAGCGTGATCTGATCTCCAGTCCGTCGTATCGCCGCTTGCCCGAAGGGAATCAAATACTCTTCTTCGGGCACATGACCTTTGGTGTTGTAGAGTGCTTTGTGCTCGACGAAAATGACGGGGTCATTATCCCGCAGAGTCGTCTTCATCAGACCTTTGAGGTCGTAGGGCGTGGATGGCAGCGCTACCTTCAGTCCGGGAATGTGCATGAAGAACGAGTAGAAGGTGTGAGAGTGATGCGGTCCAGTGCTGCGTTTGCCGCCGCCCGCCGCGCGCACCACGACCGGAACTTTGAACTTTCCGTCCGAGATGTAGTGGATGGTCGAAGCCTGCTGAATGATGTCGCAGATGGCTTCGAGGACAAAATCCAGGAAGACGATATCTACAATGGGATGGCTTCCGGCGAGCGCAGCTCCAATGCCCAGACCGGTTTGACCACGCTCGGCGATCGGCGTATCGCGTACCCGCTCTCCACCGAACTCAGCCCACAGGCCGCGGCTCTGTTGGAAGTTTCCCCCGCGCGGGCCAACGCCCTGGCCCATGTAGAAAATGCTCGGATCCCGCCGCATCTCTTCGCGGATCCCTTCCACTACCGCCTCCGCGTAAGTGATCAATCGACGTGGTTCGGCTGGTTGGCCGGTTTCAGCTTGGGACGCAGTTTTTACTCCACCCATTTTTCCTGGCCTCTGGACGGGATCGGTGGAGGCAACTCCCACCCACTGAAAGCTTTAGAGGGCCCATTGTCGGAGTGTCAAATGGTTTCACCCTATTGAACAGAAGTTGACAAAGGCATTTGGAGAGACATACCATCCGCTTTTTAAATGCAGCGTATCTGAAATTCGGGGGGGATATGGCTTTGCCAGCCTTGATCTCCGTAACTCCTTCTCAAATCTCCGGGAAGCGATTGCCAGCGATAGACCGAGCGTTCGATCTTCTCGAACTTTTGGCCGGTAAGTGCGGAAGCCTGAGTCTTTCCGAGATTAGTCGAAGCCTTCACATTCCGAAGAGCAGCGCGCACTATCTCGTCCACACTCTGGTCACGCGCGGCTATTTACAGCTCACCCCGAATGGTCGGAGCTATTCCTCGGGATCCCGTTTGACAGTCATCCTCGGAGACCAAAGTGTCGGCAGGCATGAGCTAAGAAAAATCTGCGCTCCCTATCTGCGAAGACTTGCGACAACCTTCGGCCTCACAGGACACGCGGCTGTCCTTGAGGACACTGAGGGAACGATCGTTGACAGGCAGGAGTGCGTCGCGAACCGAGAGCCAATTTCAAACCTCGCTCGCCATTTCGACTTGCACTGTACTGCTCTGGGGAAGGCGCTGATTGTGCAACTATCAGAAGCGGAACTCGAAAAGCTTTTTCAAAATCGAGGATTTCCCAGGCACAACACGAGAACCATCTTCTCGCTGGAAGCTTTGAAATCGGATCTAGAGAAGGTGAGAGCCAAGGGTTTTGCAGTCAACGATGAGGAGCACACGGTTGGGGTCAGAGCCATTGCCGCGCCCGTTCCCAACCATCTGGGACAGGTAATTGCCGCAATCAGTTTGCACGGACCTCTCGCCAGCATACCTAATTCCCGTATTTTGAGTGTCGGAACTCAGATCTGTTCGGTTGCCAGAGACATATCAGAACATTTTTGACGAGAAACGTGGTGACGCGATCGCAGTCGCGACACTCGCCAATCCCGCCGCCGACCGCCATTTACCGGCAGTCGGAGTGCGATAAAAAATAGCCAACACAATTAGAGCAAGAGGCTCAGCCGCAGAAACGGTACTTGACGTCTGTGATGAGAATCCTGTATTTGTGCTCGTGCAAGAATCGCCATCGTCAAGTTGTCGAGTCTGATTCGCGAAGAATAACACTCCTTTGAGGCGCACTCCTTCAGCCAACCCGAGGACAGTCCATGCTAAGCCGAAGAAGTTGGTTGCGGTCCATTGCCGCGATGTCGGCATTCTTGAATACTCGATTCTTCTTTTCCTCTCCGCCGCCCGAGGGTCCCGCCAGTCCCGCCTATGTGCCGGAGTGGCAGGCGTTGCTGAAAAAGCAACGCGTCCAACCGGTGGTCGCACAATGCCAGGGGACTGATGTTTATGGCTTCGGATCCGCGGATATTCTCGCCGCAAGTCCCGATTTGTTTCCCAAGGAGAAACTGCAAGCCGACAATTCGTCGCCGACTACTAAGATTCGTCCGAAGAAGTCGTGGGAGATACGCAGCAACAAGATTGGGACGACGCCGCCTCGAACACCTCGTACGTGGATGATGGATTTCAAGCCACTGCGCGCCGTGCACCTGATTGATGGGGATCCAGAAACCTACTGGTCGAGCCGCGGTCAGACCAGACCTGACGTGCAGCCACAATGGATTCGCATTGATCTTCCGCGGGAGGCTCGCGTGAAGGCTGTGGTGATCGTGCCGCGGCAAGACAATCAGGGGTGGCCTGGAGAGCTGACAATCAAAGTCAGCCGGGACGCCTGGCACTGGGAAACCGTTCATGAAAATCTTCATGCGACTCCACCAGCGCAGGCCACACCGCAGACATTCTCGTTCACCTCTCGTCCTGTCAAGCAAATCTGGATTATCGCGAACATGCTGAGATGGGCCATCGCGGAAAGTTTTCTTGTGTTCTCGATAGCCGGTGTTCAGGTACTGGACGAAGAAGGGAACGACCTCGCGTTGGTATCACGAGGAACAGGAGTCACAGTTTCCTCGACCAATCACGGTTCGGCAGGCGAGAAACCCATCCACGATATGCTCTGGCCCGTGCACTACGATCTCGGCCTCAAGTGGGTTCGGGTCGCATACTGGGACAGCGTCTTGAACTGGCACTACGCGGAGCAGGAACTAGGAAAAATCGTGATTGATAGCCTTGCCGATCAGACTATGTCCGAGACGGCGGACAACGGCATCAACATCGTGCTCTGTCTTGCTTACGGCAATTGGTTGTATTCCCGGCAACGAAAACGAAAACATGAAAAGCAGATCTGGGTCGTGCCATTTGAATGGCCGCCGTCACCCTCCGAAAGTGAGGAGCATTTTCAGGCCTGGCTTCGATTTGTTCGCACCATGGTCCGCCATTTCAAAGGCAGAATTCGGTACTACGAGATCTGGAATGAGCAGAATGTTGACTGGTATGCCAGTACCGGCCAAAACTCCAAGACGGATGCGGCGGTGCAGGAATATTGTCGATTGGTGAAGGAGTCGGTTCGTGTGATTCGCGAAGAGTATCCCGAGGCAAAAATTCTGCTCGGCTCGGTGGCGGAGTTCGATCGCGAATACATGACCTCTTGTTTAAAGCTGGGCGTAGGCCCGCTAGTGGACGTCATTCCGTGGCATCCGTTCTACGGAACTCGGCAGGACCTTCCGGTCTATCGGAATTACCGCAGCGATGTGAATGATTGGAAGAAGGTCTGCGAGTCCTACGGATTCAAGGGCGAGTACATGGCGACGGAATCCGGTTGGTACGCGCCCTATCCCGCACCAGAAACCCCTTTCGGAGGTGGTGCAGTCTCGGAGATTGTAAAAGCGAAGTGCCTGGCTCGGTACATCACGATGAGCGTTGGCCTTGACCTGACCACTTTCTGGAACACGACTTGGCACCACTACACGTGGTGGGACCTCGGACTATTTCGAAATTCCTTCTCTGCCGACCCGATCAGTCCCACTCAGCCACAGGCTGCGTACTACGTCCTGCGAACCCTATGCACGGTGTTGGAATCCGCAAAACCCGAAACGATCCCGGTGGAGTTCAGCAATCAGGAGCACCAGTTCGAGGTTGAAGCCTTCCGTATTTCCGATGGAGGGGCGCTTATTGCTGTGTGGCTGCCAGAAGAGCCGGCTGATGACTCGCCAGAAGTGATGACGGACTTGACCCTTGCCGAACTGAAGTTCTCGCGTGCAACGGGGATCGACGCCTTAAACGGCACTGAACAACAGCTCAACATCGCAGGCGGCGGGTTACCAGGAATGCTTATCAAGGACTATCCGATTTTCGTGCGGTTAGAGAAGGCCTAACCGGCCAGCCCCGAAACAATCACTGCGGTAGGGGTTCTCTCGAAAGACCGATCGGGTCTGAAATGCATGACCCGATATCGCCAAAAGTATGCTGATCACCGGACTCCGATTTAGGCCCTATCACTAGCCTCTCGCCCTCGCCACCACACCAGGTCGAATACTTCGGATCCTCAACGCCAAAAACTCGGGTACGTTCAAACGATAGAGCGCACGGGACGCTACGAGTCATATATTCATCCACCCCACACTCCATCACCTGATACCGTTGCCAACCGCGGTGTTGGCATGGCAGACGCTCCCCCTTAGTTTCTGTTCACTATGGTGAACTGGCTTGACTGAGGTAAATCAAACGGCTTAATTAAGCGGCAGACCGTTGGATGCTGTCTTCTCGACGGTGAAAAGTTGGCATCTCAATCGTCTTCACTGCGGGGTCCGTCCGGCGTGAAGTTCGTGCGATGACCGGGGTTGAATCCCAAGCCGTGGGCTGCTTCGGTTCACACAAGGGGGGCACGAAAATGAAAAAGCGTCAAACAATCTCACAATTGACAGTAGCTGTAACCCTGCTCGCGACGACATTCCTAGTCAACGGGTTCGTCTCTGCCCAGGAGACGCGAGGATCTATTCGAGGCGTAGTGACGGATGCCTCAGGAGCGCTGGTTCCGAATGCCTCGATCACCGTGGTAAACGCGGGAACAAATGTCAGCACAACCGTGACTACATCCGCGTCCGGGGCCTATTTTGTTCCGAATCTCCCCCCCGGCGTTTACAGGATCACTGTGGAACAACAGGGCTTTCAGAAAGCTATACGGGAGAACGTGAGAGTTGATGTGGCCACGTCTACGGTCGCGGATGCCCAGCTGACAGTAGACGAAGTCTCTCAGTCTGTAACCGTAACTGCCCGAGCCGAGGT
>Ga0105241_10002867_pt1 | contig 12881 bp, 12 predicted proteins | sample KBSC64metaG_FD_80422 | JGI IMG/M metagenome (GOLD analysis project Ga0105241, IMG submission 80422) | Corn rhizosphere microbial communities from Kellogg Biological Station, Michigan, USA - KBS C6-4 metaG | ecosystem: Host-associated > Plants > Roots > Rhizosphere > Soil | place: Michigan, USA... | reverse complement strand
GCGGCTTTGTCGGGCCGGGGGGCGCCCTGTGGCGGCATGGCACCCACGCGAAGTTTCCGGATAGCTTTCTCCCAGGTCTCGGCGCCCTTGGGAATGTCCGCGAGGTTAGCGTTCTGAAGCGAAAGCCCGCCTGTACGCAGCTTGTCGCTATGGCAGGTGGCGCAGTATTGATCGACGAGCGCCTTCTGCCCAAACGCGGGATGCATGCAAAAGGCGACGCAAGCCAGGAGGCCTCCCATCGTCCGAGTTCGTTGCTGGAAGATGCTCACACTAGGGCAAAACACCCCATAAGTATAGTGCGGCGGTCAAAGGGAGTCCACCGGCGGTAGCTGGTGTCAAATCATCCCACCAGGGCGCCAAATTACAAGCCAAATAATGAAGCCATTTAAATAATCATTGCCTCAGGACAGGTAACTGCATTAGACTAAAGTTAATTCTACGTCCTCCCGATAAATAATCGGGTCCCTGTTCCTGTCCAGCCCGCCCTCTGTCGGGCCTGCCCTTTCGGCAGAGTGGCTTTTCCTTACTCATGAAATGCGGCGTAAGGTCTTTTAAAATGGAAACTTTTTCTCCTGTGCAGCGTTCAATTAAATAACGAGGCCGAATGGATATCCGGATACCGGTTTCTCCGACGCGGTTCGTGATCGTTCACTACCATATATTCAAGAATGGAGGCAGCACCGTCGCGTCCATACTTGAACGAGAGTTTCGCGATGCGTATGCGACGGTCCACGGGCCCGACGATGTTTCGGTGCTGGATCACACCCACCTGGCCGGCTTCGTCTCCGACCACGCGGATGTGCAGGCGATATCTAGCCATCATATTCGCTACCCCAAGCCCGTTCTCCCGAACACGGTCATTTTCGACTGGTGCTTTCTGCGGCATCCCCTAGACCGGCTGCAATCTCTTTACTCCTACTTCCAGCGGATCGACTCAGCCGACCCGCTGTGCCGCTTGGCGCGGCAGGAGCCTGCCCGGATCTTCTTCAAGAAGCTGGTTGAGAGCGCTCCGCATCTGGTCAGCAACGTTCAGGTCACGTTCCTGGCGAACGGCGGAGCATTCACGCGGCCCGCAGATACGCCTGATGTCGAGATCGCGGCGGATATTTTCGCCAAGATGGCGATTCCCGGCCTGGTTGAGAAGTTCGACGAAAGCCTGGTGGCCGCGGAGTATTTCCTGAAGCCCGCATTCCCCAGGCTGAAGCTGGACTATAGCCCCAAGAACGTCAGTCGTCCGCTCGGGCCCAGTTCCGTGGACCGTCAGGAATGGCTGAAACATTCCTGGGGTTCGGACTTGTACGCGACACTGGTGCAGCTGAACCAGTGCGACCTGGACTTGTGCCGGAGGGCTGAGGCGGAGGTGGCCCGTCGGCTCAATCTGATTCCCTCAGCGGCGCAGCGCCTGGCGAACTTTCGGTCGCGCTGTCCGCAGCCCCAGGTTGCCGCTGCTTACCCGCGCGTGCACATCGCCTAAACATCAAATGCTAAGAACCGGGCACGGCGAATCGCGCACGATCGCGTAGAGCCTCGACCAGATTCGTCCGATCGCCCCTTGATCATGACCTCGCCCGACCACCAGCAGGTCGGCTTTACGGCGCACGATCTCGTCATGAATGCCGTCGGGGATCCCGGTGTCGATCACCGTATCGGGCGCCTCCAGATTCAAGCGATGCTTCATGTCTCGCATACGCGCGTGGGCGGCATCGATCAGCTCTTTCCGGTAAATATTGAAATCCAGTTCCAGTGTCGCGGGCGGCGTTTCGACCACGTGCACCAGGGCCAAGGACGCTTTGTAAGACTTGGCCAGGGCAGCGCCCGCTCGTAGAACGGCTTCCGCCTCCTCGCTTTCATCCAGCGCGCACACAATCGATTTGTAGGGGAGGCCAGGCTGGTGGTTCTCTAACGTAGCGCCTACGCCGGTCCACACGGCCGCACTGACGTCGTGCAGCACCTTAGCCGCTACCGATCCGAGCAGGAAACGCCGCAGCGGTGCATCGCCGCGGGTGGGCATCATCACCAAGTCAGCGCCCTGATGCTTGAGGACGCGATGAATCACCGTACCCGCTTCGCCTTCTTCGGCGATCGACTCGGCATGCTGTTCCGGGAACATCTCCGTCGCGAATTTACGAAGCCGCTCGACTTCGAATCGGCGGGCTTCTTCCAGTACCGCGGGGTCCGAGGCCAGGTCATTGTAGACCATGACTCCTTCCAGATCGCGGCTGACGAAAGCGGGGCGTAGCGAGTAGGCATGCACCAGGGTGAGCTCTGCCGAAAACTGCCGGGCCATGTCCTGAACGTAGGGAACCGTCGCGCGGCAGGGCGCCGAATAGTCGACGGGGAAGAGAAGGTTTCGAAAGGGCAGCATAGCACCCTGAATCATCGCAGTTTTACGGCCACTCTGTAGCGGAGAGGGCTTGTTGAACCTCGGCATCCGTGACCTGTCTGAAGGCTTGATACCAGGAGCCGACGGATTCGAAGTGCTCAGGAGACGAGAGGCAGACTAGTTCGTCGGCTTCCTGCCGCAGTGTCTGGCAGGCGGCGCGCGATCCTACCGGGACGGCCACCACAATCCGCCCGGTGTTCATCTGCCGAAGTGCTCGAACCGCCGCGAGCATGGTGGAGCCGGTGGCCAGGCCGTCATCGACTAGAATCACGTCCCGGCCGTCCAGCTCGGTCAAGCTGCGCGAGCCTCGATATAAGCGTCCCCGGCGCTCGAGCTCGCGCTGCTCATGTGCGCCGATTTCTTCGATGGTTTCAGGACGGAGTTCGCACTCTGCAACCAGCCCAAAATCCAGGATGAGCACCGGATTGCCAGGGGCTTCAGCGATGGCCCCGAAGGCCAACTCGGGTTGCCAGGGGACCCCCAATTTGCGGACCAGCAACACATCCATGGGAGCACCGAGCGAGTCCGCCACAATCTGCGCGATGGGAACGCCGCCACGAGGAAGGCCGAGGACCACGAGGTTGGCGCGCCCTTGGTATTGGGAAAGAGCCTGAGCGAGCAGCCGCCCCGCCTCTTCCCGATCGCGAAACATCATTCCGTTTGTGCCGCTTGCTAATGAATCGTTCGGGTTTTGCGGTTCATGTAATCCATCAGCAGGTACTGTCCCAGCGTGTACGGCGTCGTAAAGTACGCCTTGCCGCGGCAGAGCTGGGTCACCTTCTGGATGAACTGTACTAACCCATAGTCGCTGGCAAGCATGAAGGTGTTGATCAGGATCCCCTGGCGCTTGCAGCGGTTGACCTCTTCCAGAGTGCGGCTGATCACCAGCGGATCCAGGCCGAAGGCATTGCGGTAGATGCGCCCGTCTTCGAGAGTGAGCGCGCTCGGCTTGCCGTCGGTGATCATGATGATCTGCTTCATGTCCTTGCGTTCCTGGTTCAGCAGGCGCTGCGCCAGGATCAAGCCTTCGCGCGTATTGGTGTAGTACGGGCCTACCTGAACGCGAGCTAGATCCTCGATCCGCAGCTCTTCGGCGGAATCGTGAAACAGGACGCAGCGCAGCGAATCGCCCGGATACTGGGTGCGGATCAGATGCGACAGCGCCATGGCCACTTTCTTCGCCGGCGTAAAGCGATCTTCGCCATAGAGAATCATGCTGTGGCTGCAATCCAGCATCAGCACCGTGGCGCAGGAGCTTTGATATTCGGATTGATGGACGTGCAGGTCTTCGTATTCCAGATTGAGCGGAAGCTTCACGCCCTCGCGCTGCATAGCGCTGAACAGCGTCTGGCAGACGTCCAGGTTCATGGTGTCGCCGAATTCGTAAAGCTTGGCTGCGCCGGTGGTCTCGACGCCGGTGGCCAGGTCGCGCGTGTCGTGTGCTCCGAAGCTCGAATGTCCCAGTGACCCGAGCAAGTCTTTCAGGGTCTTGAAACCCAGAAAGTCGATGCTCTTATCGGTGACCTTGACGTCCACGCGGCCTTCCTTCTGGCCGGCCCCGCCCGCTTGCTGCTCGGTGTTGATGTAGCCTTCGTCGACCAGCTTCTGAACCATCTGGCCCAGCATCTGGTCCATCTCTTCTTCGCTCATGCTTTCGAGCTTTTGGCGGATTTGTTCGGCGCGCTCGGGATCGAAGAAATCGCCGCGCTGAAGGGCTTCTTCGATAGCGCGCTTGAGCTCTTCGAGCGAATGCTCGTTGAACTCGCTGAACTGCATGTAGGGATTGTTGAAGCCGCTTTCAAGGAAGAAGTCGGATAGCGCCTTCATCAGGTCTTCGGCGCTCAGCCCGAAGTCCTCGCCGGTATAACGCGAATAGCGTACCGATTTCATGCGGGTCGGAAAAGCTCCCCCTTCAAACTACCACGCGGGCATGCCACGCCTTTCGGTTGCGGCTACACGGCATTATTTCGTGCCGACGCCCGCGGCGGGATCCCGGACTCTTTTGTTAAACTCCTTCTCGTCGATCGGAGCGAAGATCATCTCCAGCACCTCTGTCTTGCGCTGGGACGAGTAGACGATCGGACTGCTGGTCCAGGGCTTGCTATACAACGCCGGATCGCGAACGGTGATGGTCAATTCAATTCTGTCGGGGCCAGTGCGCTTCCAGCGCTCCTCGATATGAGCGTCGCCGCTGAACGGCGTCCCCCATTCATCGAGCCACGCCCGGTCATCCAGGCCGAGCGTCTCGACCACCAGCGTATCGCCTTCCCACTTACCGACCGAGTATCCATACCAGTAAGGGCCGGCTGGAAGATCTTCGGGCGCGGGACGGCCATCCGTCCAGATCACCCGCCACGCCTTCGCCCATTCAAGGAGCTGGATCACCTTGGTGGGAGTCTGCACGATCTCAAAGGGCCGGTTGTAGATCAGCGTGCGATACAAGCCAGGGGGATTGGAATCTCCCAGTGTGTCGTTCCCAAGCGCCGGCGGGACTTGCCGCGGCCCTTTCCCTGGTTTGTTGGCATTGAACCGCGCCAGCCCCTCGGGCGTAAAGGGAAGAGTTTCGGCGCCCCATTCAGTTGCCGGGTTGCGGGCGCCACCGCCTCCGCCGGATCGCGTGTAGACTCCGCTCAGATCGGGCGCAGGCTTCTGTGCCCGCACGGCCGGCAGCACAACTAAAGTGGCTAGAACGGCAGACATCGCATGAATTCGCATGGCGTTACTGTTTGCCTGCCTGCGTTCCGGCCGGATTACCGGGAACCTTGCCATTCACCACAAGCTTACAGCCCAAACATTCGCCCGAAGGAGTGCCGGCCAGAGAGGGATGCACTTCAATGGTTACCTCATCGCCGCGCTTTAGGACGGTCTTCGTATAGCCGCGCCCCACCATCAGATTCGGGCTGAACATCTCGATGGCGTAGTTCACCACCTTGCCGGTTTCGTCCTTCACATCCACGAATAGCGCGCAGTGCGGATTTCTCCATATGAATTCGCTCACTGTTCCCTTTAAGGTGACCGTTTTCTTTTGATCGTAGGATGCGGCTGTTCCGTGATGCGCCAGCGCTGGAATCTCGCCCAAGACCAACCCAAGCATGACCAACCCAAGCATGACGAATCCAAGCTCTCCGCTCTTTCGCTTGTCCATTCCACAATCTCCTTGTGCCACGATATTAGCCATCCTTTACTGGTAATTCCTGCGAGCCGCCTTCGACTTCGAATCGTCCGGAGCAGTCTCCCGCCGCCGAGGCTCGGCCGTGAATCCGATCTCTTCATTCCGGCTGATCCGACGGTGCGCGTACAGACCCTCCAGGATGAATTCGGCTGCGGCTGCGCGCACGGAATCCGGCTCGCTCGCACCCAGCCCGAGAAGCTTGGTCTTGTCGAGCAGTCCTTGAATGCCGGAGACCTGTTTGATCATCTCAGCAGCTGGCGCGGTCTCATCCAGTTTCAACGTTCCGCCCAGCTCGAACCACTGCACGACGCTGGTAAAGTTCTCACCGTCGAAAATTCGCGTAAAAACTTTGCCCACCGCCAGGCGGATCAGTTCGCGCGCCACCACGTCTCCACCCTTGAGCTCGCCTTCATATTCCAGTTCGAGCTTCCCGGTGATCGATGGCATCGCTGCATAGATATCCATCACTCGCGGGACGGCCACTGCGTCGGCGATCGCAAGTGCCCGCCGCTCCGCGTTCGAGATGACATTTTCCAGCACTGAAATCGGCAGCCTCTGGCTCACCCCGGAACGTTTGTCTACGCGCTTATCTTCACGAGCCGAGAATGCGAGCTGCTCCACCGCCTCACGGATGTAAGCAGGCACGCGGATCTCAATCGGCGTGCTCCGCTTGGACCAGGCTTCCTGCTCGGTGATCGACATGCCATGATCCAGCGCCACCGGATAATGCGTGCGAATCTCGCTGCCAATGCGGTCCTTCAGTGGCGTGATGATCTTGCCGCGAGCCGTATAGTCCTCCGGGTTCGCGGTGAAGACCAGCATCAGGTCCAAAGGTAGCCGCACTGGATAGCCCTTAATCTGGACGTCGCCTTCCTGCATGATATTGAACAAGCCGACCTGGATCTTGCCCGCCAGGTCGGGTAGCTCGTTGATGCCGAAAATGCCTCTGTTAGCCCGCGGCAGCAGACCGTAATGCACGGTCAGCTCATCCGAGATATTCTGTCCGGCGCGAGCCGCCTTGATGGGATCGATATCGCCGATCATGTCGGCGATGGTGACGTCCGGCGTAGCCAGCTTTTCGATGTAGCGCTCTTCGCGCGCCAGCCAGGCGATGGGCGTGTCCTCGCCCAAAGCGCGCAGCTTTTCGCGGCAGGACTTGCAAATGGGAGCGAATGGATTGTCGCGGATCTCGCAGCCCGCGATGTAGGGAACCTTTTCATCCAGCAGCGTTACCAGCATGCGGATCAGGCGCGTCTTGGCTTGTCCGCGCAAGCCCAACAGGATGAAATTGTGACGCGAGAGCACCGCGTTGACCACCTGCGGAATCACCGTATCGTCGAAACCGACGATACCCGGGAACAGCGGCTCGCGTTTCTGCAGCCGGCAGATCAGATTCTCGCGCAGTTCGTCTTTTACGGTGCGCTGGGGAAGCTTAGCGGCCAGATCTTTGTAGGTTCGAAGGGATCCGAGGGTCTCAGGAAGGCCGGCGGAAGATTTCATGAAGACCTTACTCCTTAGAATGCGCCTTTGCGCTTCTAACGGCGATTGTAGCAATTTGCTATCCTCGACCATTCCCGCACCATTCACATGGCGAGAGAACAACCACCCGAACTCGAATTCCGCCGCTTCTGGCAGCGCCTGCAAGCCCTGGGACTGAACGCGTACGAGGCACGCTCCTACCTGGTGCTGGTGGGGCATCCGCGCTTCAAGGCTCTGGAACTGGCAGCCCGCGCACACGTGCCTCGGCAGAAAATTTACGAAGTGCTGGATAGCCTGGTCGAAAAAGGCTTCGCGCGCGTGATTCAGGATCGAACCAAGCTCTTCTCGGCGATCGAGCCGGATCAGGCTCTGCCTGCTTACCTGCAGCGTAGAGCCCATGCACTCGACGCCGAACTGGCCGAGCAGAACAAGGCTGCGTCAGGCTTGGTGAATGACCTGATGACTGCCTTCACTGAGGGCCAGGGCGGCAGTGGTACGCTCGATTTTCTCCGTATCGTGAACGATCCCGGCCAGACCGCCGCACAGTTTCGCAGGATGCTGGCCGAAGCCCGCAGCGAATATCTGGAGTTCTCCCGGCCGCCTTACGCTGTCGATCCACTGGATGCCGAACAAGTCCTCCAAGCGTGTTCTAGAGGGGTCCGTTGCCGGCTGCTGGTCGAACGCGGCACGCTCGATGCCGCCCATCAGCGGTTTCTTGCGGACTATGAAGCCGCCGGAGTCGAGATCCGCCAGATCGACAAAGTCCCGATGAAAATGGCGCTGATGGATGGTAAGTCCGGATTGCTGGCGCTGGTGGATCCGGTGATCACCAAGCCAACCTGGACCGCGGTGGTCTTCGAACACGAAGGCATGGCCGAAGCGATGAAGAGCCTGTTCGAAGATTACTGGGGCCGCGCTTCCGCAACCTCGGGAAGCGGCAAGGCGTAGCGCGCGGGTAGGCCGCTGCCAACAAAATCTTCCCAGGTGGTGTACAACTCGCCCCGAAGACCAACGGCGCAGGATCCGTCCACGTTGTCCTGGCGATCGTCGAGAAACAGCGCTTCCGCGGGCGCGATGCCCAGTCCCGCAATCGTGTCCCGATAAATTTCCGGCTGAGGTTTCACCACGCCCAGTTCGTACGAAAACGTGATGTGGTCGAAGTGCTCCAGGAATCCCGGTGTGCCGCGAAGCTCCTCGCCGAGCGGCTGTGGAAGATTGGACAGAATCGCTGTGCGGATTCCTGCCGCGCGCAGTTGGCGAGTCCACCGAAGCACGCGCGAGTCATAGCTATTCCAGAGCTCAATTTCGCGCCGGATCAATGCAGGGAGTTCGCTGTCCTCAAAGTGCGTGCCGGCGATCCTTGCCACCGAATGCCAGTATTTAGCCGGCGTCCATCGTCCCGCGTCGTATTCGATGCGGTTGGCCCAAAAGGCTCGCATGAATTCTTCCACCGGCAGGTTGGCGATTTCAGCGGCTCGCTTCCAGCGCGGTGGATCCGGATGGAAACAGATTACGCCGCCAAAATCGAAGATCACGGCCTTCATTCGGAGTCTCTATCAGCGCACAACGCGGCGCGGCACAAGCGTCTATTATCCCGTGTTTGTGCCCCGCGCTGTGCGCTGCAGAACTAACGTGCGCCGCCGGCAGCCTTCTCTTCTTTGCGGGTACGGATTTCGCGCACGGCGTAAATGCGGCGGCCCTGGCTTTCGAAATACGTGCGCGTCAGCACCTCGCCCAGCAGGCCGGTGCAGAACAGGATTACGCCCGTCACCAGCGCCAGCGCGCCCACCAGCATCAGCGGACCGTGCTCCTGGATAATATCGATCCGGGTCCAGATTTTCTCCGCAGCGAGCCCGGTGAGTAAGCCGCCGCCGATGATTCCGCTGGTCAATCCCCACTTCCCGAAGAAATGCATGGGACGTGTGAAGTACTTCAGCAGGAACCAGATGGTGAAGATGTCGAACATCACCCGGAAGGTGCGCCCCAAGCCGTAATGCGATCCGCCCGCGGCACGGGGCAGGTTGCGGATAGGAACTTCTGCGATGCGCGCTCCATAAAAGGACGCCAGAGCGGGAATGAAGCGGTGCAGCTCGCCGTACAGATTCACGTCCTTGAGAATCTCGGCCCGATACGCTTTGAATGTCGTGCCGAAGTCGCGCAGTTCCACACCGCACGCTTTGGCCATCAGCCAGTTCGCGATGCGCGACGGAATCTTGCGTGTCACCGCATTGTCCAGCCGGTTCTTGCGCCATCCGCTGGCGATATCGTAACCTTCGTCGATTTTCTCCAGCAGCGCCGGAATGTCCTCAGGCGCATGCTGTAGATCACCATCCAGAGAGATGACGATGTTACCCTGCGATTCGTCGAAGCCGGCCGCCAGCGCCGCGGTCTGGCCGAAGTTGCGCCGCAGACGGATTACTTTCAGACGCGCATCGGTTTCGACCAGATTTGCCAAAAGATCGAAACTCCGATCGGTTGAGGCATCATCCACGAAGAGGATTTCGTACGGTTTCCTCAGCTTCTCCAGAACGGCCGTCAAGCGATCGTACAAAGGGAGAATGGACGGTTCCTCGTTGTGGATTGGAACGACAATAGACAGCGTAGGCACGCCCTCTAAGGATACCTGATCGCGCCGAGGGGCCTGTGGCGCACGCACTCTTGCGTGCCGTGTCGAGGCTCTTCTCGATACCTGTCCTCGCCAAGGCGCCTGCCTGATGAGGCGCTAGTCTTTTTTGGGGTCTTTACCCGGCAAGTTTTCGGGATTCTCATGCACCCGGGCTCGGAAGCCCGCCTTCATTCCGGCTGCCAGAGACACGATGCCGTCCTGGCCGTATTTCTCGCGAATCTTATCCACGGCCGCCAGCGTCCGGCGCCAATCTTCCGCGCGCGGCTCGTCGATGAGGCTGGTCTGGCCTTCATTCGCTCCTAAGGATTGCGCGTAGACGCCCAGCAAGCGGATCGGCTTCCCGGTCCAGGCTTTGTGAAAGAGATCGCGAGCGGCGCTGGCGATCTCTGCGTCGATCTGCGATGCGTGATCCAGTGTTCGCGACCGCGTGAACGTCGAAAAATCCGTGTAGCGCAGTTTGATCTGCACTGTGCGAGCCCACACGTGATGATCGCGCAGGCGCCGTGCAACCATTTCGGAAAGACGCACCAGAATGCCGTCCAGCGCGGTGGTGTCGGCGGTGTCCACTGAAAACGTATGTTCGTGGCTGATGGACTTTGGCCCGCCACCTTCGCCGACCTCGGTATCGAACCAGCCCCCCGCATCCATTCCGTGAGACTTGCCCGCTAGTGCCAATCCCCATTTGCCGAATCGCTGTTCCAGGAACGCCTGATCCAGCCGTGCCAGGTCGCCGACCTTGCGAATGCCGCACGCGTGCAGATGCGTCTCCGTCACCTTGCCGACTCCCGGGATCTTACGCACATCCAACGGCGCCAGAAAACTTGCTTCCTGCCCGGGCACGATCCACAGGATGCCATTGGGTTTGGCTTGATCCGAGGCAACCTTGGCCACCATGCGCGACGCCGCAATCCCGATGGAGCAGTTTAAGCCGGTGGCTTCCTGCACCGCATTGTGCAGCTTGTGAGCGGCCTGCAGAGGCGTGCCATGCAGGCGCTCGGTCCCGGTCAAGTCGAGATACGCTTCATCAATAGACGCCATGTCCACGCGCGGTGAGAATCGCTGCAATACTTCGTAGACTTTTCGCGAGTATTCGATATAGCGTTCGCGATGTCCATCCACGAAGATCGCCTGCGGGCATAGCTTGTAGGCGGTTCGGAGCGGCATGGCGGAATGCACGCCGAACTTGCGCGCGGCATACGATGCAGCCGAGACTACGCCGCGCTCATTGGGTCGTCCGCCGACGACCACCGGCTTGCCTTTAAGCGACGGATCGAACAACTCCTCGACGGACACGAAAAACGCGTCCATGTCGAGATGGAAGTAAAGTTTCACGGCCGTTGGGCCAGGATTACCCGCGGAAGATTCGCCAGGTCTTTGCGGATTTCGACGTTCCTCCACGCGCCCAGCATACCGCTGACGGCTTCGCCGGAGGTGTGGCCGAGTTCCATCACCAGCCATCCGTCCGGAGCCAGCAACCGCTCAGCCTCAGGGACCAGGCGACGATACATATCGAGGCCGTCATCGCCGCCGTAGAGAGCGACCTCGGGCTCGTAATCGCGGACCTCGCGCTGCAGCGTGGATTTGTCTCGCGCGGCAACGTAGGGAGGATTCGAGACGACCAAGTCGAAACCGCCCGAAAGTGCGCTACCGAGGTCGCAGGCCAGCCACTGGACCTTGCTGCCGAGCGCGTTTGCAGCGGCGACCCGCAGAGCCGCGGGCGAGATATCCGTGCCAAAGACGTTTGCACCTGTTTCCAATGCCAGCGTGACGGCGATCGCGCCCGATCCTGTGCCGATATCGACTATGCGACCGGCTTTCAGGCGCAGCGCTGTTTCAATAACATGTTCCGTCTCCGGGCGGGGAATTAGAACATCCGGGGTCACCCGAAACTCGCGGCCGTAGAATTCCTGTACGCCCGTGATGTGCTGGGTGGGCTTGCCCTGCATGCGCTCGTGCAGATAGCGCCCGTAGTGAATCCACCAGACCTCGCGCAGTTCTTCGTCGGAATGGGTAAACAACCAGGTACGTTCGCACCCCACCGCGTGTGCCAAAAGCACTTCGGCATTGAGTCGCGGCGCGGTGACGTCAGCTTTCTCTAAGAGCTGCTGGCCCTGAAGCAGCGCCGTCTGGATGGTCAGGCCGCTTCGCTCTGCTCTTTGAGCTTTTCGGTCTGGTAATAGGTCGTCAGGGCGTCGACGATCGGTTCCAGCTTGCCTTCCATCACCAGGTTCAATTGATGCAGCGTCAGGCCGATGCGGTGATCGGTAAGCCGGTTCTGCGGAAAATTGTAGGTCCGGATTTTCTCGCTGCGGTCGCCCGATCCCACCATGCCGCGCCGCTCCGCGCCGATCTTTTCCTGCTGCTTCTCCAGCTCGATTTCATACAGGCGCGAGCGCAGTACACGTTCCGCTTTCGCCCGATTCTTGATCTGCGATTTTTCGTCCTGGCAGGAGACGACCACGCCCGTCGGCAAATGAGTCAGGCGTACCGCGGAATACGTGGTATTGACACTCTGTCCGCCTGGACCTGACGAGCAAAACGTGTCGATGCGGACATCCTTGGCTTCCAGCTTGATCTCGACTTCATCGGCTTCGGGCAGCACCGCCACCGTGATCGCCGAAGTGTGGACGCGTCCTTGCTGTTCCGTGGCCGGTACACGCTGCACGCGATGCACGCCGCTTTCATACTTCAACTGGCTGTAGACCTTGTGACCGCTGATCAGCGCGATTACTTCTTTCAAGCCTCCGACGGCGGAATCGCTGGCCGAGGTTACTTCGACTTTCCAGCCGCGGGATTCGGCGAAGCGTCCATACATGCGGAAGACTTCGGCCGCAAACAGAGTAGCTTCGTCTCCGCCCGTCCCGGCCCGGATTTCGAGAACCACGTCCTTCTCATCCAGAGGATCTTTCGGAAGCATCAGCACCTTCAGCTCTTCCTCATACTGCGCTAGAAGCGGCTCCAGCCGCGCGACCTCTTCCTGAGCCATTGTGCGCAGTTCCGGATCGGTCTCCTCCAGCATCGGGCGGACTTCCTGAAGATTCTTGTTGGCGCTTTTCCACTCGCGATACTTGCTGACCATATCGCTCATGTCGCTCTGCTGCTTGGAGATCTTGCGATACAGCGTGGAGTCGCTGATGACCGCGTTATCGGCCATCTGCGCCGTCAACTCCTCGAAGCGGCGCTCGATGTCATCGAGCTTTTTCTGATATTGCATGGGCGTT
>Ga0105241_10002866_pt1 | contig 12886 bp, 9 predicted proteins | sample KBSC64metaG_FD_80422 | JGI IMG/M metagenome (GOLD analysis project Ga0105241, IMG submission 80422) | Corn rhizosphere microbial communities from Kellogg Biological Station, Michigan, USA - KBS C6-4 metaG | ecosystem: Host-associated > Plants > Roots > Rhizosphere > Soil | place: Michigan, USA... | reverse complement strand
CTAAGGGTTTCCATCCCATCAGCGACGCCGGGAAGCAGGCGCACTATCAGAAACAACGCGAAAAGGACACCGAACACCAATACCATGGCGCAGGTCATCCAAAGCGTCTGATAGACAACATGACTACCGCTTTTCTCGTCGTAAATTCCTCTTGGACTAAACCGCGCCAGAAATCCATCCTCGCTCGGCTGGGTGAAGAGCGCGCCAGATATCAAGCCCGGTAATTCAGGGTTGAGCTTTTCGTAGATTAATTTGGTTTTGTTCCGGGCGTCGCTCTCAACATCCTGTATTTTCTCGGTAAAAAGGTTCAACCTAGTATCGTCGGGACTGGTTGTTGTTATCTTTCGGTACCACAAGATCAGTTGATCTTCATTGAGACCGGATGATCTTGCTCGCCGTCCGCGGGCAACGTCTGTCGAGTTGAGTCTAAGCCGCCACTGGGCTACAGTTCCGTCCGTCGGCAGTAGGGTGTTCGACTTCGACGATGATTCAATTTTTGTAGCTAGCCATGGCTCAAACTCCAAAATTGGATTCTTCGGATCCTTGCCTACTCGATCGTCTTCGTCTTTACGTTGTCTCAATTTTTCTTCAATTAGCCGTTTATCCTGCTTCAGTTCGGCCTGCTTATTGAGTATTAACTTTCTTTCGGATTCCAGGGTCGTCAAAATTATTCTTTTGGAATAGTCGGCTGTTGTAAGAATTTCAGCGTCCAGTCGCTGCAAGATGTCACTTGCGCCCTGAAAATTCTGATACTGAATCTTGGCTACGAGTTCCTTGAGAGGCTTAACCTCTGGGTCTTTTGAATCCTTGCCAGGAGCGAGCTTATTTAGAATCGTTGATGCCGGTATTAGGCGAGCGTCGTCACATTTGGGGTGGACCGCCACTGGAGAGGGCGCGGGAATCGGGCTCGAAAACGTCACCAAAGACTTTCCGCCGCAGTCCGTCCAAAACTGATCATCCACGATTACGAAAGGCCGATTGTGTGATTCATCATAACCGCGTTTTTCTAATTCAATTGCTCTTATGAAGTTGAAAGCTCCGACAACGACGACGACGGCCAAAACCTTAATGGCAATTCGCTTCACGAACTGTCGTCTGAGGCTAGCCTTAATCTTGTCAGGGGAAACCTGTTTGCTCATTGGATGTACCTCCGATAATGCGACCCTCAAAATGAAATGAAATTACGAGGTAATTCATTTCGGGAATGGAGAAGGTTAAACGTAGGAGCCGCTGAGTTCATTTGACGGCCCTCAGGAAAAGGTGAATGCAACGCACGAAGCCTGGGAAACTCTTGCGAGAAAGGAACTCTTTGAATGCGCTCTGTGAAAGTTGAGCGACTGATGAAGCTAAGAGTTACACAATATGCGATCGCATTTATGCCTTTGAGCACGATGCTTATACCGCGCTCTTTGCAATACTGTCAACATAACGGGCAAACACAGGCAAATAAGAGGCAACCGCTCACAGTGCTGGGATGAACTGTGACCCTTCTCTTTAAGGTGGCATGCTTTGGGAGAATGAGATACACGAGTAACCTCAGTCCGGACGGCGTCAAGACTATTTCCTCGCCAAGCCTTACTCCGATGAGTTCATGAAAGAAATTCGAGACTTTTCAGGACATCTAGATTTATGACAATTGTATTTCTCAATTCTAACGTTGGGACTACGGCTTCGGCCCCTTTCCGATGGTTCTGTTTATAGTTCCCACGATTTCTATCCCAAAAGTTTTTCGGACTCCCGTATAATTTGACGAGTTATTCCTTGCTAACTCACATGATGGCCCAACAGTGCGACTTAGGTGTGGGAGCTCTTGTTTGGACTGGAGGCGACTGTCACATTTATCTCAATCACATTGAGCAAGTAAAACTGCAACTTACTCGTGAGCCGTATCCATTGCCACAACTCATCATCAAACGAAAACCTGATTCGATCTTCGATTACAAGTTCGAAGACTTAAGATACTCAACTATAAGGCACACCCACACATAGCTGCGGCGATTGCCGTCTAGAAGGACGACCGCCACGCCGTGATTGCAGTAAGGCCAGTACAATGAGTCGTGAATTGTGGACCGCGTATTTCACAATTCGCAAATGAGTTGAATGGTCAGTTGACGATGTCGATGTTAAAATGCGCCTCAAAATCCGATTCGATCACTCCTAATCTATGGCGAATCAAACGCTCAATATCATCCTCAGCGCGGCATCTATTCCCAGTCGAGAGTTGAAGCGCCTTTGTGAGAGTCAGGTTTTTTTTAAAGAGGCTTCGATCGAACTAGATCTCAGGGACGGCCGATCTAACACGCGAGGAATCGATTCCACCGTATTGGTCGCGGTCGTATCAGTAAGCGGAACTGCGCTTGGGGCATTAATTTCAGGACTGCTTCAAATCACCAACACGCGAAGGCAATCTAAGATCGTTCTTCAAACCCGGGATGGATCCAGGCTGGAGATCCCTTCTGATACGCCGTCTGACAGGATCGATGAATTGATCGATAAGGTTAAACAGATGGAACTCGAACACATTCGGCTTGTGTAAAGGGGTTGTTTCTGAATCCAAATGTCACCGCTTTACCCCGAACTCCCCAAGCTACGGAAAACGGCGCTCGATAGAATCAAGAAGTATTCTTGTGAATTCTCTCGCGCGGAACATTCGGATACTCCACTTGAAGCATATGCCAAAGACCTGGAGTCGATAAGCGAGTCGTTTGATCGCCCACCGGAGTTCTTTACCTGTCTGAACTCAAACTATTGGCGCGTCTTGATGAGTCCAAATAAGGGATACCTACGCGCTCTGCTTACCAATGCCTATGTTTATGCCGCTTGCCAACAGTTATCATGGTCAAAGGTCTGGCTCTTTCTAGCGCACTTGGAGTTGACGAGTGACTTTCAATCGGACTTCGATTATCTGTGGACACTAATCAATGAAGCCGAGAACCACATCAGAAGTGATATTGACAAAGGTATAAGCTTCCACGACCAAGGACGATTCCACAACGCTATCGAAGTCTATGATCGAATTCTCGCAGAGTACCCTCACTCGGCTCATGCACTCTATGAAAAGGCCTATTCACTTTCGGCAGAAGATCCAGTAGGAAATTCAGAGATTGCAAGAGCGCTTTGCGCAGAAGCACTTAAGTACGATCCATTTTATGAACAAGCGTATGTTGTCAAATCGCCTGACGATCAAGAAGTCTACAAAAGACAGGTTCAACCATTCCTGAGAGCAGCAATAAAAAAAGAGTCATTGTTTCGCGATTTCGCGTATGGCTGCAGCAAATTGAGACTATTCGAGATCGCAGGTCACACAATGTTTCAGTTAATGGCGGCCGATCCGGAAAATCGGGATCTCGCATTTCGCTTTATTGTGTGCCTCACGGAATATGGCGTCGATGAGTTCGCGCGCACTCTAGGGCCGACCATCCTTCCGACACAGACCGACAAGTCACAGCAGACGGATGAGATGGCGGAAATGCGGCAAACAATTAAGCAGTTGCTTGTTGCCGGACGTTATCGTGAGGCGCAAAGCGCCGCAAGGCAAGGGCTCGATGTTTCCACGATATCCTTTGGCGCTAACAGTCTCGAGGCTGCGGGTTTTAATTACGATTTGGGCAATAGCTACATACATTTGGGACAGTTTGGACCTGCGAGACAATATCTCAATCGAGCTCTTGAGATTTATGAAGAACAACCCGGCGCAAGTGATACCGAGGTCGGATTTGTGTTGAATAGTTTGTCCAGTGTTTATATGCAGTCAGGTCAACTCGGATACGCTGAGACATGCCTAAGCCGTGTAATCGATATTTGGTCTAGCACTCTCTCTCCGACAGATTGCGAGTTGGCACTCGCGTACCACAATTTGGGCAGTGTTTTGGTCGAGATGGGTCGCGAAACCGAAGCCAGAGAAAACATTCGACGGGCCATTTACATTCTAGATCATACATACATTACTCCTTCCTACTCCGCAACCCCAGGGGTGTATCGCCTAACCTTGGCTAAGATCGAGCGCCACTTAGGTAACCTAGACGAAGCTCGTGAGCTCGCGACCGAAGCCTCCGAGTTATTGAAGAGTGCCTTAAGTACGGATCATCCCGACAGTATTCGAGCCGATATTGAGTTGGCGGACATATACGCCGATGAGGGGGAGTTTGAGAAGAGTATCAGCCACCTGGAAATAGTGCTCGCCACACAGCAACGAGTCTACGGTTTGGAGCACCCGCTGATCGCTTATACTCTTAATAATCTTGCGAGAGCACACGAAGGCCTTAAGAAATGGCAAAACGCTGAAGAGTTATATCTCAAATCTCTTGAGATGCGGGAGAAGTTACTTGGACCTACCCACCCCGATGTGGCTACTCCCTTAAATAACTTAGGTTTGCTCTACGCGCGTCGAAAACGGCTACTTGAAGCGGAGCGTTTCTTACTGAGAGCCCTCGAGATACGCGAACAGGCCCTTCCTGAGAATCATCCCGACTTAGTGCAGACACTTCATAACCTTGGTCTCTTAGAAATATTGCTAGAGAACTATGACAAAGCCCTCGGACTCTTGAAACAAGGATTACGGCTCGACGAGGAGTTGATCCGATTTCGGGCGCGAAGCTCTAATCAGTTTGAAAAAGCGCTCTCCTTTACGGCCATCGGTCGACGTTTTGAGGTGTTGCTGAATCTTGTAAGTCAACATATGCCGGCATCGCCCCATGCGGTAAAAAGTGCATTCGAAGCCGTCATAAATCGCAAAGGATTAATGGGAGAAATTCTTGCGACGGAAAGAACTATTTCGCACGAAGCCATCGACCCAGGAAAGAGACTGCGACACATCACTAACTCCTTCGCGTCACTCGCCGTTCGTGGCGCGGGCATTTTCTCTGCGAGGGATTACGTGATTCAACTTGAACAAGCAGCTGATCAATTGCAAGAGGTTGAGATTGAAATGTCATCAGCCGAGAGTTACGCACAGCTCGCACAATCAACGCCTGGAGGGATTAGTGATTTTCTTCCCGGGAATGCGGTTCTTATTGAATATATCAAATGCCCTATTATTGATTTTTCGGACTTAAGCTTTCGATTAGAGACGCGGCTTAGTCATTATTTTGCGTTTGTATTGCGTGGGGGCTCGAATCAAGAGTTAGCACTCTTTGATTTAGGGCCTGCAGAGTGCATCGACGCACTTGCGGCTCAATACTCATCAGAGATGAAGCTCTTTGCTTATGGACAAATGAGTCGACAACGCGAGGAGGACGCCGAGCAGCATCTGGCCGGAATTAGTAGGCAGATTTACGAGTTGCTGGTAGCGCCACTTCTAATAGTTCTAGATGACACCAAGGACATATATGTAGCACCAGATGCAACACTCCATGTATTACCTTTTGGCGCGCTTCAAGACGAGCATGGTTTGTACTTGGTGGAAACGTACGAGATTACTTACTTAAGCACGGCAAGAGATCTCCTGAGATTTAGAGCTGGTAGTGGGCGAGGCATCTTTATTGTCGCCGATCCTGATTATGACATGCCGCCTTTTGAACTCAGACCAGAAGCCGAGTCCACATCCAACGTCTCCAGTCTGGCGTCATTTTTCGCAAATCAAAAATGGCAACGTCTTTCAGGTACAAAAGTAGAGGCACGCGCCATTGCTGAAGATCTTAGAAATCATGACTTGCACATTTTTGTCGGGCAAAATGCGAGAGAGGATCTTATCAAGCAATTCAAATCCCCACAGATACTGCACATTGCTACGCACGGGTTCTTTCTCGAAAACGATTTCCTGGAAGCGGCTTACCCAACAACGGTTTTAAAGAAAGAGTTAGTTGATGATTCGTCTGACTCCTCGGATAATAAGATCTATTTCGCATTTCCTCCACTGCTTCGCTCGGGGCTTGTGTTTGCTGGCGCAAATTTTTGCTCGCGTGTTCCGAGTTCGGCTGATGTCGACGATGGTATCTTGACAGCCCTTGAAGTCTCGTCGCTGGAGTTATCTGGAACGGATTTGGTTGTGCTTAGTGCTTGCGAAACAGGATTGGGAGATACATATTTTGGTGATGCAGTTGTAGGACTACGCCGAGCGTTTCAAGTGGCCGGAGCGCAGACTCTTGTTTCCAGTTTATGGTCTGTGCCAGACGAAGACACGACTAGACTAATGATTGCCTTTTACAGAAACATCAGGGATGGCCAACGGCGGTCCACTTCGCTACAGCTTGCAATGCTGGAGACTTTGAACGCTAGACGCGCGAAGGGAGAAGTTACACATCCGTTCTATTGGGGAGCGTTCATTTGCGTTGGTAACCCAGGAATCATAGCTCTGAGTACTTAGGAAAAGGAGTTATGTAGGGGGACACTCCAAGCGTCGTATTTGAGATTGGGACTGGGAAATTCTCGATAGCTCATACCATAAAGTTAACGTTTAGGCTTCATAGTTCTCTGGTCCTTCGCTCTTGATTTGTCATTGATTCGACGGAGTCGCAGCTAGGACATCTGTCGGATCGACGAATTTGGCCCGTAACCAAATGGAAGTTAGAGCATGCTGATCAACCCTCAGCATTCCTTGGCGAATTCTATTTAACCGGTTTTCCTCATAACTCGACTACTGCCTCGGAGGGAATTGTGAAGAAACTCTTTTTGAGCAGCACCTACGAAGACCTTGCAAACTACCGTGATGCAGTAATGGACGTTCTCGCCCACTTCGAGATCATATACAAAGGAATGGAAATATTTGGCGCAAACAGTCAGAGCTCTCTGACTACTTGTTTGCACAACCTAGAAGCCTCCGATGGCGTCGTTGTGCTCATTGGCACCCGGTATGGATCGTGTCCTGCAGGTAGTGAGCTTTCATATACCGAATTGGAGATTAATCGAGCGCTCGATCTAAAAAAGTCAATGTTCGTCTACGAGATTGATGAGGAACGGCAACCCGTCTTAGCTCGACATGTAGAGATAGGACCGGGTGCTCAACGCCTGATGGAACTGCGAAATCGACTAAGACAACAGTTTACGGTTGTGCAGTTCACCACACCGGAGAATCTTGCGATGCGATTAGCTCGGGACCTTGCGTGGCAGGAACAATCTGATGTGAACGCAAATCTAACGCAAGGTTCTGCCGCACGCATTGCGCGCCGTTATAGAGAGACAGCATGGGACGTTGTCGCTGAGTGGTACGACTTATGGTATCAGGGACACTGGGAATGGGAAGAGCCATTTAAAACAATCTGTGCCGTTGTTGGATCCTATGTCGAAAATAGGCGCGGCAACTTGAAAAACATGAAAGTACTTGACTGTGCTTGCGGTACTGGGAACAGCTACTCATCTTTTGCAAAAGCAGGCTACGAGGTGTGGGGCACAGACGGCTCTCGTGAAATGCTTATGCGCGCTAAGGCGAACTGCGAATCGCGGGGTGTTCGAACCGATCGGCTGATTATGGAACCTATCAACTGGACAGATATTGAGGGTTATCTCCAATGCTTTGAAGAGCACAGCTTCGATCTGATTGTAAACACTGCAAACTCACTTTGCCACATACCTAGCTTACCCGCTTACATGGGAAAGGCTCTTGCAGCATATAGAAAGCTACTTCGTCCGGGAGGAATTCTGCTCGTTGATACAAAGAAATACATGAAGAGTGATCCGGTTGATGGAGTGCCTGTGTACTACGAATTACGCCGCGATGCCATAACGAAGGAATGGGTTCAAAGAGTAGAACGGCCAGATGTTTCAGAATGGCCAGGCGGCGGAAACATTCATATCCACACGCGCCTCCATCATGATGTTGATCCAGCATTTGGCGAGAATGTTCGACGAACCTTGATTATTCTCACAATATACGGTGAACAGATTCCGCCGCGCGTTATCGCTCTTCCATACTATCCATTGCCAGCCGATATTTTGGTAAACCAAATGAGAGAGGCAGGTTTTACTACATCTGTTCATCCAGCGTACCAAGATCTTTGCATCAACTGGAAATATGATGTTGTCGTTGGAATTGCCTAATTCAGGGATCGTCCAACCTGACCGGACATTCCAGGTCAGCATAGTAATCAAATACGCAAGATGGACGAACTAGAAGAGTACGGATCATTCCATACACGTTACGAAGGAGTCGGCAAACTAGTATACCTGCCCGGCGACCCGTTAGACGTTTATTTCGAGATGCGACAATTGTCGGACGGCCGTCTTCTCATAGCGTGCGTTTCTCCATCAGGACCCATTCTCGATGGCCCAATTACGATTGACGGCCATCTACTGTCTGGCGAGCCTTTCACGACAATGTGGGGACGGGGTATTAAAGAGATCTACCGCAGTGAAGGCAGTGTTTCGAAAGCGCACTATGTTGCTAATATGACGCGCGTCCGTTATACGCGTGATGTTCAGCCAGACGATCATTCGATAAACCTGGCTTTGCACAATTTTATTCCCGGCCCGCACACCGATATCTCAAAGAACTCTTTGAAGTTCAGTATTCAAGGTTATGAGGTGACAATTTCCCCGGTCGGCAACTATCGTCAGCAAGCTAATCAGTTGCTTCGTTACGGTGGGAACCTTCGAACATCTTGGGTCAACGTGAATCTTACGGACCCGGACGGGACTCGGCCATTTCGGGAAGTACGCATAGAGGATCTAGTGGCAGACATGCTCAACCCTGTATCTCTTGCACTAGGAACTTTGGTCACGTGTCCGCAGAGCATAACATTGGACGCTGAAGGTAAGAGGAATGACGTTGAACACTACGCTACTAGTGCTTCAGCATATTCTAGCTTTATCCCAGCTCAAGGCTGGGACTCTCCAATTGACGAAACCATTGCAGCATGGTTCTCCAATACCCAACCAAAACTTCTCACGTCCGAGGAAGTAGCAGTTTGCATACGGCAACATCTCGACGCGTGTGCAACTGATATTTATCTCGAAACCAGGGCACTAGTAGCCGCCACGCTTCTAGACGTCATGGCAGGACGGTATGCGGCAATCTGGGCGCCACAAGTAAAGTCAAAAGACATTCCATTTCGGAAGAAACTGAGGCGACTTCTAGTGGATCTCGGTATGACAGTTCAGGAGCAACACCTCAACTCGGTGATTAAAGCTCGCAATTCCTTAGTACACTCTGGGAGTTTCGTAACGTCCGAAGGGGATAAAACTTATGCAGAATATAGAAATCTGTTGCTCTTGGGTCGCAGCATCCTGCTACACTTGGTAGGACTTAAAAATCCGTTGCACGAAGAGATAGTGGATTGACCGCAGGGAAATCGGCAAGGGATGTCGCCTAAAGTCGATGCGGTTCAGTGTTCTCGGCGTGCCTTCAATATCAGTTTTTTCGCGCTTCTGACTCATCTGATCGCGCACGTCACGGATCTTGAGGTCGGCGAGTTTGTCTATATGCTCGTCGATTATCACGTCTACAAGAATCATCTCGAACAGGTTGATCCGCGGCGTGAGTTGCGCGGCTTGAAGGGTTGCTGATTGTCAGGTTACGAACACTTGAATCTAATTGGCAAACAGGATCGCACATCGAGATCGCGGTGCCAGTCGCAATGTAAAGATGATCATTGGTATCACAGCAGTCGATCGAAAGGCCCACTCGGCAAGGGTGGGATGCTGCCGTGGCATTACCCTGCCTACATGAAGTTTTTCGAGAGACGATTACCGCGCACATAGTCGTGATGGCGCGGAAGACGTGGCTAGCCTGAGGGTAAGGTCGTGTCAGTAGATCTAAGTCAATACATTGACGAACAACTCAAGTCCGTTTCAAGCGAGCGCTTCGAGGATTTATGTCTAGTGCTACTGCAGTCGATGGGATTTCAAAACGTTCATCGAGTTGGTCACCATAACGACAGGGACAAAGGAAGAGATATCGAGGCTGTGTACCCACGGCTATTACCCGATGGACAGAATCAGATCCAAGAGCGATGGTTTTTTGAGTGCAAACATCAAAAGAAGAATCTAAGTGTTGAAGATATTCAAAGCAAAGTAGCTTGGGCTGAGGCTTCTAATGCGAAGTTCTTGGTGTTTCTCTCGTTTGCCGAGCTCACATCAAGCGCTCGCCAGTTTATTGAGGATTTCCAAAAGCATCACAGATTGGAAATCTTAAGCTGGACAGGGAATGATCTGTTCCGCCGATTTAAACAATCTCCTCGCGTTCTTAAAGATCTCCTTCCTCAATTGGAAGCTGAGCCAACGTTTGCTGCTCAATTGGAGGCCACGGAGAGAATAAAGATCGCTCGGAGCATTCTGGTTGCCATAGGAGTGATCACCCCTGACTTAAATCCGACTGTGTCCAAATTGTTGGAGGAAGTCATTTCACGATGTGTGAGAAGGGAGGATGTTCGATCGGTTAGAATGGAATCCTTGGGCGACGGAGCTTCAGAAGTAGTTTATTTACTCAGCGCCAGTGGAAACAAGATATTAACAGAGTCCCAACTCTGTGACGCATTAACGTCGATATTGGATAGATATCCTAATGACCCAGTAGCTTGGCAGATAGCAAAATATTTTCGTGTCAGTAGAGCGCGCCCACAAAAAAAAATACTCAAATATGTTTTCTTAGGGCCCGTGGCATCTGGAAAATCTTGCTTGCTAGCGTCTATTCTCTTTGGAATGCTGCGTCATAGAAATTTCACTTTTGATGCGGAGACCTTACTTGCGCTCTCGTCCATGCATCGATCAATTCGAGAAAGAACATTACTTCCTCCCACTATGCGTTATGTTGGTCATGGCTTCAGAATCCAACTTGGAGGTCGTAGCGTCATTAATCGACCGCATAGTCTAGAATTGCTCGACTTAGCTGGAGAGATTTTCCATTCCATTAACAGGGGCGATGCTCATGGGCGTGGGGAACGTGAGGAAATTGAGAAATCACTAAAGCGAAACGACAGAGTCTTTCTAATCTTCGATCCGACTGGAGGACGTAGTCTACTTGGCGAGGACACGGGTGGGATATTACCAATTGTCTTTAATAAAGAGCTCCTAGAACAATATCGTGGTGTCTTGCAATGGACAAAGCGCGTCAATGTGGCTGTCTATCCAGTTATGACCAAGGTTGACTTAATCGATACCCAAGAACTAAGGGAGCGAATAATTCCGCAGTTACGCTCCGCGTTGCCAGATTGCAGAGAGCCTATTTTTATAACGAGCGTTCTAAAAAAACGAGAGGGAGTAATTGTCCCCCAGTCTGTGGGGATTGCTGAGCTGATTGATTGGATGTCAAGGTAGTTTTGAGATTGTCCTAACCGTTGCCCATCAATCATCCACAACCCTATTAGTATTCAAAATATTGTGGGAAGCTAATCATGGTGGAAGGTATTGGCAAAATAAATAAGCCCAGACTATGAACCAGGTACTGCACAATTCGCACAATGGGAAGTACGCAACGGTTGATGGTTTCGCGGCAGCCAGCTGTATTACACACGATTCATATTCCCAAAAGTTCCTGGGTGTGCCTTTCAACATCAGTTCGTATGCGCTGCTGATGCATCTTGTCGCACACGTTTCGGATTTGAGAGTGGGAGAGTTTGTTTACACGCTTGGCGACTATCACATCTACCAGAACCATCGCGAACAGGTGCAGGAGTTATTGTCGCGCGAGCCGTTACCGCTGCCGCAGTTGGAGATCAACGATGCGGAGCATCGTCTGCGCGGGCTCGAAGGTCTGCTCGCGTTTAGGTATGAACACCTGAACCTGATTGGCTACAAATCTCACGGGAAGATTGCCGCGCCAGTGGCCGTATAAATCATGATCATCGGGATTGCAGCAGTAGATCGTCAGGGGGCGATTGGGAAGGGTGGGAAGCTGCCGTGGCATTACTCTGCGGATATGAAGTTTTTTCGCGAGACGACGACGGGGCATGCGGTGGTGATGGGGCGGAAGACGTGGCTCACGTTGGGTAAGCCGTTGAAGAATCGTCTGAATATCGTGTTGAGTCGAGATCCGAGTATTGAGCCGCAGGAATCGTTGCTTGTGCTGAGTGATGTGGAATCGGTGTTGTCCTTGAATGAGTCGTTGACGACGGACTTGTTTGTGATCGGTGGCGCGCAGGTTTATGAGGTGTTTCTGCCGCGAATCGAGCGCTGGATTATTACGGAAGTGCCGATCACTGTGAAGGGCGCGGACACTTTTATGCCGAAGGGTTATCGCGACGGCTTTGAAGCCATAGATTCAAAACCGATTGGTGACGGATTGACGGTTAAGATTTATGAGCGCGCTTAGAAGAGTTCCTCCAATGCTTCGTCAACACTCTTCACACCGACCACACGCACACCAAGCAAACGCTCGAGCCCGGTCACATTCGACGCGGGCATCACGATCTTTTTGAAACCGAGCGCCTGTGCTTCGCGCGCACGCACCGAGGCTTGCATCGCGCCTCGCACTTCGCCCGTCAATCCCACTTCACCAAACACCGCCGTGTGCGGATCGATCGTGGTGTTCTTGAAACTCGAGGCGATCGCGGTGACAACGCCGAGATCCGCGGCGGGTTCGTCGACTTCCAAACCGCCCGCGATGTTTACGAAAACATCGTCGCCGGTGAGTTGCATGCCCGAGCGCTTCTCGAGCATCGCGATCAGAAGCGCCACGCGATTCTGATCCAAGCCTTGTGTCATGCGCCGCCCGGAGCCGTACTTGTTTCCCGAAACGAGCGCCTGGATCTCGACGAGCAGCGGGCGCGTGCCTTCCATGCACGCCGTCACGATCGAACCCGCGACGTTCTGCGGCCGCTCCTGCAAAAACATCTGCGACGGATTCGCCACCGGCATCAACCCGCGACCCGTCATCTCAAACACACCGACTTCATTCGCCGCGCCGTAACGGTTCTTCACCGCGCGCACGATGCGATGATTGTGATGTCGCTCGCCTTCGAAGTAGAGCACCGTGTCAACGATGTGTTCGAGCGCTTTTGGTCCGGCGATCGAGCCT
>Ga0105241_10002864_pt1 | contig 12889 bp, 12 predicted proteins | sample KBSC64metaG_FD_80422 | JGI IMG/M metagenome (GOLD analysis project Ga0105241, IMG submission 80422) | Corn rhizosphere microbial communities from Kellogg Biological Station, Michigan, USA - KBS C6-4 metaG | ecosystem: Host-associated > Plants > Roots > Rhizosphere > Soil | place: Michigan, USA... | reverse complement strand
CAGGCGGCGCGCGGGCTTCGCGGCCGGGCTGGCCGCGGTGGCAGCGCTGGCGGTCGGCGCGCCGGCCGCGCTGAGCGGTGGCGGTGGCTCGTCGGCGACGTCCGGGGCCGCCAAGCGCCAGATCGTGCTGGCCTCCGGCACGATCGACGGCAAGACGTGGTCGTTCGTGACCGAAGAGCCCGCGCCGAAGGGGGGGTGCCCGGGCGTGTCGGGGCGGTGGGGAACCACCAGGGCGGACTTCTGCCTGGGACTCATGCCCGTGACGACCGACCCGGTGTCCCTCAGCAGCGGCGGTGGGCTGAGCACGGTGAACTTCTTCATCGCCCGGCTGCGCCCGGACGTGGACCACGTGACGGTGACCGGGACCGATGGCGGGGTGCAGACCCCGGCCGTCGCGACGGTCTCCGGCAACCGTTATGAGCTCTTCGCGCTGCCGGCCAAGCAGGGCATAGCGCGCCTCGACGCGATCGGCACCGCCGGGAAGCTCATCGCATACACGATCCCGTACAACGGGCCGGAAAACGAGCGGCCCGGTCTGGTCCAGTTCTGGTATCCGGCCGGGTCGACGCCGACTCAGGCGGTGGTGAAGCAGATCATCTTCTCGGGGACGATGCCGCCCGCGTCGACGCCGGTGACGGCCACTGTGGACATGGGTCCGTTCGGGGTCTGCTTGCTCGTGTCGGTGCCGCAGGGCTTGGACGGAGGCAGCAAATTGGGCCCGGACTGCCATTCGCTGACACCGCCGGACCCGACCAGCCTGACGAGCTTGCGGTCGTACCCGATCGGCGCGCGGAAGCTGTTCCTGGGCGAGGTGAACACCGCGGTCGACCACGTGGACGTCACGTTCTCCGACGCGAGCACCACGCGGCTCACCCCGATCCGGGTCGGGGGGCACTCGTTCGTCGTCACCTTCGTCGCCGCCGGTCTCGACTACGGCGTGGTGAGGGCGTACGACGCCTCCGGCAAGCAGCTCGCGGCGTTGTCGTAGCCCTCCACTCGTGCGTCAGACCGCCTTGACGACCGCCTCGGCGACGGCGACGTCCTGGTCGACCAGGCCGCCGGAGACGCCGACGGCGCCGATCACGGTGCCGTCGGCGGCGGTCAGCGGGAAGCCGCCGCCGAAGGAGATCAGGCCGCCGTTGGAAGCCTCGATCCCGTAGATCGGTCCGCCGGGCTGGGACATCTCGCCGAGGACCGAGCTCGGCATGGGGAACAGCGCGGAGGTCCGCGCCTTGCGCTGGGCCAGATCGACGGAGCCCAGCCAGGCTCCGTCCATGCGCTGGAAGGCCACGAGGGTGCCGGCGGTATCCACGATCGCGATGCTCATGGCGACGCCGATCCCGGCGGCGGCCTCCCGGCCGGCGGCGACGATGCGGGCAGTGGTTTCGAGGTTCAGTGTGCTCATGGGTCCAGGTTCGTCGGCGGCGCGGGGACCAACCAGAGCTCGGCTGTTCCTGGGGACGGCTGCCCCAGGAACGTGTCCGCGGGCAGTGCGATGCTGGGAGACGTGAGCGAGCTCGGAGAATTCCTCAAGTCGAAGCGGTCGGCGCTCGCGCCGGAGTCCGTGGGGCTGCCGGCGGTCGGGAACCCCCGCCGGGTCAGCGGCCTGCGCCGCGAGGAGGTCGCGCAGCTCGCGGCGATGAGCGTGGACCACTACACGCGCCTGGAGCAGGGCCGGGTCACCACGGCGTCGGACAGCGTCCTGAACGGGATCGCCACCGCGCTGCGGCTGACCGAGGCCGAGCGGACCTACCTGGGCATCCTGGCGCAGCCGCCGACGCGGGCGCGGTCCGGCGGCGGGGCGGGCGGCGGCGAGGCGGCCGGCGGCACGACGGTCGGCCCGCTGGTGCGGGATCTGCTCGACGCCATGCGGGACGTCCCGGTGCTGGTGATCGACCCGCGCGGGGACATCGTGGCCTGGAACACGCTCGCCGTGGCGCTGTACTTCGACTTCGCCGAGATGCCCGCGCGGGAGCGCAACATGATCCGCATGCTGTTCCTGGAGCCGCGGGTCCGCACCATGCACCGCAACTGGGAAGAGGTCGCCTCGGTCAGCGTGGCGCGCATGCGGATGAGCGTCGGCCTGATGCCGGGGGACCGGCGGATGGCGGAGGTGGTAAGCGAGCTGCTGGACCGGGATCCGGACTTCCGGCGGTGGTGGGGCGGCCACGAGGTCCGGGCCACCGACTCGTTCCGCAAGAGCTTCGATCATCCCGTGGCCGGGCGGATGCTGCTGGACTGGCAGGCGCTGTCGGTCGCGGCCGATCCGGACCTGACGATGATCGTCTTCACCGCGCCGCCCGGATCCCCGACGGCCGATTCCCTGCGGATGCTCGCGTCCTGGGCCGCGGGCTGAGCCCGACGGCGGGCGCGGTCGCGCACACCGCCCCACAACGACCGCGCACGGCGGACACCCCCTCGGTGCACCGTGCGCGGTCGCGTGTGCGGTCGTGGTTCCGTCAGCTCTTGCGGACCCGGTAACGCAGGTGGGTGACCCGCTCGCTGGGCACGACGACCGGATCGTCCAGCAGCACCTGCTCCTCGGCGGCGCCCAGGAACCGCTTCCCGGAGCCGAACACGACCGGCACGAGCGCCACGTCCAGCTCGTCGACGAGCCCGGCCGCGAACGCCTGGCCCCCGACGTCGCCGCCGTTCAGCGCGACGTCCCGGTCCGGCCCCGCGACCTTCTTGGCCTGCGCGATCGCGCTCGCCACGCCGTCGGTCACGAAGGTGAAGGGCGCCGTGCCCAGGAACTCCCAGTCCGTGGGAGCGCTGTGGGTCACCACGAAGACCCGGTCCCCGACCACCGGCACGCCGCCCCAGCCGTCGGTGATGTCGAACAGCCGCCGCCCGATCACCATCGCGCCGATCCGCGACCACTGCCCGCCGATGTACTCCGCCGACGCCGGCGAGGTCCGGAACGTCATGTGCCCGTTGCCGGCGTCGATCGGGGTCCCGCCGTCGAAGTAGAAGTCGTGCAGGGGGCCGACCTGGTCGTCGTCGGTGGCGAGGAAGCCGTCCAGGGAGACCGCGTCGGCCATGATGACGCTGCCGCCCACGGCTCACACCCCCTTGGCGAGCAGCTCGGTGAGCCGCTCCATCGAGTCGTTGATGCCGTGCGACATCCCGGAGGCCAGCGCGCCTTCGCGGGCCCGCACCGAGGGGAACACCGAGTGCCCCACCACCCGGGCCTTGCCGTCCACCTCCTCGATCCGCAGGATGTCGAGCTTGACCTCGTCCGGCACGCCCTCGTACTCGAAGGTCTGGATGATCAGCCGGTCCTTCTCCACGGTGTGGAAGACGCCGTGGAACCCGGCGCGCTGCTCGCCGAGGTGGCCGCCGTGGTGCACGTAGCGGTAGCGGCCGCCGGGGCGGGCGTCGTACTCCTCGATGTCGATCTCCAGATCGCGCGGGCCCAGCCACTGCGCGATCAGCTCCGGATCGGTGTACGCGCGGAACACCTGCGCCGGGGTGGCGTCGAAGACGCGGGTGACGTCCAGGAAGGGCGTGCCTTCGGGCGCCTCGATGGTCGTGGGGTTGGTGCTCATCGTTCTTCCTCCTCTTTCAGTGTTTCCAGGACTGCGTCGAGCTTGCGGAATCGGCTCTCGGCGGCGAGCCGGTAGCCGTCGATCCAGCTCGTCAGCCGCTCCAGGGCCGCGGGGTCCAGATGGCAGGGCCGGCGCTGGCCGTCGCGGCTGCGGGTGATCAGGCCGGCGTCCTCCAGGACCCCGATGTGCCGCGAGACCGCCTGCTTGGTGATGGGGAACAGGTCCGCCAGCTCGTTCACGGTGGCCTCGCCGCGGGACAGCCGCGCCACGATCGCGCGGCGCACCGGATCGCCCAGTGCGGTGAAGGCCCGGTCCAGCGCTTGCTCGTCGTCAACCACCGAAATCCCCCTGTGACGCAGCGTTAGTCAACCATCTCGTTAATCAACCGATGTGTTGACTATAAGGCGGTCCCTGACCGTGCGTCAATAACCCGGCGAACGTTGATGTGATCCAGGCGCTAGACTGAAGGGTGTCTAGCCAGACGGATGCTTCTGCACGCCCTGCCGCATCGGCGCCTTCCGTACCGATGCGCACTTGCGTGGGTTGCAGGGCAAAAGCGGCGAAGACGGAGCTGCTGCGTGTCGTGGCGGTCGAGGGCGCTGTCGTCCCCGACCTGCGCGGGCGGTCGCCCGGACGTGGAGCACACCTCCACCCCGATCCGGGATGCCTGGCCCTCGCCGAGAAGCGGCGGGCGTTCCCGCGGGCGCTGCGGGTCGACGGTCCGTTGGAAACAACGGCGGTCCGCGCGTTGTTGGAAAGCAGCTGACGCACCACATCCCTGCCCGCGTCCGGTGCGCGGGACAGAGAAGCCAGTACTAGTCGGAAGCAGGTCGAGTCAGGCGATGAGCACTCGATGAGCAGCAACACGCGATGAGTACGCCCATGCAGTAAACAGACGGCTTCGCGAACAGACGCGGGCCGAAGAAGGAGTGAAGTGGCCAAGGTCCGGGTCTATGAACTCGCCAAGGAACTCGGAGTAGAGAGCAAGGTCGTGATGGCCAAGCTCCAGGATCTGGGTGAGTTCGTCCGCTCGGCGTCCTCCACAGTGGAGGCGCCGGTCGTCCGCAAACTGATCGACAGCATCCAGCAAGGTGATTCCGGCGCGAAGAGCGGCGCCGGCAAGTCGGCTGCCTCCGCGCAGTCCGCGCCCGCCGCGAAGACCGCGGCGTCTTCCAGCGCACAGCGTCCCGGCGGTGCCCCCAAGCCCGGCCCGCGCCCCGGTCCGGTCGCGCCGAAGCCCGGCCCCGCGGTTCCCGCGCAGGCCCAGGCCGCGGCCGCGGCTGCCAGCCCGGCGGCCGAGGCCGCTCCGGCTCCGGCTCCGGCCGCGCCCGAGGCTCCGGCCACGCCGGCCCCGGCCGCCGCCGCTCCGCAGGCGCCCTCCCCGGCTCCGGCGCGTCCGGCCTCTCCGGGCCGTCCGGCCCAGGGGCAGGGCACCGGTGCCGGCGGGGCGATCCCGCCGCGCCAGGCCCCGTCCGCCGGCGGCAGCATCCCGGGCCGCCCGGGTCCGCGCCCCGGCACCCCCGGGCAGCGTCCCGGCGGCGAGCGCGACCGCGGCGACCGCAACGACCGCGGGGACCGCGGCCAGCGTCCGGCCACGGCCGGCGGCGCCCGTCCGGGTCCGGCCGGCGCCCAGCGTCCCGGCCAGGGCCAGGGCCAGGGCGGCCGTCCCGGCGCCCCGGCCCCGGGCCCGCGCCCGGCGGGGCCGCGTCCCGGCAACAACCCGTTCACGTCCTCCGGCTCGACCGGCATGCAGCAGCCCCCGCGGCCCGCGCCGCGTCCGGGCCCGCCGGCCGGTGCCACCGGCGGCGGCGACGGCGGCCCGCGTCCGGGCATGCCGCCGCGTCCCGGCGGCGTCCCCGGCGCCCCGCGCCCGAACCCGGGCATGATGCCCGGCCGCGCCGCGCCGCGTCCCGGCGCCGGCCAGGGCCGCCCCGGCGGTCCGCGTCCCGGTGCCCCGGCCGGCGGTCCCGGCGGCCGCTCCGGCGGTCCGCGCCCCGGCGCTCCGGCCGGCGGTCCCGGTGCCCGTCCCGGCGGCGGTGGCGGTGGCGGCGGTTACGGCGCCCCGCGTCCCGGCGGCGGTGCTCCCGGCGGCGGTGGCGGCGGCTACGGCGGCCGTCCCGGCGGCGGTGGCGGCTACGGCCGCGGCGGCCGCGCAGGCGGCGGCGGTACCGCCGGTGCCTTCGGCCGTCCCGGCGGTCGTCCGGGCCGCGGTCGCAAGTCGAAGAAGCAGCGGCGTCAAGAGTTCGACAACATGCAGGCGCCGTCGCTCGGCGGCGCGATGCTCCCTCGCGGCAACGGGCAGACCATCCGGCTGCCCCGCGGCGCCTCGCTGACCGACTTCGCCGAGCGCATCAACGCCAACCCGGCGTCCCTGGTGCAGGTGATGTTCCACCTCGGCGAGATGGTGACGGCGACGCAGTCGGTCTCCGACGACGTCTTCGAACTGCTCGGCCAGGAGCTCGGCTTCACCGTGCAGATCGTCTCGCCGGAGGAGGAGGACCGCGTCCTGCTGGAGTCCTTCGACATCGAGTTCGGCGAGAACGAGGGCGGCGAGGACGACCTCCGGGTGCGTCCGCCGGTCGTGACCGTCATGGGCCACGTCGACCACGGCAAGACGCGTCTGCTGGACGCCATCCGCAAGACCAACGTCATCGAGGGCGAGGCCGGCGGCATCACCCAGCACATCGGCGCCTACCAGGTGGTCGCCGACGTCGCGGGCAACGAGCGGGCCATCACCTTCATCGACACCCCGGGCCACGAGGCGTTCACCGCCATGCGCGCCCGCGGTGCCAAGGCGACGGACATCGCGATCCTGGTGGTCGCGGCCGACGACGGCGTCATGCCCCAGACGATCGAGGCCCTGAACCACGCGCAGGCGGCCGACGTGCCGATCGTGGTCGCGGTCAACAAGATCGACAAGGAGGGCGCCGACCCGACGAAGGTGCGCGGCCAGCTCACCGAGTACGGGCTGGTGGCCGAGGAGTACGGCGGCGAGACCATGTTCGTCGACATCTCCGCGCGCGAGGGCCTGAACATCGACCAGCTGCTGGAGGCGGTCGTGCTGACCGCCGACGCCTCGCTGGACCTGCGGGCCAACCCGGACATGGACGCCCAGGGCGTGGCGATCGAGGCCAACCTCGACCGCGGCCGCGGCGCCGTGGCCACGGTGCTGGTGCAGCGCGGCACGCTGCGCGTCGGCGACTCCATGGTCGTCGGCGACGCCTACGGCCGGGTGCGCGCCATGATGGACGAGAACGGCGAGAGCGTCGCCGAGGCCGGACCCTCGCGTCCGGTCCAGGTGCTCGGTCTCACCAGCGTCCCGGGCGCCGGCGACACCTTCCTGGTGGTCGAGGAGGACCGCGTGGCCCGGCAGATCGCCGAGCGCCGCGCGACCCGCGAGCGGAACGCGGCCATGGCCCGCTCCCGCAAGCGCGTCTCGATCGAGGACTGGGAGAAGGTCATCAAGGCCGGCGAGGTCCAGCAGCTCAACATCATCATCAAGGGTGACGGTGCGGGCTCGGTCGAGGCCCTGGAGGACTCGCTGCTCAAGCTGGACGTCGGCGACGAGGTCGACCTGCGCGTCGTGCACCGCGGCGTGGGTTCCATCACCGAGTCCGACGTGGACCTGGCGATGGCCTCCGACGCGGTCATCCTGGGCTTCAACGTCCGTCCCGACGGCCGGGCGAAGACCAAGGCCGACCGCGAGGGCGTCGAGATCCGCTTCTACTCGGTCATCTACCAGGCGATCGAGGAGATCGAGGCGGCCCTGAAGGGCATGCTGAAGCCGGAGTTCGAGGAAGTGCAGCTCGGCACCGCCGAGATCCGCGCGATCTTCCGCTCCAGCAAGATCGGCAACATCGCCGGCTGCATGGTCCAGGACGGCGTCATCAAGCGGAACTCCAAGGCGCGCCTGATCCGCGGCGGGTCCGTCGTCGCCGACAACCTCACGATCGTGGGGCTGCGGCGGGAGAAGGACGACGCCACCGAGGTCCGCGAGGGCTTCGAGTGCGGTATCAACCTCGGGTCGTACAACGACATCAAGGAAGGCGACATCATCGAGACCTTCGAGATGCGTGAGAAGCCGCGCGTCTAGCCGGTCGTGATGGAAATGGGGCGGCCCATCCGGGCCGCCCCAACTACTCTCTACTTAAGAAGAAGTAGAGCCTCATCCCCTGGGCCGGGTTGGCCCTGATGTCCAGTGTTCGTGGGGACGATGACCCTCGACATCCTCCTCGGCGATGTGCATTCGCTGAAGGAGAAGCGCGGGATCGTGAAGCCGATCCTGGCCGAGTTGGACAAGCGCGCCGGTGTCGGCGCGGCCGAGACCGGCTACTTGGACCTCCACCGCCGCGCCGAGATCGGCGTCGCGGTGGTCGCGGCCACCGCCGCACGAGTGAATGAAGTCCTGGACGATCTCGAGGGCGCCGTGGCGTGGCGCCCGGAGATCGCGCTGCTCAGCGCGCGCAGACGGCTGCGCAGCGACGAGGACGACTAGGAATCCGAGCTAGAAGGAGTGAGTTCGCATGGCGAACAACGGAACGCGCGCCGCGAAGCTGGCCGACCGGATCCGGGTGATCGTCGCCGAGACCCTCAAAAACCGGGTCAAGGACCCCCGGCTCGGATTCGTCACCATCACCGACGTCCGCATCACCGGCGATCTGCGCGACGCGACGGTGTTCTACACCGTCTACGGCAGCGAGGAGGAGCGGGCGGAGTCCGCGGCGGCGCTGGAGTCGGCCAAGGGCATCCTGCGCACCGAGGTGGGGCGGCAGACCGGCGTGAAGCACACGCCGTCGCTGACCTTCATCGCCGACGCCATCCCCGAGGGCGCCCGGCAGATCGAGGACCTGCTGGCCAAGGTCGCGGTGTCGGACGCGGCGGTCCGCGACGCGGCGGCCACGGCGACCTACGCCGGCGAGGCGGACCCCTACCGGGCCCCGCGCGCCGAGGACGACTTCGACGACGAGGACGAGGACGCCTGAGCCGGTGGGCAAGCGCACGAAGGCCGACGACGGCCCCGGCGGCCTGGTGATCGTCGACAAGCCGGCCGGCTGGACCTCGCACGACGTGGTGGGCCGGGTGCGCCGCTTGGCGCGCACCCGGCGCGTCGGCCACGCCGGCACGCTGGACCCGATGGCCACCGGCGTGCTCGTGGTGGGCGTGGAGAAGACCACGCGGCTGCTGGGCCACCTGGCCCTGACCCGCAAGACCTACGAGACCACCATCCGCCTGGGCCAGAGCACGATCACCGACGACGCCGAGGGCGAGGTGACCGGCGGCGCCGACGCCTCGAATGTGTCAGATGACATGATCCGTGGCGGGATTCCGTCGTTCACCGGCGAGATCATGCAGCGCCCGTCGGCGGTCTCGGCCATCAAGGTGGACGGGGTCCGCTCCTACAAGCGGGTGCGCGAGGGCGAGACGGTGGAGCTGGCCGCGCGGCCGGTGACGATCCACCGCTTCGAGGTCCACGGCATCCGACGCGAAGGCGCGCTCATCGACGTCGACGCGACCGTCGAGTGTTCCTCGGGCACGTATATCCGGGCCCTGGCGCGCGACCTCGGCACCCTGCTCGGCGTCGGCGGGCATCTCACGATGCTGCGGCGCACCGCGGTCGGGCCCTACGGCCTGGACCTGGCGCGGCCGCTGGCCGAGCTGACCGAGCTGGTGGACGGCGGCGGCGAGCTGCCGGTGGTGCCGCTGGACGCCGCCGCGCGGGCGGCGTTCCCGGCGCGGGAGCTCACCGAGGAGGAGACCGGCGCCGTGGCGCACGGCGGCTTCCTGGCGGCCTCCGAACGGTCCGGGGAGCCGGTGGCGGTGTTCGGCCCGGACGGGCGGTTCCTGGCGCTGTACGAGGATCTGCCGAGCGGCAAGAAGGCGAAGCCGGTCGCGGTCTTCGTGTGAGATCCGGCCTGAGCCGGCCCGGCCCGAAGTCCTAGGACCGAGACCGTGCCGGGGACCGATTGCGCGCCGACGGGTCCCGGATGGCACTCTTGTGTGTCGGCAGACTCTTCCAACCCCAAGGCAGGCACCCCCGTGGAACGCTGGCACGGCACCGCCGAGGTCCCCCAGGACTTCGGCCCCTCGGTCGTCACGATCGGCGTCTTCGACGGCGTCCACCGCGGCCACCGCGAGGTGGTCCGCACGGCCGTCGCCAAGGGCCGCGAGCTCGGCGTGCCGACCGTGGTGCTCACCTTCGACCCGCACCCCAGCGAGATCGTGCGACCGGGCAGCCACCCGCCGCTGCTGACCACCCAGCGCCACCGCGCCGAACTGCTGGCCTCCGAGGGCGTGGACGCGGTGCTGGTGCTGCCGTTCAGCCTGGAGGTCTCGCGCTGGTCGCCGGCGGAGTTCATCGCCTCGGTGCTGGTCGAGGCCCTGCACGCGCGGGCCGTCGTGGTCGGTGCGAACTTCCGCTTCGGGCACCGGGCCGCCGGCGACGTCGCGGCGCTGCAGGAGGCCGGCGCGCGCGACGGCTTCGAGGTCGTGCCGGTGCACCTGATGGGCCCGGAGGGGGAGAGCGCGGACAACCGCTTCTCCTCCACCCGCGTGCGGGCCCTGATCGCCGAGGGCGCCGTCGCCGAGGCCCAGGACCTGCTCGGCCGGCCGCACCGGGTCGAGGGCGTGGTGGTGCGGGGGGACCAGCGCGGCCGCGAGCTCGGCTATCCGACGGCGAACGTCGAGACCGTGCCCTTCGCCGCGGTCCCGACCGACGGCGTGTACGCGGGCTGGCTGATCACCGACGTGGACAAGCCCGAGAAGTCCGTCCGGCACCCCGCCGCGATCTCCATCGGCACCAACCCGACCTTCGACGGCGTCGACCGGCGCGTCGAGGCGTACGCCCTGGACCGCGACGACCTGGACCTGTACGGCACGCACGTCGCCGTGGAGTTCGCCGCGCGCATCCGCGACACGCTGAAGTTCGACTCGGTCGAGGCCCTGCTGGACCGGATGGCCGGCGACTGCAAGGTCGCACGCGAGATCACCGACGCCGGCTGAGGCGTTCCTCACACCGGGTGCGGCCCAGGTCACAGGGCCGGCACCCGGGGAATACGGGTGTCCCCCGGCCGGTTGTACGGCGTGAACCCCCAAGGGTCCGACCACGTTGTCGAGGGGACAGGAATGACTTTGGCACTGAAGCAGCGCCGTCCGGCAGTCAAGATCGATTTGTCGGCGGCGACGCCTTGGATAAGCTCTTCGGGTACCCCCGAGGAGGTGAGGACGGTCGCCGTGACCGCTGACGACGCACGTGGCGAGGCCGTCATCGCCGAGGCCGTGTCACCCGAGAAGGCCGTGCAGCTCGCCGAGGGCGAGGCCGCCGGCGCGCCCCGCGTGGACCCCGGCGAGTCCGAGGACGCCCGCAACGAGCGCTTCGAGCGCGACGCCCTCGTCTACCTGGACCAGCTCTACCCGGCCGCGCTGCGCATGACGCGCAACCCGGCCGACGCCGAGGACCTGATCCAGGAGACCTTCGCCAAGGCCTTCGCCTCCTTCCACCAGTTCCGCGAGGGCACCAACCTCAAGGCCTGGCTGTACCGGATCCTCACGAACACGTTCATCAACAGCTACCGCAAGAAGCAGCGCGAGCCCCAGGTCAGCCCGACCGAGGAGATCGAGGACTGGCAGCTGGCCCGGGCCGAGTCGCACAGCTCGGCGGGTCTGCCCTCGGCCGAGACGGTGGCGCTGGACCACCTGCCGGACTCCGACGTCAAGGAGGCCCTGCAGGCGATCGGCGAGGAGTTCCGCATCGCGGTCTACCTGGCCGACGTCGAGGGCTTCGCCTACAAGGAGATCGCCGACATCATGGGCACGCCGATCGGCACCGTGATGTCGCGGTTGCACCGCGGGCGCCGGCAGCTCCGTGCGATGCTTGAGGACTACGCGCGGGAGCGCGGCCTGGTGGCCGCCGCGTCGGAAGGGAACTGAAGCGCCATGAGCTGCGGCCGGCCGCACGAGACGCCGTGCACCGAGGTCCTCGACCACCTCTACGAGTACATCGACAACGAGATGCCCGATGAGGACTGCGCGGCGGTAAAGCGCCACCTGGACGAGTGTCAGCCCTGTCTGGAGAAGTACGGGCTGGACGCGATGGTGAAGAAGCTCGTGCAGCGCTGCTGCGGGTGCGACGAGCCGCCGGTCGACCTGCGCGACAAGGTCCTGGCCCGGATCCGGCAGGTGCGCGGCGAGGTCGCCGTGGGCGGCGCGGGAGAATAACACAACGAAAACGGCCCGGGGGCGCACTGTGCGTGCACCCCCGGCGCGTTCCGGTCGGATCCACTCGGAAGAGTGGATCTTTTCTTGACTGAGGGCCGATTTTCCTTTGTACTCGTACGTGCTTTGATCCATTCCCGCGGTCTGACCCACGGCCGCGGACAAGTCGGGAAGACGGTGGTCGACGATGGTGGCGTTGATTGGTGGCGGGCTCGGGTCCTGACCCCGACCGCGTGACCTGACCCCACAGGCCGGCGCCGCCCCATGCGTCGGCCTGTGGACCCACCGGGCGTTTCGTGACAGGGTTTTGCGTTGACCGGTGCTGACGCGCTCCCTGCGCGGACTAGAGGATGACCGATGCCGTTCTCCGTGCGGTGCTACATCTTCGGCTTGGTGGCGGTGGCCGTCTCGGTCGTCGCCACATTGCCGTTGTCCAGGACCGACCCGTACCTGCTGCTGGCGCTGTGCGTGCTGGTGGTGGCCGCGGAGCGGCTCTCGCGCGTGTCGATCGGCACCTCGGGCTGGACCATGTCGGTCTCCCTGGTTGTGACTCTTATCACCGTGCTGGTCCTGGCCCCGCCGGCGGCCGCTCTGGTCGGTCTGGTCACCTCGCTGACCCTGCCCCGCCTGCAGACCTGGACCTGGACCAAGCAGATCGTCAACAGCGCGATGATGAGCCTGGTCCCGGCCTCCGGGGCGGCCGTGTGCTACCTGGCCGGCGGGCACGCCCCGGGGCACTTCCTGAACTTCCCGGAGTTCCTGTGGCCGGTCGCGGCCGCGGTCACCACCTGTCTGGTCGCCAACGCCCTGATCATCGCCGGCTACGTCGGGCTGGCCACGCACGTCCGCTTCGTGGACGGCCTGCGCGGCGACATCCGGCGCGCGACGATGCCGTACTACTCCTCGGCCGTGCTGGCGCTGATCTTCCTGTCGCTGTGGAAGGACATCGGCTGGTACACCGCCCCGCTGGTGGTGGTGCCGATGTACATCGCGCACTGGAGCCTGTCGCAGTACGCGAAGGAGGGCGCGGCGCACGAGGGCACCATCGCCGCGCTGGTGCAGGCGGTGGAGATCAAGGACTCGTACACGCGCGGCCACAGCGAGCGCGTGGCCCGCGGCGCGGGGATGCT
>Ga0105241_10002862_pt1 | contig 12890 bp, 12 predicted proteins | sample KBSC64metaG_FD_80422 | JGI IMG/M metagenome (GOLD analysis project Ga0105241, IMG submission 80422) | Corn rhizosphere microbial communities from Kellogg Biological Station, Michigan, USA - KBS C6-4 metaG | ecosystem: Host-associated > Plants > Roots > Rhizosphere > Soil | place: Michigan, USA... | reverse complement strand
GACCTCAGGCATCTGCCGATCCTGGGCCAGGAAGTCGCCCGACTCGCAAACGGGTCCCACGACGTCGGCGCGCAGGCTACAGCCCGCGGAGCTGGCACGGAGCGGCAGGATCTCATGATGCGCGTCATAAAGAGCGGGGCGGATCAGGTCATTCATGGCGGCATCGATGATCACGAATTCCTTGTCGCCGCTTTTCTTTCGGTAGAGTACACGCGTGATCAAAACTCCAGAGTTGCCGACGATTGAACGCCCGGGTTCAAGGAACAAATGAAGATCGCGCCTAGCGACCTTGTCTCGCAGTGCTGAGACGAATTCACTGATATCGGGCGAGACCTCGTCCGGTGTATAGGCGATACCCAGACCGCCGCCGAGATCCACGTGACGAATGGCGAATCCGTTGGCACGCAGGCGTACGATCAGATCCAGCACGCGGTCCACGGCTTCCATCATGGGCGCCTGGTCGAACTGCTGCGAGCCGATATGGCAGCTTACGCCCTCCAGCAGCAGATTGCTCAACTGGCGGGCGCGATCATAGACACCCTCGGCCTCGGCGATGTCGATGCCGAACTTGTGGGCCAGGCTGCCTGTTGAGATGTATGCGTGCGTCGATGCATCCACGTTGGGATTCACGCGCAGGGCGACGCGCGCCTGAATTCCATGGCGATGCGCCAATGAATCCAGCAGCGCAAGCTCGGGTTCGGATTCGCAGTTGAAGGCGAAGATGCCTGCGATGAGAGCAGCGTCAATCTCTTCGGCAGTCTTACCGACGCCGGAAAAGACCACCTTGGACGGATCGCCACCGGCTTTGAGGACGCGGTATAGCTCGCCTCCGGAGACTATATCGAATCCTGCGCCGGCCTGGGCCAGCAGTCTGAGAATTGCCAGATTGCCATTGGCTTTCATCGCATAGCAGATCGTATGAGGCAGACCCTGCAGGGGCTTCTCATATGCGCGATAGTTCTCGAGAACGGTAGCGGCAGAATATACGTAGCACGGCGTGCCAGCTTTCGCGGCGATGTCGGCCAAAGCAACGCCATCGACGGTCAGAGTTCGATCTTGATATCGAACCGGCTTCATCACGTGACTCACGACAGCACCCGCAGGACGACGACGGTTTGATCGTCGTAAATGGGCGTAGCGCCACGGAAGGCATCGACGGCCGCAATCAGGGCGTCCGCGATCGCCTGCGGGGGTTCATGCCCATGTTTTTTTACGACACGGATAATGCGCTCTCTGCCGTATTCCTCGCCTTTTTCATTGGGCTGTTCTTCGACGCCATCGGAATAAAAGACGACCGCGTCGCCGGGTTCGGCCGCGACCTCCACTTCGTCGTACACCCGGTCGTCGAGAAGCCCGATGGGGACGCCTTCGATCTTGGTCTCGATCACATCGCCCTTGCGAAGCACCAGCGGCGGCGCTGAACCGGCATTCGAAAGCAGAAAGCTTCGGAGGAGCGGCTGCCACAGGACCACCACCAGCGTGGCGTATTGCGCGTCCACTTTACGCTCCAGCAGGGTTTCGTTCAGCTTTTGAATCAGTTCGGCCGGATTACGCCGCTGGGCAAGCGTGCGGAGGAGTCCCATGATCAACGCGCCATACAGGGCGGCTGCCGCGCCTTTTCCGCTGACGTCACCGAAGGCAATCACACAAGCATCCTCGACGTGCTCGAAGAAACCATAGAAATCGCCGGAGATCTCTCGCGCCGGCCGGGAGCGGATGCCTGTGGCTAGACCCTGGACCTCCGGATCCTCCCTGGGCAGCAGGATGCGCTGGAGCTTGCGAGCGGCCTTCAGATCCTGATCCATTCGCTGTTCGCGCTCGGCGACTTCGCCGTACAGGCGGGCGTTTTCCACTGAACTGGCGATCTGCTGGGCAAGCAAAGAAAGTGTCCGCTGATGATCTTCGGTGAAAAACGAGATGCGCTCGCTTTCCACGTCCAGAACACCCACGGCGCGGTCCTGGACGATCAGGGGAACGGCTAGCTCGGAACGAATTCCAGGATGCGAGGCAATGTAGCGCGGATCGGCGGCAGTATCGAGCACTCGAATGGCCTCGCGTGATTCCACAGCCGCGCCGGTTATGCCCTTTCCCAGCGGAATATTGTCGATCTTCACCCGTTTGTCGAAGCGAACGCTGAAGCGGTTGCGGAGGATGTTGCGATCGTTATCGACCATGAACACGCTAAAAGCGTCGTAGGGGATTAGCGCGCGCGTGGCCGCTGCGATCTTGGTGAGAAGCTCATCCAAATCCAGAATTGCGCTAAATTCGCGCGACAAATGGGCCAGCGTTCTCAGCGTGCGATTCTGGCGATCCACGCGCCGGTACAGCCGAGCGTTCTCAATGGACGCCGCCACGCGCGAGCCGATCAAGCTGAGCATGGAGCGTTCCTGCTCTCCGTAGGCCTTGAGGCGCGTGGATTGAACGTCGATCACGCCCACCAGCTTGCCGCGCGCGGTCATGGGCACGGCCAGCTCGCTGCGGACGGCATCCAGAGCATTCAGATACCGGTCATCGCGGGTTACGTCTTCTACCAGCACCGGTTCGCGGCGCAATGCGGCCGTTCCGACAATGCCCTCTCCCAACGGAATCGACAAGCTGCGCACCACTTCTTCGCGATGCCCGATGGCGTGCCGGATGGTAAGCGCCTTGGTCCGGTCGTTATACAGAAGAATGGCGAAGACATCGTAGGGAACCACTTCTTTGACGATGGAAGCGATCGCGGAAAGCTGCTCCGCCAAATCCAGCGTTTCAGAAGTGACTCGCGATACTTCCAGCAGAAAATCCAGCAGCTCGGCGCGTTCGCGAAAGCGCTGAGAAGCTCGGCGAGGCGTCATGGAGTCTCCATGCGGCGAATCATGATTTGTACCCCGGCGCTGGTGCCGATGCGGTTCGCCCCCGCTGCGTACATCGCGTGGAGGTCGTCCAGCGTGCGCACGCCGCCGGAAGCTTTCACGCCCATAGTCGGACCGACGATGCGGCGCATCAGTTCGACGTCGGCCACAGTGGCGCCATTAGCCGAGAAGCCAGTGGATGTCTTCACGAAATCGGCGCCGGCGTCTTTGCTCAGATGGCAAGCTGCGGTCTTCTGTTCGTCATTGAGCAAGGCAGTTTCGAAGATTACTTTTACCAGGGCTCCACGGCTATGGGACGCCGCCACCACGGCGGCGATGTCGCGCTGGACGGCGTCGATATTGCCACCGCACAACTCGCCTATGTTCAGGACCATATCGACTTCGTGCGCCCCCGCGGCGATGGCAGTCTCGGCTTCCTTCACTTTGATTTCGGTCGTGTTCGCTCCCAGCGGGAATCCAGCCACAGTCGCCACGCGCACCGCCGATCCGGACAATTCTGCCGCCGCCAACGGCACCCAGTAGGGGTTCACGCAGACTGCAACGAATTGATATCGCCGGGCTTCCTGGCACAACCGACGGATGTCGGTATCGGTCGCTTGCGGTTTCAGCAGGGTATGGTCGATCATGGCGGCGATGTCACGCACGGATAGCCCGGACTGGCTCGGAAGCATTCTTCATCATAACTTGGCCGGGCTCATTATGACCAAAAGCGCGCGCCCGGTATGATGAAAAGATGATAGAAACTGCCGCTGCCTCGTCAGCAACCTCAGTCATGGAGCTGGAACAACGCTATCTGTTCCAGAACTATGCGCGGCTCCCGCTAGTACTGCAACGCGGCAAAGGATGCTACGTCTACGACACGTCGGGCAAGCGGTACCTGGACCTGATCGCCGGGATCGGAGTGACCGCGCTGGGTTACGCCCATCCGCGCCTGACCAAGGTGATCCGCGAGCAGGCCGGAAAGCTGATCCATTCTTCGAATCTGTACTATCACGAGTATCAGGGTCCATTAGCCGAACGGATTGCGAAGGTTACCGGTCTGGATCGCGTGTTCTTCTGTAACTCGGGAACCGAGGCAATGGAAGGTGCGCTGAAGATCATCCGCGCACATGGCCGCAGGATCCATCCCAGTAAATTTGAGACTGTTGCGCTGCACGATTCTTTCCATGGCCGGACATTTGGTGCACTCTCCATTACTGGTCAGGAGAAGTATCGGCGCGATTTTGAGCCCATGCTGCCGGGCGCGCGTTTCGTTCACCGGAATGACATCGGCGCGCTGGAACAGGTTGTCTGTGAGAACACGGCAGGCATCGTCATCGAGCTGATTCAGGGCGAGGGTGGCATCAATCCGCTGAGCGACGAATACATCCGAGCGGCGCGGCAACTGGCGGATCGTCACAACGCGCTGCTGGTGTTCGACGAGATTCAGTGCGGGGTGGGCCGGCCCGGAACATATTTCTCGTATCAGATGCTGGATCCCATCGTGATGCCGGATATTACGACCGCGGCGAAACCGCTTGCCTGCGGGATCCCACTTGGATTCGTTGCCGCTACGGAGCGCGCGGCCAGCGCCATCAGCAAGGGCCAGCACGGGACGACCTTCGGCGGAGGAGCGCTGGCGTGCCGCGTCGCGCTCGAATTCTTCGACATCCTGGAAGAGCTGCTGCCCAACATCATCCATGTGGGCGGATACTTCCGCATGCATCTGATGGAACTCGCCAAGAAGTTTTCGTTCATCAGAGAAGTGCGCGGCTACGGCCTGATGATCGGAGTGGAGCTGGATTTCGCCGGCAAGGACATCGTGATGGATGCGATGGAGCAGGGGCTGCTGATCAACTGCACGCACGATAGGGTTCTGCGTGCGCTGCCGCCCTATATCCTGACGGAGCAGGACGTGGATCGGGCGGTGGCGGTGCTGAGGCGGGTGTTCAAGAAAGCCAAGCCACCGGAGGCGTAAGTACTGCTACAGCAGGTGATGGTGTCCGGCGTTTTCGAGCAGCTTGACCAGGTCGCCCACTTGCTGGGCGCGTCCGCGGTCGGCGATGAGCAACGCGTCGGGCGTATCGACCACGATCAGATCCTTGACGCCGAGTAGCGCGACCAGCTTTTTCGCCGCGTCCACGTAGTTTCCGGAGCTGTCCTCGATCATCGTATGCGAGCGGAGCGCATTACCGGCGCGATCGCGGGGATGCAGTTCATATACGGCATTCCAGCTACCGACGTCGTTCCAGGCGATATCGCCGGCCGGTAATCCGACCACGTTGGCCGCACGTTCCAGCACGGCGTAGTCGATCGAGATGTTCTCACACCTAGGAAACGTCTCTTCCAGGCTCTTGGCGAATTTTCGAGAACCAAACGGGGGAAGACTGGCCAGCAAGCTCGCGGTCTTAGGCAGGTGCTGCCGCAAGGCGTCCAGCAGAACGGACGTCTGCCAGAAGAACATCCCGGCGTTCCAATAGAAGTTACCGGCTTTGAGGAAACGCGCAGCAGTCGCCGCGTCAGGCTTCTCGCGGAATCGTTTCACCGGAAGCGCGACCGGACTGCCGGGTTTCACACCCTTGGGGAACTCGATGTAGCCGTAGCCGGTTTCGGGCCAGCGCGGCTGGATACCCAGAACCACGATCTTGCCTGCGCGCGCGGTCTTGAGCGCGGCGTTCAGCAGACGAACGTACTCGCGAGGCTTGCCGATCACGTGATCGGCTGGAAAGACGCCCATGATTGAGTCGGGATCGATGCCGTGAAGAATCTGGGCAGCCAGGCCGATGGCTGGCGCAGTATTTCGCTGGGCCGGTTCGGCCAGGATTTGACGTTTGGGGACTTCCGGGAGCTGGCGAACGATCTCGTCGCGCAGATGGCCGTTGGTGAGGATCCAGATGCGCTCGGGCGGCAGCACGGGACGCAGCCGGTCGATGGTCTGCTGGATCAGGGAGCGGTCGCCGAACAGGCTCAGGACCTGCTTGGCGCTGCTGCGGCGGCTTTTGGGCCAGAATCGGGTTCCCCGGCCCCCGGCCAGGATCAACCCGTATACATGTTTCATGGGCGATTATTCGACGGGCCAGCCGCGGACTAGTTTCAGTTCGCGCTCCCAGCGAGTCTTGAAGAAGAAGTTTTTGGCGAGATCCAGAAAGTGGTCAGCGCTGTAGCCCACCAGGTCGGCCGTAGGCGCGTCGTAAGACCAGAAGATCAACAGGGGCTTGCCGATGATGTTCTCACGCGGCACGAAACCCCAGTAACGGCTGTCGAGCGAGTTGTCGCGATTGTCGCCCATGGCGAAATAACTTTCCGGTGGCACTACCAGTTCGCCGTTCACTACGTGCTCGGCAAGCATCTGCCGCGCGCGGTCGTAGACTGGGCCGCGGGGCTCGGATGGAAAGTTATCTCGATAGGGTTCCAGGTTGGGGAATACATGCTGGGCGTACGGCTCTGTGAGCGGCTTGCCGTTCAGATACACCACCTTGTCCACCACCTTGATGCGATCTCCAGGCACGCCCATCACGCGCTTCACGTAGTTCTGCGAAATGTCCATGGGGTAGCGGAACACGATGATGTCGCCGCGCTTGGGGTCAGTGTAGGGCAGCAGGTAGCGCGTGAAGGATCCGGGTGGAGCGTAGGACAGCTTGTCCACCAAAAGGTGATCTCCCACCATCACGGTGGTGTCCATCGACGGCGTCGGAACGATGAAAGCCTGCACCAGTGTCGTCGTGCCGAACAGCAGAATCAGGATGTTCAGACTCCACTCGTGGATGAAGTTCCGGATGGGCTCGGCGTATCGGCTCATGGGTATTTACTTGATCTGATAGCTGTGGATCAGCATGAAGCTGCGGCGCCAGCGGGTTTTAGTGAAAAAATTTTGCGCCAGATCGACTATATGCTCGACGCTGATGGAGGAAGTGTTGAGCTGGTCCGTGGGCGCGTCGTAGGACCAGTAAATTACCAGCGGCTTGCCGATGATATTTTCGCGCGGCACGAATCCCCAATAGCGGCTATCGAGCGACGAATCGCGGTTGTCGCCCATCGCGAAATACGAATTGGGCGGAACCACGACGTCGCCATTGATCACATGATTCAGCAGCATGTCGGAGGCGCGGCGATCCACTGAGACGTTGGGCTCGCCGGGAAAATTGTCGCGGTAAGAATCGATGTAATCCGACTTGTGATACGTGTACGGCTCGTCAAGGCGAACGCCGTTGAGATAGACCTGTTTATTGATGACGCGGATGCGGTCGCCGGGAACGCCGATGCAGCGCTTGACGAACGTCTGGCTGATGTCCACGGGGTAGCGGAACACAATAATGTCGCCGCGCTTCACATCGGTGTAGGGCAGGAGATATTTACTGACGGGACCGGCCGGCGCGAAGGCCAGCTTATCCACCAGCAGATGGTCGCCGATGAGCAACGTATCTTCCATCGAACCGGTCGGAATTACATAAGCTTGGACCAGCGTAGTCGTCAGGAACAGTAGTAGAAGGACGGTGATGGTCCACTCGGCCAGGGTGCTGCGGGGACGCTCATAGTGTGGGTCGTCATGCGGATCCACAGCGGCGGCGGCATCGGCAACTGCGGGCGCAGCATCTCCATTGAGCGGAACTGGTTCTGTTGCAGGGACTTCGGTAAAGGGTCCGGCTGGCTGCGGGACCTCAGAAACAGTACCCGAACTCAAGGGCAGGGAGGGTTCCGTGGGATCTTGGGGGCTCACTGCTTCTATCTTAGCGGATAGGCAATTGCCGCGACAAAACGAGCCCATGAAGCGGTCTTCACAATCATTTCACAACCTTCTTACAGCCCCTTTACTGCTACCCGATCTACAGAGGCGTCACCCGAGTCTGATGAGGTGAGGGGTTGGTCGCTCGATTTGAACCAGCCTTTAAATCAAAACATGAAAAGGAAAGAGACGCGAATGAAGAAGGTTTGTTTGTTGACACTAACGCTGTGCGCGGGAGCATTTGCGCAGTCCGATACGGTTGTTCGCTGGCGTGGGATCGAAGGAGTTATTACGGCACCGGGCGTGAACAACCCGGTGGGTCAAATCCAGAGCGGCGCAGGGCCCTGGACTACGCGAGACGGCGATGCCCGGATCAACCTGAACACCGGCGAAGGCTCCTTCGAAGTCGAGGGATTGGTTCTGAACGGGGGAAACGCCAGTGGTACGCCTGGTCCGGTCACTGCCGTGGTCGGCACGCTGGTGTGCAATCCGGGCAGCGCCGCGGGGAATCCTGAAAACGCGGTCGATACGCCGGCCGCGAACCTCAGCACCGAGGGAAACGCTGAGCTTTCGTTCAAGATCATTGTTCCGACGGTCTGTAACAACCCGGCGTTTCTGATTCGAGTTCCGTCCGGAAAGTGGATCGCGACGGGCACCAAGCCGTCGTCCAGCTCGAAATCCCGCTACTAGTTCCTCACTTCAGTCGAGCGGGGCCGGCAGCGGCCTCGCTCGATCCACCCGATCCATCTTGCCTTAGTCGTCCTACCTAAAAACAAGCAAACACGTATAGAATCCAAAGGGCCGGCCATTATTGGAGCAAGGCCACGGAAAGATTTGGAACTCTAGCATGTCCGCCAACGCAATACGAGTGGCCGGAAGAATGCCGGAAGCCGAGCGGACCCGAGACCGCGACCTATTGAAGCGGTTCCACGCTGGAGATCGTGATGCATTCACGGAGATCTATCGCGTGCACCATAAGCCCGTATTCCGGTTTGCTTCCATGATGACTGGCGACGGCCTGAAGGCGGCCGAGACGACCCAAGACGTGTTTGTTTGGCTGATTCATCATCCCGGGGACTTCGATCCACAACGCGGCGAACTCGGCGCGTTTCTGGTGGGTGTCGCCAGGAAACTGCTGAAACGGCGTTATACCGAAGAAAAGCGTTGGGTGGCGTTGGAAGAATCGGGCGCTGACCCCGTGACTCTGCCCACGGTTGACGATCACACTGGCGACCAGCGAGAAGAAGATGCGGTTCGCCTCAGGCAGGCCATTGCCGCGCTTCCTGAGCGCTATCGTGCCGTCGTGGTGCTTTGCGACCTGCAAGAGAAGACCTATGAGCAAGCGGCTATGGTGGTTGAATGCGCGGTGGGCACGGTGCGGTCCAGGCTGCATCGCGCGAGGGCGCTGCTGGCTCGGAAACTGGTGGGAAGCGGGTGCACGGCATGAATGACCGGCTGGCGAAGGCTTTAGGCCGTCTAAAGTCTGAATCCGCGGATGCACAGGCGCCTGCGGACATCGAACGGACCGTGCTGGCGGAGTTCGATCGGGTCACATTGAAAGAGCGGCGGCGCAAAGGAAGTATGGCCTGGGTCGTAGCCGCGGGAGCCGTGGCGGCGTCGGTAGCAGTGGTCTTGAGCTTGGAGCATCGGCCGCAGCCTGAGCCCCCAACATCATCCGCAGCCGTATCCGAGGACGTACGTGAATCGGAGCAGCCCTTTGTACCGATTCCCTACGTCACGCCGCTAGGGGCATACGAACGCGCGGAGATCGTGCGCATGGAAGTGCCGGTGGCGGCACTGATCGCTGCCGGATTGCCGATGCGGACCACCGATCCGGGGGCGCGGGCGGAAGCCGACGTCGTAGTAGGACAGGATGGACGCGCTCGGGCGGTGCGATTGATTTCAGTTTCGACGGAAGGGGAATAGCGTGAAAACAATGCTGATCGTTTTGGCGGGAGTTCTCCTGGGGACATCGGGCCTCCTAGGGCAAGAGCCCGGCGAGCGCGGGAGGGTTTTTCAGGTCTTCGGTGCGACTGCTGGAGTCAGGGCCCTGGATGAAGGATTCAACAATCGGGTGGTTCGGGGCAAACCGTTCTCGGCGACCGAAGAGCGGCGCTCCCTTCAGATCCTTCAAAATGGGACGCGGATTGAGAACAACCAAGCCAATCGTTTGTTTCGCGATAGCGAGGGACGGACGCGCGTGGAAGAGATGAACGGAACCGCGACCATCTTCGATCCGGCTACCAACCGCCGGGTTGAGCTGAATCCGACTGCCAGAACGGCGCGCAGCGTGAACAACTTGTTTGCAGTTCGAGCGCCGGGAGGGATTGCGGTGCTCAACACTCCAGCGACTGGCCAAGGCGCAACGACGGAGACGACCGAGAACCTTAGTGCGCAGATGGTTAATGGCGTGCCGGCCCAGGGCGTACGGACGACCATGACGATCCCCAGGGGGCAGATTGGAAATGACCGCGAGATCAGGGTGGTTACCGAACGGTGGGTTTCGAACGATCTTCAAATGCTGATCAAGAGCTCGAACTCGGATCCGAGATTCGGCGACACCAGCTATCAGCTCACCGGTATCGTCGAGCGGGAGCCGGATGCATCGCTGTTCCAGATTCCCGCCGGATACACGGAGGTCGGCCCGGGAGTTACGCCTGGCAGAAGCGGGGGACCAGCCGGAGGGAGAAGTCCGGGAGTGCCGGGAGGCAGAGGCCCGGCAGGCAGCCGAGGAGGCAGGGGAGGAGCACCTGACTCGCCGGAGCCAGGAAAATAACACGGTACCGGCATCGAACGTTACCTTGAAGTCTGGTTTCCGTCCGCTAGGCTGGGTTGCGATTCCGACAGTATGACGCGCTGCTGCCGCAGCGTTCCCGTTTGCTCCGCTACAAAGGTCGCCGGCGGAAAGGGCGATCCGTATTGCACATCCGGCAGGTTCATCAGCTTTCCGATCATCGATTGATAAACGCTAAGACCCACCTGTTGCTCCGGAGGCAGATACCAGCGTCGAAGTGAATCCGCCATTTTCTTGAATTGCGCGATTAGTTGATCCCGCGGAACGTTGCGTCTGCCCGCATCGGATAACGTTTCGAGCGTGGTTTCGACGGCCAGCAGCATGTTGCTCCGGCGCAATACCAAGCCGGCGAGCAGCGCCGGGTCGCCGATGACACTGCCGTCGGCGAGAATTCCTGCGGTGACGACCGGCTCCTGGAAAAAGCGTGCGCCTGGGGTGTTTACGCCAGGATTCATGCCCATCTTCATCACCGAGCGTTCCTCACCAGCCAGCAGCGGTTTAGCATCCGTCTCAATTAAGGGATCGGAATACATGACCCATGGCGCGTTACTAGAGTTCGGGCCTTGAGGCACACGCTTCACGGAAGTCACATACGCCACTACGCTGGCTGTGGACTTGTTTCGAATACTGACTTCATCCAGGCCATCCGGCCGGTGCTGCAACGTGCCTGAGATTTGAGCGTTCAAGGAGAAGGCGCACGCGAGTAGCGACGCCCCAGAGATGACGGCTTTCATTTCCGACTCTCCCTTCAGGGGTAGAATACCTCCATAGTAGATGACACATCCGAACCGCCGTGAAATGCTGTTGGGAATCGCCGCAGTGCCACTTATCGCGCCGCTCACGGAGCGTGCCATGGAGGCTCAGGTGCCCGATTCTTCTATTTGTTTCCTCAGCACGGTTGAGATGGCGCGGCTGATTCGCACGAAGAAGCTGTCGGCACGGGAAGTGCTTACGGCGCACCTGAAACAGATCGAGCGGGTAAATCCAAAGGTCAACGCCATCGTGACGCTGGTGCCGGAACTGGCTGCCGCAGCCGCAGCGAAAGCCGATGAGATGCAGGCGCGCAAGGAGCCGTTGGGTCCGCTGCACGGTCTGCCCGTCGCGCACAAGGATCTGCTGGAAACGCGGGGGATCCGCACCACGTTTGGATCGCCGCTCTACAAAGATAATGTCCCCGCTGTAGACGATCTGGTGGTGGAGCGAATGCGGCGAGCGGGCGCGATTATCGTCGGCAAGACTAATACGCCGGAGTTCGGCTCGGGATCGCAGACGTTCAATACCATCTTCGGCGCCACGCACAATCCCTACGACCTGACGAAGACGTGTGGAGGATCGTCGGGTGGCGCCGCCGTGGCACTGGCATGCGGACTGGTTCCGGTGGCAAGCGGCTCGGATACAGGCGGCTCGCTGCGCAATCCGGCTGCATTCTGTAATGTGGTCGGCTTCCGGCCGTCGATTGGCCGCGTGCCGAACCCGAATGCGGCGTTCGCGTGGTCCACACTGAGCACGTCGGGATGCCTGGGGCGCTCAGTCGCAGACCTGGCCTTGGGGCTCAGCACGATCACAGGGCCAGATGCCCGCGCTCCGCTGTCCATTAACGAACCGGGAGAACGGTTCGCGCGTCCGCTTGACCGGAGCTTCAAGGGTGTGCGCGTGGCGTGGTTCAAAGACCTGGGCGGCGTGCCGTTCGACTCGCGCGTACGGGCCGTGGTGGATGGGCATCGCAAAACGTTTGAATCGCTGGGGTGCATCGTCGAGCAGGCGGAGCCGGATTTCGCCCCGGCCGAGGTCGCCTTCCGCATCTTGCGGGCATGGGGTTCGGCGAATACGTACGGCGCTCGGCTGCGTGAGCATCCGGAAGCGTTCAAGGATACGCTCAAGGGCGAGATCGAGGAAGGGTTACGGTTGACCGCCGCGGACATCGGTCGTGCCGAGACTGCTCACGGTTTGCTGTGGCGGGGCTTTCAGGCGTTCCTCGAAAAGTATGAGTATTTCGTGCTGCCGACTACGCAACTGCCGCCTTTTGACGTGAACACTCCGTACCCGGCGGAGATTGCGGGTGTGAAGTTCGATAACTACATCGACTGGATGAAGTCGTGCTGGTATATCTCGGCTACGGGAAATCCGGCGGCCTCGGTGCCAGGTGGGTTTACGCCTGAGGGACTTCCGGTCGGTGTGCAGATCGTGGGGCGGAACAAAGAAGACTTCGCCGTGCTGCAAATGGCGCACGCATTCGAGCAGGCGACGGGATTTGGCAAGAAGCGTCCGGCGATTGCGTAGGCGGGACTCAAGTCTCGCGCGGGCTAAAGCCCGCCCTCCATTACTCCGGCGGCTCTTCCGGCAGGTCGTCGATCCGATTCTCAAAGCGTGTGTACTGTCCTAAAAACCGCAGAGGCACGGTCCCGATCGGGCCGTTACGCTGCTTGGCGATGATCAGGTCGGCCAAACCCTTCAGGCTGAGGTCGTCCCGCTTGTAGATTTCTTCGCGATGGATGAAGCCCACCAGATCGGCGTCCTGCTCGATCGATCCGGAGTCGCGGAG
>Ga0105241_10002857_pt1 | contig 12897 bp, 10 predicted proteins | sample KBSC64metaG_FD_80422 | JGI IMG/M metagenome (GOLD analysis project Ga0105241, IMG submission 80422) | Corn rhizosphere microbial communities from Kellogg Biological Station, Michigan, USA - KBS C6-4 metaG | ecosystem: Host-associated > Plants > Roots > Rhizosphere > Soil | place: Michigan, USA... | reverse complement strand
CTTCGCCTTCGCCCGCGCCCGGCGCGTGCGCGAGGACGATCGCCCCGTCCCGCGGCGCGCCTTCCGCGATCCGGAGCGTGAGTCCGCGGCTTCGGGCGAGCCGCTCCACGAGCACCGTCGCGGCGGTCTTCGCGGCACCGTCGCCGGGCGCCACGAGCACCGGGGTCGCCGCGGAAAGGCGGAAGGCGCCCGCGTGGCGCTCGAGCGAGGCAGGGCGCGGCACCAGGCGCGGGCCCGCGCCATCCGGTGCCGCGGCGAGGGCGGCGGCATGGGACAGGGCGAGGACGGCTGCGAACGCGGCGCGGCGGCTCATCATGGAAAAGAAGGCGGACCGCTGAGACGATCCGCCTTCAAAGGGGCCTCACCCCTGGGAGAATATCCCGTCGTCCCTAGAGCGTCATGCGCAGCGTGAGGTAGTACTGGCGCCCGTTGTCGTAGAAGGCCCGCGGCTGGTCCTTGTTCGCGGCGTAGTACTTGAGGATCGGCCGGTTGAGGTTCAACGCGTCGAAGTTGATGGAAAGGTTCTTCGTGAGCCGGTAGCTCAGGGACGCGGCGAGCGTGCCCGTGTCGTCCTGGAACTCCGGCGTGCTCCGGTCGAGGCCCACGAAGAACGCGGAGCGGAACGTGTACGCGAGCCGCGCGCCGAACCCGTGGTCCTCGTAGTAGCCGGTGATGTTGTACGTGTTCTTCGAGGCGCCCACGAGCCGGTCCGTGGCCGCCTGGCAGGCCGCGTCCGCCGCGTCGCAGTGCTTGTTCTCCTTCGCGTCGGCGTAGGTGTAGTTCGCCTGGAAGCCGAACCCCATCGGCAGCGGCTGCTCCCACGAGAGCTCGAGGCCCTTCACCGTCCCGGAGCTGTTGATGGGCGAGGAGATCGCGTAGGTGTCGAAGGTCCCCGTGCGGATGTTGAGGAGCGTCTGGTTGTGCGTGCCGAAAGCGACGTAGTTGTGCAGGTCCATGTAGAAGAGACCCGCCGAGACGAGCGCGCGCGGCGCGTAGTACCACTCCCAGGTCGCGTCGAGGTTGGTCGAGCGGATGGGCTTGAGATCCGGGTTGCCGCCGTTGCCCGTGTGCGTCGTGTCGTCCGCCGTGATGGAGCCGCCCAGGGCGCTGAAGTCCGGCCGCGCCATCGTGCGGGTCGCGGCGAGCCGCCCGACCATGTTCCGCCCGAGGTCGAAGCGCAGGTTCGCGCTGGGGAGCGCGTCCGTGTAGTCGTGGGAGACGAGCTGCCGGCGGAAGCTCCCGAAGGCGGACGTCGTGACGGCGCCGGGCACCGAGCAGGCCGCCTGCACGGCGCATACGTCCCCGGGAATGGCCACGTTCACCGTGACGTCCTCCTTGGTCTTCACGAGGCGAACGCCCGCGTTCCCGGCCCAGCCCGGTCCCTCGAAGTTCGCCATGACGTACGCCGCGGAGACCTTCTCCTTCAGCGCGAACTCGCCGGGCCAGAACTCGCGGCCCAGCGGATCGCGGTTGGAGTGCGCGTCGCCCCACGCCTGGAGGATCGACGGGTCGAGCATCCACACGTTGCGCGGGAAGTTTCCGCCCAGCCCGCTCGCGAAGTTGCCCGGGTACGTCTGCCCGCTCCACGCCGGGAGGTTCGCGGGATCGAACGGGTTGGTCGAGGCGAGCGGCCCCTGCGCGGTCTGGAAGGTGTCGCGCGTGTGCTCCGCGTAGCGCCCGCCGAACTTGAGCGTGCTGAAGAGTCCGCGATCGAAGGCCCACTCGCCGTCGGCCTTGGCGTACTTCTCCTTGTCGTCGGTGCGGGCGGGGCTCGCGCCGAAGATGAAGTCGAGCGTGGTCCCGGTGAAGACGGACGGGTTCCCGCTCGGGAAGGCCACGTCCACCGGCGAGCCGATGCCATGCATGGAGTAGACCGCGCCGGTATTGAAGACGTCGCCCTCGAACACGTCCTGGGTCGGCGTGACGCCCTTGCCCTTCGTGTTGCCGACCTGCCCCGTGAGGGTGAGCCGCGAGCTCGCGTGCCAGGTGGCATCGACGTTGTAGTACTCGCTCTCCGAGTAGGCGCCCGGGCGCAGGATCTGGTCGACGATCGCGTATTGCGCGGGGCTTCCGGCCGTCCCGACGTTGGGGAAGTTCGCCGCGACGAGGGTGCCGTTCTGCACCGTGAAGCTCGAGGGGTTGAGGTTCGCACCGCCGATCACGTGGCTTCCCCAGAACATCCAGTTCCGGTTGTAGTTGGTGGCGTCCAGCCGCGAATGGAACGCGTTGAAGTCGAGGGCCAGGTCGTTGGTGGGCTTCACCTGGATGTCGAGGAGCCCGCCCTTGCGCTCGCGCTTCTGCTCGAAGAGCGCGGAGCCGATGAGCGTCGGGTACGCGACGTTGGCGAGCTCGGGGTGGGCCACCGCGAGCGGGCTCCCCGGCGCGATCGTGGCGTAGCCCAGGATCTCCTGGCCGTCCCGGCGCAGGTGCCGCGTCTCCGAGAAGCCCTGGACCATGACGCCCAGCGTGCCGGCGTCGTTCTTCCAGTTGAGGAGCGCGCTCACCTGCGGATCGGTCTTGCGCGGAAGGTCCGCGTAGACGGCGCCCACGGAGCCCTCGATCGTGACCTGCTTCGAGAACTCGAGGGGCTTCCTCGTGATGATGTCCACCGCGCCCGCGACGCCGCCTTCGACGAGGTCGGCGGTGGCGGTCTTGCGCACGATCACCTGGCTCACGAGCTCGGAGGGAAGGAGCGAGAAGCTCACGCTGCGGCCGACCAGGCTCACCTGGTCCAGGACGAACCAGTCGCCGGAGGACACCGCGTGCCCGTTCACGAGCGTCTGCGTGAGGCTGGGGTTCGTGCCGCGCAGGCTCACGCGGTCGTTCTCGTCGAACCCGCCCTCGCCGCCGGAGGCGGAGCTGATGGTGACGCCGGGCAGGCGCTGCACGGCATCCGCGATGTTCTTGTCGGGCAGCTTCCCGATATCCTCGGCGGTGACCACCTCGGTCACGGTGTCGGCATTCTTCTTGGTGTCGAGCGACTTCTCGATCGAGGCGCGGATGCCCGTGACGGTCACGGTCTCCTTCGTCTCGGGAGCCTGCTGCGCGTACGCGGGAAAGGCGCCGGCCAGGGCGATCGATACGGCGGCGGCGAGCGGTTTTTTCCTGATTTTCATGTTCTCTCCCCGAATGGGTGGATGACGAAGGTGCCGCTAATGCCAATTCGTGACCAATGTAAACCACTTTGGTACCACTTTGTCAATAGTTGCAAAGTGGTACGTTACTGGTAGTATCTCGCCATGTCTTCGCTTGCCCACGTCCTCCGCCGCCTCGACCCCGCCGCGAGCCAGCCGCTCTACCAGCAGCTCCAGCGGGCGATCCGCGAGGCGATCGAGACCCAGGCGCTCGGGCCGGACGACGCGCTCCCGCCGGAGCGGCAGATGGCGGCCGAGCTGGCGGTCTCCCGCATCACCGTGCGGAAGGCGATCGACGGGCTGGTGGAGGAGGGGCTCCTCGTGCGGCGCCAGGGCTCCGGCAACTTCGTCGTCTCCCGGATCGAGAAGAACTTCGCGAAGCTCACCTCCTTCTCCGAGGACATGCGATCGCGCGGGCGCACGCCCAGGAGCGTCTGGATCAAGCGCGCGGAGGGGAACGTCACGCCGGAGGAGTCGCTCACGCTCCGCCTGGGGCCCGGCGCGCCCGTCTACCGCTTCCACCGCCTGCGCTTCGCCGACGACGTGCCGATGTGCCTCGAGTTCGCGACCATCGCGGGGACGGCGCTCCCGTCGCTCGACGCCGTGGGCGATTCGCTCTACGAGGCGCTCGAGCGCGCCGGCAACCGGCCCGCGCGCGCGCTGCAGCGCCTGCGGGCACTCCTCCTCAACGCCGAGCAGGCGAAGCTCCTCCACGCGCGCGAAGGCGACGCGGGGCTGCTCGTCGAGCGCGTGGGGTTCCTGCGCGACGGCTCGGCGGTCGAGTATTGCCAGTCCTACTTCCGCGGAGACACCTACGACTTCGTCGCCGAGCTCAGCTCCCCGAGCGAATAGCCGCGATCCGGCGGGCACGCGGATGTTCCGCGAGGCGGGCGAGGCCGCCGAGGCGGTGCGCGCGCAGCTCGAGCGCAACCGCGCCGCGGCGACGGAGCTGGGCGCGGCCCTTCGCGCGCTGGCGCCCCGCGCCGTCGTCACCTGCGCGCGCGGAAGCTCGGACCACGCGGCGACGTACGCCAAGTACCTGGTCGAGACGCGCCTGGGCGTCCTCACGGCTTCGGCCGCGCCCTCCATCGCGTCGGTCTACAACGCGCCGCAGGACCTGCGCGACTGCCTCTTCGTCGCGATCTCGCAGTCGGGCGGAAGCCCGGACGTGCTCGCGGCGGCGCAGGCGGCACACCGCGCGGGCGCGGTCGTGGTCGCCCTCGTGAACGACGAGGACTCGCCCCTCGCGCGCGCGGCGCGCTACTGCCTGCCGCTCTGCGCCGGGAAGGAGGAAAGCGTCGCCGCGACGAAGACCTATATCGCGTCCCTCGCCGCCATCGCGCACCTGGTCGCCGCGTGGAGCGACGATGCGCGGCTCCTGCAGGCCCTTTCCTCGGCCCCCGCCGCGCTCGAGCGCGCATGGGCGCTCCCGTGGGACGCGGCGGTCGAGCGGCTGCGGGAGAAGAGCCACCTCTTCGTCCTCGCGCGCGGCGTGGGGCTGGGCGTCGCGCAGGAGGCGGCGCTCAAGTGCAAGGAAACCTGCGGGCTCCACGCGGAGAGCTTCAGCGCGGCCGAGGTCCGGCACGGGCCGCAGGCGCTGCTCGAGGGGTCGTTCCCGGCGCTCGTCCTCGCCCAGGACGACGAGGCACGGCCGGGCCTCGAGGCCTTCGCCCGCGAGCTGGTCGACCGGAACGTGGAAGTGCTGGCCGCGGGCATCGACGTTCCGGGCGCCACGATCCTTCCCACGATCGAGGCGCATCCCGCGATCCAGCCGCTCCTCCTCGCCCAGAGCTTCTACCGCCTCGCAAACGCGCTCGCCATCGCGCGCGGGCACGATCCGGACCGTCCGCCGCACCTGCGGAAGGTCACGCGGACGACATGAGCCTCCAGGCGCTCGTCAACGCGCGCGTGCTCCTGGACGGCGGTCTCGCCCAGGGCCGCGCGGTGCTGGTCGAAGGCGGGCGCATCGCCGCGGTGGTGGAGGAAAGCGACGCCCGCGTGCGCGCCGCGCGGCGCCATGACCTCGAAGGCGCGCTCCTCCTGCCGGGCTTCGTCGACTGCCAGGTGAACGGGGGCGGGGGCGTGCTCTTCAACGACGAGCCCAGCGTCGAGACGATCGAGGCGATCGGCCGCGCCCACCGGCGCTTCGGGACCACGGCGTTCCTGCCCACCCTCATCAGCGACGACCTCTCCGTGATCCGGCGCGCGATCTCGGCCGTGCGCGAGGCGATCGAGCGCAGGGTGCCGGGCGTGATCGGCGTGCACATCGAGGGGCCTTTCATCAGCGCGGCGCGCAAGGGCGCGCACGACGCGGCCAAGTTCCGCGACCTGGACGCGCGCGGCGTCGAGCTCCTCTCCTCGCTCAAGGCGGGCCGCACGCTGGTCACGCTGGCGCCCGAGATGGCGACGGCGGAGACGATCCGCGCGCTCGCCGATTCGGGCGTCGTGATCAGTGCAGGGCACACGAACGCGACCTTCGAGGAGACGCTCGCGGCGTTCCGCGGCGGCGTCTCGGGCGTGACCCACCTCTTCAACGCGATGTCGCCCATGACGAACCGAGAGCCGGGCACCGTGGGCGCGGCGCTCCACCACGCGGATTGCTTTTGCGGGCTCATCGTCGACGGGCGGCACGTGCACCCCGCGGTGCTGCGGATCGCGCTCCACGCCAAGTCGCCGGACCGCTTCATGCTCGTGACGGACGCGATGCCGAGCGTGGGCTCGGAGCGCGACCATTTCATGCTGCAGGGCCGGCGCATCACGGTGAAGGACGGCGTCTGCGTGGACGAGAACGGGACGCTGAGCGGCTCCGCCATCGACATGGCCAGCGCGGTGCGGAATTCGATCGACCTCCTCGGCGTGCCGCTGGAGACGGCCGTGCGCATGGCGAGCGCCCACCCGGCGCGGTTCCTGCGCCTGGACCACGAGCTCGGCCGCATCGCGCCGGGCCTGCGCGCGAGCTTCGTCGTCGCGGACGACGACCTGCGCGTCCGCGCGACCTGGATCGACGGGGAGCCGGGCGCGTAGGGTAAGATCGCGCGGCTCCCGGGCTTTCGCCTGGGCGCGACGGAGACGTCCATGTCGAAACCGGATCGAGGGGCCATGTCGAGGCGGGAATTCCTGGCGGCGGGCGGCGCCGGGCTCGCGGCGGCCGGGTTGGGAGAAAAAGGCATGGCCGCAGCTGTCTCCGTGAAGCCGTTCGCGCTCGAGGAAGCGACGATCGCCGATCTTGGCGCCCGGATGCGCGAGGGCTCGATCTCCGCCGAGAAGCTCGCGGCCGCGTATCTCGAGCGCATGCAGGAGATCGACGGCGGGGGACCGACGCTGCGCTCGGTGATCGAGACGAACCCGGACGCGCTGGACATCGCGGCGGCGCTCGACCGCGAGCGGCGCGACGGCCGCGTGCGCGGGCCCCTCCACGGGATCCCGATCGTCGTGAAGGACAACATCGCGACCGGCGACCGCATGATGACGACCGCCGGCTCGCTCGCGCTCGAGGGCCTGCACGTCCGCGAGGACGCGCCGCTCGTGCGCCGGCTGCGCGAGGCGGGCGCGGTCCTCCTCGGGAAGAGCAACCTTTCCGAATGGGCGAACTTCCGCTCGTCCAACTCGCTCTCCGGATGGAGCAGCCGCGGCGGGCAGACACGCAACCCGTACGCGCTCGACCGCAGCCCCAGCGGATCGAGCTCCGGCTCGGCGGTCGCGGCCGCGTCGAACCTCTGCGCGGCGGCGATCGGCACGGAGACGGACGGCTCGATCACGTCGCCCTCCGCGTGCAACGGCCTGGCGGGCCTCAAGCCCACGCTGGGCCTCGTGAGCCGCTCCGGCATCGTCCCCATCGCGCACAGCCAGGACACCGCGGGACCGATGGCCCGCTCGGTGGAGGATTGCGCGTTGCTGATGAACGCGCTCGCGGGGCCGGATCCCGAAGACCGCATCACGACGGAGAAGCGCGTGCCGCGCGGCGTGGATTTCACGGCGGAGCTTGCCCGCACGGACCTGCGCGGCGTGCGGCTGGGCGTGGGCCGCCAGTTCTTCGGCGCCTTCGAGCGCGCGGACCGCGTGATCGAGTCCGCCCTCTCGGCGCTCCGCGACCTGGGCGCCACGCTCGTGGACGTCGAGTTCCCGGGCCTGGGCAAGTTCGACGAGGCGGAGCTGGACGTCCTCTTCCACGAGTTCAAGCACGACCTCAATGCGTGGCTCGCCCGCTACGCGCCGGACGCGCGTGTGCGATCGCTCGCCGACGTGATCGCGTTCAACGAGGGGAACGCCGCGCGCGTGATGCCCGTCTTCGGGCAGGACCTCCTCGTGAAGACCCAGGCCTCGGGGTCGCTCCGCACCGCGAAGTACCTGAAGGCGGTGGCGACCTGCCGGCGCTACGCCCGCACCCAGGGGATCGACGCCGTGGTGAAGAAGAGCCGCGTGGATGCGATCGTCGCGCTCACGTCGCAGCCGGCGTGGATCGTGGACCCGGTGAACGGCGACATCACGAAGGGCGGCTGCACGTCGCTCGCGGCGGTGGCGGGATACCCGCACCTCACCGTGCCCGCCGGCTTCGCCGGCGCGCTTCCCGTCGGCATCTCGTTCTTCGGGCCCGCGTTCAGCGACGCGCGCCTCCTGGGCATCGGGCACGCCTTCGAGCGCGCGACGAGGCACCGCCGGCCGCCGCGGTTCGAGGCGAGCGCCTGAGCCGGGCGGTGCGCGCTCCCTGAAACATCGGCTCGTCCAGCGTTCCCGCGCCATCGGAACTAATTACCGATCGGGCGATCTGGAGGGGGGGCCGCGAAACCGCGACCCGAAACCCGAAACCGGAGAACGAGAACGATGAGAATACGATTTGCATCCATGGCCGCCGCCGCGGCGCTGATGTCGATGGCCCTCGTGGGCGGGGCCCTCGCGTCGGGCGCGCCGGAGGGCGCATGGCCCGCGAAGACCGAATACCACTACCGCGACGTCGACGGGGTGAAGATCTTCTACCGCGAGGCGGGAGATCCGGCGAAGCCCACGATCGTGCTGCTCCACGGCTTTCCCACGACTTCCCACGCCTACCGCGAGCTGATCCCGCTCCTCTCCGGCGAGTATCACGTCATCGCGCCCGACTATCCGGGCTCGGGATACAGCGACCATCCGGACCCCGACGTCAGCCCGTACACGTTCGACTTCCTCGCGAGCCGCGTGGCGGGCCTCATCGACGGCCTCGGCATCCGGAGCTACGCGCTCTACATGCACGACTTCGGAGCGCCGGTGGGCTTCCGGCTGATGATGCGGCAGCCCGGCAAGCTCGATGCGCTGATCGTCCAGAACGCGAACGCCTACCTCGAAGGGCTGGGCGCGGGGCGCCAGGCGTTCTTCCGGAAGGCGCACGAGGACACCTCGGCCGAGGAAGTCGCGTTCCTGCTCGGCCGCGTGAGCCGCGACGCGATCGTGAAGACGCAGTACCTGCGCGACGTGAAGGGCCGCGAGTCGATCATGAGCCCCGACAGCTGGACGCTCGACCTCGCGTTCCTCGCGACGGACAGGGACCGCAAGATCCAGGTGCAGCTGCTGCAGGACTACTACAGCAACCTGCTCGCGTATCCCAGGTGGCAGCAGTTCCTCCACGAGAAGCAGCCGCCGACGCTGATCGTCTGGGGCAAGAACGACCCGTCGTTCATCGCGGACGGCGCGAAGGCGTACCTGAAGGACGTGCCCCGGGCGGAGCTGCACCTCCTGGACGCGGGCCACTTCGCGGTGGAAGAGAAGCCCGGGGAGATCGCGCAGTACATCCTCGGGTTCATGCGCAGGCTCCACGGCGCAAGGATCCCCGCGTGACGCGAAGCCGCTGCGCCTGGGCCCAGTCGAACGAGCTCTTCTTCGCCTATCACGACGAGGAGTGGGGCGTCCCCGAGCACGGCGACCGGCGCCTCTTCGAGATGCTGAACCTCGAGGGGGCGCAGGCGGGCTTGAGCTGGCTCACGATCCTTCGCAAGCGCGCGAACTACCGCCGCGCCTTCGATCGCTTCGACGCGGCGAAGATCGCCCGCTACACGGCGGCGAAGCGGGCGGCGCTGCTGCGCGACGAGGGCATCGTCCGCAATCGCCTCAAGGTGGAGGCGGTGGTCGCGAACGCGAAGGCGTTCCTCGCGGTGCGGAAGGAGTTCGGCACCTTCGACGCGTTCATCTGGCGATTCGTGGACGGGAAGCCCCTGCGCGGGCCGGGGAACGCGAAGGCGGTCGCCGCGAGCGAGGCGATGAGCCGCGACCTGCGCAAGCGCGGCTTCCGGTTCGTGGGTCCCACCATCTGCTACGCGTTCATGCAGGCGGTGGGGATGGTGGACGACCACGCGCCCGGCTGCTTCCGCGCCCGGAAATCGCGATAGCGGATCAGTCCGCGGTCGCTCCGGAGTCCTTCACGAGCTTCACCCAGAACTTCGCGTCCTCGCGCAGGAACGCCGCGAACTCCTCCGGCGACTTCGAGAGCACCACCTCGGTGCCTTCCCGCGCGAGCGCGGCCTTCACCTCCGGCTTCTGCGCGGCGATGGTCGTCGCCTCGAAGAGCTTCCGCACGATCTCGGGCGGCGTGCCGGCGGGGACGAAGAGCCCGTACCAGAACGCGAGGCTGTAGCCGGGGAGCCCCGCCTCGTCCATTCCGGGTATCTCCGGCATGAGGGGAGAGCGCTCGCGGCTCGTGACGGCGAGCGCGCGCAGCCGGCCCGCCTTCACCATCGGCAGCACCGAGGGCGGCGTCGCGAACGTGACCTGCGTGTCGCCCGCCACCACCGACATCACGGCGGGCGCGCCGCCCTTGAACGGGACGTGCACCATGCTGATCCCGGTCACCTGGCTGAAGAGAACGGCGCCGAAGTGCGGCGCCGAGCCCACGCCCGAGGTCGCGTAGTTGAGCTTCCCCGGCTCCTTCTTCGCCTGCGCGATGAGGTCCCGCACCGAGGCGATTCCGGTGCCCGGGTTCACCACGAGGAGGAGGGGCGAGGCGGAGACCTGGGTCACGCCCGCGAGCTCGGCCGGCTTGTAGTTGATCTTCGGGTTGAGCGCCGGGTTCACCGAGATGCTCGACGGGCTCGCGATGAGGACGCTGTAGCCGTCCGGAGGGGAGTGGGCCACGTTCTCCGCCGCGATCGAGGAGCCGGCGCCCGCGCGGTTCTCGACCACGATCGGCTGGCCCAGCGCGCGGCCGAGCTCCTCGCCCAGCGCGCGCGCGACGGTATCCGCGGCGCCGCCGGGGGCGAAGCCCACGACGAGCCGGATCGGCTTGGCGGGATAGCCCTGGCCGAAGGCGCTTCCCGCGAGGCTCGCGATCGCGAGCGCGATCGCCGTGGCGAGGAGTCTCTTCATCACGTCTCTCCCATGCGGATCACGATCTTGCCGAGGTGGCGGTTCGATTCCATGACCGCGCGGGCGTCGGCCAGCCGGTCGAAGGGATGCACGCCGTCGATGAGGGGCCGGATGCGTCCGTCGCGGATCGCGGGCATCAGGTCGCGCACGAAGGCGGGGACGCCGGAGGCGCGTTGCTCGGGCGTGCGGAGCTTGTTCGAGACGCCGAAGAGCGTGAGCCGCTTCGCGTGGAGCGCCTGGAGGTCGATCGTCGCCTCGAGCATGCCGTCCACGTAGCCCACCATCGCGAGCCGTCCCTCGAAGGCCATCGCGCGCACGCACTCGGCGAAGACCGAGCCGCCCACGGTATTCACCACGAGGTTCGCGCCCTTCCCGCCGGACGCCCCGACGACGGCGGCGTGGAAATCCGGCGCGCGGGTGGCGATGCCCAGGTCGAGCCCGTGGGACGCGAGCCGCGCGAGCTTCTCCCGCGAGCCCGACGTGCCGATCACCTTCGCCCCGAGCGCCTTGGCCGCCTGGAGGGCCGCCACGCCCACCCCGGAGGAGATTCCGGTCACGAGCACCCATTCGTCCCTCCTGAGGTGCCCCTGCGCCACGAGCATGTCGTGCACGACGAGGAACGTGAGCGGGATCGAGGCCGCCTCTTCCCATGTGAGGTTCGGCGGGACGGCGATCGCCTCGCGCTCGTCCATGAGCGCGTACTCGGAGAAGGCGCCCGGGCAGCGGCCCATGACGCGGTCGCCGGGGCCGAACGACGCGACGCCGGCGCCGGCGCGGACCACCTCGCCCGCGCCTTCCATGCCGATCGCCTTCGCCGCGCCGGCCTTGTGCAGGCCGTGGGCCAGGATGAACTCCCCCCGGTTGAGGCTCGCCGCGCGCATGCGGACCAGGAGCTGGCCGGGGCCGGGCTCGGGCGTGGGGACCTCGCGCAGCTCGAGGGTCGCGCCGCCCTCCGCGACCTGCATGAAGTGCGATCTCATGCCGGCGAGCTTACCGCGCCGCGCCACCCCGCCACGAACGCATCGAGGCCCGCGTCGCACCAGCGCAGCTTCTCGGCGCGCGGAAGGCGCTTCAACGCGTGCTCCGCGCGCAGGGCTTCGCTGCGCGTCGGCATGGACGCCCGCGCGAGGATGCGGAGGGGCCGGTTCATCCGCGTGAACCTGGCGCCGCTCCCCTTCACGTGCAGGCCGAACCGCGCCTCGACATCCTTCGCGATGCCGGTATAGAGGACGCCGCCGCGGCATTCGAGGACGTAGAGCCACCACGCCTGCGCGGGGGGATCGATCGGGCCCATGCCGGTTTATACACCGGCGCTTCCGCCCGCGACGATCTTCCCCGCCGCAAGGACGCGGGCGAAGGCCTCCGGCGCGAGCGGCCGGCTGAAATGGAAGCCCTGCACCTCGTCGCAGCCGTGCATCTGCAGGAAGTCGAGCTGCGCGGCGTTCTCCACACCCTCGGCGATCACCTTGAGGCGCAGGCTATGCCCGAGCGAGATCACGGCGAGCGAGATCGCCTCGTCGTCGGGGTCGCTCCCGACGTTCCTCACGAACGACTGGTCGATCTTGAGCGAATCGACGGGGAAGCGCTTGAGGTAGCTCAGGCTCGAGTAGCCGGTGCCGAAGTCGTCGATCGAGAACCTCACGCCGTGGGTCTTGAGCTCCCGGATCGTGGCCGCGACCTTGTCCGGGTCCTCGGCGATCAGCGACTCGGTGAGCTCGAGCTCCAGCATCGACGGCGCCACGCCGGTCGACTCGAGCGTGTGGAGCACCCAGGCGACCACGTCCTGGCGCAGGAACTGGCGCGCGGAGAGGTTCACCGCTACCGGGACGTGGCCCAGGCCCGCGTCGCGCCAGGCGCGGCTCTGCAGGCACGCGCTCTCGAGCACCCACTCCCCGATCGGCACGATGAGGCCGGACTCCTCCGCGATGGGGATGAACTGCGTGGGCGAGATCGCGCCGATGGCGGGATGGTTCCAGGCGAGGAGCGCCTCGCACCCGGTGATGCGCCCGGTCGCGATCTCCACCTTGGGCTGGTAGCGGATCTCCAGCTCGCGCCCCGCGAGCGCCAGGCGCAGGTGCCTTTCCATCTGCACGCGGCGCAGCGACTCGCGGCTCATCTCGGCGTTGAAGAACTGGTAGACGCCGCCGCCCAGGTCCTTCGAGCGGTACATGGCGACGTCGGCGTTGGTGACGAGCGCGTCCACGTCGTGCCCGTCCTGAGGGAAGAGCGCCACGCCGATGCTCGTGTTCACGTGCGCCTCGTTGCCGTCGAGGGCGACCGCGCGGTCGAACGAATCGAGGATCTTCTGCGCGACCACGTAGGCGTCGGCGGAGCGGCGCAGGTTCGGAAGGAGCACAAGGAACTCGTCGCCGCCCAGCCGCGCCACCGTGTCGCCCTCGCGCATGAGCGCCTTCAGCCGCGCGGCGGTCTCCTT
>Ga0105241_10002855_pt1 | contig 12900 bp, 8 predicted proteins | sample KBSC64metaG_FD_80422 | JGI IMG/M metagenome (GOLD analysis project Ga0105241, IMG submission 80422) | Corn rhizosphere microbial communities from Kellogg Biological Station, Michigan, USA - KBS C6-4 metaG | ecosystem: Host-associated > Plants > Roots > Rhizosphere > Soil | place: Michigan, USA... | reverse complement strand
TCGCGGATACGTCCTGCGCAAGATCATGCGCCGCGCCATCCGCCACGGCCGCTTGCTCGGTCAGGAAAAACCATTCCTCAACCAGATGGTCTACGCCGTCCGCGACGAGATGGCCGGCGCCTACCCCGACCTCACAGACTCGGTAGCACGCATCGCCAAAGTCGTTGAAGCTGAAGAGAAGCAATTTGATCGCGTTCTCAATGTCGGCATGACGAAGCTGGACGACCTTTTCAAAGAGTTTCAGCCCGCGAAGACAGCAGACCGAAAGACTGCATTGAAGACATTGGGCCCAGACGCGTTTGGGGTCCAGAGTGTAATCCCAGGAGACCGGGTATTTCATCTTTACGAAACCTATGGCCTTCCAATTGACTTCATGGTCGACGCTGCCCGCGACGCCGGTTTCGCATTGGACCTTGAAGGCTTCGAGCGCGCCCGCGCCGAAGAGCAATCCCGCGCCCGCGCCTCCTGGAAGGGCGGCAGCCAGAAGACCGCCAGCCCCGTCTTCCGCGATCTCGCGCGCACCGACTTCCTCGGCTACAAACAGCTCAACGCCACAAATGCCGAAGTCCTTGCCATCGTAAAGGACGGTGTCGGCGTCCCATCCGCCAAAGCCGGCGAAGCTGTCGACATCGTCCTCGACCACACCAGCTTCTACGCCGACTCCGGCGGCCAGGTCGGCGACACCGGCCACTTCACCTCGACTGACGGCAACACGACCGTGGCCGAAATCACCGGCTGCGTTCTTCCTGTGCAAGGTGTCCGCGCGCATAAAGCTCTGCTCAAGCAGGACATCGCTGTCGGCGATCACGTCAACACCGTGGTCGATGGCGCACGTCGCGACAACATCCGGCGCAATCACACCGGCACCCACCTGCTCCACGCTGCTCTCCGGCAGGTTCTGGGAACGCACGTCAAGCAGGCAGGTTCGGCTGTTGAGCCCACGCGTCTGCGCTTCGACTTTTCCCACTTCGCTCAGGTGGCCGACGAAGAGCTTCAGGAGATCGAAGACATCGTCAACCGCGAAATCCTCGCCAACGCCAAAGTCGAGACCCTCGAAGATGTCCCCATCGACGTCGCGGTGAACGAGTACCACGCCATGGCGCTCTTCGGCGAAAAGTACGGCGACAAGGTCCGCGTCGTGAAGCTCTCTGACGGCTTCTCCACCGAGTTGTGCGGCGGAACGCATACAGCCGCAACAGGCGAGATTGGTCTCCTCAAGCTCACCAGCGAGGGTGCAGTCTCCTCCGGAGTGCGCCGCGTCGAAGCCATCAGCGGTCTGGGCTCGCTCGACACCTTCCGCCGCGATTTCGAAGTCGCGAAGCTCGCGGGCCAATACGTTCCTTCGGTCGAAAACCTCGCCGACGGTCTCCGTGCCAGGTTCGCAGCCCAGGACGACGAACTGAAGCGACTTCGCCGCGAACTTGAAGAGGCTCGCATGAAATCGGCCGCCGGCGGCCTGGGCGAAGCAGTTCAGCGCGCAGTCGATGTGAAGGGTGTAAAGGTCCTGACGCACCGCGCCGATCAGCTCGAGCGAGGTCAACTCCGCACCCTCGTTGACAACCTCAAAGGAAAGCTGGGCGAAGGCGTTGTCGTGCTCGCGTCCGCACAGCCAGAAGGCAAGGTTGCCATTATCGCTGGCGTGACCGACGGACTCACGAAGCGCATTCAGGCCGGCAAACTCGTCGGGGCTGTCGCCAAACTCGTCGGCGGATCGGGCGGCGGCAAACCCGAAATCGCCGAAGCCGGCGGAAAAGACCAGTCTCAGATCGATACCGCCTTGCAGACCGCGCCGAAGATTGTCGCCGATCTCTTGAGTTAAGGTAGAACCAGATGCAGCGTAGCACCGCACCTCTTCCCCCAAAGCGGCCTACCTCGACGCAGGACGAAAGACGGATACTCGGGATCAACTTCTACGTCGGCGATGTAGAGGGCGTTTTCGAGCGCCTCTCGCCGGGCGGGCTTCTTGTCGTGCCTGCCGCACCGGCATTGAAGGATTTAGCCCACAACCCGGAGTACCGGGACGCGTTGATCAATGCAGACGTCGCGATCGCTGATTCTGCATTCATGGTCCTTTTGTGGAACTGGATGCAGCAGGACTCGATTCCGCGGCTCTCGGGGTTGAAATATCTGCGAGCGCTCCTCAAGAAGGAAGACGTGCGCAAACCTGGAAACACGCTTTGGGTGATGGCTGGGGCCGGCAGCGCTGCCAAGAACTTGACCTGGCTTCGATCTCAGGGCATTGACGTCCCGCCAGAATGCGTTTACAGAGCGCCAATGTACGGTAAGGCGATTGAAGACCGCGAATTACTTGACACTCTCGGGGCATTGCGGCCGAAGCACATCGTCATTACCGTTGGTGGTGGTACACAGGAGCGTCTGGGGCTCTATCTCAAGCGCAATCTGAATTATCTGCCGGCAATCCATTGCATTGGGGCGGCGATTGCGTTTCTGAGTGGAGACCAGGTCAGAATTCCGAACTGGGCTGACCGATTGTATCTGGGATGGCTTTTCCGTTGTGTCTCGTCGCCGCGGAGGTTTATTCCTCGATATCTTTCAGCGCCGCGCCTCATACCACTTATGTGGAGGTATCGGACAGAACTCCCGGCCCCGCACGCCGGGTACGATCCGATAATTGAAAATCGATGATCCGGTGCCGCAGCCGATGCGCACCAGATGGGAGTGTCAGCAGTGAACGGAAAACAGAATTCAGCGACGATTGCGGTTGTCGGCTCAGGATACGTTGGGCTGGTTGCATCAGCTTGTTTTGCCGAGATTGGCCACCGGGTAGTGTGTGTCGACAACGATGAGGCCAAGGTACGCATGCTGCAGGAGGGCGGCGTCCCGATCCACGAGGAGCATTTACCCGAGTTGCTCGCGCGCTATCGCGGCAGGACCCTCGAGTTCACCACGGATCTGCGCGCGGCTACGCAAGCGGCTGAGGCTGTTTTCATCGCCGTAGGCACGCCCCAGAGTGAGACGGGCAGCGCCGACTTGTCATATGTTGACGCCGTTGCCAGTGAGATTGCCCGTTCGATCGACTCCTACAAGGTCATCGTCGAGAAGAGTACGGTGCCGGTCTATACAAACGAGTGGATCCGGCGCGTTATCGAGCGGAACGGCGTGCCCAAAGATCTCTTCGATGTGACTTCCAACCCGGAATTCCTGCGCGAAGGCACGGCAGTTGTCGACTTCCTGCATGCTGACCGCGTCGTCGTCGGCGCCGCGTCCGATCGCTCCGCCGAGCTTCTGAGGAAAATCTACGAACCTCTGACGAACGGAACCTATTACAACGTGCCTGGGTCTGTACCGGGACCACGAACGGCTCTGGATCCTCCGCCAATCCTGCAAACCTCCACCAAGGCCGCCGAGATCATTAAGCACGCATCGAACGCACTGCTGGCAACCAAGATTTCGTTCATCAATGTCGTTGCGAACATCTGCGAAGCTGCCGGCGCCGATGTGGAAGAAGTCGCGCGCGGCATCGGCCTGGATTCGAGAATCGGACCGAAGTTTCTACGCGCCGGTGTGGGATATGGCGGCTCGTGTTTCCCCAAAGACGTCGCTGCATTCCGTCACGTGGCGGAGCAGGTCGGAGTCGACTTCGCCTTGCTTCACGAAGTGGAGAAGATCAACGAGGAGCAGAAACAGAGATTTTTTCAAAAGATTCGCTCGGCGCTCTGGACATTCCGCGGAAAGAAAATAGGCGTTCTCGGGCTCGCATTCAAGGGCGGAACAGATGACATTCGCGAATCTCCCGCCATCGATATCGTCAAGAACCTGTTGAGCGAAGGATGCAACGTATACGCCTATGATCCTGCCGCGGCGAAGAGATGTCAGGAGGTCATCCCGGAGTCTTCGAAGATGCACTACGTGGACGATCCCTACGCTGCCGCCCACGACGCGGATGCTCTCCTGATTCTGAACGACTGGCAGGAATTCGCAGAGTTGGACTTGGCAAAGCTTCACTACACGCTGCGTTATCCGATCGTGATCGACGGACGGAACCTTTACGACGCGGCCACGATGAACAAAGCGGGATTCACCTATTTGAGCGTGGGACGTCCGGGACTGGCTCAGCCCCTTGATCCCGTGGCTGCATTCTTCCTCCCCAAGCGGAGAGAAAACGGCAAGGGATGACTGCGGACGAGGACACCGGAATCCAGGTTGCCGCCTGATCACTCGGATGGGCGTGCCCTGTCGGGTTCCGGGTAACTCGAAATACCGGGGTGGAAGGATCGATAATCATGCGTGTGCTGATCGCCGGAGTCGCTGGTTTCCTGGGCTCTCACTTGACGGATGCCATCCTTGCGGATGGCCACCACGTGCTCGGTGTGGACAATCTCTGCACCGGCTCCGTCGAAAATCTGGCCCATCTGAAGCATGAGTCCCGGTTTGAATTCCTGAAGCAGGATATTTGCGAGTCATTCGATCCGAAGCGGGTCGAATACGTGTTCAATTTTGCGTCACCGGCCAGTCCGGCAGACTATATGCGACTAGGTGTTGAGACGCTAATGGTCGGTTCCGCAGGAACGCGCAACATGCTGGAAATTGCTCAGAAATATGGAGCGAAATTCCTGCATGCTTCCACCTCGGAGTGCTACGGCGATCCGGACGAGCATCCGCAGACGGAAGAGTATTGGGGACATGTAAATCCGATCGGACCGCGATCAGTGTATGACGAGTCGAAGCGTTTCTCGGAGGCGCTCGTTACGGCTTACGGGAGGTATCGGAAAGTCGACACAAGGCTGGTGAGAATCTTCAATACCTACGGTCCGCGTTTGCAGGCGAATGATGGCCGGGTAATCTCCAACTTCATGACACAGGCCCTGCGAGGCGACGACCTGACCATCTATGGTGACGGCAGCCAGACGCGAAGTTTTTGCTACGTCTCCGACGAAGTCGACGGCATTCTCAGGTTGTCCCGCAGCGATGAGCATGCACCGGTGAATATCGGCAATCCATCGGAATGGACCATCCTCGATTGCGCAAACGCAATCAGACGAGTAACTGGGTCGAGCAGCCAGATCGTTTTTCACCCGTTGCCGCAGGATGACCCAACGCAGCGACAGCCTGATATCACCAAGGCGAGAACTCTCCTCGGGTGGGAGCCGAAGATCGATCTGGAAACAGGCCTGAAACTGAGCCTGGACTATTTCAGATCGACCATTGAAGCTGCAGCCTGACGCCGATCAAATTGCTAGCAGACAAAAAGAAAGGCGTGCCGCTTAGCACGCCTTTCACAAAGTCAGATTGATTGAGGACTAATCCTTGGTAAGGAAGTACGATTCGATGGCCCGCATAACGCTGCGATGGTTGATTTGCGGCTCTCTGCCCTCATATTTTGCCGCCCAGCAGATCTGATTGACGATATCGCGGGGATAGCACGAGCGCAGTTCCTGCTTGAGCGTGCCATGGACGAAGTCGATAAGGGTGTGCGCGACGGTGTCATCGCTCTCGATTTTTCGCTCCGCGGCGACTCTGCGGAAAATCTCGCAGAATTCCTCATCGCTGACCTCGCCGATGAAGATCTTTGTTTGAATTCTGCGCAGGAATGCCGCGTCCAGAAGCTGCGCCGGATCCAGGTTCGAGGCGAAGACCACCAGCATTTCGAAGGGCATTTCTATCTTGCGCCCGCCGGCGAGCGTCAGGAAGTCGATTTTACGATCCAACGGCACCACCCAGCGATTGAGCAACTCGTCCGGGCGAACTCTCTGGCGTCCGAAGTCATCGATGATCAGCACACCGTTGTTGGCCTTCATCTGTACCGGACCGGTATAGAACTTCGATCCTGGATTGTATTGAAGGTCGAGCATGTCGATCGTTAGTTCGCCACCGACCATAACAGACGGCCGCTGGCATAGTACCCACCGTTCATCGTGGTTTGGCGGCTCCATGTGAGCCATCCGTTGGTGCAGGGTCGGATCGTAAACCGTGATTACCTGGCCATCGATCTCGATCGCATAGGGAATCCAGATAGCATCTTCAGAGAGAGCTTTTGATAAGAGTTCAGCGATTGTGGTCTTGCCTACGCCGGAAGGGCCGTAAAGGAAAATCGCCGCGCCTGAATTCAACGCCGTGCCCAGCTGCCAGAGGATCCTGTCGTCCAGGACCATCGAGGTGAACACCCTTTGCACATCGGATGGATGCACTTCCACCTGCGATACAGTTTGGAGCTTCACCTGGCTTACGTAGCTGGTTAGAGTTACCGGGGCGGCGCCCGTGTACTGACTCTGCGCCAGCAACTCCTGTGCGCGAGTCCTGCCTTGCGAAGTGATAGCAAGATTCGGGATTTGCCCACTCAGTCCAGTCACCTGGCAAAGTTGTTCGGTGCGCAGGCGCTTCAGGAGTTCGCTAGCCACCTCGAAGCTGATGCGCATGTGCTTGGCCATGTCCAGCACCGAGAATGGGCCGGAAAGATACAGGTGCTTGAGTGCCAGGTCCTCGAGAACGGCCTGGCGGAGGCCGAGCTCCTGGATGGTGACTGGCTTGTGTGTCGGCCCCGCGGAGGGGTCGGTCTTCATAAATTCCTGAAGGTTAAGCAGAGGTTCCATCGCGTTTTCCCACGGCATACTAACTACTATATGTCTCATTCGTCACGGACATTTGAAAATACAAATGTTCCGACCGTCCCGGCACTGCAGTAATCATTCGGGCACACACCTATGTGCAGAGATTCAAACGACCGTGCGCGGAATCGACTATTCCACCCTGGGTCCGCCGATTTCAGACAATGAATAGAGCCACCTTTGGCCCTGAAAATATTGCACTTACGCTCTGGCCGGTTGCATGCCATCAAGAACACAATGAGCGAACTGGACCAAAATGGACCCTCCCGAAACGAATCTGAGGCTTATGTCTCGTTGAACTCGCCCAGGGGAAGGGGATGGCTGAACAGGTAGCCCTGAAACGAGTGGCAACCAAGCTTTGCCAGGAAAGCACGCTGCTCCTCGGTCTCTACTCCTTCAGCAATCACGGATAGTCCCATGGCCTTGCCGAACGAGATGATCGCCTGGGCCACCGCGCCGCTGATCGGATCTTTCAGAATCTCGCCGACAAACGTTCTGTCGATCTTGATCTGATCAAGAGGCAACCGCTTCAGGTATGTCATCGAAGAGTACCCGGTGCCGAAGTCCTCGAGAGAGAAGCTGATTCCATGCGATTTCAGCTTGTTCATCTTGGCGATTACCTCTTCCACGTTCTCGCCGAACATGCTTTCGCTCAGCTCTATCTTCAGGTTTTTTGGGTTGGCTCCCGTACGATCCAGGGCGGCGAGGACGTATTCAACGAACTTGGGCTGCCGGAACTCGCGTGCGCTGATATTGACGGCGATCGAGAGGTGCTCGCCTGCTTTGCGGCCTGCCCAATGTGCCAACTGAATGCAGGCGGTCTCAAGTACCCAGCTACCGAGCGGAAAGATTAGCCCGGTCTCTTCAGCGAGCGGCACAAACTCCAGCGGTGAGATGAGTCCCCGGGAGGGATGGCGCCAGCGCAGAAGCGCTTCGGCACCCGTCAGCAACCCGCGGTCCAGCTGCGGCTGATAAAACAGGGAAAACTGATTTTCACGGATGGCCAGGCGAAGATCCCGTTCAAGCGCGACCCGGGCGTCTACGGACGCCTGCAGGGCCGGGGCGAAGAAGAACATCGCATTGCGTCCCGCCGCCTTTGCCTGGTACATCGCGATATCAGCCTGTTGCAGTACTTCATTCGTGCTTTCGTTCTGATTGCCAAAGACCGTGATACCCATGCTCGAGGTTGTATGGCACTCGCGGCCCTCCAGCAGGAACGGTTGATCGATAGCTGCGAGTATCTTGCCACCCACCGTACGTGCCTGTGCTGCAGCGATCTCCGGAATCTGACTAAGATCCTCCAGAATAATGACGAACTCATCGCCGCCGAGTCTCGCAACGGTGTCCACTTCACGCACGCAATTCTGGATGCGTCGCCCCGTCTCCTGAAGCAGCAGGTCGCCAATGTGGTGCCCAAGAGTGTCGTTCAGCGATTTGAAGCCGTCGAGGTCAACGAAGAGCAGAGCATGCTTGCTGCCGCTTCGGATGCTTGAAACCAGGGCCTGGCGGAGCCGCTCCCACAGCAGCCTGCGGTTCGGTAATTGAGTCAGCGTGTCATAGAATGCAAGGCTTCGGATTTTCTCTTCATCGGCCTTCGCTTCGGACACGTCGCGGATGTACGAAATAACGCAGGATTCGCCCTCCACCTCAGCGAAAGATGCGGAGAACTGCGCCCAGAAGACTTCGCCCTTCTTCCGGCGCAATCGGACTTCGAGATCGCGACACCCCTCTTCTTCCTGAAGGGCCTCTGCTAATTTTCTGCTATCTCCATCATCGGCCCACATATCCAGGTCAACGGAGGTATGCCCAATAACTTCTTCAAGGTTGAAGTGCATGATCTGGAGAAACGCCGGATTCGCGTCGACGATCTTTCCGTCTTCGGAGCGGGCGATCAGCACACCATCCGGGCTGGTCTCGAAGGCGCTGCGGTAGCGATTTTCCTTGATTGGCTGATGCTGCAGCGCGTCAGATTCCGGTGCAGCCGGCTCTTTGACGCCCATCGCCTCCACATGGGCGAGCAGATGCGATGGCCAGCCTTCGCGATCGCGCAGCAAAGACACTGTGAACCGCGTTCGCGTCAGGCTTCCATTTTTGCGAACGAGCCGAATCTCCAGGCTCAGTGCGTCAGTCGCACCAGTCCAGAGCTTCTGAAACGAGGAGAGCGCCAGTGAACCATCCTCGTCAGGCGTGATCTCCTGGAACATGAGTCCGCGGACTTCTTCGCGTGGGTATCCGATGATCTCGGCAAATTCCAAATTGCAACGGAGAATATGGCCCTCCGGCGTGGCGTGAACGATCCCCACCGCAGCCTGCTCAAGGAATCCCCGACTTTCTAAAGTAGGCCTATCGGACATTAAAATTTGCCAATCTTTCAGCTTTATGTGCTTCGAATTGTATCGCCCACAAACGTGTTTTCAATGACTTGAGAGTTGTAGATGCGCGGAAAACCGGAGTAAATCGTCACCTCACTAAAACACCACCGTAATCACATCGATGCACTCGTAGGCGCCGCGAACAGGGTGGGTACCCTGGGTTAGGTGAGCAGTTTCCCGCGATCTCTCAATTTGCCAGGTGGTCTTTACAGGACTTCGCGCCAGTGTGCTTGTAGAGCGGAGGATCGTGAGCTCGCGATGTAGATGGATTCCCTGTGGAAGAGACTCAATTCATCAGAGCTTCGATGGAAAAGTAACTATCAGCCCGGTACTGGAAGATATCGTTTTTGCTACTCTGCATCGGTACTGATGTGCAGTGAGGCGGAGCGTCTCGCCGTGTGAGGCTGTCGCGTGCATCTTGGCAGGTGCGACAAACAGGTCAGAGCAGATCACACCAAGGTGTGATCTGCTTCCGTGCAGACATTCGTGAATCTAGACACCCTCACCATAGCCGCCGATGATCGCAACCTTGGCCCGCTTCCCGAGCCGCACCACCAGGCGAGCGGGTAGGGATTCGAGAGGGATCGATGAATTCGCAACAACCTCCCCATCGATCTTCACGGCCTTCTCCGCGAGTTTGCGGCTTGCCTCAGCACCGCTTGCGGCCAGCCCCATCTGCACCAGCAGCTTCGGCACGCGAATCTGCAAGGCGCCCGGTGCGCCCGCCGGGCCCACCAGATCGGCGTAGGCGATGTGGACCTCTTCGAGGTCTTCCGCCGCTTCCTTCTGTTGGAACATGCGCGCCCAGTTCTCCTCTGCGTGCTGCGAGGCTTCTTCACCGTGGAATCCCGCGGTGATGGTCCGCGCAAGGCGCTTCTTCACTTCCATTGGATGGATCTTGCCGGCTGCTGCGTCGGCTTGCAGGCTATCCACCTCCGACTGCTTCAGGTCGGTGAGAAATACCCAGTACTTCCACATCAGGTCGTCGGAGATGGACATGAGCTTGCCATACATCTCGGCTGGAGGCTCGTTGATCCCGATGGCATTGTTGAGGGACTTGCTCATCTTCTGGACGCCATCAAGACCCTCAAGGATCGGCGTCATCAGAATGATTTGCGGCTTCTGACCGTAGTGGCGCTGCAGTTCGCGTCCGCAGCCCAGATTGAACCGCTGGTCGGTGCCGCCGAGCTCAACGTCGCACTCGAGCGCAACGGAGTCATAGCCCTGCATCACCGGGTATAGCAGTTCGTGGATGCTGATGGGTTGTTCTGCCTGGAAGCGCTTGTGGAACTCATCCCGCTCCAGCATCTGCGAGACGGTGAAGTGCGCAGTGAGCCGGATGGTCCCTTCGTAGTCAAGCTTTCCGAGCCACTCGGAGTTGTAGCGAACTTCAGTCTTGTCGGGATCGAGGATCTTGAAAACCTGTTCCTTGTACGTCTCGGCGTTCTCGTTGATTTGCTCGCGGGTAAGCGGCTTGCGCGTGACGTTGCGGCCGGTGGGGTCGCCGATCAACGAAGTGAAATCGCCGACAAGGAAGATGACCTGATGCCCGAGCTGCTGAAAATGGCGCAGCTTGCGCATAAGCACGGTGTGGCCGAGGTGCAGATCGGGCGCAGTAGGATCAAAACCGGCCTTCACGCGAAGTGGGCGGCCGGTCTTCCGGCTCTCTTCTAGCCGCTCACGGAGGTCGGAGACACGGATAATTTCCGCTGCGCCCTTCTGCAGCAGGTCCATCTGCTCATCAACAGGAAGAAACGTACTCATCCAGTCCAGTATAAAGAGGGAGAGTGTATGGTCCCGGTTTGAGTCAGATCAAAATCTGAGATGAAGTTTCTGTCATCGCCTCGCGTAAATGCACCAGGCTCAGTACGATCTGCATCAGAACGATGGGGCAGCCAACACGCATCTGGTATCCGGATCCATGCTGATCCGAATTTCGCGGGAGAGAAGTGGATGAGTAGAGGACGATTGACCACCTTGCTGGCGGTTGCTCTGCTTGCATCGACTTCGATTGCTCTCTTCGCTCAAACGCTCGTCTACACGCGCAAGCCCGACGCAAAGAATGGCAAGACCATCTATGAAGGCGGCTGCATCGCCTGCCATGGCGCAGATGGAAAGGGCGCAGATGAAAAGCTGACCGAATTCAAGCGCCCCGACACCTGGCCAGACTTTACGCGCTGCGACCAGACCACGCCGGAACCAGACTCCGCATGGAAATCCGTCATCGTAAACGGCGGACCGTACCTCGGCTTCTCCACCATCATGCCGCGATTCAGAGATCTGCTCTCGAACGACCAGATCGATGATGTCGTCGCCTATCTGCGGACGTTCTGCTCCAACCCGCACTGGCCGCGAGGTGAGTTGAACCTGCCGCGCGCGATCGTGACGGAAAAGGCCTTTCCCGAAGATGAGGTCGTCTGGTCGACGGCGGTGAACGCTAGCGGTGCCCCGGGCCTTGAGACTCATGTCATCCACGAGCAGGCGTTCGGCACCATGGGGGAACTGGAAGTGGATGTACCGTGGCAGTTCCAGAACCAGAATCATGCCTGGGACAACCACATCGGCGACATGACCCTGGGCTGGAAGCAGGTGATGTATTCAAACCTGCGCAGTGGCTCGATCTTTGCGCTCCAGGGCGGGATTCTGCCGCCCACCGGGAGCGCAAAGCTGGGCGGTGCTGGGACGACTACGTTTGAGCCCTTCGCGTCCTTCGATCAGCTCTTCAAAAGCAACACCTGGGTGCAATTCCAGATGGGCGCAGATCTGCCGCACGACACAAAGAAGGCTCCGCAAAGCCTCTTCTGGTACACCGCACTGGGCCAGACTCTCGCGCCAGATCACCGACTCGGCCGCCAATGGTCGCCCATGGTGGAATTCCTCGCCACGCGCGATCTTGTCGACGGCGCAAAGACCGACTTGGATATCCTGCCCGAGATGCAGGTGACCCTGAGCAGGCGCCAGCACGTTCGCGCCAACGTCGGAGTGCGCGCGCCCATCACCGATACCGCGGGCCGTTCGCCCCAGGTCTACTTCTATGTGCTGTGGGACTGGGCCGAAGGCCACTTCTGGAATGGATGGTGATGAAGATGCATCGTTCTATTCCAGTAATGATAGTTGCCGCGCTCCTCGCCTTTGCGGGATTGCGCAGCACTGGTGTGAACGCCGCTTCTCATCCTGATCCGCACAAGGACTTTCATACCGCGGACCGATGCGTCGCCTGTCACAACGGGTTGCAAACTTCGCAAGGCGAGGACATCTCCATCGGCCTGCAGTGGCGGGCGAGCGTGATGGCAAACTCCTCGCGCGATCCCTACTGGCAGGGCAGTGTTCGACGCGAGTCAATCGATCATCCCGAATCAAGCGACGAATTGCAGGATGAGTGCTCCACTTGCCACATGCCCGCGCAGCACCTCATCGATAAAGCTGAAGGTAAGAAGACCGAGGTTTTCGCACGTTTCCCGCTGCTGAAGAAGCATGACAAGGATGCGTTTGCTGAGGATGGAGTGGACTGCTCCGTCTGCCATCAGATCGAGCGCAAGGGTCTCGGAACGCCTCAGACGTACAACGGCAACGTTGAAGTAGCCGGGGTCACGAAGAAGGACCAGCGTGAAGAATACGGTCCATTTCTACCCGATGCGGGACACAAGACCATCATGCATTCTTCAACGAAAGGCTTCATTCCGCAGCAGGCCATTCACATCCGCGACTCGGCTCTGTGCGGAAGCTGCCACACCCTCATCACCACCGTGCGCGGACCCGGCGGCAAGCCCATGGGCGAGTTCCCCGAGCAGATGCCCTACCAGGAGTGGCAGCATAGCGACTACAACAAGAAGCAAAGCTGCCAGAATTGCCACATGCCGCAGGTCGCCGAAGAGGTACCTATCACGGCGCTCTATGGTGTAAAGCGAACGGGCATGCGCCGCCATGTGTTCATCGGCGGCAACTTCCTGTTGCAGAGCCTG
>Ga0105241_10002853_pt1 | contig 12904 bp, 13 predicted proteins | sample KBSC64metaG_FD_80422 | JGI IMG/M metagenome (GOLD analysis project Ga0105241, IMG submission 80422) | Corn rhizosphere microbial communities from Kellogg Biological Station, Michigan, USA - KBS C6-4 metaG | ecosystem: Host-associated > Plants > Roots > Rhizosphere > Soil | place: Michigan, USA... | reverse complement strand
GTCGCGAAGCGCGCCGCCGCGGGGCAGCGAACAAAAGCTCGCCGCCTATCGCACGCTCGGCCTTTCGCCGGGCGCTGCGGCGGCCGACGTTCAGCGTGCGTTTCGCAAACTCGCGGCCGAGCATCACCCGGATCGCTTTCCACATGCGACGCCGGGGGAGAAGTCTCAGCTCCTCACGCGGTTCGCCGCGCTGAGCGCGGCGTATCACTCGCTCCCTTCGTAGGGAACCAACGCTCGATGAGCGGCGGCAGATCCGCGAGCGAGTCGAGCATGGCGTGGGGTTCGGCGGCGAGCAGGCGCGCGCGATGCAAAATCCCACCCTCGACACCGACGCCGCGTGCTCCCGCTGCCCTGGCACAAGCGATGTCTTGCGGCCCATCGCCGACCATGACGAGTTCGCTCGGCTGCAGCCCGAGGCGCTCGGCAATGTGCAAAAGTGGCAGCGGATCGGGCTTCATTTTCGGTAGATCACCGCTCGCGACCACCACCTGGAACTCCACTGGCAAACGCAAGTTGGCGAGCACCGCGTTGGTCGTGACCCGCGGCTTGTTCGTGCACAAGGCGAGCGGCAAACGGCTGAGGGCGCGCAGCGCGAGTTCGACGCCGGGCAAGATCACCGTGTGGTCGACCGGGTGCGCGGTGTAGTACTCGAGAAAGCTCGCGAGCAGCCCGTCGAGCTCTGGCGCTTCGAGTTCGATCCGCGCGGCGCGCGCGAGTAAGGGGCGCGCGCCGTCACCGACGAAGGTTGCGATCTCTTCCGGTGAGAGTTGGGCAAAGCCGTGCACGCCGAGCGCATGATTGGCGGCATGCGCGATGTCCAAGCGGGAGTCGATCAGAGTGCCGTCGAGATCGAACACGATCCCGACGCGCGAGGCCGTGGCGTTCACGTGCCGGCGTGCCGGAACACGGCGCGGCCGACGAAAAAAGGCCCCATTTGGTTGATGAATTCGGACGTTTGGCGCGTCGCACGCATGGCTTGCACCACGTGCGATAGCGGGTGCAAATCCTTGCCGATGAGGCCGATCACGAACTCGTTGTCGTTGGCGTCGAGGCCATGGCAGGCCAGGCGCACGTCGTGGGCGAGATCTTGCGCGCCGTATGCGCGACCGATGCCCGCGTGTTCGCGCATGATCCCCGCACGCTCGCGCGCATCCACGCGCTCGAAGGCGCCCGAACGGCGGAGCGGGTACCACACTGCCCACGGCCACGCTTCGTTCAGCACCGTCTCGCGCGGCCGCTTCAGGAGCCAGTATTCCAAATCAGTCTCGAAACCGGTCGAATACGTGCGGCCTAGCATCGTGTACTCGCGCACCAAGCGGGAGCCCGAGGCCTCGGGATCGCCGAACACCGGGCGGAGCTTGGTGGCAAAGTCCAGCGGCTCTTCGCTCCAGCTCAGCACCGCAAAGCCGCGCGGGTTGTTCACGTCCTCGTAGACGACGCTCGGGACATTGCGACGAACGAGCGCTGCGCTGACGTTGCGCACGGCGTCGCCGGCCGTCAGGTTCTCCGCGGCCTCGAACACCAAGAGCTGCATGAACAAGCGGCGGTCGATGATTTGCGGCGTTCCGTCTCGTTCTGCGCCACGTTCGCGGACGTCGATCGGGGGGCCAGCGTGTGCGTTTTCACCCATGGCCGAAGCGTAGCCACAGGTTCTCGCTCGAGGCGCGCGGAATCGGTCGTGCCCGCGGGTTTTCTTTGGGTCATTGAGCTCGCATTCCAAGAATCTCTGGTAAAGTCCCGCCGCTTTGGCGCCCCCCACTTCTTCGGTGCTCCCCCCTGCGAAGGCCGCTGCGACCGCTCACGCGTCGCACGCCGAATCGCCGGGCCCAGGTGCACTCGAGCACCCGCTGCCTGCCGGCATGCGCGATCTCCTGCCGCCCGTCGCGCGTCGGCAGGGAGAGCTCGCTCGTCGCATCACGCACTGTTTCGAACTTCACGGTTACGAGGTCGTTACTCTCCCGGTTTTCGAGTACGCCGAAGTGCTCGAACGGGGCCTCGGCGCGCTCGATTCGGAAGACGTACTGCGCTTCGTGGAACCCGAGACGGGTGCGGTCGTCGCACTCCGCCCCGACATGACGCCGCAGATCGCGCGGATCCTGGCCACCCGCTTGTCGGAGCTGCCGACGCCCGCGCGGCTCTGTTATCACGGGTCCGTGGTGCGGCGCAGACAAGAGCGCGCGCGCCGTCACCGGCAGATTTTCCAAGCCGGTGTCGAGCTTTTGGGCCTAGAAGGCCCCGCTGGGGACCTCGAAGTGTTGCGCTTGGCGTCGGCCGGTGTGCGGGCTGCAGGGCTCGACTCGTTCGTCTTCGATTTGAGTCACGCGCGCATTGCCGGCGCACTGCTCGAGTCATTGCCCGCCGAGCGCACCGCGGAGCTCGTCGACGCGCTCGCATTGAAGGATCAATCGGAGGTCGCACGCCGTGCTTCGTCCGCCGGCCTCACGGGTCGAACGCTGGCCGCGCTCTCGGAGCTGTGCGAGCTCAGCGGTGGTGACGAGATTTGGCCGCGAGCCGAGCGCTTACTGACGGGCACGCCGGCAGAAGCCGCGCTGCGCGAGCTGCAACATATTTGGGATGCCGTGCGAGCCAGCGCTCTGGCCCCGAAGCTGTTGGTCGATTTCTCGGAAACCCGGCATTTTGCGTATTACACGGGCTTGATGTTCCAGATTCATGCCGAGGGTCCTGGCTCGCCCATCGGAGCCGGCGGTCGTTACGACGGCTTGCTCGGGCGCTTCGGCTCGCCGCGCGCGGCTGCTGGCTTCGCGCTCAGCTTGGATCACGTGGCTTGGGCGCTCGAGAGCGCGGGGCGTCAAGAGTTCGCTCGACCGCGTCTGCTCACCATCGGCGCGAGCGAAGCGCTGCTCGCCGGGTTGCGCGCTCTGTCGGTGCCGTGCGCTGTGGCCGAAGCGGGCGACGCGATCGCGTACGCGCGGGCCTGGCGCTACACCCACGTGCTCGACGCGCAGGCCGCTTCGCCGTCACTTTTCCGTTTGGCAGATGGTCATCGCGAAGCGGTGACCGCCGAGGCCGAAGCCTTGGCAAAGAAGTTGAACCAGCCCCATCTGGGGCTTGGCTAATCCGGCGGCACCGTGCCGCCTAACCCGAGCGAGTAAACATGTCTTCCGTGGTGATCGTTGGTGCGCAGTGGGGCGACGAGGGCAAAGGCAAAATCGTCGATATTTACATGGAATTTGCCGACGTCGTGGTGCGCTACGCGGGCGGCCCGAATGCCGGGCACACGCTCGTCGTCGGTGACGAGAAAATCGTCGTGCGCCTCTTGCCGAGCGGCATCTTGCGCGAAGGCACCCAGTGCATCCTCGGGCAAGGCATGGTCATCGACACCGAGGTACTGCTCGGTGAGATCGACGAACTGCATCGTCGCGGCAAGCCCAACGTCGAAAAGCGTTTGGTCGTCAGTGACCGCGCGCATTTGATTCTGCCGTACCACGTGCTGGTCGATACGTTGCGTGAAGGCGCAGCTCCCGCCGACAAAGCGCTCGGCACCACGAAGAAGGGCATCGGCCCGGCGTATGAAGACAAAGTGCGTCGCGTCGGTGTGCGTGCGGGTGACCTGCGCGATTTGAAGGCGCTCTCCGGGCGCATCGCCTACGCCATGCAGGGTTGGGCGCCGATCGTGGCTTCGCTCGGCGGCGAATTGCCGACGCTCGACTCGGTCATGAGCAAGCTGCAAGCTCACGCGACGCGCATCGTGCCGCTCTTGGGCAACGCGTCGGAATTGACCGACGACGCGATCAAAGCCGGAAAACGCGTGATGCTGGAAGGCGCGCAGGGCACGTTGCTGGACATCGATCACGGCACGTACCCGTTCGTGACCTCGAGCTCCGCAGGCGCTGGCGGCGCGGCGAGCGGCGCCGGCATCGGGCCGAATCGTATCGGCACCGTGCTCGGTATCACCAAGGCGTACACCACGCGCGTCGGCACTGGCCCGTTCCCGACCGAACTCGACGACGCTGACGGCAAGCACTTGCGCGAGGTCGGAGCTGAATTCGGTTCCGTCACCGGTCGACCGCGCCGCACCGGCTGGTTGGATTTGCCGGGTCTGCGCTACGCGTCGCGCGTGAACGGCATCGACGGCTTGGCGCTCACCAAGCTGGACGTGCTCACCGGTCTCGATCGCATTCGCGTGTGCGTGGCGTATGACACGCCGCAAGGACGCGTCACGAGCTTGCCCATCGATCAACTCGATCCCCCGGGGCTCGTGAAGCCCGTTTACGTGGACATGCCGGGTTGGAAAGAGCAGCTCGAAAATGTGCGCGTGCTCGACCAACTGCCGCTGAACGCGCGCGCCTACGTGCGTTTCATCGAGGAGCAGGCGGGCGCTCCGGTGTACTTGGTGAGCGTCGGGCCGCGGCGCAGCGAAACCATCATGCTGCACAATCCCTTCGTAGGCCGTGCAGCCGCGCCGTAATCGACGCTCGGAGTTCCCGAAAAACTCGGTGAAAGCAGAGCCTGCCCGTGACGTGGTTTCGGGGCTCGGGCCCTGCTAATCTAAACAGCGATGCCGCTGTTTTGGATTTCGCTCGCGGTGCTGCTGCAAGCGCATTCCCCGGACGAAATCCGCTTGGGCACGGCGGCTCAAGCGAGCCCGCGCCCGCGCGAGTGTCGCGGCGGTGTGGGCAGCGCGGACGGCTTGTGGCTGCGCGCGCACGGTGGGGACGTGCAGCGCTATTGCGATGTGCTCGCGCGCGGCTACGCGCGGCTCGAGAGCGACCCTGGTGAGGCCCGCGCGGCTGCGGTAACGGCCGCGCAAATCGCGGGAGACGTTGCGGTCGTCCGCGTGCTCGCCGGACGTGCGGCGCTGCGCTCGAACCAAAGCGCGGAGGCGCTCGACCAATTCGTCCACGCCGAGGCCGAAGATCCGGCCGCGTTTGCCGATCCCCGCGCGCTGCATGACTACGCGCGGGCGGCGGCGCTTCAGGGCAAATCGGCGCTGGCCGTGCGCTTGTATCGCTCGCTCGCCTCGCGCAGCGCGCTCTTCGATGACACTCGTGAGGTCGCTTTCGTCGAGCTCGAAGCCGCGGCCGAGGTGCTCGCTTACGTTCCGGACGGCAGCGAGGAGGCGCTCGGCTATCTGGCTCAAGCGCGGCAGCATTCGCTCGGGCTATCGCCTTGGATCAAAGCGCTCACGCAGCTCGTTGCGGTTCGCGCGGGCCACGCTTCGGCGCACGCGGGCAGTGCCTTGCCACGCCTGGCCACACTCGCTGCCGCGCTCACCGCCGGACCGGCGCCGGGCCTGATTTTGCCTCCCGGCGAGCTCGACGCGTTGGCCGCGGTGCTCACCGATCCGCGTGACTCCGCGGGCGCGCGCGCGCACTGGGAAGCCTTCACGAGCCACGCCAGTGCCGACAACATTTGGCTCGCCGACGCCCGGAAGCGCGCGACTTTGGCTGCAAACAAGGCACCAAAGCCGTGAGGGGCTTAGCGGCGTTCCTCGCTTCCCTGGCGTTGACGCTCGGTTCGGCGACGGCGCTCGGCACGCCCAGCCTTTGGCAACGCGCGAAAGATCCGAAAGTGGCCCGGGACGACGCGCTCTTGCGGCGAGTCGAGCGCCGCTTGGGGCAACTGGAGCTGCTCGGTAGCGTCAGTTCCGCGATCGATCCGGAATTGGTGCGTGAGTTGACGTTGGGTGTGACGACCATGGCCGAGCTGGATAGCCGCGCCTCAGCGGATCCGCGGCTGGACTACTTGCTCGGCGGGGCGCTGGTCGATGTCGATGCGGGCCGTGAAGCGGAAGCTCGCCGTCTACTCGAGCGAGCTTTGGCACGCGCACCCGATAGCCCGCTCGCCGCTGCCGGACTCTTTCAACTCTCGATCGCGGCGGCCAAACTCGGTGACCACGTGACCGAGCGCGCTGCTTGCGTGCGCGCCCTCGAACGCACTTGGGACGATGATATCCGGGCCAATCTGTACGTGAATTTGGCCGAAACCGACATGTTCGATGGGGATCTCCCGCGCGCCATTCGGGAGTATCACAGCGCGCTCGCGAGCTCGGGGCGGCCCGATGCGGTGGCCATGGCTTACTTCGGCCTTGCGGTGGCGCTCGATCGCTCGGGCGATCTGCCGTCGGCTTTGGATGCCGCGGCGCAGGCGTTGGCTATTCGCCTGCCGCCCGCGTTGTTCGTCGTGCCGAGCGCGCTCGATCTGCCGGGTGTGTTCTACACACCCGGTTACGAGATCCACTATTACAAGGCGCTGGCAGCGATGGCCGTCGCCCGCGGCACAAAGGATCCTCCCGCGCGCAGGGACGCGCTGGCGGACGCCGCCGAACATTGGGCGTCTTATCTCGCCGCAGCCGAGCCCGATCACGCCCGCTGGGTCGAGCAGGCGCGGCTGCATCAGTCGAGCGTGGAGCGGGAGCTCGTGGCGCTCAGCCAACGCCCCAAAAAAGCCTCGAAATAGCGGTCTTCAGGCGGCGCGCGGAAAATCCGGTTCGGGCCTGCCACGCAGCACGCGGCTCGCACCTTCGGCGTCGTCGACGGCCTCGAACACGGGGCGCAAGTGCGGGCCGCGCCCGAGCTCCCCAAACGCACCGCTCGCCGCCAGCGCGCGCGCCCGTGGTCCGTCGATCACGAAAAACACGTCGTGCAGGCCATCGCCGGCGGGGGTGTCGATCACGTCGACGATCAGTTGGCGATCGACGTGCAGCTCTTCGGTGCCGCGCTGGATCAGCACGCGTTTGTCGGTGATGAGGTAGCGCGTGTGCTTGGCCGCATAACCCTGACGGATGACGGCGTCGTAAATCATGTAGCAGCCAACCGCGAACACCAGCAGCACCGCGAGCGAGAGACCGAAGGTGAGCGCCGCAAACGGAAACGAACGCACGGGCAAGCCGCCGTGAGCCACGCGTTGCAAGGCCGGAATGCCGTCATCGACCATGCAGCCCACACCCAAGAACAAGAAGCCGCTGATGCCCAGCAGGCCCCATTCGCGCTGACCCTGCGGCAAATACGCACGCAATTGCGGGTGCCGGCGCGCCGACCAGATCACGCGCTCGCCGTGGTCGAGCCGTTGTGCGAGCGGGCGCTCGGCGTGCCCCGAGGGAGCAATGGCTTCGGCGCCGCGCACGATGGCCCACACGCGATCGGGTGCGCGCACGCCGTACAGCTTCAACATCAAGCGCCGCCGGAGCGCGCCCGTCGGCACCGCGCGCACGAGCTCCAGATCGCCCGCGTTGCGATCGCTATCGCTCCAGAAAATCCGCGCAAAGCTGATCGATTTCCGCTCGATGCTGCGTCGGAACGGGCCGAAGTAGGCGATGACGTGCTCTTCGGTGACCACGTAGCGCGCCTTCTGCAGCCAAATGCGTGGCACCTCACGGGCGGCGATGCCCATCGAGGCACACCACAGCGCAAATAGCATCGGGCCGACCGGCGCCGAGCGCAGTGCGAGCGCGATCACGATCGCAAAGCTCAGCGAAATCGCCGAAAGCACGAAGCAGACGAACGAAGCGGCGCGGGCGGTGGGCGGAAGCGTGAACACGGTGGGACGGGCCGTCCACACGATGCGCTCATCGAAGATCGAGTCTCTCGCCACGTAGCTGCCTCGCACACCGAAGTAAGACGTCCGAGCCTCAGGCTAACTTGCGCCCAGTGGGACGTTCCGTCCAGGGTTTCAGCGTGACTGCACGGCAGGGCGAGCGCGACTCGCAAATAGTAGGCGCAGGGCGCCACTTGGAGCCGCTTGCGGCGACCGGCTCACGAGCTGGTAGGTGCCACGAACACGACCTCGACGCGCGCATTGCGCTCACTGGCGCCCGGTCGTTCCGGATCGAGCACTGGTTCGGCGGCGCCCGCCGTATCGATGTCGACACGGCTCGCGCCGGCCTTGCGCAGCGCGTCCGCGACGGCGGTGGCTTGCGCGACGTCGTGCGGGCTCGCGTTGCCGTGAGCGGCGTGCACGACGGCCAACACGGGAAACTCCGGGTGCGCTTTGGCGACCTTGCCGAGCGTGCCGAGTTTCGTGGACGCGTCCGCGCTCAGTTGGTCCTTGTTGTCGAACAGGGCGCGCAGCGTGACGACCACGCCGCGATCATCCCGAAAGGGGAGCAGACTCGCCGCGCTGAGTTCGGCGAGCAGTGCGTCGGCAATGCCGCCGGCTGGGCTCTTTTGCGTGGCTGGTCGCCGGGTGAGCACGAGCTCCTTCAAGCAACCGCTGCGCAGGGCGGTTGCGTCGTCGATCGGGGCGGGGGGAGTGGTGAGCTTGCCGCTCAGATCATTGACCTTGGCGAGCAGCGGCGGCACCGAATCACGTGCCGGATCGAGCAGCCGTGCCGAGAGACACAAGAGCTTCGCCTGCGAGAGCAAGGCTTTGACCGCTGCCAAACGCGCTTGCTCGCGCTCCGCGGACGCGGGCGCGCTCACCGGCAAGGGCTGCGCGTCACGCGCGACTTTCAGCCGCATTTCTAGCGATTCCGCCTCGAGCAAGAAGCGTTGCTGCTGCGCCTCGAGATCGGCTTCGGCCGACGACTCCTTCTTCAGGCGGCTCTGCTCATCAGCCAAAGCGCCTTGCGCGCGGGCTAGTCGCGCTTGAACGGCGGCGCGCGCGTACGCAGCGAGGGCTTGTTCACTCAAGATCTGAGCGCCCGCTTGGTCGTCGTCGTTGAAGGCTTGTTCGGCCTGTTTGCGGCGCAGCTCCGCGTCTGCGTAGGCTTGCGGGGCGCTCTTGGCGGCTTCGCGTGCGGCGGCGCTTTCGCGCGCCGTTTCGACTTGGCGCATCACTTCGGGGCGCGGCGTAGGGGTGCAGGCCAGGAGTGCGAGGGGCAGCGGCAGGTAACGGAACGCGCGAGTCACTTCTTGTCCTCTGATTTGGCTGGCTTCGCGGTCTTCACTGGCTTCACGCCGCCGGGTGCCGATTTATCGGTGGCGGGCTTAGCTGCCGGCTTTGCAGCAGTTTCGGTGGCGGGCTTGGTGCTGTTCTTGGAGCCGGCCTTGGCTGCGGGCGGCGCGCTGCTTTCGAGCGCGGAGAGGTTCTGCTCGGCGCGGCCGCGGCGCGCGATGGTCTGTTCAATCAAGGCTTGGGTGCGGAGGGCCTTCTGCTCCATCTCGAGCGCCTTCTTCTGCACGTCGGCCAGCTGCTTTTCGCTCTCGCTCGCGCGCACCAAGTCATCGGCCACTTGAGCCCAGAGCAGGGCGAGCGTGTCGAGCTCGGCGGCGTGCGTGAGATCGCCCGCGCCACGCGCGCTCTGCGCTCGCTTTTGGGCGGCTTTGGCTTTGACGAGCGGGTCAGCGGCGAGCTTTTGCGTCGCCGGCACGTCCAGCTTGGCGATGAGGCGTTGGGCATCGGCGGCGGGATCGGGGCCTGCGGCGAGCGCCCGCGCGGGTGCGGCGAGCAACAACGCTGCACCGAGCAGCCAGGCGACCTCTGTTTTGGCGCGTTTCACGCCGGAACGAAGCCACGAGCCGCCCCCTGGGTCAAGGCTCTCGTCTGGCTTTGGGGGGCCGCGCTATAAGACACGGCGGAGGACCCTGAACATGACGTTGCGCGCACGGGCTAGCTGGGACGAGTATTTCATGGCCATCGCGCGGGTGGTCGCGACTCGATCGACGTGCGACCGCAAACACGTGGGCGCAGTCATCGTGCGTGACAAGATGATCCTCACCACGGGCTACAACGGCTCGATCCGTGGCCTCGGACACTGTGATGACGAGGGCCATTTGATGGAAGATGGGCACTGCGTGCGAACCGTCCACGCGGAGGCGAACGCCATCGTGCAAGCAGCGCGCAACGGGGTAAGGCTCGAAAACGCGGACATCTACGTGACCGCGTCGCCTTGCTTCGGTTGCTACAAGCTGATCGCCAACGCCGGGCTCGGGCGGATCGTGTTCGGCGAATTTTATCGAGACTCACGCATCTTCGAGCTGAGCGAGAAGCTCGGCATCAAACTTTCGCATCTGCCGATCGAGGGCGTCGCTCCGAGTGCTCCCGTTCCACCTGCCGTGGATTGAGCCGCGTTCAGCCCGTTCGCTCGTCGAGTTTGGGCTCGGGCTCGGGGCGAGTGTCGCGCAGGCGAACACGCAAGCGCTGGAGCAGCTCTTCACGATTGGCGGGCGCGCCGACTGGGATCACCGGCCGACGATGAACGCCGCTCGATTCACCCCGTTCCGCTGCCGCCTCGATGGGGCTCGCGAGCGGCGCCGAGATCGGCTCGGGCTCTGAGGTCGGCACGGCTTCGAGCGCCGCTGGAGCTGGGCGCGCCGCTTCGGGCGCAGGCGCGGGCGCGGGCGCCCCACGCAACGCCACCGCGCGATCGATGAACGCTTTGGTGGCCGCGCCGAAACGCTTGAAACGAACACGCAGTCCGCCTGGCGCGGTGGAGCTCGCTGCGACGGGGCCCATCACTTTGGCTTCGGCGCGAATGGGTTTGTTGCCGTTGCCGAGTTGGATGTCGAACACGACCGCCGTATCGAACGGCAATGCCGGCTGATCGATGAGCACCATCGACTTGGCATCGATGCTCTCGCTCTCGCGTGCGAGGTACTCTTCCTCGTCCGCGTAGGGGCGCACGACGTGAATCACGACCGGGCTCGACAACGTGACCTCCGAAATGGGCGTGGAGCGAAGCCTGAAGATAGCCCGGAATGGCCTTTTTTCCCACTGGTTTCGTGCCTCGCCCGCGGAGTGCCCGCGCGCTTTTGGGCGGGCTGCTTGCCGGGGAACGACGGCCGACGCGGCGCGGCGCGCGCAGGAGGATTGACGCGGCAGCCGCGCTCTGCGCGGAATCGGCCCGCTTATATGGCAGCCCTCAGCAAGATTTTGGTCGTTGGATCCGGTGGCCGTGAACACGCGCTCGCCGCGCGATTGCTGGCGAGTGACAGCGTCGGTGAGGTCGTGGTCGCGCCGGGCAATGCGGGCACGGCGGCCCGCCTGCCCAGTGGCAAAGTACTGCGCAACGCGGAGGGTGACGCGCTCGAGATCGCCCGACGAGAAGCGCCTGACCTGGTGGTGATCGGGCCGGAAGTGCCGCTCTGCGATGGCTTGGCCGATCGCCTGCAAGCGCTTGGCTTGGCCGTTTTCGGCCCGAATCGCCGCGCGGCGCAGCTCGAAGGCTCCAAGTCCTTCATGAAGGAGTTTGCGGCGCGCCACGGGTTGCCGACGGGACGTTTCCACGTGGTTCGCAGCGTTGCGGAGGCCGAACGCGCCGTAGCGGATTTTTCTCGCCCTCCGGTAGTGAAAGCGGACGGCCTGTGCGCGGGCAAAGGCGTGGTCGTGGCGGGCTCACATGAGGAGGCGCTGCGCGCCGCCAGCGAGATGTTGAGCGGCGCCGCTTTCGGTTCCGCGGGTGAAACGGTGGTCATCGAGGAATGCATCGGTGGCGCCGAGGCCAGCATGCATGCGATCTGTGACGGTGAGCGCTTCGTGCTCTTGCCGGCTGCGCAAGACCACAAGCGGATCGCCGATGGCGATCGGGGTCCGAACACCGGCGGCATGGGCACTTACGCGCCGGCGCCGTTGATTACACCCGCGCTCGAACGTCGGATCCGCAGCGAGATCTTCGAGCGCGCCCTCGCGGGAATGGTGAGTGACGGCCAGCCCTTTCGCGGCGCGCTCTTTGCCGGCCTGATGATCACGGCCGAAGGCGAGCCGATGTTGCTCGAGTTCAACGTCCGCTTCGGCGATCCCGAGACGCAAGTGTTGACGGCGGTTACCGACGGCGACTGGGGGGAGGCGCTCTTGGGCGCTGCGCGCGGCGAACTCAAACCCGAGACACTACGGGTTTCTTCCGATCATGCGCTGTGCGTGGTGCTCGCCGCGGCGGGCTATCCGGAAGCACCGCGCAAGGGTGATGTCATTCGCGGTCTCGAAGCGGCAGCGGCGGTGCCGGGTGTTCAGGTGTTCCACGCGGGCACACGCAGGCAAGGGGATGAAGTGGTGACCGCCGGCGGACGTGTCTTGGGTGTGACGGCGCGCGCGCCGAGCCTTCGCGAAGCGCACACGCGCGCCTACGAGACCGCGGCCTTGATCGATTTCGATGGCTTGCAATATCGGCGCGACATCGGCGCGCGAGCGCTCGGTTCGAGTTGAGAGGAGTGACATGACTGGAGTGACGGATTCGCTCGCTGCGTGCGTTGCGTGGCTCGAGCAGGGCGGTGTGGTCGCCGCGGCGACCGAGTCGTTCTTCGGGTTGCTCGCCGACATCGGCCAGGCGAGTGCAGTCGAGCAACTGTTCGGCCTGAAGCCGCGCGGCGCGGACAAAGGGGTTCCGATCCTATTGCCGTCGCAAACCGCATGGCCAGAGCTCGTCGCGGGCCCGATCCCCGGCTTGGCTCGTGCCTTCGCGGATGCGCGCTGGCCCGGAGGGCTCAGCATTGCGCTACCCGCGGCCCCTTGGATCGAAGCGCGCGTCGCGCGTGAAGGCACGATCGCGGTGCGCTTGCCAGGCGAGTCGCCCGCCGCAGAGATTGCGCGCCGCGTGGGGCGGCCGCTCAGCGCCACGAGCGCCAACCTGCCCGGTCAGCCACCCGCGACTCGCTCGAGCGAGGTCGAAGCGGTGTTTGCGGACGCGCTGACCGAGGGCCGCTTGCTGGTCTTGCGCGGCGACAGTCCTGGCGGCGCACCCTCGACGGTGGTGTCGGTTTCGGGCAACGAATATCGAGTGGACCGCGCTGCCGCTGTACCAACCAGCGTGTTGGATGCGGTCGCGCGTGAGTACCTCGGCGCCCCTTGACGCGACGCAGCACTGGCGCTAGCTGAGGCGCGCGGGTTTATGCCCGCGTGGAGGACCATGGCTCGAGTAATGAATTTCAATGCAGGCCCCGCAGCGCTCCCACTAGGCGCGCTCGAACGCGCTCAAAAAGAGCTGCTCGACATCGATGGCAGCGGCATGAGCGTGATGGAGCACAGCCATCGCGGCAAGGTGTACGAGGCCGTGCACAACGAGGCAATC
>Ga0105241_10002852_pt1 | contig 12906 bp, 11 predicted proteins | sample KBSC64metaG_FD_80422 | JGI IMG/M metagenome (GOLD analysis project Ga0105241, IMG submission 80422) | Corn rhizosphere microbial communities from Kellogg Biological Station, Michigan, USA - KBS C6-4 metaG | ecosystem: Host-associated > Plants > Roots > Rhizosphere > Soil | place: Michigan, USA... | reverse complement strand
GCTGCCCCGCCGCGATTACGCCCGGGATCTCGGTCACCATGTAATCCCTGGGGCCGGCGGCAGGCGCCGGGCCGCGGCCTGCTCCACCACGGCCGCCTCTGGCGGGAGGCGGAACTTTGCACGTCTTCAATACGTCCGGCTCTCTTGAATCCTGAGCTGCCTGTACTCCGGGCCCCGACCTCTGCCCCGCGGGCGGCTGAATCTGGCACCATGCCGGCGCCGCACCGAGGACTCCTATCACGATCGTGAGCACACCTGTCGCTTTCATAAAACCTCCTGGTTCCGCGTTCCAGAATAACAAGAGTAAGCACCCGGAGTGAACTGGAAGGGAACCTGATGTGTGGTTTGATAGTAGATGTAGTGCTTACCTTCCGCATGCGCCCACACCACCTGGCATTGATCACGGCGATGGCTCTGTCGAATTCGCTCCTCGCCGCTCCGCAGAACTCACTTATTTCCCGACAGGTTTTGCCGCGCACCATAGACGGCAAGCCCGACTTCAAGGGTATTTGGCAAGCGTCGAGCACCGCGGCCGCCGATCTTCAGGATCACGCCGCCGCATTCAACATGCTGGCCGGCAAGTCAGTGGTTACCGGTGCAACGATTCCTTATCAACCCTGGGCCGCTCAGAAGAAGGCCGAGAACTTTCAAAACCGGCAGAAGGCCGATCCGCTCGCGCAATGCTACCTGCCCGGCATCCCGCGGATCATGTATATGGATTTCCCGTTTCAGATCTTCCAGACACCGCAGGCTGTCGCCATCACCTTCGAGTGGTCTCTGGTTCATCGCCTGATCCACATGGACGGCAGCCGCCACCCCGCCGACATCGATTCCTGGATGGGCGATTCGCGCGGCCGCTGGGAGGGAGACACGCTGGTGGTCGACGTCGCCAACTACAACGACAAAACCTGGTTTGATATGGCGGGCGATTTTCACAGTAATACTCTACACGTGGTTGAGCGCTACCGCATGACCGACCACGACACGATTCAGTATGAAGCGACTCTTGAGGACGCGAAAGTGTTCACGAAGCCATGGACCATTAGCATCCCTCTGAAGCGGCGAACGGATCGCGACAGGCTCTTCGAGTACAACTGCCAGGCAGAAGCCGAAGAGGTGAGTGGGGCGTTCACGCGTGAGGATCGGACATGGTATCCGGGGAAGGGAACGCCGCCTCCGGCGATGAGCATGGCCGCCGCTCCGCGCGCGCCCGCGACTCCGCCGAAGACGGTGGCGAACATTCGCCGGACCAGCGACGGCAAGCCGGACCTGCAGGGCTTTTACGATCCCGACACCGGCGCTGCAAACCAGGGGTTGGAGAAGCGCAAAGGCGACGGGGTCACGCCGGACGGACGCGGCGTGATCGTCGATCCACCGGACGGGACGCTTCCGATGCAGCCGTGGGCCGTCGAAGAAAGGGTCAGCCGGAACCGCACGGAGCGCGGTTACGACGATCCGACAGCGCACTGTTTCCCCGCTGGTGTGCCACGGTCAATGTATGTCCCGGCGGCGTTTCATATCATTCAGACCTCCGATTACATCGTCTTTCTGCATGAGCGCATGGCGTGGCGCATCGTGCCGTTGGACGGGCGCCCGCACCTCCCCGATACGATCCGTTTGTGGCAAGGCGATTCTGTCGGCCGATGGGAGGGCGACACACTGGTGGTCGATACCACCAACTTGAATGGCAAGACGTTGCTCAATGAAGGCGGTGAGATTGTGAGCCACGCCGAGCACGTGGTGGAACGATTCACTCCGGTGGATCCCGACACGGTTCACTACGAGGCGACCGTCGCCGATCCGCTTGTCTATACGCGGCCGTGGACCATCGCTTTTCCGCTTAAGCGCGATAAGGCTGAGATGTTCGAGACTGCTTGTCACGAGGAAGATCGCGATCTCCCGCGCCTGAAGGCGCTCAAAGACGCGGCCGGCGCGAAGAAGTAACGTATGCAGCAACGTCATCGATTTTTCATCATTGTTTTCGCGGCCCTCGCGTTTCTGATTCCCAGCGTGTATGCTGGCGATTCGCGGCAGGTGACGGTCTACAAGGGCAAGAAGATTAAAAAGTACAAAGCCCCGAAGATAAAACGCTACAAGGCCCCGAAGATCAACCGGAAGAGCAATAGAGTCCGTTAAACTCCGCCGGAATGCTACACTACTAACACCCCGAAGACACACGCGGCTCCGTAGACCGTAAATTTAGATCTATTGGAGAACGCAACTATGTCTCGAGCTTTAATTGCAATTCTGGGAACGCTATTGGCGCTTCCTTCCGCGCCCTTATATGCACAGTGGCTGTCTTATCCGACTCCCGGACTGCCTCGCACTGCGGATGGCAAACCTAACCTAACTGCACCGGTGCCGCGTACGGCGGACGGTAAGCCCGACCTTTCCGGATTGTGGGAAGGCCAGCAGCATGGTGGTGGGTCACTGATGAGCGACATCGCGAAAAATGTCAAAGGCGGCCTGCCGTTCCAGCCGTGGGCGGCCGATCTGCTTAAGGCGCGTTTGGCGAACGAAGACAAAGACGATCCCGACGGATATTGCCAGCCGTTGGGGTTGGTCCGCATGCATGTGCATCCGTATCCGCGAAAGATCATCCAACTGCCAAGCGAATTGGTGATCATGTTCGAGCGGGACAACACCTTCCGCCAGATTTTCACGGACGGGCGTCCGACGCCGACCGATCCGCAGCCGGCTTACAATGGCTACTCGACGGGGAAGTGGGACGGGGACACGCTGGTGGTCGAGACCACCGGTTTCAAGGATGGCATGTGGCTGGATAACGTCGGCAGTCCTTTCACGGCCGCCGCGAAAGTCACAGAGCGCTTCCGCAGGCCCAGTTTCGGCAACCTGGAAATTGATGTCACAATTGATGACCCTAAAGCCTATACCAAACCCTGGACCCTTCAGTTGAAACAAACCCTCGCGGCGGACACCGACATGCTGGAATTTTTCTGCACGGAAAACAATCGGGACATGCCGCACATGGTGGGAAAATAGCGCGATACACTAACCTCTGCACAGATTACAGAGGGAGGTCTCGCTCGCGATGTTGAGTATTCGGAACACTATGCTGATAGGCTTGGCGTTAGTTGCAATCGCCACGCCACAGGAAAAGTCATCGGCCGGCATTGTCATGGTGTTTGAACACCAGAAACTGGACGCATCTTTTAACAAAGCGTTCGCGGATGCGGGCAGCAGCCTGCTGTGGAGCCACACCTCCAGCAAAGGCACTTACAACTTGGATACGCACAGCCGGGACTCTATAAAGTCTGCGTGCAAACCAGAGGGATGCAGCCATAAGGATTACACTGCCGTGGTTTATGTAGTGAGCGGCGCTGCGACCATGGTAGTCGGCGGTACCGCCAAAATTACGGCACCGGACAAGTTTGGCGGCCAATACATCCAAGGCGGCGAATCGCGTCGCATCAGCAAAGGCGATGTGTTTATCATGCCTCCGGACACGATCCATTGGTACAAGAACGTGGAGGCGCCGTTTCGCTATTTAGAGGTGCCAGTTCCTTAAGGCCCTACTTCTTTTGCTGTGGACGAGGCTCAGAGGCGGGCGGGACGATACTCTTGATCCTAAGATAGATCGCCATGCTTCCGTAAATTTCGTTATTATGGCCGTAATTGAGGGTCAGCAGCCCCATCCGCAGGTTGCGCGTCTGGCGGCCGTTTTCTTGCGTGATATCGATCACCTCGGTGCCTGAAGCGTCGGTTAGGGCACTGTAGGCAGTATCGCAGTACGAAAAAGCATCGTTCAGCACCTTCAAAATTTCGGCTTTGGACGTGAGTGTGTCGAGCTTGCCAGGGTTGGGGTTCTTTTCACCTTTGGCCTGGGAACACCACAAGAAATTGTAGGCGGCCACGTGTGTCACTTGCTGACCGAACGTGCGAACCTCCGGTTGCGCGCCGGGGCGCATCCCGTAATTTTCTTCCGGCATTTTCTCGGCTGTTCGCACAATGTTGTTGCGATTCACGGTGTAAGCATTGCGCAGCCACGTGGACATTGGATTGGACTGATCCGGTGTGGATTGAGCAACGCCAGAAACCGCAAAGAGGGGGAGCAACAGGGTGAGTTTGTTCATAGATGTCTCGTATGGGCTAACGGCTAATTTTACTCCAGTCGCCCAGCGGCGCGCTTTGGAGTCCGCCTGGCTCTGATACAACCCGATGTGGTTTGGACGATTGATGCGGGGGCGGTTACGCTATTATGAGTACGCATTCAGAATGGACCAGCAAATGAGGCATCATATCCCCGGTGCAATCGCGATAGCGGCCGCGGCCCTCGTCGCCGTCGGTGGCTTGGTGGCGCAGCAGGCTCCGGGCATGAATCTTGAAGTTCTTCAAGTTCGACCGAACTTCTATATGATCGCGGGTGCCGGCGGGAACATCGGCTTTCAGGTGGGAGCGGACGGCGTGGTAGTGGTCGATTCCGGCTCCGCGTCGAATGCCGACGCCGTGGTTGACGCCATAAAGAAAGTCACCACGCAACCGGTCCGATATTTGATCAATACCAGCGCCGATCCGGATCATGTCGGCGGCAATGAAGGCGTAGCGAAGGCCGGGAAGACGCTCTTCACGCAAGGCGGCATCGGAGTCAGCGCCGATTTTCTGGGAGGTGTAGCGTCGATACTCTCCGTCGAACAGGTTTTGACGAGAATGAGCGCGTCGGCTTCACGATATCCAATCGGCGCGTGGCCCACGGAAACGTTCAATCAGCCGCGGAAATACATGTTCCTCAACGGCGAGGGCATTGAAGTCTTCCATCAGGCGGCGGCACACACCGACGGCGATGCCATCGTATTTTTCCGCCGTTCGGACGTGATCGTGGCCGGAGATATCTTTGACACCACCCGGTTCCCAGTGATCGATAGCGCGAAGGGAGGAAGCATTCAGGGCGAAATTGCGGGATTGCAGAAGCTGGTCGATACCGCCATTCCGTCCGTGCCCATCGTCTCGCGCGAGGAGGGCACTCTGATCATTCCGGGCCACGGCCGCATCTGCGATCAACTCGATGTGGTCGAATACCGCGACATGGTGACGATTATCCGCGACCGCGTTCGCGATTTGATCAAACAGGGCCTCACTTGGGAACAAATTAAAGCAACGTCGCCGGCCCGCGGCTACCTGCGGCGGTATGGTTCGGACACCGGAGGCAACGATTTCGTCGAAGCCGTGTATCGCAGCATGAATCAACCAGTAAAATGAGAGCCTTCTCCATCGCTATCTTCGCTATATTATGCATCGCGCGCGCCGCCGGCCAAAGCGTGCCACCTTCTGCGAAAGCCTCCGCGCCCGCGGATATGACCGGTTATTGGGTCGCTTTCATAACCGAGGACTGGCGCTTCCGTATGGTCACGCCGCGGAAAGGCGATTATCAGGCCGTGCCTATCACAGACCAGGCGCGGAAGGTTGCGGATGCCTGGAGTCCAGAGGCCGATGAAGCCGCGGGCAACCAGTGCAAAGCCTACGGAGCCGCTGCCATCATGCGCCTGGCGGCGCGATTTCATATCACGTGGCAGGACGAAAACACGTTGCGGGTGGAGAGCGACGCCGGCATGCAAACGCGACTCTTCCACTTTGGCTCACAGCCGGGGGCGCTCGGTGAGCGGACATGGCAAGGTTATTCGAACGCGCAGTGGCAAGGACCGGCGCTCAAGATAGCCACTACCAACCTGCGCTCCGGATATCTGCGCAAGAATGGCGTTCCTTATAGCGAGAATGCTGTCGCTACGGAATACTTCGATATCGCACCGCTCCCGGGCGGCGGCCAAGTGCTGCTGGTCACCACAGTCGTCGATGATCCTCAGTATCTCCGGCAACCGTTTATCGTGAGTTCGCAATTTAAGAAGGAGGCTGACGGTTCGAAATGGGATCCGACTCCATGCACCGCAAAATAGTATCCGCCGCCGTGTTGCTGTACCTGTTCGGGTCCGGGATTGTCGCAGCGCAAACCGAACTTACCGGTTCGTGGGCGGCACGAAATCATGAGTTCCTCACGGGCGACGGATTGCCGGTGGACTTCACGGGAATCCCTCTCAGCGAGGAAGGGCGGATCCGAGCACTGAGCTATTCTGAGTCGCAGCTGTCGATGGTCGAACGGCAATGCCAAGGATGGCCGGCCTTCTATGTCGTTCAGGGACCGTTTGGGTTGAAGATCTGGAGTGATGCTGACCCGCTGAAAGGAAATGTGATCTCCTACACCGTCGGCGCGTGGGAGGACCGGCCGCCGCTGGTGATCTGGATGGACGGACGCCCTCACCCCTCCAAATATGCCGAGCACACGCGCGCGGGGTTCACGACGGGCGCATGGGAAGGCAACACACTCGTGACCCACACAACCCACGTGAAGGCCGGATTCCTGCGAAAGACTGGTGCGCCCAGCAGCGACGAAGCAACCATGACGCTGCGCTTCTACCGTCACGATGAAATCCTAAGCCTTCTCGCGATCATTGAAGATCCCATCTATCTTGCCGAGCCTTGGATTCTCTCCAGAAGCTTCCAACTGAGCGCGACGCCTTTGTCACCCACCGGACCGCCGTGTGTCACCACCTATGAAGCGAGCACTGGGGAAACCGCTCCGCATTATCTGCCTGAGAAGAATCCTTTTGTCGATGAGATGACCAAGAAGTACGGGGTGCCCCGCGACGCCGCCATCGGGAAGCCCGAGACGCTCTATCCGGAATATCGGAAAAGAATTTCGCCAACTGCTTCGGCTAAATAGGGTGATTGAGGCTCAAATCCGCTATGCTGGTAGCAGAGGTTCCAAGTTGCAATACTTTGTTCGCACTACGGATGTACGCAAAGAGAGCCGTCACGGTGCCTCGGCACCTCTTATCAAGCGGGAATATCCCGAGCTCGCCTGTTATAACCTCGACCAAGCCATTGATCAAGCCAAGCGGAGCGTATTGGAATCCGACAAAACGATCATGCTGCAAGCCGATGCCTGCTCTAGGAACATGAATCAAGTGCGGACCAAGTATCGTTGCTGGATTGACGAGCGCGGCGCCTTTAATGAACTAGCCCTGGCGTAGGCTCGAAGAGTCATCCTGCAGAGTCAACCCATCAGAGGATTGCTTTTCATCTATTGCGTCATGGCGATGTGCAGCTTGGGGCTCGTGAGCGCCATTGGTGCAACGGTCTACTATCTGCTGACTCGCTGGCCGCACCACCGATAGTCTGCTCGGCAGCGTCGACTAGACGTTCAACCTTGCCAGGCCGCTGGCGAGTAGCCCCTTCGCCATGTCTATCTTCGTGGCGTTGTACTTGAGCGGCGCTGCGCCGGTGAGGGCAACGGCTATTGCTTGCTCGCCCAATTCCGCATTTAACGTTTTGCCCTTGAGGAAAGCTTCTACTGCTTTTTCGCGATAGGGCCTCCCGGCGATACCACCAAATACGACGCGCGCGTCGTCAATGGTTTTGTCGCGAAGTTGCAGACTGATCCCCAGCGAGGCCATGGCGAAATCCCAAACTCCGCGCGGCCGGAGCTTCTCGAAGGATGCCCGCACGCCGGGCTTGGGCGGAGGAATAACCACTGAGGTCAAAATCTCGTTGTAGCGTACGATGTGCGACTGGATTTTGCCGTCCACTAGCATATCGCCGGGCACCATTTGTTCAATGGAGAGTTCCTTCACTCCCTGGGGCGTCGCCAGTTTCGCACGGGCATCGAAGGGAATCAGCGCGGTGGCGGCGTCGCCCGGATACACCGCGTAACACAAGCGTCCTCCCATCGCCGAGTGATAGTAGCTGTTATCTCCGATGGCGCCAAAGCAAATGTGTCCGCCGTTTCTCCAGCAGGAATAGCCGCCGCGCAGATACTGGCACCAGACTTCTTGCAGTAGGTCCCCGCCCAGCGTGGATGCATTGCGCAATTCCGGGGAAGAGATCTTCCCGATCGCCTCGACCAGCATCGGATACCGTTGTTGCAAAAGCGGAGAGTCGATCAACTCCGCGAGCTTGGTGGCCGCGCCGATCTCGACGCCGCCTTGCGCATCTTCCTTGATATAGCGGAGGTGATCGATTTTCTTGATATCGACCAGATAACTGGGCGCTTGCTCCAAACGGTTCTTCAGTCGAATGAGCAGGTCCGTGCCGCCGGCGTAAACCGATGCGTCGGCGCCGTGTTGCGACAAGATCTGAATCGCTTCGTCAACGGTGGTCGGCCGGTAGATCGAGACTTTCTTCACGCCCGCCTCCCTTTACTCGCGAGTCCCGCCATAATCTTCTCGCGCGTGATGGGGTGCTCCCGAATGCGGACGCCGCTAGCGTTGTAAATCGCATTCGAGATCGCGCCGGGCACGCAACCGATGGTGGTCTCGCTAAAGCTCTTGACGCCGTAGAACCAGCGCGGCTCCAGACTGTCGATGTACACCTGCGTCGATTTCGGAATGTCCATGATGGTGGGCAACCGGTAGGAAAGGTACCCGACGCTATAATGACGCGAGCCCGGAAATTCACGGTCCCACGGGATAGAGTCGGTAGCGACCTGGGTACTCTCCATCAAAGATCCCACCATATCGGCTTCCGATACCAAAGGATTGATCACCAATCCGGTATCGTGCGTATACACCGCGCGAACGAAACGCCAGTTGCCGGTCCAGGTATCCACCTCTACTTCGACGAAGCACGCACCCACGCCCTTGTTGGTCGCGGTTCGCTCGCCGCCGGTGGTGCCGCGGCCGGTTTGGCGGATAAGACCGTTATTGGCTTTGGCCAGCGCGGCGAAGGTCGTGCTCTTCTTGGGATCTTCGAGCGAAGAGATGACGCCGTCGCGCATCTTGAGTTTCGCGGCATCGATTTTGAGGACGCCGGCGGCGCGTGCGAGCAGATCTTTGCGCAGCTTGTCGGTGGCGAAGCAGATGGCTGCTCCTTGCAGCGTGATGGTGCGTCCGCCGAACCACTCATCGCTGAGCGGCGCGAGGTCGGAGTCGCCCCATACCAGACGGATATGATCGCGCGTCGTGAAACCCAGCATCTCCGCGACCATGGCTGCCAGCGCTGTTGCTGCGTTGGAGCCGCTGTCGGGAAGCGCGATCTTCATGGTCACGTTGCCATCGGCGGTCAGGTCCACGTCGCTGCTAAAAATGTTGGCGTCGGGAGCCGCCGCCAGTTTGGCGAAGGCCTCTTCCCCTTCGTGATAGCCCATGTTCCCGCCATGATGCTGCGACATCCCGAGGCCGAATCCACGTTTGAATCTTCCCGGCTCGCCGCCCGCCACGGGATTGCGTTTCTCCCAGCCGAATGCCTTGGAGCCTTCCTCGAGCACCTCCACGGTGGGCATAGTTTCGTACGGATAGCGCGTGTCGCCCGGAGTCAGCCGCGTCATGTGCATCATGCGGTATTGCACCGGATCCACACCGAAGGCATCCGCCATTTCGTCGATCATGTTTTCCCAGGACCATTTGGTTTCCTGCTGGATGTGGCTGCGGGACGGTCCGGGGCGCGGCGCGTTCGTGCGATAAGCGCACCATGTCGACCGCCAGTGAGGAACTTTTCCGGTGTACAACTCGGTTTGGTTTGCGGCGTTGCCCGGACCGTCGGCGTGCACGCCGAAATCGAGGTCGCCAACGCTAACAAATACTTCGTGGTCCAGAGCTACGATACGACCGTCTTTCTTCGCGCCTACGCGGAACTTGGTGATGGTCTCCGGCTTAATCTGCAACTGTGCCAGTTCCTGATCCTTGGGCAGCATGACCTTCACGGGCCGGCCCGTGACTTTCGCCAGATGGGCGATCATCGGATAAAATCTCTCCGCCGCCATGCGCGCCGCGCCGAACGTGGACCCGTTCCACTTATTGATCAGGCGGACCTTGGAAACATCCAGGCCGAGTGCCGCCGCCAGGGACGCCCGCACCGGATAAATACCCTGGCCCATGCCCCACATGGTCAGTTTGTCACCGTCCCATTTGGCCACGCTGCCGCTCGGCTGCATCGGCACGGAAACGCCTCCCGCAAAGCGGTAGCTGAATTCCTTGATCACGTCCGCTTCAGCAAATCCCGTTGCGACATCGCCACGCTTATCCGCCCAGGTTACGTGCGGAAGATCCTGCGGCGAAAACGAATGGCGGATGAGATTCCCCTTGCCGTGTCCCAGATCGGGCGCGCCAGCAGCCATGCTGTCTTTCAGCATCGATGCGAAGGGAAGAACGTCGTAGGTCACCTTAATCGCGTCGGCGGCATCCTGGGCAAGGTCTTCCGTCTCCGCCACCACGATGGCCGCCACTTCGCCCTGAAGATTCAGTTCCCGGGGGAGCGGTTCCGGCAAGATCCGGCCTCTGGCGACGTTGGGACGTTGCAGCTTCGGCGCATTCTTGTACGTCAGAATGTATTTCACCCCCGGCATCTTCTCGGCGGCCGATGTGTCGATGTCTTGGATAAATGCGCGTGGATGTGGAGAGGTCAGGAACCTTGTATAGAGCAGATCAGGGAACCACACGCGGCTGGCGTATTGCGCTTTGCCGGTGAACCTCGGAATGGAAACTTCGGGAAGCGGAGGCAGCGGAGTTCCAAGCACGTTGAGGTTCTCCGGCGGGTAACCTTGCCATTTCTTGGTGACGGTCCTGTTCGCGCCTTCAATGACTTCGTTACCCGCCAGGTGCCCTCCCGTAGTTGAATAGTCACGCACCATCGGCATTTTGATGTGAACGACATTTTCCAACTCGGGCTTGATGGGCGTCTTGCTCCCGCGCAACACGGCCGCCGAGTCCATCACTGTCCGGATGATATGCGGGTATGCCGAGCACCGGCAGATATGGCCCGCGAGCGCCGCTTTCACGTCATCCTCTGATGGATTCAGATTCTTGTCGAGTAGCCCCTTCGCGGTAACCACCCATCCGGCGGTGCAGAAGCCGCAATCGGCGGCCACGCGTGTATGGCCGATGCTCTGCAACGGATGCAAATTCTTCTCGTCGCCGACGCCTTCAATAGTGAGGATTTTCTTGCCCACGCCTTCAGTCGCCAAGGTGTGGCAAGAATAGAGCGGCGTGCCATCTACCAGGACACTGCAGGCGCCGCAACTGGCGCGATTGCAGCTTCGGTTGGTTCCCGTCATGCCCAGCTTCATCGAAATCACTTCCCACAATGTGGTCCGCGCTTCATATTCCGCGGCATAAGCCTTGCCATTGACCAGGAACGTGGCTTTTTCACTCGCAAACGGCGTAGCTACCGTGGGAAAAGCCGTGGGAGCCGCGATCAGCGATTCTCCGGTCACAGCCGTGAGCACGACACCGGACCCTGCAGCCTTGAGAAAATTTCTACGGGAATAACTCATATTGATGCTCAAGGCGATCATCGTAATTTAGCGCTTTAATGTCAAGGCTGCGCGTCCATCCCCCGTGAGATAGAATTAACGCGATAGGAGAATCCCAGTGGTTCGCTGTCTGACGCTGCTATTCATCGCCAGCTCGATATTGCCGGCTGCCGGCTCACCTGATCTATTGGTCGCGGTCCGCAACGGCAATTACGCCCAGGCAAGTCAACTCCTTCGAGCGGGTACGAATGTGAACACGGCCGACAGCGACGGAACGACAGCTTTGATGCACTCCGTCATCGAATCGGACGTGAAGATGATGAAGCTCCTGATCGACAGCGGAGCCGATGTCAACGCTAAAAACTCGGTCGATTCCACCGCATTGATGTATGCCGCCACCAATCTGGCGAAAACCCGTCTGCTGCTGGACGCGGGGGCGGACGCGAAGGCAGTCGGCAAGCGCGGTGCGACGCCCATGAGTGTCGCGGTCACCGCCTTTGGATCGACGCCCATTCTGAAACTTCTCGCGGCCAAAGGAGCCCAGCCCGAAGATCGACTGATGGTTCCTGTGGCACAAAAAGGCGATCTCGAGGCGATCCGATTTCTGCTCAGCATCGGCGTACACGCCGGTGACGCCACCACACTATCGGCCGCCGTGTTGGGAAGGTGTGAACCGTGCGTCCATTTGTTGGTAGAGAACGGCGCTTCCGCCAATACTGTCCGAGCCAATGGCCCGGGCGTCTTGAACGAGACCGCCAAGAGAGCGCAGCCCGAGCTCTCCCAATTTTTGTTGGATCATGGCGCTTCGCTCGACTCCAAAGATCGCGAGGGCTTCACTCTTCTGATGCAAGCCGTGCTGTCGATGGAAGCCCCCGCGGATCGCGACCGCATGATCGAATGGCTTTTGTCAAAGGGCGTCGATCCCAATGCGGCGAATGACCGCGGCGACACCGCGTATCTGCTGGCGGCGCGTGTGGGGATCAAGTCGACCTTGGACCTGTTGGCAAAAGCTGGCGCCAAGGAAGTCAAAGAGGAGTGGCCCAAACCCGGGGAAGGGGCTGCCACGGCACAAGCGGCGGTGAAGAAAATCCTGCCGCTGATCGAAATGAGCGGTGAGCCCGTATTCAGGAACCGGGCTTGCGTTTCCTGCCACAACAATTCGCTTCCGGCCATGACGGTGGCTTTGGCGCGCAGAAAAGGGTTCGTCGTAAATGACGAGCAGGCCAAAAAGGAGATGGGTTTCGCAGCAGCTACCGATGCGCCTTTTTTGGAACCGATGCGCCTGGGCTCGACGATCGGCGGCGGGTCGGATACTCTCGGCTTCACGCTGATGGGGATGGCGGCAGCGGGCTATCCGGCCGATGCTCTAACGGACGCCCATATTCACTATTTCTCGAACTATCAATTGGCGGACGGCTCGTGGAGAACTACCAGCTACAGGCCTCCGGAGGAGTACGGGCCCTTTACAACCACCGCAGTGGTCCTGCGGGCCATCAAGCTGTACCCGATCCCGGGCCGGCGCGAAGAATTCCTGGACCGCGTCGCCCGCGCCAAGCGCTGGTTGCTCACTGCTAAGGCTTCCTCGGAAGAAGAACGAGCGATGCAGCTCAACGCACTGGCCGACGCGGGCGCCACTGCCTCCGAACGTG
>Ga0105241_10002846_pt1 | contig 12917 bp, 7 predicted proteins | sample KBSC64metaG_FD_80422 | JGI IMG/M metagenome (GOLD analysis project Ga0105241, IMG submission 80422) | Corn rhizosphere microbial communities from Kellogg Biological Station, Michigan, USA - KBS C6-4 metaG | ecosystem: Host-associated > Plants > Roots > Rhizosphere > Soil | place: Michigan, USA... | reverse complement strand
GGCGGGCTCCCAGCTTCGACCTTCGGTGCCGGACCCATGGGCGCCGCGCGATGTGCGTGACGTACGAGCCAGCTCCGCGACGAGGGGCCCGGCGGACGACACGAGATGTCCGGCGGATCTTGCCCGGGTTCGAGTTCGAGCGGCGGCGGGATTTCGCTGAAGCTCATCGGTCCTTGGGGCGGGTTACCGGCGTTCTCGCCGAGGCGCAAGGGCACTGCCGATACGAGCCGCAAGGCGCGCGGCTACGCCTGGATCGAGTTCAGGAACAGACGCGATTTCGGCCGCTGCGCTTGGCTTGGTACAGCTTCTCGTCGGCGCGTTGGATCAGATCGCTGGCGGCTTTGTCGTCCTGCAGCAGGGCGCAACCGATGCTGATCGTGACTGGGATCTGTTCGCCTTGGAAGGTGAAGCCGTGGCTGCCCACCCGTGAGCGCAGATTTTCGGCGAGCGCCGCCGCGCCAGCGAGCGATGTCTCGGGCAGCAAGATCACGAATTCTTCGCCGCCGTAGCGAGCGAACACTTCATCCCTGCGGATGCGATCTTGGACGATTCGTGCCAGTTCGCGCAGCACGTAGTCGCCAGCGAGGTGGCCGTATTGGTCGTTGATGCGCTTGAAAAAGTCGATGTCGAACATCAACACGCTGAGGTCACGCTCGTAGCGCCGCGCGCGGATCAGCTCCTTCTCGAGCGCTTCGAACAAGTACCGCTTGTTGTGGATCTGGGTCAGCCCGTCCACGATGGTCATGCGGTAGATTTCTTCGTGGTACTTGGCTTCGGCGTCGGCGCCGGACAAGAACTTGAGAATCGCCGGACCGACTTTGATGCGGTCGCTGTTGTTGAGCAGCGCTTCGCGCGCAATCTGCTCTTCGTTGACGTAGGTGCCGTTGGTCGACCCGTCATCGACGACGTACCAAGCGCTGGTCCGGCGTTCGAAGTGCGCATGCCGCCGGGACACCGAATCACCCTCGAGCACGATGTGATTGTCGGCTCCTCGCCCCACGCGCAGCGGGCTACGATCCAAAACGAAACGCTTACCGAGTAAGCCGGGCTCCGCCGTGTAGATGACGACCAAGCAATCGTTGCTCGGCGCATCTTCGGGAGGTGGCGCTTGCACCACCTGAGTCACCCTTGTTTTTTCGTCGTAATCGCTCACGGAACGCGGCCTCTTGGCGTTAGCGCGCTACTTCAACGGAACCGGAAATTTTCAAAACCGCTACGCTAGGTTCCCGCGCCTTGTATCTCTGTTCGAGCACGACAGCTATCGGCAGTAATTTCCACACACTACCCGAACCTTCCAAGTTACTCCGCGCGCAAACTTTCCGTCAAGGCCCGCGCCCTTGACCAATTCTACATCCGCGCCGCGCTTTTGATAGGGCTTGATGGCGGTTTGTGCGGCTGCCGCGCGGGCTTCGCGAGCGCTCGTTCTTCCGCGTGCTCGTCCGCGTGCTCGTTCGCTCGTGCTTTCGTTCGCTCAGGTAGCGATTCATCCTACTTTCGCCCCGAGTCTCGAGTCTCGAGGTGCGGGGCGCGGGCGTGGGGCAGGCATGTTGGCCTCAGGTAGGTGTGTGTCGGCCAACCGGCGCACAGGCGAATCGCGGCTTTCGCGCTCGGCCTTCGCGCTCGGCCTTCGCGCTCGGCTAGCGCGCTCGGCCTTCGCTCCGTTCGAGGTGAAGCGAATCTGCCGGTGCTGAAATGGCGAAAGGCGAACCGCAGAAGCCAGTTCGCCTTTCGTGTTTACCGTGCGCGGCTCGCTGCCGGCGCAGACGCTCAACGCGTCATCGTGACTTTGGACAGACCGCGCGGAGCATCGGGGTTGTGACCCGCGGCAACCGCGAGCGCACCGGCGAACAGCTGACCCGGCACCACCGATACGATCGGCGATAGCCACTCCGGCATCCCGGCGGGCAACTCGATCCGTGATTGCGCGCGCGCTAACACCTCGGGGTTATCCGAGAGCGCGAGTACCTCGGCGCCACGTTGCTCGAGTAGGGAGAGCAGCGCGGGCAGGTCGGCTTGCGTGCGACCCGAGGGCGCAACCAGGATGACCGGGAAGCCGTTGTCGATCATGGCGACGGGGCCGTGCAGCAGATCGGCAACCGAGTAAGGCTCGGCGACGAAGTAGCTCGTCTCCTTCAACTTGAGTGCGACTTCGAAGGCCGTCGAGTAGTTGAAGCCGCGACCCAGCACGACCAAGCGCTGCGCGTTCTTGAAGCGCGCGGCTTGCGCACTCAGGTCGGAGTTCTTCTCGATGACTTCGCTGACCCAACCCGGCACGCGTGCCAGTTGTGTCCAACGCTCGGGGTTGCCTTCGAGGGCGGCGCTCAACATGGCCAGCGCGAACAGCTCCGTCGTGTACGTTTTTGTCGCGGCAACGGCCTTTTCTTGCCCTGCGAGCAAAGGCAGCGTGTGGTCCGAAGTTTGCGAAAGCGGCGAAGCCGGCTCGTTCGTCACGGCTAGCGTGGCGCCGCCTTGCTTGCGCGTCTCGAGCAGCACGCTCACGATATCCGGCGATTGACCCGACTGACTGATGCCGATGGTCAGCGCGCGCGATAGCTTCGGCGGTGACTCGTACAGAGTGAAGAGCGACGGCACGGCGAGCGCGACGGTCAAGCGATTGTGCGCGCCGAGCACATACTGCGCGTAGCGCGCCGCATTGTCCGAGCTGCCGCGAGCGGCGATGAGCACATACTCAGGGCCAAATTTCTTTATCGCGATGGCTGCTTCTTCCGCGGCCTGCCGACCTTTCACGAGCAGCTGCTCGAGGACTTGCGGCTGCTCTAAGATCTCTCGTTCGTATTGATTGCGGGGTTCCATTGTTTTCTGGAGAAACATCTTAGCAACCGGTCCGCCACCCTGACCGTGTTTTACTCTTCAATCGAACAAATGATCATTCGAATGATACGAAATGCACAGGCCGGCGCGGCTCCCTTTGGTACGGTATCCAGGGAAATCAGGCCCGTTCCGCACGAATCGGCAGCTGTGCAAACCAGTGAGCGCCAGCAAGTGGACCAGAGCGAGACACCCCAGCAACCCAGGCGATTGCGTCACTCCTTGGCGTGGTCTTTGTGCGCGTGCGTGTGTGCCAGCTTGTTCGCTTGCAACGTGTACGACTCGTCGCTCTTGCAAGCGGGCTTGTCGAGTGGCGGCAACGGCAACAATAGCGGCGGCTCGTCGACGACTGGCGGCGCAGGCAATGTCGCCGGCGCGTCGGGGCTCGGGGGCAGCGGAGCGGTAGCGGGCGCCGGCCAAACCGGTGGTGGTGGCACGCACGTCGACATGGGTGAAGCCGGCATGGCGGGCGTCGACACTGGCGGCTCGTCCAGCACGACCGGGGGCTCTGGTGGTTCAGGCGGCGTGGAGTCAGGCGCCGGCGCAGGGGGTCTCGTTCAGGTCGGCGGCAACTCCAACGGCGGTTCCGTGAGCACCGGCAGCTCGGTGATCGACGACATGGAAGATCAAGACCGCTACATCTCGAAGATCGATGGGCGCGTCGGTGCTTGGTACTTGGCACCCTGCAAGGGCGGCACGCAAACGCCCGCTTCCAACGTCGTCCCGTACATGTCGGGCATCTCGGGCGGCCGTTCCGGCAGCCTGTTCGCGCTCCACTCGACCGCAGCGACGTGTTCGGGCGGGGCGCTCGTGGGCCTCGATCTGAACAACAAGTCCGCGCGCTTGGTGTACGACGCGAGCAAGTATTCCGGCGTCCATTTCTGGGCAAAAGTCGCCAGCTCCTCGCCCACGGGCGTGAAGTTCGCAATGCCCGACACGCACACCGATCCGATGGGCGGTCAGTGCGACAAAGTGACCGACGCGGGTCAGTGTTACGATCACTTCGCCACCTCGTTCGTCTTCACGACCGAGTGGAAAGAATACACGGCGATGTTCGTCGATCTGTCCCAGGTGGGTTGGGGCAACAACAAGGTCGATTCGCTCGACGTGAAGAACGTCTACGGCATCGAGCTCAGCTGGATCACGCCGGCGATGGATTTGTGGATCGACGACATCGTATTCCTCAACAAGGGCTGATGCGCGAGCCTGGCTGAAACGAGCCTCGCCCGCGTCCTCGAACCGAATGCTACGACGAGAGCAGTTTCTCCCCTATCCGAAGAGTCTCGATGTCGCGGCCGGGAGCTTCTTGCTGCCGCTCGCCCCGCCCGTCGCGATCCAGAACGTCACTCGCAGCACCGCGCTCGTCACCAAACTCACCACGGCGCTCCGGGCGCGCGGGCTCGAACCAGTGTTCGACGCCGCCGCGCCCGCCATCCGAGTCACGGTCACGGCGTCGGCAACGCTGCCCGTGGATGGCTACGAGTTGCACGTGACCGAGTCGAGCGTGCAGGTCAGCGCCAGCAGCGAAGCGGGCGCTTTTTACGGCATTTGCACGCTAGCGCAGCTCATCGGCCTAGCCCCGGAGGATGGCGCCGGCGTGCGCTTGCCGGCGCTCGTGATTCGCGATTTTCCGGATTTCGCCGCGCGCGGCGTGATGCTCGACGTGAGCCGCGATCGCGTCCCGCGGATGGACACGCTCTTTTGCCTGATCGACAAGCTCGCCGGCTTCAAGATCAATCAGCTGCAGCTCTACATGGAGCACACGTTTGCGTATGCCGGCCACGAAACGGTCTGGCGGGACGCGAGCCCCTTCACGCCGAGTGAGCTCGACGAACTCGATCGCTATACCGCCGACCGTTTCATCGAATTGGTCCCGAACCAAAATAGCTTCGGCCACATGCAGCGCTGGGTGACGCACGCGCGCTATCGCCCGCTCGCCGAGTGCCCCGATGGCTTCGAGCACCCGTGGAACCCCACGCGTGAACCGTATGGACTGTGCGCCACCGATCCGGCCAGCCTCGCGTTTCTGGACGAGCTCTACGGCCAGCTACTGCCGCATTTTCGGAGTACTCAGTTCAATGTCGGGCTCGATGAAACCATCGACCTGGGGCTCGGGCGTTCGGCGGCCGAATGCGCGGAGCGCGGCACCGAGCGGGTGTACTTGGAGTTTTTGCATCGCATCCACGGCTTGCTCGCCGCGCGCGGAAAAAAGCTGCAATTTTGGGGCGATATCATCAACAACAAGCCCGAGCTGATCCCGGAGTTGCCGCGCGATGCGGTGGCGCTCGAATGGGGCTACGAGGCCGAGCACCCCTTCGCCGAGCGTGCGCAGCGCTACCGCGAATCGCAGCTGCAATTTTACGTGTGTCCCGGCACCAGCAGCTGGAACAGTATCGGTGGGCGCACGGGCAACGCGATCGCCAACATTTGCTCCGCGGCGACGGCCGGTTACGACAACGGCGCCCATGGCTTGCTCGTCACCGATTGGGGTGACAACGGTCACCTGCAACCTCAACCGGTGAGCGAGCTCGGGCTCGTGCTCAGCGCGCTCGTCAGTTGGGACGTGAATGCGGCTCGGCAGCCCGAAGCCATCCCGCTTTCGGCCCTGCTCGATCGCTATTCGTTTGCAGACGAATCGGGCACGCTCGGGCAGCTCGTTTACGACCTCGGGCAAGTCTACGCACTCGCCGGCGCCCAGGAGATCAATTGCTCGCTCTTGTTCTCGCTGCTCACCTCGCGTGATGGCCACTACGATCCGACCCGCGTTTCGATCGAGAATCTAGAGAGTGCGCTCGCCCGCGTTCGTGAACTGCGCGGGCGGCTGCCGAGTGCGCGGCCGTCTGGTCCGGACGGCGCCTTGGTTTTGGAGGAGCTGGCCTGGGTGGCCCGAGCGATGGAGTTTGGGTGCTTGCTCGGCCTGGAGCGCGCGGCCTTGGGGTTCGATGCGCCCTTGTCGCAAATTCCCGCTCAAAAACGACTGGTTTTGTCGCGCATGCTGGCGGAATTGCTGGAGCAGCACACGCGCAACTGGCTGCGCCGGAGTCGTCCGGGCGGCCTGCGTGACTCGCGGCGTCGGCTCGAGCAAACGCTGATGCAACTCGTGCCTTGAGCGTTGCTCCGGCGTGTGCGGCACTCCGCAAAGGAGTAATCTGCACGCAGTTTTCTAGGAGGCCTCGTGCGTCAGGGATCCGTTCTTGCTTCGGTGTTGAGCTGCGCAGTCGCAGCGAGCGTGGCTAGTTGCGGGCGAGCCGAGCAGCGTGCGCCAGCGACCGGTGTGGCCCCGCCGTTGACGACAGCGTCAACGCCGCCGGTCGTTCCGCAGGCGAGCGCGAGCGCGACGAGTAGCGGCGTCGGCGCGCCGGCCATGCCGGGCAAGAACGTGCCCGCGATCAAGGTCGACACCGTGGGCTACCCCAGCGCCTGGCGCAAAATCGCGATTTTCAACGTCGAGCCGACGGGCGCTGTCGTGCGCGACGACGCGGGGCAAGTGGCCTACACCTTTCGCCCGGCCGATCTCAAAGATCGCGGCAAAGACGCGGCCTCACAAGATCTCGTGTGGCAGGCGGACTTCAGCGCGCTCGAGAAGCCGGGGCGCTACACCATCGAAGTGGGTTCGAGCAAATCCGATCCATTCACGATCGGTAAACACGTGTATCAGCCCGCGCTCGAACTCGGGCTCAAGCACTTCTACTTTCAGCGCTGTCGCACACCGCTGGAAAAACCGTATGCCGAGTACGAAGGCAAGGCCTACACCCGTTCGGCGCCCTGTCACGTGCACGCCGACGACGGCTGGGATTACGCGACTTACCCGGAAAAGAAGCGCAAATGGCAGCTCGTCGCCGGTTGGCACGACGCGGGCAACTTCGACATGTACATCCCTTCGACGGGGCCGACGGCACAAGCGCTACTCATCGCTTACGAGTCGCACCCCACACTGTTTTCGGATGCCACCAACATCCCCGAGTCCCACAACAAGATCCCGGACATCTTGGACGAGGTACGTTGGGGGCTGTCCTGGATCTTGTCGATGCAGGAACTCGACACCGGTGCATTCCGCGCGCGCGAAGCCGTTTACGAGTGGTCCGACCCAGACCCCGTGAAGGAACGGAAGACGCGCTGGGTGGCCGGCGTCGGCACCGCGAGCACCGCTAAAGCGACCGCCGTGCTGGCTCAGGCTTCGCGGCTGTACAAGAAGTTCGATCCGGATTTCGCTGCGCGTTGTGAAAAAGCCGCTCGCGCTGGCTTCGCCTTTTTGGAGCAGCACCAGGAGCGCATTTTCGTCGATGGCAAGGGCAGTGGCCAGCCGCTCTGGGACGACGATCCCGAATATTCCGAAGTGGGTGCTCGCTTCAGCGCCGCGGTCGAAGTCTATCGCGCATACCGCTTGCCCGCGGCTTTAGCGCGACTTCGCAGCTACCTCGGTGACGCCCAAACTCAGCCTGCGAAGTTCGTGGAAGGGGGCTGGCCGAATCTGAGCCGCTTCGGCTTCATGACGCTCGCGCAGGATACCCTCGCGCCCGTCGAACTGCGTTCCGAAGCCAAGCAGCGTTTGCTCGCCGCGGTGGACACGCTGCGCGCGCCGATCGAGCGCGACGGTTACGCTTGTGTGACAACCCCAGAGGGTTATTACTGGGGTCACAATTCGATCCTGCTCGAGAAGGCGCACGAACTCGCGTTTGCGTCGCGCCTGGACCCGTCTCGCACTTGGCTGAAGGAAGCGGCGCGCGACCAGTGGCATTGGATCTTGGGGCGCAATCCGAACGGGTATTCGATGGTTACCCGTGTCGGGAAGGGGCCCGATCGCATCTATTCGATGGAGTGGGGCCACGCGAGCCCGCCCATTCCCGGATATCTGGTGGGAGGGCCCAACGCTTCGGAAATGGGCATGTTGGCGCCGGGCGCGCCGGCCAAGGCGCTATTGTGGGATAACCCGCAACCCTTGAGTTCCGGATTGCCGGCTCACAGCTTGTGGCATTGGGAGGATTCCGACCTTTGGGACGGTGGCTTTGCGCCCAAAGGTCAGACCGACAAGGGCTGGTGGGCCGTGACGGAACCCGACATTTATTACAACGCCAACTTGGTGCTGGTGGCGGCCGAGGAGCAGGCCGACTGACACGAAACCGGCTGAAATAAAGGGTCGTAAAATGCCGAGCGATGAAATGGTCGCTCGTCTGATAATATTTGAACATGGCCGAAACGGCCATTCTGCTAGTGTTTTTTGGTGCGCGGAGTCTTCTGCTCGCGCGCGGCGTGCCGTTTTCTAGTTGGTCAACCCAAGGTCTCGCCGTGAAGAATGAAGCATCCGTTTTCGAGTCGGAAGAGGCAGTGTTGGATCGCAAAGAGCGCCAGAATGGTGCACGCGGCGCCGTCGCCCCACAGCAGAAACCCCGAGTGAAACCCGCCTGGCTCGAGCGCATCAACAATCACTACTGGGTCCAGAACATGGTTCGGATCCACGAGGAACTGCCGCTTTGGATCATCCATTGGGATGGTAAAAAGCAGCTGGATTGGATGTATCTGAACGAAACCGTCGGTCAGATTCAGCCGTTCCACTTCGAAATCTATTACGGCAAAGAAGCCAAGCGCGACGCCTACTACGCCGACATCATGAAACGAGTCGGCGAGACTCGTAAGTTCGAGGTGGGCGAACTCCACGGTTTCAATGACTTCTTCTTCCCGGTCGCCGCCGACCCCCGAGGGAAGACGTTCCTATTCGGTGGTCAGTTCCTGACCGAGCCGCTCGATTGGGACGGAATTGCGTGGCGTTGGCGGGAACTCACCGGCCAGCTGCCCGCGAGCGCCAACCCGGACTTCGTTCGTTTCGTGCGCATGGCGTTGCGTTTGCCCGTCATCGAAGCGCCGGTGATGCCCGCGATCGAAGAGTTCATGGATCTCTTCTCGCAGCTTCTGACCGAAGACCACGCGAACCTCAAGATTCACGAACGCGTGCGCCGCCTGAAGAAGGAAGTGTTCGACCGCGCGTGGCCCAACAACGATTGGGTCGACCGCAGCATCACGCCCGAGAAATTCGCGCTGACGCCTTGGTTTTACGATGGCGCGCTGTCCGAGTGGCGCAGCGAAGAGATGGGGATCTGCCGTTTGCCGACCACGGCCATGGCACTGATGCCCGTCGATCCGCGCAATCAGGCGCTCGACCCCGTGCAGGTGATGGTGAGAAATTACCAAATCCAGCGCGAATGCGTGGCTTTCGCGAGCCAAATGCCGGAAACCGGCGCCAACAAACTGCAGGACTACGGCGTCTCGTTTCTGACCTCGGCTGCGCCGGGCAAGAGCTCCGCGCGCGCCAAGTTGGAATTGCGGGAGCGCGCGCAGAAACTGCAGAGTTTCGTCAAAGAGAAGTTCGGCGTGCACACGGTGGTCGGTATCGGCCGCACATTGCCGCCGGGCGAAGCGCTCTACACCTCGCATCACGATGCCGTGCTCGCTCTGCATTTGTGCGTGCAGCTCGAGAAAGACATTCTGTTCTACGACGAGAAGACCACGTCGAAAGATCAGATGCGCTACTCGCAGCTGAACCGCACAGCGGCGGATTTGGCCGATGCCTTCGATCGCGTCGCGATGGACGAGATCAAGGTCGCGAGCGATCACTACGTGCGCATGGTGCTCGTTTGGTCGAACGAGCGCATCGAAGTGCTCCGCAGCCAGTTCTTGGCCATGCTGTTCCAGCTGATCAAGAACATTCAAAAGCGTCACTTGCTGCGGACCGAAGTGGCCGAGCATCTCGCCGATGATCTGAGCCAGAAGCTGGAAGAAGCGCCGAGCGTCTACCAAGTCATCGAGACGTTCAAAGAGGCGTTGCAGCGCTTGAGTGTGTTTGCTTCGCGAGCCCTCGAGGGGCCGAAGAGCATGCGGCTCGATACGACGCTGCAGTACATGAAAGACAACTTCGCCGAGCCGCTCCGGCTCTCCGGCGTGGCTCGCAAAGCGGGCTTCTCGGTGCCGGCATTCAGCCGCATCTTCAAGCAAGCGACGGGCACCTCGTTCTTGGCGTATTTGCGCGCGGTTCGCGTCGAGCACGCGAAGATGCTGCTGCGCACGACCACGCTATCGGCCGAGCAGATCGCGCAAGCCTGCGGCTTCCAGTCGCAACATCATCTGATTCGCTCCTTCAAAAAGGTGACTCAGAAGACGCCCGGCTCCTACCGCAAAGACGTCGCCAACAAAGCTCGCGGCTCCGAATCTCGCGACGAAGCCTAAACCGCCGCCCACGCTCCGGCATTCCGCCGCGGGACAAGTTGGCTTGAGCGTGTGCAGCGTTCCATCGCGGATTCGGCGAAGAGTGGGACTTCGCTCATCGAACTGGATGTTGGTGTTCCAACACTCCCGCATGCTTCGCGAGGCTGCTTTGGCCCGCTTACGAAACACGTGAAACGTTCGCGCGGCGGGGGCGTGTTGGAACACCAACATTCAGGGCCGGGTCGAAAGGACGCTACGCCAACGCTTCGCGCCGGGATTTGTCGCCTTGAGCGCCAGGATTTGTTGCCTCAGGCGCTGCGGGAGCTATTCGAGGGGGACGTCCAGGCCGATTTGGCGCATGAGGCGGAGGGCGTTGCCGGCTTGGACGGGACCGGGGTGGGCCTTGTAGTCGAACGTCATCTCGTCGTTCTTCACGCTCTCGCGGAAGTGGATCAAGGTGACGCGCTTCATGAGCTCGGGCGAGAGCTCGCACAGGCCCATGTCGTGAGTCGAGACCGCGCCGAGTGCGCCGCGCCGGATGAGCTCACCGATCACCCAACGGGCGCCGATCTGTCGCTCGAGCGAGTTCGTGCCGTGCAGGATTTCGTCGAGCAGGAAGAAGGCGGGCTTCGCGCCGGAGGTCGCGTCCACCACGGCTTTGAGTTTGTTGATTTCGGCATAGAAGTGGCTCACGCCGCTCGCCAGTGAGTCACTGATGCGAATGCTGGTCACGAGCGCGAACTCCGACAAAATCAGCCGTTTTGCGCACACTGGGCCGCCAGCAAAGGCGAGCACGGAGGCGAGGCCCATCGAGCGCAAGAGCGTGCTCTTGCCGGACATGTTCGAGCCCGTCACGAGCAGCGCCGTCCCGCTTTCGGGTAAGTCGACGCTATTTCGCACTCGCACGGCGCTGCTGATGAGCACGTGCCCCAACTCCTCGGCCGTGAAGCGCGGCGTGGGGCTGAGTTCGGGAAATGCGAAATCCGGCTCGTCGAAGGCGAGGCAAGCGAGCGACGACAAAGCTTCGGCTTCGCCCACGACATCGAGCCACTCACGTACGAAGCGACCGACCGAGCGTTGCCAGGCTTCGAGCGCGAGCACGCAGTGGATGTCCCACATCAAGAGCAAGTTCACGACCGGGTGAACCATGCCGTTGTGCTTGAGCTCGAAGAAGCCGACCGCGCGCTCGAAGCGGCGCATTTCTTCGGAAGGCTTCTTCCCGCTCTGCGTGAGCCGCGCTTGCATGGCTCGAATCAGCGGCGCGTCGACCGAGACCGACTCGAGTTCGGCGAGCAGCGTGCCGTAGCGCAAAAAGGCGCCCTGCGTTTCCGAGACAGCGTGGAACACGCGCGAAGTGACCGCTTGCGCGAGCGCGATGATGAACACCGCGAGCACCGCCGGAATCGCGAAATACAGCCAAGAACGGCCAAAATTCGACCAGGCGAGCAACCCGCCGATGGTCAAGAACGGCAGGATGCGCGCTGCCCACACGATGTGCAGGTAGCCCCCGAGTTCCGGGGCGGATTCGGCCCAACGCAAGAGGGGTTCGGGGTTTGGCGGCTCCTTGCGCTTCGGGCCGGGGTCGACCACGCCGAGCGCGAGTGCCTCGATGCGCTGCCGCGTGTCGAGCAGCGGAGCGAGCGCGCGTACCGCGACTTGCCGCTGGCGAATGGTGTCCGCATCGGCGGGTTCGCGGAAAAACGTGGCCAACGTCTGCTGACCGACGCGGGTATGCGCGACGGAGATGCGCTGGAACAGCGAGCCTGGTCCGAACACGTCCAAGTCATCGCTGAACGGGTGCTTCGGATCCGAGAACTGCGCGCCCGTTTCGCTGAGCTGGCTGAAGTGACCGTCGATGCGCAGCAGCGCGTCGCGGTTCACGCGCGCAAAACGCCGCGCCAGATCTTCTTCTTTGATGACGCGGCCGTGCCAGACCACCAAAACCAAGAAAGCGACCAAGCCGGCCAGCGCGAGCGGCCCGGAAACGCCGTCATTCTTGCCGAATACCGAGAGCAAGAAGCTGACGATGAACACGGCAAACGACAGCCCTCGCAAATTCGAGACGGTGCGCGAGCGAGCTGCGTGACGCTCCGCCTCCGCGGTGAAGCGCTGTTCGCGCGCTTGGTACTCCTGATGTTGTCTCGAATTCATGATCAGTTGCTTCGGGGACGGTTAGCCTTCGGAGACCCAGCGATTGATGAGAGCGGCGATGCGTGACAACGGCGCGACGGTGTCGACCACGCCCAATTCTACGGCTGCTTTCGGCATCCCGTAGACCACGGAGGTAGCGCGATCCTGCGCGATGGTCGAGCCGCCCGCGGCTTTGATTTGCGCGAGTCCACGGGCGCCATCTTTGCCCATGCCGGTCAGCACGATACCCAGCGCGCGCGCGCCGAACGATTGTGCGACTGCCGTGAGCGTGACGTCGGCCGCGGGCCGAACGCCGTTGACGGCGGGCGCGTCGCTCAAGGCGAGGCGCCCATTGGCGTCGAATTGTAAGTGCCGATCGCCGACCGCAAGCCACGCGGCTCCGTACCCGAGCTCTGCGCCCGCGCTGGCCTCGCGCAGCGGAAAAGGTGCCCTTTCCGCCAACTGTAGGGCGAGCGCGGAAGTGTAACCGGGCGCCATGTGTTGCACGATGAGCAAGCTCGCCGAGATGCCCAAGCGGATCTGCGGCAAGAGCTCGGCCAAGGCTGCGGGGCCACCGGTGGAGCTCGCGATCACGATCAACTTGAGGCCCGCGGGCGACGGCTTTCGAACCGAGCGAGGCCGCGAATCTCGCACCGATGTCGGTGCGCTGAGGCGCCCCGCGACGTTTGCGCCGGCAGCTTGGATGAGCTTGCTCGTGAGCTCTTCACGCACCGCGCTCAGGTTCGCGCTGACCTCGCCCT
>Ga0105241_10002840_pt1 | contig 12944 bp, 13 predicted proteins | sample KBSC64metaG_FD_80422 | JGI IMG/M metagenome (GOLD analysis project Ga0105241, IMG submission 80422) | Corn rhizosphere microbial communities from Kellogg Biological Station, Michigan, USA - KBS C6-4 metaG | ecosystem: Host-associated > Plants > Roots > Rhizosphere > Soil | place: Michigan, USA... | reverse complement strand
GTAGTCAGCCGTGGTCTTGTCCGCCTCCGCAACTTGGGCCGCATTATGCGTCGAAACACCCACCCAGCGCTCGCTTCCAACGATCTTCCGCGCGCTTTCCGGAGACAGATCGTCCTGCCCCACATGCACTCCGTCGAACTGCGCCGCCAGGCACAAATCCGCCCGGTCATTCATGATCAGTTTGATCTGCTTACGTGGCGCCGGCGCCCCCGCCCCAGAAAACCGTTCCCGCAGTCCCCTTGCCTCCGCCAGCATCACTCCGGCGTCCGCCGCTTTATTCCGATACTGAAGCAGAGTCACTCCCGCTTTCACCCATTGTTCCGCTGCCTCGAGCATTTGCTCGCAGTTAGGAAAGCAGGATGCATCCAAAATCGCGTACAACCGGGGAAGGGTAATCATTCAGGTGGAAGCTCAGTGCGCTTTCGCCTCTTTTCCACTCTTCGCCAGAAATCGTTCGATGAAAGTAGTGTCCGTGTCCCCAGACTGAAATTCTGGATCTGCCAGAATTTTCCGATGCAGCGGAATCGTTGTGTAGATCCCTTCCACGATGAACATGCCCAGTGCGCGCGACATGCGTGAAATTGCTTCTTCGCGGTCTTTGCCGCGCACAATCAGTTTCGCGATCAGCGAATCGTAGTATGGCGGAATGGTCCCCTCAGCGTAAGCAGCCGTATCAATGCGCACCCCAGTCCCGCCCGGGGGATGAAACGTTGTAATCTTTCCCGCCGACGGTGTGAACTTCTCGGGATGCTCGGCGTTAATCCGGCACTCGATGGCATGTCCACGACTGAGCACCGGCCCGTGCAGCACGTTCTCTAGTCTCTCTCCCGCGGCGAGCAATATCTGGCTCTTCACCAGGTCCACATCTGTCACCATCTCTGTGACGGCATGCTCCACCTGAATTCGCGTATTCATCTCGATGAAATACAGCCGCCGGTCCTCGTCCATCAAAAACTCAATCGTCCCCGCATTCACGTACCCGATTTCCGAGAGGGTCTTACACAAAACCTGCCCAATCTCTTCACGCAATGCTGGGGTTACCTGCGTTGACGGTGATTCCTCGAGCAACTTCTGGTGCCGCCGCTGGATGCTGCACTCGCGCTCGCCCAGACTGGTCACCGACCCATACTGGTCCGCCAGAATCTGGAATTCGATATGCCGCGGGCGCTCGACAAATTTCTCCATGTAAAGGTCGCCATTGCCGAATGCCGCTGCAGCTTCAGATTGTGCGGCGTTAAACAATGCCGGCAGGTCCGATTCCGAGCGCACGATTCTCATGCCACGCCCGCCGCCGCCCGCCGAAGCCTTGATGATTATTGGGAAACCAACGGTCCGGGCCCATTCCACCGCTTCGCCCTCACTCCCCAGCACGCCTTCCGACCCGGGCAGAATCGGCACTCCAGCCTTCTTCATTGCCGCGCGCGCCTTCTCTTTCTCTCCCATCAGTCGCGTGATCTCGGGCGGCGGTCCGATGAACTTTATGTTGCAGGTTTCGCAGACTTCCGCGAAATTGGCGTTTTCCGAAAGCAATCCGTACCCGGGGTGGATCGCGTCCACGTTCGCGATTTCCGCCGCGCTGATCACAGCTGGAATGTTCAAATAACTTTGCGAGAGCTGCGGCGGTCCAATGCAAATCGCCTCATCCGCGAAGCGTACATGCAAAGAATTGCGGTCGGCCTCGCTGTAAATTGCGACCGCGCGTATTCCAAGTTCCTTGCAGGCGCAGATCACCCGAAGGGCGATCTCACCGCGATTAGCAATCAGGATTTTCTTGAACATGAATTATTGCGTCAGCCTCAACCTCGAATCGTCTGTCCTAGCCCGATCCCGGTGGTTACCTGGCGGCGGCTGACAAAGGCCGGTATATCAAACCGATAACTATGCCGACGAGCGTCCATTGCACAAAGGAGCCTGCGGCTTCCTTTAACGCCAACTTCCCCCCGATATTGAGGATCACATAATTGGTGCCCACAAATGCGCAGGCGACAAAAATTCCGATCAGCGCACCCAGCCGCATTCCCTCGATCAACCCCTTCCGGCCGGAGCAGAGCCTGGCATAGATCATTGCAACCACAAAGGTGCTGATCAAAGAAAAAACCATTCCCAGCGGCATGTAGCGCATCACCGTATCCGACGAGCGATACACGGCCGAATACATCGCAAAATCCCCGCGGAACAGCCACCCTTCCGTAAAGAAGCCGACCATGTAATACACCAGCGTTGCCACCAACGCGGCCACAGCAGCTCTTCCGTAGTTCACAAATTCCTCTTGCGGACGTTCATACTTATTTAGGCCTTATTGCAAACAGCTCCTGCCCGTACTCAATCGGTTGGCCATTTTTCACCAGCATCTTCACCACCTCGCCGCCCACGTCCGCCTCGATCTCGTTCATGAGCTTCATGGCTTCGACGATGCACAATATCTGTCCCGCCTCAACGGTATCTCCGACCTTTACAAACGGAGGCGACCCCGGCGACGGGGACTCGTAATAAGTCCCTACAATGGGCGAATGCACCATGTGCAGCCCTTCTTCCGGTTTTTCAGCAGGCGGAGGCGCAGCCGCGGGGGCGGGGGCAGCCGGCGGTCCCGCGATTGGCGGGCTTGCAACCGGTGCCGGATGCACAGTGATAATTCTGTCGGCAGGCGCAGATGTCGCCTCCGGCGTCCCGCGCTTGATCCGCACCTTGACGTCACCGCGCTCCAATTCAAACTCGGTGATGTCCTTTTCGATCAGAAACTCGATGAGTTCTCTAAGCTCTTTTTGGTTCATGCGTTTGCGGCAGGTAAATGTCTCACGAATTCGGCCGGATTTCCACTGTCAGAATATCGCTTCAGACCGAGATCAGATCTTTAGAGCACGGAGTCAGAATCTCGCAGCCCTTCTCGGTAACCACAACCGTGTCTTCGATGCGCACTCCCCACTTTCCGGGCACATAAACTCCGGGCTCAATCGTAATCACCATTCCCGGCTGTAACAGCTCTTTTTGACCTGCAGCGACTCGCGGCGCCTCGTGGATCTCAAGCCCGAGTCCGTGTCCGGTAGAGTGCGTGAAGTGTCTAGCCAAGTTCCTTTTTTGCAGCAGCTTACGAGCAGCCATATCGACTTCGCCAACGGTCTTGCCGGGCTGCACAGCATCCAGTGCTGCCTGCTGGGCGTCCTTGACCGCCTCATACACGCTGCGCGTTTCCTTCTGCGGACGGCCCACGTGCAGGGTACGGGTCATGTCAGAACAGTAGCCCGCGAGTATAACACCGAAATCACACACCACGAATCCCCTCGCCGGGAGCTTAGCCGCCGACGCCCGCCCATGAGGCAGTGCCGATCGCGCGCCTGCGGCAATGATGGTCGTAAATGCCATTTGCTCCGCTCCCGCTTCTCGTGCGGCAAATTCGAGTTCACCCGCCACCCTCGATTCTGAAACAGCAGGACGTACCACTTGCTGCAGGCGTGAAAATAGCCTTACCCCCAGATGACATGCCGTCCGGATCAGTCCAATCTCCGCCGCGTCTTTGATCATCCGCATGCGCTCGATCAGCGGCGGCGCATTCACCAGTCTCACTCCGCGCCCAACCGACCGCGCCAGTATCTGCTTTTCTCCCACGGTTAAGTGCTCCGGCTCGAGCCCCATCCGTCGCAGCCGTTTCTGCTTCCCCAGCCAATCCGTCGCCGAGGCCAGTGCTGACTTGCCTTTCAATATCTTGATCTTTGCCGCCCGCACTTCTTCCTGCGCTTGTTGGGTATAGCGTCCGTCAGAGAAAAGCAGCGCCCCACGCTCCGTGACCACCAGTACTGCCGCGCTGCCCGTAAACCCACATAGGTACCGCACGTTGGGCAGATGAGTCACAATCAAGGCGTCGAGCCGGGCGTCGGTTAGCAACTCCTGCGCGCGTCTCATCCGACCTGTATGGTTCATTTTCATCACAATGTATAGATTCTATTGCATTAGTTCTAGTCGAGATGTCATCCGCGCATTGTGCTGAGTCTAAAATTCTCAATTTTCGAGAAACCCGAACTCCCCATTTATCATCCACATCCCGGGTTCCATTTTTGAGATAGACTAACTACGGTTTCGCCGCTACCGCGGCATTCCCAGAGGACTTATGACACAGGCTGAACCATTGAAGGACCGAGAGACCTGCCGGAAGTTGATCAGTCTCGGTTACGCCCGTTCGAATCGTGTGCGTCTGTATGGCCAGGAAGTCCAACTAGTGTCAGACCCGTTTCCGCATCAGGAAGGTGGCATTGCAATTGAGGTGACTGAATCCGAACACTCCGCTTCACGTACCGTGAAACTTCCGCTCTCGGTAGTGCAAGTGGCCAGCAAACAGCCCGAAAAACGCTCGGCGTAATGAGGTTGAGACGAGCTTTCATTCTTCGGGCAGTCGTAGCTAATCATTTTTTCTTCAGCTAAAAACAATCCGCCGGCCCAAGGACTTCAGGGTCGGCGGCTGCTTTGCTGCTAACTTGGTCCGCGAACTTACGACTGTACGATTCGCGGAGTAATGAAGAAGATTAACTCCTGATTTGTCGAGGTCACGCTCTGCCGTTTGAACAGGTTGCCCAGCCATGGAATGCTCCCCAGCAGCGGCACTTGATCAACATTCGCAGAATTGGTGGTTTGGATTACTCCGCCGATAACAACCGTGCCGCCGTCAGTTACCAGCACCTGGGTAGTGGCCTGTTGTGTTATCAGTGTCGGATTGTTCTGCACCGTTCGTGAGAAGTCGGGAGTGGTGTTCTCGACATCCACGTTCAGGAAGATTGTGTTCTCAACCGTGATCTGCGGTGTCACTGTCAGGCGCAAGAACGCGTCCACGTAGGTAGTAGTGGGTGGGCCGCCCAGCTGTGCGCTGGTGACGATAGGAACACGGACTCCCTGCTTTACCACTGCCTGAATGTTGTTCTGCGTAACCACGCGAGGACGGGAAAGAATCTTCAACAAGCCACGCGATTCGGCCATGGTCAGGATGGCATCGAGCCGCACGCTATTGCTTGCCGTGAGGAAGCTCAAACCGCTGGTCGGGCCGGTTACGCCCAGGTTGGAGAACAACGGAATCTTCACTCCTGTGCCCGCCGTCGGCGCACTGGTTCCAATGATCGGATACAGCGCTCCCGGGGTGCCGAATGCGCTCGTTGGTGAGCTGCCCACCGCGCTCGCACCGCCTAAAGCAGATCCGGCGTTACCGAATCCAAAGCCCAACTGCGTGCCTATGTCGCGAGCGAAGCTGCGTGTCGCAGCCACCACTCGCGCTTCGATTTCAACTTCCTGCGTCTTGCGGTCCAGTTGCGTGAGCAGCCGGTCGATCGGAGGAATCACCGAAGGTATGTCATTAATGATCACCGCGTTCGTGCGGTCATCCGCAACTACGTCGCCGCGCGAACTCAAGAACTTCTTGATCATCGGAATTACATCTTTTGAGTGCGCATAGCTCAGGAAACGTGTCACCGAGACTTTTTCAACTGACAGCGCCTCAGCTTCACGCTGCGCCCGGCGGCCTTCCGCCTCTTTGCGCAGAGTGTCCACCGTAGCGATGCGCAGCACGTTCCCGTCAAGTTGCCGCGACAACATATTGTTCTTGAGAACGATGTCCAGTGCCTGGTCCCACGGCACGTCATCCAGAACGATGGTCAAGTTCCCCTTCACGTCAGGATCAAGCACAACGTTCAACCCGCTGATCTCGTGGATCAGCCGGAAAAAGTCCTTCAGGTCCACATCTTTGAGGTTTACTGAGACCGGCTCGCCCGTGTACTTCGGGCCGGATGTCGCTTGCTGCGAGTGCACTTTCTGTTCGGCGGCAAGGTTCACTGCCGGTTCCATCGCACTCGGTGAGGCCTGGCTTCCGGCGGAAGATCCCGCTCCCTGCTGCGCCTGCATGGATCCGCTTGCCGCGGGCAACAGGTTGCCTTCCGGTCTCTCAACGAACTTGGTAGCCGCATCGCTGGCGCGTTCTGCTGGATCAGCCGCATCCTTCTTGGCGGAATACGTCGGCTCGACCACCACCAGACTCTGCGCCGCGGCAGCAGTTTGCTGCTTCGGCTCAGGTGCGGCTGCCGGAATTGCGGCAGGAGCGCTGGCCTTGGCGGTCTCGGAGGCAACCGCGCCACCGTCAAGCTTCAGCGTCAGCTTGTCGGCAGGCCCGGGCACCAGCTCGAACTTGCATGGCCGCTCCAGGTCCACCACCACGCGAGTGGTAGCGTTGGCATCGGTGCCGACGCGAACGCCCTGCACGCCGCTGTTTCCGACTTGGATCCGGCTCACAGACGCGCTGGATAGGGTGTTGGGCAGGTCCACCACGATCCGCGCCGGTGAAGACAGGGTCTCCACTTTTGGCGTGATCGCGCCCTTGGTTGTCATCTCCACGCGGACGCCGGTTTCTCCACGCACCACGCTTACTTTTTCGAGAGCGGCGCGCGCCGTCTCGGTGCCTGGAGTCTGTGCTCCGGCCACCAGTACGATGGCCAGCAGCGCCGCTATTGTTCCCAACATGTGCTTTCGCATTTCCCGTCTCCCCGCCTCTGGTCTGCTCAAACCGCAATTCGTGTCTTTAATGTCCGGCCTCATGTTTACGCTACCGGCCGGCTGATAGTTTTGGTGATGTCACGTGTCAACGGCTTGCCTAACTTGTCATGGAACGTCTCTTTGAACACGATTGAATCACCCGTGATCTTCACTACGTAACCGTTGAATACCGGATCGTTCTCCCGCAGAAAGTACGCCTTCGCCGCAGAGTTCACCACCACCGCAATCATTCCGTTGTCCGATCTCACAATCCCGCGCAGCGCAATCTGGTCGATCGCCAGGCAGCGCTTGCCCGAACTGCAGCCGGAACCGACGGAACTCATGGTGACCACCGGGCTTATGAACGGATCTCTACGTCCGGCTTGCCCCACCGCCTTCGCGACGGGCGCAGCCAAAGTCTTCTTCTGTTCCGAAGTGTTGTCCTTCACTGCAACCACTTTGTTCGAATCCGCCTTCCCAGCAGGAACTGTTTCCTTCGTCTTCGACGACTTGAACGGATCGGCTTTCGTCACCCGTGCCGCTTTCGGCGCTGCAACTTTCACGGCTACTGGAGCCGCCTTTGTCGTTCCGTTGGTCTGCCCAGACTTGGCCAACACTGCCTGATGAGCAGCTGGCGCAGGACCCTGAGCTTTACCCGCGGGAACTGCAACTGCGACCGGCTTCACCGCCGGTGTTCCCGCATGAACCGCAACTACGGGCTTTGCCTGCACTGTGGCCTTTGACTGAATGGTCGAAGGCTTCACTGCCACCGCTACCGGCTTCGCCGCCGCCGCGACCGCCGGCTTTGAGGTGCTCACTGCAACCACCTTCACCGTCGTGGGCGAAGGCTTTGCCGCCGTCCCTGCGGCTTGCGTTGAAGCACTGGTTTTGACTGCGCTCTGTACGTTCTTCTGCATCACCGCGGGATTTTGCGCGACTGCGCAACTCCCCAGCGCCAACCACAACGAGATTGTTATAGTCCGCTTCATTTATGTCCTGCCTTTGGCTTTGCCCTTGGCCGGTGTCACAGCCGGTGGGGGCGCATCATGGCTGAAAAATGTGGTTGCCGTGCACGTCGCGACCACGCTCTCATTTGGCGCATACTGATAGGTGTGTTTCACCTTTGCTTCCGAACCCTTCTTGGGCGTCGCCACCATCAGGTTTCCGACATTGACGATCCGTTCCAGCTTCGAAACCTTGTCGAAAAAGCCCAACATCGAGTAGTAAGGCCCGTCAATCTCAATTTCGAACGGAACTTCCGTATAAAATTCTTTGCTGTTGACCGGGTCAGCCGTATACCGCCGCAACTCCACTCCCGCCTTCACCGCTTCCCCATCCAGCATCGTCATGAAATTAGAGACTTCCTTCTCGTCCGGGACAATCCGCCGCTCGATATCGAGCTGCTGTTGCAGGTTCGCAATCTGCCGGTCAATGTCCGCCAGCTTAGTGCGATAAGGCTCCAGCTGCGCATTCTCCTGCAGCTTGTCGGTCAACGCCTTTTGGGCAGTGGCGTTGGCTTCCCGCTGCGTTTTGAAGTAGGTGAAGAACAGGGCCGTGCTCACCAGCACTGCCGCACCCAGCGCCAGGCCCCACTGCTTTGCTCCCGATATTTCGCTTAAATTCGCCATAGTGAGTCCGCCTTACGACTTCTTCTCGCAGGTCAGGGTGAACTGGAACGCCTGCATGTCCTTTACTTGCTCGTCCTGGTACGTCTCTTTAATTTCGATGTTCTTGAAGAACCCGGTCTTCTGCAGGTTCGCGATCAGGTTCGCCACTGCATCCGTGCTTAGCGCCATCCCTTCGATCGAGATGTTGGCTCCCTGGTCCTTCATCGTGTTCAACCAGACAGCTTCGGTTCCATTTACCGTGCTTCCAACCGTATTCAGCAAGTCAACCGGATAGCCGTTCTGGGCCTTGCGCAATTGATCAATCACATCCACCCGGCGCTTGTAGTTGTCGGCCTCTTTCTGGCGCTCCAGGTATTTCGTTTTCACGCCGGAAAGTTCCAGGTTGGTTTGCTCCGCCACTTTCATTTTGGCGGCAATGTCCTGCGCCTGACGGTCCAGGCGGAACCAGGTGAAGCCATTAATGGCAATCGTTAGTGCGACCGCCACCAGCACTTTCACCATCGGTGATCCGACGTCGCCGATCTCGATCGCCGGTGCCGGCGGCGCCCCGGGGCGCCGGTTTTTCGATTTGGGTGTGCCCAGCAGATTGATTCGGATCATAGTTCTTCAAAGCTCCTCAGGGCTAAGCCAACCGCAACTGCCAACTGGCCCGCATTGCCCTCGATCAACTCCATTCCCATTCCCTCCGTCGGCGGCGCAATCCGTTGGAACGGATTCAATATCTCCACCGGCAACGAGAACTCCTGCCGCAACGCTTCCAGCAACCCCGGCACCTTCGACGAACCACCCGCTACCAGGATCTTCTCGATATGCTCGCCTGCGGCGCTGGCCCGGAAGAAATCGAACGTCTTCTGAATTTCCAGCACGATAATCTCGGTCACCTGCTGCAGGATCGGAGTCTTTGCGTCTTCGCTCACCGTTCCCACTTTGTGCCCCAGTTTCAACGCTTCTGCATCCTCAAAGCTCAGATCCAGTTCCTTTTGCAGCGAATCGGTGTATTGATGTCCGCCTACACTGACATCGCGCGGGAACAACGGCGTCGTCCCCTTCACAATGTTGATGTTCATCACGCTTGCGCCCAGGTTCAGTAAAGCCACTACCTGATTCGGCGACGGCTCGTAATTGAACTCGTAACAGTTCTGCAATGCCAGCGCGTCAATGTCCACAATAGCCGGAGTCTTCCCCGCCATCGAGAGTACGTTGGTGTAGTTCAGAATCTTGTCCTTCTTGACGGCAACCAGGAGAACGTCCATCTGCGGCTGGCCTTCGTCCTCAGAAAGGATCTGGTAATCCAGGTTTACATCGGCCAGATCAAACGGAATATGCTGTGCGGCTTCTTTCTCGATGGTTTCGGCCAGCTCGGCATCGCTCATCGCCGGCAGTGAAATCTTCTTCACGATCACCGAGTGCCCGCTCACCGCTGTGGCAACTGCTTTGGTTTTGATTGCGTTCTCCGAGAACAGCTTTGAGATCGCGGTCGAAACCGTACCCGAGTCCACAATCATCGAGTCCACAACAATGTCGGGAGCCAACGCTTCTAGCCCCAGGTGCGCGACTTCAATGCCTCCGCGCCCTTTCTTCAGTTCAACCGCCTTGATGCTCGAAGAGCCTACGTCCAGGCCAACGATTGATTTCGATCCAAATCCAAACATGTGTGCCCGCCTTTACGTGGCAGCTTGTGTCGCCGCCTTCGCTTTCTTCGCCTTCTTCACTTCCATCTCGCTGGACTGCTCTTCCATCCATTGGTCCAGCCTTGACTTCTTGAACCGCCACCGGTTGCCCAGTTTGAATGCCGGAATCTTCTGCTCGTTGACGTACTTGTACAGCGTGTCCGGGCTCACGCCCAGATACTGCGACGCCTGGCGAATGTTCATTACTTCGCGTGGATCAGCCATAGTCATCCCTTTCCACAGATTGTTTGGTCCTGCCATGCCCACCTTGCAGGACTTATTTGGGAGAAGAATCCGCCAGAAAACTTCATCTGCCGGATTTAAGTGGACTGAGCATATATCAACCTCTCGGTACCGGAGGTCAAGCCGAATCTCCGTGTTTTACCCTGTTTTATGCCTGTTTTCTGGAACCGGCTTAATCACAACATGCAGTAGCCAACCACATATAGCGCCTATCGATCACGACGGCCATATATGAAGTGGTAGTTACGCACAAGGTGCACCATTATCCGCTCAACAGATAACCGAAGTGCAATGCACGGTACTAAGGTTGGTGTACGCGGGATCGTCCGTGGAACGCAGAACTTAGAAGGGAGAATTCAGAATCGAGTACAGGAAAGATCGATGGTTGCCCCACCCTTCTCGTGTTCTTTGTGAGAGGGGTGGGGACTTTGACGAATCTTGGGTCGGTTCACTTACCCTGACCTGGTTTTGGTTTCAACTGAGCCCTGAGTTGCCGAAGGCTGAGTGCAACTTTCAGTACCCTCTATTTCCTGACACCAGCACATCATACGGAACATCGCGAGGGACGTTGTATTTCGCCATGACCTCTTGCATTTTGCCTTCGTCTTTAGCGAGATCATCGCGATCGTTTTTCGCCCGGTCCTTCTGCCATTTCTCGTAGGCCTTATCGAACTTCTTCTGATCGTCCGGCGAGAACCGTCCCTGGTACCTGCGATAGTCAACATGCGGCGCATAACCATTCGCAGTCGCAATGGTGTCGAACGGCGTGTTTGGAGGAATGTTGTACCGCTGCATGATCTCTTCCATGTTGCGCGCGTGCTTGTCTATGTCATCGCGGTCATTCTTCGCATTCGATTCCTGCCACTTTTCATATTCTTTGTTGAACTTATGCTGATCATCGGCCGACAGCTGTCCTTGCCAGTTTCCGGCATAACGCCGGTCGTCGCGATCGCGATCGTCGTAACGCGGCGCGGGACCATTCTGCGCCGCCACCTGGTCATACGGCGTGTCCGACGGAATCGCATACTTGCTCATCAGGTCCTGCATGTGATGCTCCATGCTGACCATGTCGTCGCGGTTGTCCGTCTGCCGGTCTTGCTGCCATCGCGAATAATAATTGTTGAATTGATCTTCATCTTCCGCCGTCATGCGCTGTACTTGCGCCACAGCGGTCACTGCAAACGCCAGCAGCAGTGCCAGCACTCCAAGCAGTCTATTCATAGATCCTCCGGAAGCTTATTTTTCGATCGTCTGTCGGGAATATGACTGTCACTCGATGCCCAGGGTTGGATGAGCCTTGACAAACACAAATCTCCTCCAGGGTTCATAAAGGATTTGTCGTAGGGGTCGAAACCGCCGGCGGCTCAGTTTGTCCAATCAATAACTTCCTCTTTGCTATCCTTGCGATTATGTCTGGTGCTTTCGATCCCCGCGCCATCAAGCTCGTCATATTCGACCTGGATGGAACTCTGATAGATTCCCGCCTCGACCTCGTTCATTCCGTGAATGCCACCCTTCGCCACTTTCAACGCCCCGAATTGCCCGACGAAGTCATCGCCTCCTACGTTGGCGATGGCGCCCCCATGCTCGTTCGCCGCGCCCTCGGCGATCCCAAAGACGAAGCCTTCTTCAACAAAGCCCTCGACTATTTCCTGACTTACTATCGCGCCCACAAACTTGACCACACCACCGTTTACGCCGGAATTCCTGAGGCCCTCTCCCACATTCAATCGAACGGCGTCACGCGCACCCTTGCCGTCCTTTCCAACAAGCCAGTTATGCCTTCGCGTGCCATCGTGAAAGAACTCGGCCTTGGACACTTCTTCGTGAAGGTCTACGGGGGCAACAGTTTCGAGACCAAAAAGCCCGATCCGCTCGGTGTCAACACCCTGCTGAAAGAAACTCACATCGCCCCTGTTCACGCCATGATCGTTGGCGACTCCTCGGTTGACATCCTCACCGGACGCAACGCCGGTATCGCCACTTGCGGCGTCACCTATGGTTTCGCCCCGCACACCCTGTGCGAAGCTCCGCCGGACGTAACCGTCGCATCGCCTCGCGAACTGGCGAAACTGTTTTAAGTGAAATTATTTTCTGTGCTCCACTGTGCCCTCTGTGGTTAACGCTTTAGAAGTTGCCTTCGACTAAACTCGATTCTGATGAGCAACTCGCAAGGCTTCACTCCCGCCGAACTCCGTAAGCTTCGCAGCTTCAAAGACCCGTTCGGAATCCAGCGCTACCTTGATCGCCAGCCGTACCATCTCGCTGACACGGCCTGGTCGCCCCGCCGCGTCCTGCGCGAGAATACGTCCCATTGTTTCGAAGGCGCTCTCTTCGCCGCCGCCGCCCTTCGTGCCAACGGCTACCCCGCATTGATCATCGATCTTGAAGCCCATCACGACACCGACCACGTCATCGCCGTCTTCAAACAAAACGGACACTGGGGCGCTCTCGGCAAGTCCAACTACACTGGATGCCGCTACCGCGAGCCGGTTTACCGCACACTCCGTGAACTGGCGATGAGTTACTTCGAGGTGTATTTCAACTTGCGCCGCGAACGCTCATTGCGAACGTTCTCTAATCCCGTGAACCTCGCCCGCTTCGACCCTCTGGACTGGACGACCACCGACCAGCCGCTCTGGTTTGTCGCCGAATATCTCTTCACCATCCGCCACTTCCCACTCATGACGCCGCAAATGGCGAAACGCCTGCACCGACTCGATGACCGCTCATTTCGCGCCGGCTGCCTCGGCCGTGCCGAAAAATAACCAGCACCCTCAATACGATGTCATCCCGAACCGCGCGTAGCGCGGAGAGGGACGTTACGAAGCTATTCAATTATTTCTGGCGCAAACAGGATTAATGAGGCTTTCAAACGACGAGGGTGCCCCACCCTTCCCGC
>Ga0105241_10002839_pt1 | contig 12949 bp, 26 predicted proteins | sample KBSC64metaG_FD_80422 | JGI IMG/M metagenome (GOLD analysis project Ga0105241, IMG submission 80422) | Corn rhizosphere microbial communities from Kellogg Biological Station, Michigan, USA - KBS C6-4 metaG | ecosystem: Host-associated > Plants > Roots > Rhizosphere > Soil | place: Michigan, USA... | reverse complement strand
TGTGTCACCACACCGATTCTACGATCGAATAGAAAAGGCCCGGCGCGAGATTATCGCGCCGGGCCTAGTCAAGCTGAAATGCGATTTAGAGATAAATCGCTTGCGTATTCGCACTCGATGCGAGATGCCGCAACTGAGCCGGCGTAAACGCAAGATCATCGATCATGATGCGGCGGGCTGCGATGTGCGTAGGGCGCGACAGCCGATTTGGCTGCGTCTCATCGGCATAACGCGCTGCCCGCCATGTCTTATCGCGGCCGGTTTGTGACATGCCGAGATACGTCAACGACACGAAGGCGCTGTCGAGCATGTGCGGCGAGTAATCGCTCGCATTGATTCCCGACCCGACGATGCGGTCGAGACTGATATCGCGGTCGATTGTTCGCGCGGCGAGGCGCGGGCGGCGTGACTTAGCCCGGGCGCGATCCGCCGTCATGCACAGCTCGCGCGCGTCAAAGCTAAACCCGGTGCTGTAGAGCCTAGTCGTGCGGCGCATTACGATGATACCCTTTCCGATTTCGGGATGGTGTGCCCGGGGTTGCGCGATTCGGCCTCGCGATTGCGGCGCTGCCGTCCTTCGGCCTGCGTCTCTTGCTTGACATGGGCGTGCCGGCGCCGAGCCCGATAATCGGCGAGCGATTCGCCATCGAGAATCAGGCCGGTGGGGTTAGGGCGATGCGGGCGCGCCATGATCAGCGCTTCCCCTTGGGCGCCTGAGCCTTGTCGAGTGCTGCGCTGGTCACGGTCGGCATGGTCGCGACCGCGCCAAGCTTCGCCAGACGCGCCTGCACGCGTTCCAGCTCCTTCTTTGCCCGCTCGGTTGCCGCCTGGCGTGCCGCGGGGTCGGTCGGGATGCGGCGGCCCGCGCCAGGCTGCACTTCCGACAGCGCCTTAGCGATTTGGACCGCCTTGACCGCGCGAGGAGACGCGCTGTCGCCGCCTTCCGCCAGGCGGACCACCTCATGGTCCGCCAGGGCGCGGCGTCGCACGACGCCAGTCGTGGTCAACTCCACAGCAGCAGCGTTGACGTCCTGCGCGCTGGCGGTGGCGTAGGCGCGAATCGCAGCGGCGACGGGACCATCGAAAGAAACGGTGAGAATGGACGACATGGTAGGAACCTCCGGAGCGGTCGAGATTGACCGAGACCAGACACTACCACGCCGCGGTCACCGCGCAAACGAAATCATCGAGAATATTTCCGCAGCGCCCGGGCGCGCGATTCGCCGATATCAGTCAGGACGCGCCGCGCCTCGGTTTTGCTGACGCCTCGCGCCGCGGAGTAGGCGCTAATCGCATGGCTGACCTGCGTCTTGTTCAGGTCACGTGACCGCATGCCCTTGACGCCGGTAAGAGCGGTCGCGAGCAGACGGTCACTTTTCGACTTTCCATACGCGGCAGTCGAGCGGACGCGCGTGATTCCGAGCTTAATCGTCATGGCGAGACTCGTGTCGATGGAGCTGGCGCCCAAAGCGACGTCCACCAGTCATAGATCGCATTCGGCTGATGCGCCGGCGGTGATGGCAGTACGACGTGAATCGCGAGCGCGATCAGCAGAAGGACGACGAGCCAAAAAGTGATCTTTTGCATGGCGGATCGGAAGAAGCTCCGGAGCCGCGGTAAACCGTGACCTTATCGGTCACTGGCCCACCGCGATCTCACACGTCACCTGCACCGGACTGGACGGCGAGATCAACACGCAGCCGTCATGGAAAACGCGGCACGCGCTGCTACCACACTGTGGATCATTTCGTGTGCACAGCTCTTCGGCAACAGTACATGTCGCGTCTTTAACGACGGTAACGATCGCCGCCCCCGTCGCAATGGTCGAGGCGGTCGCTCCGCAGCCGCTCATTAGCGTTCCCACGGCTACCGCAGCCACGATCGCTGCCGCCCCTGACGCCACCTCACCGCCAACAGTGCGCGCGCGAGCGCCGGCCGCGAATCCGATAAACGCGGTCAGCGATTGCCCCGCGAGCGTCATTTGGCCCATCGCGGCGAACGTGACAGTCGCGCCGAGCAAGCCGATCAGAGCGGCCATGTTGAACGCGAAATGCGAGGTTTCTTGATTCATGATCAGAGACTCAGAAGGTCAACCGCAAGGGTGAAGATCGAATCCGTTGCGACGCCCGCGTTCGTATCCGTCGCAACCGCGAGGTGCGTGGCGTCCGTCACAACAACCGAGCCGTACAGCTCGCTCGTGTTGGCGCTGACGCGCGGGGCGACCTGAGCGGCGGTCTGACCGAGATCGCCAAGGACGACAGTGTATCGCCCGGCGCTGTCACGCGTGACCGACCGAATTAGGCCAGTCGTGCCATCGATCGGCGGAGCCGCCGACAGCGCCGTTCCATCCGCGGCACGCTTACACGTGTGGCGCGTCGGATAGAACGTGGCCCCGCCGCCAACGCTCGGAGTATTGTCGCCCTGGTAACCAACCACAACCTGATCTAGAGCTGCCACGATTCACCTCACAGATTTTTCACGTATGACACGTCATTGACCTGCATGGCCGACAACTTATCATTCGCGCGAAGATTGGCAACGTACGTATTGACGCGCCGCCGACACAAGATCAACACGGGCCCCATGCCCGGGTGGAGATACACCGACGCGTCGCCGGCCTCGGTTTTGATGACTAGCTCGATCGACACGTCGGGCGTATCGAGCGCGGCGGCCTGAACGATCAGACCGCCTGGCGGCGTAATGTTTGACCATTGCATTTGCGTCGGCGTGATGGCCCCGGCCTTGGGCGTTCCCATCGCGGCAAATCCGGGCGGCTCAACAGTAATCGTGACGAGAGTATAAACCCTCTTATCACATAGCAGGGTGTGCATTTTACCGTTGCCTCCACCATGCGAAAATCGCCGCGACAGCGACCGCGATTAGCGCGACGACAATCGCCGCCCACGCGAAGTAACCGCCGTCTTGAATGCCGAAAATCGTGCCGCCGATCGTGGCAGCGACTAGCGTGTCCCACGGCATCGCTGAGTGGCGGGCGAGCGCGGCCTGCATGTAAGCCGGCCCCGCGCCCCACGACCCCCACGTCTGGCCTTTTAGCGCGATCGACAGATAATGACTATACCCGTCGACAGTCGATAGCGTGTGACCGGTCGCCGTCGCCGGAACGAACGTAGCGATCAGCCTGTACGTCGGCAGAATAGCCGCGCATCGCTGATACCAATGCTCAAAATCAGCGATGTTAAGACTGGTCTTGCCGTAGATTTGAACGAGGCACCACGTGGCGACGTCATGAAAGGAATCTAGACCGCCCCACGATGGAAACGTCGTGATTCCGACGTCTAATCCGTGGCCAATCTCATCGACAATCGCCGCCTTAATCAGGCCGAGGGTGTGCGAGTCGTACGTGTCTTCGAGATCGGCGATGAACCCGGCCACGTTGTGCGCGCGAGCGATTACGCCCATCGAGTGAACGGCAGCCGGTCCCGACCAATAGGCCGGATACGCCCATAAGTAGATTTTCTGCGCTCCGATGCTGCGCAGAAAAGCGATCGCGTCCGGGTCGCTGTAAAGACACGCGCCCCAGCTAACCCGACGATTCGCCGGTCGCTGACCTTGTAGTAGCACGATTCCGGGGCCTGCGGGACCCATTTACGCGATCTCCGGGCTGTCAACCGTCAGACAGCGCGATGCTGTCGTCTCGCCTGGATATGCCGACCATCCGTTGTGACACTCGCCATCGGTGACAACTAGACTGCCATCGCTCGCGCGAATGCTGCCGGGTGTGACAGCTCCATGAGGCGAGAACATGGCAAGGAATCGATTCCACGCGGCGGTCAAAGCATCGGTAAACGATGCGCCGAGCCCGTGCAGCCATTCGCCGGTCAAAAAGCCCGCGACAAAACAGAGCACGGCAACGATGATCGCGATGACGACTTGAATCATGAGCGCCCGCCATTCCAGCGCCAGCCCGCAAAGACGCCGGCCCCAAACATGACCAGCACGAACAAAACGGCGAGGACAATCCAGATCATTACAGATACCGGACGGCGTTATCGCGATTCTTGTACACGAAATAAATCGCATACAATAAAATCAGCACGAGTGCGATCCATGCCCAGGTCGGCATCACTGCCACTGCTCCGTCAGAAGATTACTCGTCTGAGGGTCGCTGTGCTGCTGCGCGGTTTGCTGGTCGATGATTCCGCCAGCGCCCGCAATCGCGCTCCCGCCGATGCCAAGGATGTTCGACCACAGTCCGCCGCCACCGCCGCCCATGGAGGCGCTAGGCGACGGTGACGACGTTCTCGTCATCATCCACACGGCGATCGCGATGATGGCGACCACTACGACGATTCCGATGACTAGATAGGTGTTCACAGGCCGGCCTCTCCGAGAATGCCAGTCAATAGAGAGCCGACTCCCTGACCGATCTGATTACGTGCGAGCTGCGCCTGCTGGCGCGCAATCGATTGCTGATATGCCTTGTATCCGACATACACCAGCGCCAGCAGCACGATAGCGATGATGATTGCGATGATAACGCCAGTCATGCGTTCCCCAAGATCGGCCCGAGCCGGGCGGCCAATTGTGGATCGACGCCGGCGCGATAGTTAATCGGCGCTGGCGCGTATTGAGCCGCGGCCGACTCGATAGCCGTAAACGTATCAGCATCGACAGGATTATCGACATTGATCGCCGGGTCTTGCAGAAGGGCCTTTTTGACGTCGGCCAAATCACGCTCTCCCCATGGCTGGGGCAGGCGCAGATCGGAGGCGCGCGACTCCATCATCGGAATCAGACGAGTATACATCTGACGGAATCGCTGCTGTTCCTGCGTCACACGATCATTTTCGTGCGGCTCGGCAACTGACCAGTTGCGCCAGCAGCCATTCGCGCGCGAAAACCAGCAATCGCGCCGGTCCAGATCGGTCTGCCCCAGACGCTCAATCAGCGACCTCGCTTCATTCATACCCTGCGCGGTATAAATGTGCGGAATCGCGCTCGCGACTAGATCGGCGGCCGAATCTACCATGCCTTGCAGATTTGAGTATGTGTCGACGCGTCGTGCGGGGTCGCTCACATCGATGCTACGAAACTCGCCCCACTTCGTTGAGATCGGCGCCATTGACGCGCGGTCAATGATGCGAATCCCAACGAGCCCGGGGTCGATATCGGTATTTCCGGCCGCGCGCTGCTGCTCAGCATTAGCGATCGCGTCGGCCAGCGACAGCTCGTATGCAGCCGTGTCGCCGCGCTGTGCGGCGTCTTTGGCCTGATCGACGGCCGTTTTCGGCGGCTTGCTCGCGTCGGGCCAAAGCAGATACGCCGCCACGGCCACGATTAGAAGCAAGACAACGATTCCGGCGATTACGGTCGGAGTCATAGACGTTCAAGCGCTTGGACGACTCGACTGCTGAGAAGCGGCATCACTGCCACATACACGAGACGAACCTCGTAGATCAGCCACAACATGCCCAGGACGAGCATGATTAGCGCTGTGTCAGTGAGAGTCACTTGCCCGGCTTGCTTGACGTCAGGACGCGGTCGCCTGCCACATCGGTGACGACTTCCGGCGGGCCGTGCCCCTTGGATGCCGCGATCGATGCGGCGAGGTCGGCCTCATCGCCCGTCGATTCGATGCGATGAAGATATCGAATGTATCCAGGCGGCGTCGCGATCGCGGACGGTGGAAACTGTAGCGCGACGACTCCGATAGGCGCGTCGGCAGCCGACCGCGTCCATGGCAGAATCTGTTCGATCAGCTTTTGAGGCGTCTGCCCAGAGAGAGGCGTGCCGCCGTCGATGCGCGCCGGGCCGGGATTGATATCGAACGCCGGAAGCGCGATCGAGCGGTCGAAGAGATTGTACTCACTCTGCGGCTCGTTTCGCAGAATCTCGTACTGACGAATCAGCGTTTGCTGCTCGGTAGTGCCGGACCATACGATCTGCCCGGCGACCGTGTATGCCACGTTCGCGCCGATCAGGCTCGCCAGTCGAAGGCCCGTACCGTCTGCGAGATCATCTTCGTGGAATCGCGCGGCGAGATAGCGGTGCATCGAGCGCGGATTCGGAATCGTCGGCGTGATCAGCGGTAGCGTGTAGTCCATGACCGTGTAACGGCGCGGCACCACGACTCGCATCCGCTCTTCGATCTCGACCCAGATTCGGCACTTAACCGCCGATTCGCACTCGTAGCTCACGACCGGAAGATTGTCGCCGCCCGGAATGGTCGTGCGCAGCGTAAACTGTAGCTGCCCGCTGACCGTATCCAGATCGTCGAGCGGAATGCCGCCGCCGAGTCCGCGGCCGGACCGAAGCGGAATTCGCAGATCGACACATCGCCGCGTCGCGGCTCCGACAGTCGTGGCGGCGATTCCGAACGGCGCGATCTGATCGCCGACCGGATACACCTGCGCGGACGCAGTAAACGGATTAGCTACCGCTGGATTCCAGTCGGTCGAAAGCTTCGACGTGGATGCGAGCGACAGCCCGCGCATCCACGCGTCATCGATCACATCTCGCCCATCGAGCTGATCGAAGTAACGATGGCCATCGCAGCCGCTCAACGACAGCAGCGTATAGCACGATCGAAGCCAGTGGCTCGACATGTCGCGCGTGTTACCCGCGCAGTTGATCACCGCATCCATCTCGATGTAGATCGCGGTGACGAGTGCCTGCCGCCCCGCCGTGACCTGCCCGGCGAGCTGCGTAAAATCAGGCTTGACGATCGCGCCGGGGTAGACGTCCGTGACCGTCAGTTCTTGTGCGAGAAGAAGCCGCTTCGCGAGCGGAATCTGCCCGCCGATCTGCGCCATGGTCCTGCAAGCCATGATCAGTTACCCGCCGGTGCTGGCGCCGGTGCTGGCGTCGTGGGGCGCGGCTGAGCAACACGATCGAGCGGATTCATGCCGCGGCTCGTGAGAAAGGCGCCGAAGAGCAGGATTACGACGACGATCGCCGCGGTGATCAGGGTAGAGCGGAGTGTCATGCTCTCGTTATAGCCTTGCGCCCGCGCGGCAGGATGGCATAGGTTAGCTATTGGAGGTTCAAAGCATGAGAACGGTTCACGTGATTAGTAAAGAGCGATTCATGAAGGTGATCGCCGACAAGTTTGGGTCGCTCGCGCTATTGCTGGGCATTGCCGGACTGGACACGACTAACAAGATCGTCAGAGAAAGAGTGACGGAAATCGAGACCTCTCGCGACCCTATTAAGATCGTGATCCATTATCGATCTTATGCGTGGGTGTTGTGGGTCGGTGAACATCCGAATAAACAGCCTGTGAAGCTGCGTTGTGAAAAATGTAAGCGGCAAGCATCCGATCTATTTGGCGGGCTTTGCTCGGTTTGTGATGCGAATGCGAAAGGATCGGAGTGATGGCGACTGGAGCAGATCGCGCTCGCGCGTCGCGGATTCGTGCGAAGGGTTCAAACGCGACCGCAGATGAGACCGCGTGGCTAGATGATTTTGAGCGTAGCCGCGGCAAGGCGCTCGCTCCCGCGCCAGTTAAGACGCCATCCACGGTCACGCGGCCTATCGCTGCCGAAGAAGCGCTGCCGGCCGAGATAGTAGAGCAAGAAATGCCGCCGCTGGCACCGCCAGCAGATCAGCCATCGTTCGATTCTGAGGATATCGGCGGCGAGCCGGACCGCGTCATCTTTTACGACGATGCGGCGCTAGACAAGCCGCCTGTCAAATCGGAAGAGACCAAGATCACAGGCTTTATCGCGACTAGCACGGCATCGTCGGTCTTCCTGCTGAACAAAACAGGCTGGTCAATCTTCGGCGATCGTGAACACGTTGAGCCGACCACCGAAGAGATGGAGCTAATGACAAAAGTGATCGGCTCTTATGCCGAGCGCTATGGATGGACGCGCGAGCTTGACGACGCGCTTCTACTCGGAACCGTATTGATCGCATATAACGCCCGATGCTTTCGGGCACCAAAGAAAGGCACGACATGAGCAAGAATATTCTGATCGTTCTACTTCTCATCGGTTGCGCGGGCGGCCCGGCCGAGACGGAGTTTCCGTATCAATGCCAGTCTGATGATGCGCGGGCATTCCAAGCAACCCTTTCCGATTCGGAAGAGCGATTGCGGTGCGTGTGTCAGGGGCCGACGTGCGAACGTGCCGGCGGCGATTGCATGTGGAATCCCGATCACCCGGCGAGCGTGTGGGCGCGGTGCATGGAGAATGTCGCTATGGCCGTCACCTGCGCAGATCTTGAAACGGCGGCGATGCCATGTGTGCAGCCATGAAGATCACGCGACTATGACAATTGTCGATCCATACGAAAAGCTGCCGTCGGCTAGGTGGTGGAAGGAGATTTGGATCGCTCGCGCGGAGAGCACAGCATGGTGGCGGGCAAGAAAGCGCCCCATGGATGCTGTCAAAGCGCGCGACCGCGCAGTGCGCCACGCAAACAAGGCGATCGGAAGATATTATCGCCTATTGGAGAGTCTGAGATGAGCCGTTATCTAGGGCCGGGCGAGCCCGGCACTCGAATGTACTTTGGTCGCCCTGGCTCGGGAAAGACCTACGCCGCAAGATCTGAGGCGATTGCTGGGGCTGATAAGCGCCCGACCGTCGTTCTAGATTTGAATGGCGATTGGTTTGCAGCGCGCGGGGCAGATCGAAAGCGCCCGACCTACAAGGGCTGGATTTGGAAGAAAGACGGCGTAGGCATGCCGCCGACACTAGACGATTGGCTGAAAGGCAAAGATCGACAAATCGTCGTCACCGGCAGCGCCGATCGCGCTCTCGATGCGATGGCCGCGCGGCGAATCGTAATCATACAGTCGTCAATCGACGAAATGACGTCGGCCGCTCAGAGATTAGTGGCGCGCGGGAGATGCGCGATCGTAATAACCGAGCTACACGTTTACACGCCAAATCGCATCGCGCCTGATTGGCTAGTCACAATCGCGACGCGCTGGCGCCATAGAGATCTCGCAGTTTATTCTGACACGCAGCGCGTGGCAGACGTCCCGCGGCGGTGCACAGAACTATCGACTGAAATGTGGCTAGGCAATGTGACCGGGCCGCGAGATCGAGCCGCGGTGTATGGCCTGGCTACTGATGTCGATCAATTGGCTGTCGCTCATCGTCGCGTCTGCGCGCGAGCAGCCGCGGGCGAGAAGGGTGTGCACGTGCGTCTAGATGAGGGATTCGCGCCTCCATATGAGGTGATCGGGGGGCTTCGTGGACGATGATAAAGTGATAGGATATATCACGATCACCATGCTTGCGGGGCTGATGGAAAAGGACCCGCGCACGCTCGCGTCATGGGCGCGCGATGGCGACGTTGCGTGCGACGTGCGGCGCTCCCGCGTGCATATGCGAGGCGTGCGCTACCACGTTCGCGTGTACGCCGACCGCACTGCGCGGGTATGCGGCGCGCGCGTACGGATCCCTGAGGGCCTCAGGCTGGCGCAGGCGCACGCGTGAGAGCACGCGCACCGTCCCACGTGCGCGCCGACTCGATGCGAGCCGCACGCGCTATCGCGTCGTCCGTGCGCCGCACGCTTGATATGGAAGCCGCGGTCAGGCGCGAAGACGACCACCATGTGATCGTAATGCCTGAGCTAGAGTTTACAATCGAAGAAGCCTCGGAAGTGATGGATGGAATCATCTCTAAGGCAACTTACCGCTCGCTAATCGTGATATCGATCCGCACGCTGCGAGGCAACTGGATCGCGATCTCTAAGGGCTGGAAAGGTATCGAGCTGTCAGCGGCGGACGCCGGAAATCGAGCCGTCGAGGTGGCAGAGCGATATCAAAAAGTGATTAGCGACGATCCTTTGCAAGGTTATTACGACGCTTTCGACGCTGCTGCATACAAACTAAGGAGATGATGCGTGACAAATCTAAGAGATATAGCGATCAAGCTGGGGCGTATTTCAAAAGATCTGCATGATGAGCTAGAAAAATGCGACAACGACACTCAACGCGGCGATTTGATCGACGTTGCTGATTCAGTATATGCAGCATCGCGCGAAGTCGACAGGCTTAATCAATCGGTCTGGTATGGTCGCGATTGTTCTTGTTGTGGTGATTCAAGCTGCTGCGGCTGCTCTAAATGCGCCGCCTGCCCATTGAGAGGGCATCATAAATGATCGAGATATCCGGCACGTGGGATATCGAGACGGAAGATTGGAGCACATTCGTCGCGGGCGCGATCTACACACCGGAAGACGGAATCGCTCACACATTCGATGAGAACAAATTTGTAAATCGCCTGTGCGATCTGCCACCTGGCACGTATTGGGCACACAACGCCGGGCGATTTGATTCCGTATGGCTGGTCGCTCAACTAATCAAGCGCAGGATCAAATGGCGCGGCCGAATGCGCGGTTCCGGCCTGCTAGAAGTGCGCGTCGGTCGCGTCATTTTCAGAGATTCGTTTGCGCTCTGGCCGGAACGACTAAAAACCATCGCGCCGGCGCGCACGCCAAAGCTTGATCTAGAACTTCCATGCCGATGCGAGCCGCCGCAATGCACCGATCCGACTCGATGCGATTGCTCGCGAGAGTGGAAAGGATGCGGCGGATATTGCTCAATCAAGCGCGATATGCCGCCTCACGAGCGCGCGATCATGGTTGAATACCTGCATCGCGATTGCACTTCACTCTACGAGGGGCTTACCGATCTAGTCACGTATGCCGCGCGGGTCGGAATCACTCTAGCCGGCACGGTCGGCGCGACCGCCTGGGCAACATGCGCCGACTGGCTTGGCATGGATACAAAAGAGCCGGCGCATGATCTAGAGACTTATCATAAGCTGCGCGCGGGCTATTATGGCGGTCGCACAGAAGTTTTTCGATTGTTAGCCGATTATGGCGTGCGATTTGATATTAACTCATCGTATCCAGCGGCTTTGTTTAACTGCCGATTGCCAGTCGGACAGTGGATCGCGTCAAACCCCCGTCGCGCTTACAACGGCGGGCGGGACGGCGTTTTCAGCGCGATCGTCGACATTCCGGAATGCCATGCCCCTCCATTGCCCGTCAGAGTGGACGGGCGCCTACATTATCAATATGGGCAAGTCACTGGCACGTGGACAGCTCGCGAGCTGCGATACGCCGAATCGCTAGGAGCGAAAGTAATCATTCAAGACGGGATCTATACAAACAAATCAGACTACGCGATGCGCCCGTTTGCAGAGCGGATATGGGCGATTCGCGACGCTGCCAAGAAAAGCGAGCATGACGGCATTTATCGCGAGGTGAAATGGATCGCTAACTCGCTGACTGGCAAGCTCGCGATGAAAAGCACGGTTAGTCACCTTCACGTAAACGATCGCGATGAGGGTATGTATGAGGGGGCCGACCTAATTTATGACGGACACGGAACGATCGTATACACGACCGAAAGCGAGCGCGTCTCATCGTGCGCACACGTACAATACGCGGCAGAGCTGACAGCATACGCGCGGATCGCGCTAAATCGCAGACTCGTTGACGTGGGCGAGGACGCGATCTACTGCGATACCGACAGCGTTTATTCGCTCTCAGAAATCGATCCAAAGGTCGTAGGATCTGGATTAGGTCAATGGAAGCGAGAAGGCGAGCTTAAATCGTGGGAATGCGCCGCTCCGAAGACCTATCGCTATCTCGACGAAGAAGATAAGCCACACGCACGCGGAAAAGGCATGCCGCATTTGACCTATTGCGCTCTAGGCCGCTTGTTGAACGGTGGGACGCACTCTGATCGGCGCGGCGTGCTTTCATTTCGACAGGCGGCACGAAATGCGATGAAAGATGGCGGCTCGATCTTTCGTAAGCAGAAGCTAGACCGCTCTCTTAATCTAGAAGGCGATCTAATTGGCAGTCGCCGCAAGGTCGGCGATAGGACCGTGGCCATACGTGCCGCTATGTGACTATGCGCGATTGCGGTGGTATTCGGCCGCGCGACATGGGAAGACAGTTGCTCCGGGCGCGGTGTCCGGAATGGAGGATTGATCGATCATGGCTAAGAATCAGAATACCGAGACCGTCGAAGCAACGCCCGCCCTTCCGCCGATCAAGCGCAAGGTCTCGGCGCCTGGCAGTCGACGAAAGAAGACGAATCCGGCCGAGAAGCAGCACGATTTCGCAAACGGTCCCGCGATCGGTACCATCACAAAGAAAGCGAAGCTGATCGACACGCGATTCGGTGAGCGCGTCGCGCTGCATCTCGACACATGCTTCGTGTATCTGCCGGGGCGTTACTATGACAGCGTCTCGACCGAGACCGCCGTCGGCGACTCCGTCGTGATCACCCAGGTCCTGGGCGAAACGTCCTTCGATACCGTGTACGAGATCGGGGTGATGTGATGAACACCGCCGAGATGATCGAGGAAGCGATTCTCGAGCACGTCGAAAAGGCCCATGCGGCGCCGAAAGAGGCGGCAACGCGCGAGCCTGGAAAATCGTTCGTCACGCGCGACGAGATGCAAAAGCAAAACGACGAGGCGCGCGACATGATCGAAGCCATCGCGAGCAGAATCCGACTCGATATGGACGAGCTGCGCAACGCAATCGCCACGATCCGACTCGACATGGCACGTTCGGCATCGTCAGATAAGGGCGGTCTGTAATGGCACGCTCGCCGAAACCGCCCGCGCCATCGATCGCGGGCATGGCCGCCGGCCCTGCACCGTCTCATGTGAGACTCTCAGTGGATGTTTTCATCCACGACGACGGCTCGATCACTTGTCGCTCCGAGTCGCGTGTCAATCGGCCGAAAGAGCTATTTCGACACTACGCGAACGCCGTGCGTGAGATCGTCTACGAAATCGATGAGATCGTCTACGAAATCGAAAAGAGGCCGCGGCGATGAGTAATCAAGGCTTCGCCATCGCTGTGATCGCTTCAGCCCTTGGCTCGTCCATCGGCACGATCATCGGCTGGGGCCTCGCCCTGCACATCTCGTTTCACTGATCGATTCGCGTGATTAAGGCCCCGGTCATCGTCAAGGTGACCGGGGCTTTATCATTTGTTTCGACTGTA
>Ga0105241_10002833_pt1 | contig 12957 bp, 6 predicted proteins | sample KBSC64metaG_FD_80422 | JGI IMG/M metagenome (GOLD analysis project Ga0105241, IMG submission 80422) | Corn rhizosphere microbial communities from Kellogg Biological Station, Michigan, USA - KBS C6-4 metaG | ecosystem: Host-associated > Plants > Roots > Rhizosphere > Soil | place: Michigan, USA... | reverse complement strand
TCCAGTCGGCTTGTGCTGCACTCGCGGCAAGGTCCTTCATCTACGGGATCGACGTTGTGGATGCTGGCGGAAGCTACCGCTGACCGGCGTTGCCCGCAAAAAGCCACTTACACCGCGTCGTACCCGAACTGCGGTCATCAGCAATAGCGTAGTGGTGAGGAGCTGCGCTTGGCAGCGAGCGGAGATGGTGGCCTGATGAACATCATACCGATATACTTTGTCCTGACTCATATAGGCGCTCCTTTGGGGTACGTTGTAGCAGCGAAGAATCTCCGACGGGTGATTTCCACTCTGGATTACTTCGGAAGACGGACATAAAATCTCGTGGAACTCGGGCTTGGGAGGCGCTTTGCATGCCGAAGACGCATGCTCGGGATGAAAAATCCTAACATCATCGCTTTTTTCACTTTTGTCTGCTTGATCAGCAATCATTCGGTTGCTCAGGAGGCTACAACCTTCAACGATCTCGTTGCTCAGGCTACCGCTGCAGCCGAACAAAACGATGCGCCGCGTGCCGTTGCACTCTATACGAAGGCACTCGAAATTAACCCGAACTGGGCGCAGGGCTGGTGGTACCTCGGATCGCTGCAATACGACGCGGGACAGTATGCACCGGCGCGCGATGCTTTGACTCGTTTCATCGAGTTCAGTAGGGGCTCTGGTCCGGCTTATGCACTGCGGGGAATGTGCGAGGTTGAAACCGGAGAATACGCAGATGCACTGGCGGACATCCGGCGTGGGATCGTTCACGGCGGCGCGGACGACGAGCGCAACGAGCAGACGCTCCACTTCTACGAGGGACTGGTGCTCACTCGTCTGGGCAGATTCGACGAGGCGCTGCAAAGCTATCGTTTCTTCGCACAGAGAAAAATCACCAACCCTGAGGTGTTTCTAGCGATCGGGCTTGCCGGTCTGCGGATGACGCTCCTTGCCAAGGACGCCACTAATGATCAACGGGCATTAGTGGCCGCAGCCGGCACGGCAGCATACCAGTTTTTCTCGGGAGATGAAAAATCTGCCGTGGCTGCGTTCAATGATTTATTCCAGCGCTTCCCCACCGCGGCCAACACTCATTATCTGTACGGCTGGCTCTGGTACCCTTCCCAACGAGATGCGGCTCTGGAGGAATTCCAGCACGAATTGAAGTTGAATCCGTCTAATGAGAACGCGCGCGTCATGGTGGCGTGGACCCTTCTCATGCGAAATGACCCATCCGATGCGCTGCCGGTCGCGCAGCAGGCGGAGGAGACGCAACCCGAGCTGGCGTCAGCTCAGCTGGTGCTTGGTCGGTCTTTATGGGAAAGCGGAAGACTTAATGATGGAATCGGGCACCTGAAGCGCGCGCTGCAACTGCAGCCAGATAACCTTGAGGTCCACATTGCCCTAGCAGCCGCGTATTCGCGGTCCGGTCGAACCGAAGATGCGCGCCGGGAACGCGCTTGGTGCCTCGAAGCGACGAACGATGGGAGAATGCGCATTGCGCTGCCTTAGTGTATTTTCTATGGCTCTGGCCTGCGTGGTTATGGCAGAACTGTCGCCCGCGCAGACTTCACCGTCGCCGGGATCGGCCTGTGCCGGTTGCCATCGAGCGGAGACGGCTCATCAGGCCGAGACGCCCATGGGACGGGCGTCATCGCTGGCAGGCGATAATCCTACCCTTGAAAGGCACCCTAAATTGAGCCTCCAAAACGGCAACTTCACCTACACCATCGAGACGCATGGCAGCAAAAGTTTCTACACTGTCAGCGATGGCACGCAGAGCGTCTCCGTCCCCGTCCGCTGGGCGATTGGGGAACGGATGCAAACCTGGGTGCTCGAACGCAATGGACACTATTACGAGAGTCGGGTGAGCTATTACCCGGTCATCAGTGGACTCCAAATCACCGTCGGCCAAGAGGTCCTAAATCCAACCACGGTTGAGGAGGGGCTGGGGCGGGAGCTCAACCATGGCGAGGTCACGAATTGCTTTGGTTGCCACGCGACGGGCGCAGTTGTGAATGGGCAACTTATTCTCTCCCAGACGCAACCGGGAGTGACGTGCGAACACTGTCACTCAGGATCGAGCGGGCATCTGCTGGACACTTTTCAAGGCTTCTTCGATTCGCCGCCGCGTAATCTGAAGGAGCTTTCTTCGGAGGAGGTCTCCAGCTTTTGCGGGCAGTGCCATCGCACATGGGAGACGGTGATCAGGAATGGCATTCGAGGTGTGCTTAACGTGCGTTTTCAGCCTTACAGGCTGGAAAACAGTAGATGCTTCGATGGAAATGATCCGCGCATCAGCTGCATCGCTTGCCACGATCCACACCAATCTCTCGTGCGTGAGGATGCCAGCTACGACAGCAAATGTTTGGCTTGCCATGCGACATCGGCTGCTGGGACCAGTGTTACTCAGCACGCCAAGGCGAAAAGCTGTCCAGTGGCGAAGGCTGGCTGCACCGGTTGCCACATGCCTAAAGTGAAGGTGAACACACCGGCCGGGCTGATCACATTTACCGACCACGACATTCGGATGGCAAAGCCTGGAGATCCCTACCCGAACTAGACTCTGGCGAGTCGATCGGCATCCGGATACAGGCCACGCAAGATTTTACATTGAAAAACACGGCCGAAAGTCCGGCATGCTCATTGTTTTCCCACTGCTGCACCTTGTCCTTCTACTAAGGTTGCGTATCGGTTGATGGGTAAGTTCGTGAAACGTTCCACCCGCCCACTCGGCGCCGGCCATTTAACTTCGACCCAGTCAATCTTTTGATTCGTGCCGATGCCGAGGATCAGGCGCGGGTCATGAGACGAAAGGTAACTTCCTCCCGCAGTCTTGAAGACGGATCTTCTCAGGTCCCCAGCTTGCCACGTGACTAGGGCTCCCACTGCATCGGGGTTCGCCTGTCTCGCGGACAGATTCACTCCCACCCAGTGATTACGTAGACCGACACGATTCCGGAGTAGAAGGGGAGAATCGTTATTGACGGCAACAAGCACGTCAAGCGCCCCATCATTATTGAAATCGCCAACCGCCATGCCACGAGCAGCATACGGTTTGGCAAAGACAGGACCGCTGGAACTCGAAACATCTTCGAATCCTTTTCCCGTTCCGCGAAACAACAATAGAGGCTCATAATACTTCACGGCGCTGGAATGCTCTTCAATTTTGTCGTCGGGATGTCCATTGGCCAGGAAGAGATCCACATTGCCGTCGTTGTCATAATCGAAAAACTTGACGCCCCAGCCGCTCATCAACCGCGTGACCTTGCCAATTCCATTGGGGATCGCCATGTCATCGAAGCTGCCATCCTGGTTGTTGTGATAGAGAGAATACATTTCCTGGTCTATGTTGGTGACGAAAAGATCGATCCAACCGTCCTGATCATAGTCGGCAGCATCGACACCCATTCCAGAACGGGCGTGACCTTCGGCATTTAGGCCCACGTCTGACTGAAGACCCATCTCTTGAAATTTTCCTTTGCCATGATTGAGAAACAGGAAATTTGCCAAGGTATCATTAGCAACGAAAAGATCCATGAGGCCATCGTTATTGACGTCGCACGCAACTACTCCCCAAGCCTTCCCCAATGACTTCGCGATCCCAGAGTCCTCGCTGACATCTGTAAAAGTGCCGTCACCATTGTTGCGAAATAACCAACTCGGCGCGGGTTCGTACACCCGCGGAGTGCAGTAATAACGAAATCCGGTCTCGCGATTACCGCAAAATTTGTTTTTGGACCTGTCAAAATCGATGAACCGGCAAATGAAGAGGTCTAGCTTACCGTCATTGTCGTAGTCGAACCAGACGGCGCTGGTTGCCCAGCCTGTAGTCGGCAGACCAGCCTTTTTGGTGACGTCGGTGAATGTTCCGTCTCCATTGTTGCGATAAAGAATGGCGCCGTTATACTGGGTCACAAGCAAGTCGGGCCAACCGTCACCGTTGTAATCGCCGACCGCCACACCCATTCCGTAGCCGCCGCCTGGCACGCCAGCCTTTTCCGTGACATCTGTGAACGTTCCGTCACGGTTATTTCGATACAGAGCATTACGGAGAGATGGCGACGGATCGAAGAAATCACATTTTCCGCTGTTTACCAGGTAAAGATCCATCCAACCATCGTTGTCATAATCGATGAAGGCACAGCCAGCCCCAACCGTCTCCGGTGGAAACATCTCTGACGAGCGCCCGTTGCGATGGACCCAACTAATGCCGCTCTCCGCAGGGGGGACAAGTTCGAAGGGAAAGTGTTCATAATTATTTTCTGCTGCCGCACCGCGGCACATCCGGGGAAACGGCAGGTTGGTGGTCAGGAGTCCTGCGACTAATCGCTGCAGGAAAGTTCGGCGCGAGCTGCAGTGTACCCTTGTTCTCATTGTCCTCAACTGCAAAAGTCCCCCTTCGGATGCCGCCGGTTTATCCTCCAAACCATTAGGCGGAAAAGAGAATCTACTGTTCCTGGCGCATGCGCACCATCCTCGCCTCTATATGAAGATTACTGCACCCTGAGTTGTTGTCCAACACATTCATGACGTGGTATAAAACACGAACATGGGTAGTATCCCTGGGTGCGCTAAGTCCTTGTGGCAAAGCGCTACCGAAGCTGGAACTTCACTGCTCAAATCGAAGCTGCTTATTGTCCTTCTCCTCTTTCCGAGCGTAGGAATTTCACAAGTCAACCACCTTGAGATGGCGGCCCGTTTGCTTGGCCAGGGTCGTCTAGAGGAGGCCGAATCGGAAGCCCGCCAGGGGTTAAAGAGCCCGACCACCCAACCAGTAGCGCTGGCAATGCTGGGAACCATCCGCCTGCGGGAAGGCAAATATCAAGAGAGTACGAATTTTCTTACACAAGCCCTTAAGCTCAATCCTCAATTGTTCGGAGCTAGTATAAACCTGGGGCAAGCGTATCTGCTGCAAAAGAGGCTTAGGGAAGCTGAGGTAAGCTTTCAGGAGGCCCTGAAACGCGATCCTTCCAACTTCAATGCTCGCTTCGACCTCGCCAGGGTCGAATCGTCACTACTCAATTTTCAGGGATCTCTGGACGCGGCCAAGCCAATCGTATCGCGGCTATACGAGACGGAAGAAGGCATCCTTCTGCTGGCTACGAATTATGGAGCACTGGGGAACAAGGCACAGCTGACCCTACTATTTGGTAAATGGCAGCATCTAGCTGCTCCCTCTGAGGAATCCTCCCTTGATCTTGGCGAGTTGTTGGCTACGTATGAAATGGCTGTGCAAGCGAGGGATATTTTCGAGGCCGAAGACGTTAAGATTGCTGCACATCCGTCTGCCTCCCTCGCATTCAAGTTGGGGAAGGGTTATTTGTCGTTGGGGGATACGGATAAAGCGCAGAAGAATTTGGAGCTTGCCCTTGCACTCAGTCCTGACTGCGCCGCTTGCAACTTGTATCTTGCCCAAATAGCGGAGAAGCAGGGGGTTACGGAGAAAGCACTCGCCTACATGATTGAGGCAAAAAAAAGCGAGCCTGAAAACCCCGAAATTCTGTTCGAGTTCGGGAAGGTGTGCCTGCAGCAGAACCTGGTGAAAGACGCCTTACCAGCGCTCGACAAGGCGGTTTCTCTGCAACCCGATCGTGACTCCTACGTCTACGTTCTTGCTTCCGCCAACGTCGCTGGAGGCAATCTTACCAAGGCCGCATCATTGCTCACTTCTCTTCTGCAAAAGCATCCCGAGGATGCCATTCTGAATTACGCGATGGGTGCTGTTTACTATTTACAGGGCAAGTATGCTGAGGCAGAATCTTCGCTCAAACGAAGCCTTCAGGCGCAACCGGATCAAGTTGCTGCCTCTTACTATCTGGGCCTCACCTATGACGCGATTGGCGACGACGACCAGGCAGTCCCGACGTTTCGAGACCTGCTCAAGGGCCACCCTGATCACGGCGCCGCGTATCTCAAGTTAGGAGGCATCCTCTTGAGAGAACATCAATATGACGAAGCTCGCCAGGATCTGGAGCGGGCCATTTCGCTTAACCCTGATTCGCCGGAAGCCCACTATCAGATGGGTGTCCTGCTGCGTCGTCTTGGCAAGACTGCCGAATCAGAGGAGCAGTTCGCACAATCACGCAAACTCGAGGCGGAGCAGCACTCGCACATGCGCCTGCAACTCTTAGTGCCCGATTAAATTCAGAATGCCGGATACTGGTCACAACCTCAAAGAGTGTTCCAACAAATCCGGGGCGCTGGATCTTGTCTCCCGACGTGACTTCCTCAGGCGACTTGGCAGGTTGGGGATGGTCATGCCCGTATCCGCGCCGCTATCGCGCAACCTATTCGCCGTTCAAGAATGGTTGGCATCCCAGTCCAGGCGGAAGTCTAAGAGCGCGATCGCCGCGGGAGGATTCTCCTTCACCGACATTGCCGTCGCGGCCGGCCTAGGCCAGGCAATCAATGTCTATGGCGGCGTGGCGAGCAAGCAATACATACTCGAGGAGGTTGGTTGTGGCGTCGCCCTGTTCGACTATGACAACGACGGCTGGCTCGATATTTTTTTTGTGAATGGAACCAGGTTTGAGGGCATCTCCCCTCAGAACCAGCCCACGAACTTTCTCTTCCATAACAATCGCGACGGAACCTTTACCGACGTGACAGAGCGAGCCGGCCTCCGGCGCTCGGGTTGGGGTCAGGGCTGTTGTATTGGCGACTACGACAACGACGGATATGACGACCTGGTTGTGACATATTGGGGTGGCATTGTCCTGTATCACAACAATGGCGACGGCACCTTCACCGACGTTTCAGAAAAAGCCGGCCTGGATCAGCCCGGCCCGCTGAAACGATGGAATACGGGCTGCTGCTTTCTTGACTATGATCGTGACGGCCATCTGGATTTGTTTATTACGAACTACGTAAACTTCGACCCTCAGATCACACCCCGACCTGGCAAGAACCAGTACTGTAGCTATTTTGGACTACCTGCGGGATGCGGACCCCAGGGTATGAGCGGCGGAACGAACATTCTCTACCACAATCGCGGCGATGGAACCTTTGAGAATGTTTCGGAAAAATCAGGCATCATCAATCCGCGCGGTCCGCTCACGCCAACCTTCGTAAGCGATCAATGGATTCCCTCTGGCGTTTACGGTCTTGGCGTTTCGGCGGCGGATTTCGACAACGATGGCTGGCCCGACATTTACGTCGCGTGCGATACTGCGCCCAGCCGCTACTACCATAACAATCATGACGGCACCTTCACCGAACTTGGCCGCGAAGCGGGCTGCGCACTGAACGAGAACGGGACGCCTCAGGGAGGTATGGGAATCGCTGTCGGTGACTACGACTGCGACGGCTGGCTCGATATCGTTAAAACGAACTACTCCGACCAAACCGCGAACCTGTATCACAACAATGGCGATGGAACATTTTATGACGCTGTCTTTCAGGCCGGAATGGGTGCAAATACGAAATACCTGGGATGGGGCGTCGGGCTTTTCGACTTTGACAATGACGGCTGGCAAGACATTTTCATGTCAAACGGCCACGTTTTTCCGGAAGTTGACAATCGAAAGCTGCATGTGACATTCCGGCAACACAAGCTTGTTTACAAAAACACAGGGAGTGGACGCTTCATCGACGTCACCTCCGAGGTTGGGTCGGCGGTCAATGACCTGCATAGCAGTCGGGGAACAGCCTTCGGAGACTTCGACAACGATGGAGATATCGATGTTGTCATTATCAACATGAACGAACCACCTTCCCTGCTCCGCAATGATTGTCACACCGGGAACAACTGGATCAAAGTCAAATGCATTGGGACGAAATCGAATCGTAGCGCTATCGGGGCGCGGGTAAGGGTGTTTACGGGCAAGCACTCGCAGATGAACGAAGTGATGAGCGGGTCGAGTTACGTCTCCCAAAATGATTTTCGTCTGCACTTTGGGCTTGGCCCGGCGAAACAAGTGGACCTGGTGGAAGTGCGTTGGCCGCTCGGCCTGGTGGAATCTTTCAAGAACGTGGACGCTAACCAACTGCTCGTTCTGGAAGAGGGCCACGGCATAATACGCCGGGAGAAGTTTGGAAAAGGATAGTAGGTCTCGCCTCGAGTGATCTTCCACTAGGAGCAACAATAAATTAAGGGACGATCCGTATCAGGATCGTCCCCAGAAGCTAACCTGTCCTAAAGACGCTAGAAGAACAATTCCAGCGCCACTTGCAGTCGCCGCGGAATGTTGCACTGGCTACTGACGGTTCCGAAGGCAGCGGTACCCCAGACCGTAGTGTTCCCGGCGGTTGAGCCGTAGCAGAAATAGTGCCGGTTGAACACGTTCCCTGCATCCGCGTGGAATCGCAGGTAGGTGCTCTCAGTGAAGTACGTATCCTTTACGAGCGAGAGATCCTCGTTGTACGACGGGAATCCCCGAACGTTTTCATCCTGTCGTGGCGCGTCGCCAAACGCAGGCAGGCCCGAGGAAGTAGTGCCGGGATCCGTCCACCCTGAGACGTTCAGGTAAGTCTGGGTATACGGATTGCTGAAGCTGGTGTTCCTACCGCCTCCGGCTACATTGGGATACCTGGCAGAGTTAAACAGATAACCACCCAGAGTATTCGGCATGGTTATATTGATCGCTCTTCCGGATGAGTAACTTTGAACTCCCGAGAGTTGCCAACCAGCAACAACTTTGTTCAGTGCTCCTGAAGTACCCCCAAGCAGCGCCCGGTCTTTGCCGAAGGGTAGCTTGTATACCCACCCGAACGAAAGAACATTCGGGACGTCGTCGGCGCTGACCGTGTAGAGGTCTCTCATGTCGCTGGGATTCTGCACCGGAGGTCCTCCTGCTCCCTGGCCGCTCTCCGATCCATTGTTCATCAAGCGGGAGCGGGTGTAGGAGGCCTTCAGCTCCAGCCCCTGGCTCATGCGCCGTTCGAACGCAACCTGAAGGGCGTTGTAGTGGCTGAATCCGAAGGGGAAAGAGCGCCAGTTTATCTGCTGGTACTGCGGCCATGATCTAAGCGCTTGCGCCAGGTCGCCAGTGAAAGTGGGGTAGGGCGGGTTGGAGAATCCCGCCGCAATGGCTGCCGCGTTGGCAACCGTCGGATTCGTTGCTGAGCATGGGGGTGCTAGACAAGTGAACTGACCGCTCGTCAGTGCGGTACCATATTGGAGCACCGTATCCGGGTTCATGTTGTCAAAAACGCCGGCAGAAGTACGGCCATCGATCAATCGCGTCCCGTGATTGCCCACGTATGCAATATCAATGGCCATATTCGAGCTCAGCTCCCGCTGAAACGAAACCGACCAGTTCTGGTATCTGGGCTGAGTGTATGTCTTGGGCCAGACGCCGACCGGGTTTCCGCCATTCTCAATGTCAGCTCTAAGCGTGGCAGCAGAGGGCAGAACAATTGTGCCTGCCGGCCAGCCGCAGGACACGTTTGCTCCGGGAATTTGAGTAAGCGTCGCCGGGCACGCGCCAGTGCCTTGGAAGTAGAACGCCGGCAATTCTCCATTCGTGGTATTCGCAGCCACCGGGTTGGTCTGGTAACCGTCCACGGGATATGGATCCCATGAATCGGCCTGGACGCCCGCGTAGTAAATACCGTATCCACCGCGAATCACAGTCTTGGGATTTAGAGAATATGCAAATCCGAAGCGCGGCCCTACGCTCCAACTGCTCTTGCCGGTCGCCTGGGAAGCATTAAACACTGTTGCCCCTGGCACGCCCACAGGGTTCGGAGCGCTAGGATCGAAGGTCGAGAAGCGATTAAACTCCTCCGACACGCCTGAGGTCCAATCAAAGCGCAGTCCGAAAGTCAGATTCAAATTCTTGGTGACCTTGATGTCGTCATTGACCCAGGGAGAACTGTATCTCATCTTTGGCATGTATTTGAACGGCACCGAGAAATTGGCGCCGTCCACTTGACCGAGAATGAATGAAGCGAACTCGTTTCCAGTAGGCCCGCCATTCTGTAGCACACCGGCCGCATTGTAGCCAGCGGTTTCATTGTCATTGAAGTTGAAGTTGCCGCCTGTGTTCACAGCCCAGCCGGTTTGCGGGAAAGTCATGTAGCGGTATTCGACACCGGCCTTGATGGTGTGCTTACCGGTATTCCAGGTCACGTCGTCGAGGAATTGGTAGCGGTTGTTGATATCCGCCCCTTGGCTCGCCCAAGGCGTACCGTAGTGCGTGAATCCGTGCGGGCCGTTGAAGTTGAGCTGCGGGAACCCTGCATTGTCAAATATCGGTTGATCCGGCAGTCCAAGCCCGAGCTGCTGGTTCCAGCCCACTCCGCCGGACAACTGGTGGCCAAGCATCTGCCAACGGTCATAAGCCAAAGTGGTGTGATTGAACAGGTTATTCTTAATCACCCAGTTCATCTGTAAATGCTCGAAGTGGTTGGTGATACGTTGATAGAAACCCTGCCCTATGTAGTCATTATTTTTTGCCGAGGCGGTCTCGCCGTCATTTGTTGTCGTGCAACCGCCGGGGCCACCGCAGTGAGCGATGCGCGGCCGGATGTTCTCGTAATAGGTATTAGCTATCGAGAACTTATCGTTAAAGGTGTGATAGAATCTAAACAACCATGTTCTTACGTTGATCTTATTGTTGTCGTCGGAATTTCCGCCGAACCCGTTGGGCGTTCCCAGCGGGGTATTGGCATCGAGACCGGGGATCAGAGGAATGACCGCGGCCGCCAGAGAACTCCGCAGCGGATCATTGGCTGGGATAATGTTCGCCAGTCCAGGTATTGGATTACCAGCGGCATCAAAGCCGTAGCCATCGCGGACCGGGATGCCTCCCGGACCGAGTGTCGTGCTCGCCGGGTTATAGATCTCGCCAACCCACATAGGCCGCCCGAGGACGTCGAATTGCTTCACTCCATTGGAGTCAGTTACTTGGGCGCCAGTTAAATATTCGCTGAAGTCTCCCGCTCTTGTTTTTGCGTCTGGCAAAATGTTTACCAAGCCGGTGTTGACTGTACTGTGGTAGTCGAGGCCATCGTAGTTGAAGAACCAGAATGTCTTCTTTAGCTTGGGAACCGGCCCGCCGGCTGCAAATCCCCAGTTGTTCTGACCCAAGGGAAGTGTGTTATTCAGGTTGTGGCTTTGTAGCAGTGGCCCCACGAAGTAATTCGAGGCGTCCATCTTGTTGTTGGTATAAAAATCATACACGTTGCCATGGAACTGATTGGTTCCGGACTTAGTAGCATAAGTGATGAAGCCGCCGCTCGTGTGGCCGTATTGGGCGGAGAAGGTGTTTTCAACTACCGTCATTTGCTCTACGGACGGGTACGGAATCGAGCTCTCCTGTGTCTGCTGATGACCTTCTGCATAACCAAAGGCCGCGCCGTCAAACCAATTTTCAGTTGCCAGCGTCTGGCCGCCGTTGATGCGGGACTGGAAGCCGCTGCCGCGGAAAATAGCGTCCCCGTTGGGCTGGACGGGTACATAGCCAGGCTGCAACTGCAGCAGCGACTCGGCCAAGCGAATGTCAGCGCCCATCACTGCTGGCAGCTCCTTGTAGTAACTCGCCCCGACGGTATGAGAAACGGTCGCGTTTTCGCTATTAACCAGTTCGGTTGCGCCTGTAACTTCGACAGTTTCTGTGACAGCGCCAACATCCAGTGTGGCGTCCTGGCGATAGGTCACGGCTCCTGCGAGTTGTATACCGGGGCGGCTGAATACCTTAAAGCCCTGCTTCTCTATGTCAACGCGGTAGGTTCCAAGCGTCAAAGGCGGTGTGCTGTAGTTACCGGCGCTGTTGGTGCCCACAACGGTGCTCGCACCGGTGTCCTGATTGGTGACCGTCACTTTTGCGTCAGGTAATGCGGCTCCGCTCTTATCACTTACTACGCCAGTGATTATTGCTCGGTCAGCAAATTGCGCATAGAGGTTTTGGTTGCCAAATACAACCAGTAAGAATATTGAGGACACCAGGAGAGAGGACAACCGTTTCATATCGCGCCTCCGGCTCGAACCCTTTAAAACACACCACGAAAGCAAGTTGAGAAAACCTTTTCTCATTGCTGGCTGGAATTTTTACTACACAAAAGTTTTTACTGTCAAGCTAATTCTTTTGTATTAGACAGATTGTTGAACGTCCCCGCCAAAGTAGCGTCCTGACCATAGCTCGCGAAGGGTACCTTGTTTCACTGAGGGGCATCTGGATCTTGAGGGCAAGAGCATTAAATCACCTAAGTGAATGAAAAAACGAGTTAAACAACCTCTGCCAGCTGGATTTTACCTTCATTCCCCACCCCAAAACAGGTTTGGAAGTGGCTGCGCAAACTCCCATCCCAAATGTGATCCGCATAGGCTCGGGTTCCCTGCCGAGTTATTCCCGGGAAGGCGTTGTTTCGCCGACTGCCGGCGGATGGGCCATAACCTAACCCGATCACTTGCTCGATTTCTATATGCCAGTAATCGTTTACCTTTACAGACCAAGGGGCCTTGTCTTGGCGCAGATGCGGGTTCAGAACCGCTGCTTTGCGACGATGCCTGAACCTTCGCGAATGGTCACCAATTGGTCGGCGGCTATGTTTTGAATGGTTTCGGTGTTGCCGTTCGTCCAGCGAATGATGAGACTGGCAACAGTTTCGGCACCAAGACCGAAGTGCAAACGTGGATCGTTGGAGGAGTAGAAGCTTGACTGCCCAAGCACCTCCTGTACCTGATTCCGATTCCCATAATGGACGGTCACGCGAGTGCCAATCGCGCTTCGATTGCTATGGACGCCGATCACACGCACTTTCAGCCAATGGCCCGCGCCGGTAACATCATTGCGCAACAACGATGGCGGCTCGTTCATGTTCATTACCAGGACGTCGATGTCGCCGTCGTTGTCGAAATCACCAAAAGCACAGCCGCGACTTGCATGCGGGTCGGAAACACCCGGACCCGCTTCTTCAATCAACTCTTCGAAGCGTCCATCACCCAAATTACGAAAAACCAAGCGGGGAGTACTGAAGGGATATGCGGGGACCTTCTTCCCCACCTCTGGATAGACGCCGCCCGTCGCCACG
>Ga0105241_10002828_pt1 | contig 12965 bp, 12 predicted proteins | sample KBSC64metaG_FD_80422 | JGI IMG/M metagenome (GOLD analysis project Ga0105241, IMG submission 80422) | Corn rhizosphere microbial communities from Kellogg Biological Station, Michigan, USA - KBS C6-4 metaG | ecosystem: Host-associated > Plants > Roots > Rhizosphere > Soil | place: Michigan, USA... | reverse complement strand
TCGCCACGGGTCATGAAGGCGATTCCATAGCACGTGCTTTCAATAAAATAGGTGTTAATGCCTTCGTATTGAAATACCGCCTGCCCAGCGACAGCACTATGGTTAACAAAACGATCGGTCCACTGCAGGACGCGCAATCGGCATTGTTAACGATACGCAAAAATGCAAAGCAGTGGAACATAAATCCGGCAAAAGTGGGGGTGATCGGCTTCTCAGCAGGCGGGCATTTGGCATCAACCTTAGGTACACACTTTGATAAACCGGCGATAAACAATAGTGACAATATCAGCCTCCGCCCTGATTTTATGGCATTGATATACCCGGTTATCACTTTCGGTAAATTCGCGCACTTAGGGTCGCTCGAAAACTTGATTGGAAAAAACCCGTCGCAACAACTTGTCGATCTTTATAGCAATGAAAAGCAAGTTACTGCCGCAACACCCCCAACTTTCCTGGTGCATGCTGAAGATGACAACGTTGTTCCCGTAGAAAACACACTGATGTTTTACGACGCGTTGTTGCAAAATAAGGTAAAAAGCGAGATGCATATCTATGCAGGTGGTGGCCATGGTTTTGGTTTGTATAATTCAACTACTCACGATTTCTGGTTCGACAGGTTGAAGGAGTGGATGGATACTAATGGCTGGTTGAAGTAATCTTATAGAATGGTTTTTGATGGGACAGGCCCCGATGTTTCCGCATTGGGTGTTTGGTTACAGGGTCTTAAATACATTGAATTGTTAACTAACCTAATAGGTATATCATTTGGAAACAATAGAAAAATTGCGCAAGAAAGGCATGACACGCTTATATGTTTTTCTCGGGTTGGTGCTTGTAACCACGCCCGCTAATGCACAATTGCCGACTGTAAAAGTGGAAGAAGGTATTTTACGGGGCACTTGTGAGCAAGGCCTGTCCATTTATAAAGGCGTCCCTTTTGCGGCACCGCCGGTGGGGGAGTTACGCTGGCGTCCTCCGCAGCCATTGGCAAAATGGTCGGGAATACGCGATGCAAAAAAATTTGCTCCGGCACCTATGCAAAGTGGCAATCCCCCATCTGGTAAAAGCGAAGATTGTCTTTACCTCAACATTTGGTCTTCGGCTAAATCTGCTCGCGAAAACATCCCAGTGCTGGTGTGGATACATGGCGGTGCGTTTAACGCCGGAGCGACTTCTGAACCTGCTTATGATTGCGCAGAAATGGCTAAAAGAGGCCTGGTAACGGTAAGCATAGCCTATCGCGTCGGGCAGCTTGGCTTCCTGGCCCATCCAGATCTTAGTGCCGAAAGTCCTCAGCATGTTTCCGGAAATTATGGACTGCTTGATATGATCGCTGCCCTTAAGTGGATTCGAAAAAACATCGCGGCATTTGGCGGCAATCCCGACAAAGTGACAATTATGGGTGAATCGGCCGGTGGCATTGCGGTAAGTATGCTATGTGCATCGCCGTTGGCCAAAGGAATGTTTCGGGGAGCTATTTCCGAAAGTGGGGGTTCATTCGGGCCTCCACGCTCCGTTATGTACCCCGGCGAAAATTTGAAGCGGCTGGGAGATGCAGAGATGGCAGGCGCAAAGTATGTGAAGACCGCAGGTTTTATGTCAATCGCCGAACTTCGTAAGATTGACGCTGATAAGTTACCTTCTATTCGCGGCCTTTCATGGCCTATTATTGATGGCTGGGTAATACCCGATGACCAATACAAACTTTATGAAGCCGGGAAATTTTACAGGACTCCGATACTGATAGGGTATAACTCTGATGAAGGTGCCAGTTTTTCACCCCCAAAAAGTAAAGAGGAATATGAGGCTGCTTTGCATAACCGTTATGGCAGGTTTGCTGATTCCCTCTATAAAGTATATCCTGCTGGTCAAGGCGTCGGGCGTGTTCAGAAAACTGCGCGCGATCTTACCCGTGATGCTGCTTTTGGCTGGCATACCTGGACCTGGGCCAGGCTTCAATCCGGAAAAAGCAAATCAAAAGTTTTTTTCTATTATTTTGATCGGCACCCGGATTATCCCCAAACATCTGACAGAGCAGGTTATGGTTCACCACATGCGCAAGAAGTGGCATACGTTTTGGGGCACCTTAATATCGGCAATCAAGAAACCACCAATACTGATATCGCTATATCTGAGGTTATGGGTACCTATTGGGCCAATTTTGCTAAGTTCGGCGATCCTAATGGGTTGGCATTGCCGAAATGGCGTCCTTTTAGTGAAACTGATCCAACTGTAATGTATTTTGACCAAACGCCACATACAGATTCCGTTCCCAGTCTTAGATCCTTAAAAGTGCTTGATGCTTATTTCAAATGGCGTCGGTCATCTGAAGGGGAGTCCTGGGTGAAATAACAGTTTCGGTGATGGGCTAGTAATTACCTGTGACAACTTTTTACCCCTTGATCAAATGGCAGTAAATTTCTTTCCAAAATACTATGAAGCTACAAAAGCAATAAGCCAAGGCAAAGCCTGGCGTTATTGCTTTTGTAAATAGTGGGCTCTGGCAGGAATATTCAATACCTGTCGTTGTCTTATAGTCACAGGATACAACGACCAAACCAAACGCTCTTTGCCGGCTCAAGATAAAAGCCGTTTGTCAAACTATCTTTACCACATTTGCATAACTCAAATCATCAGACGTTTTTTCAGGTAAAGAAATAACCAACCCATTTTCATTTCTTTCAAACTTTAATGATTGTTTCGTTGGCAACCATTCTATCTTTTGAACTTCTTTTGGAAAGTGTTCGCTGGCCTTCGCCAAACTTTTAACAACCAGCTTTCCGTTTTCAGGCCAACCCATCGCAGTTGCATAAAGAACATCACCTTTTGTTGCAAAGCGGATATCTTCGTGTGTAAATGGTTTCCCTTTCCCTTCATTGAAGCCTTGTGCACTCAATTGGGCTGCTGCTTCTTGTGCCGGTCCTTCCCCAAATATCTTCCATGGCCTTGTAGCATAGATACTTTCACTGTTCACCTTCATCCATCTGCCGATTCCCTCAACTACTTTTCTTTCTTTTTCATCAATGGTGCCATCGCCCCGAACTGGAATATTAAGCATTAGGTTTCCGTTTTTGCTGACGATATCAACCAATGTTTGAATCACAGTTTGTGCCGTTTTATAACCATCGCGCTCGTATAGTGCCCGATCATAATGCCAGCCGCCAATACAGGTGTCAGTTTGCCAGGGTAATGGTTGAATTTGGTTAGCTTGTCCTCTTTCAATATCCCAGACCATTGCTTTACGTTGATTTTCATTTAACATTTTTCCGTTGAGCACCGCCCGAAGCTCCCCATGATCTTTAATGCTCTTATTATATAAATGCGCCGCTATGCGCAGGCCCGCATCACTAACCGGCGAGAGCGGGAGTCTGTCATCGTCGAAATAGACTAGATCAGGATTGTACTTGTTAATAAGCTCTATCGTGCGGTTATAAAACTTTTCCATGTATGCATTGGTGGGTGGGGTTACACCATTGCCCCAATCCCATTGCTCAGTGCTGAAATTATCATCTAAACTGCCCTGGCTCAACGGATGATTTTGTGCATACAGTTCTTGCGGATCCAATCCATCCCACCATTTCCCTTTTCCATCTGCTTTTGTGAGTTTTCCATCGTAAGGAATGCCTGCATAAGGCCCGGTTCTATCTGAACGTTGCGCCACTTCATACCAGCGCCATGCATGTGACGCGTGAACACTTACGCCAAACGGCAGTCCGTTATTTCTTGCCGCCTTTGCCCAACCGCCAACCAAATCTTTCTTTGGGCCGATCTTAGTAGAGTTCCAGGAATTTTGATACTTGCTATCATATAAATCAAAATTGTCATGATGATTAGCAAGTGCCATAAAATATTGTGCACCGGCGCTTTTGTACAAACTCACCAGCTCTTCAGAGTTCCACTTTTCGGCTTTCCATTCATGGATCACATCTTTGAATCCAAATTTTGAGGGATGGCCATATTTCTGAAGATGTATTTTATATTGCCATGAACCTTCCTGGTACATGTTTCTTGCATACCAGTCGCCGGCTTCAGGCTGACATTGAGGTCCCCAATGCGCCCACATGCCCAACTTGGCATCACGAAACCATTCGGGTGTTTTATAATGTTGCAACGATTCCCAGGTGGGTTTGAATGGGCCGGTTGCTATTGGCTCATTTAGTTGGTCGTTATAAAAGTTCTTGCCCAATGCTCTCGATAACCATAATGAGGATAGAGTAGCAGCAGTTCCTTTAATTAATGTTCTTCGTTTCATTTTAAAAAGTTTATAAGTGGCTTGCCGATTGACCGACTGTCATTACAATTCGAAAATTTTATTCATTAAAATCCATTTTTCTCCCTCTTTAGCCCAAGGCAAGGGTTGCTGAAATTTCCACATCAACTGTTCCCATTCCTGAACTTTTTGATTGGAATTATCCATAGCCGCTTTACGTTCGAAACTGAAGCCATCATCAGTTTCCATGATCATGAACAACCGGTTGCCAGTGCGATGAATTTCCATGTTGTTGATTCCTGAATCGGTAATACTTTTCGTGATCTCAGGCCATGCATTTTCTTTTTTATGCCAGTTTTCGTACTCAGCAATTAGGTCCGCATTATCTACCAGGTCAACTGTGAGGCAATATTTTTTCATTTTTACAGATCGATTATTTTATTTTAAGAAATTCGTCAAACTATCTCCACCATTGCTTTTATTACGCCATTGGCGGGGTTTAACCATCCTTCAAATTCATCCTTCACCTGGTCAAATAAAACGCGGTGAGTAATGTATGTGGTTGGATCGACTAACTTACCTTTCATTGAAGAGATCACGTGTTCAAAATCTTCTCTGGTTGCGTTCCTGCTGCTCATAAGTGTTGCTTCTCTTTTATGAAACTCAGGATGGCTGAAACAAATCTCTCCTTTTTGAAGCCCGATCAGTACATAGCGTGCCCCATGTGACATGTATTGAAATGCATTGTTGATGGCTTTTAAATTTCCGGTCGCATCAATTACAACTGTAGGCATATCACCGTTGGTAATGGATTTCAATTGCTCTACAACATCTGCGTCCATTGCATTAATGATGTGCTCAACTTTCAACTTTTCTCTACAAAACTTTAATCGATCACTATTGGTGTCCATGGCAATCACCTTTCCACCTGCAACCCGGGCGAATTCCATGGTGCCTAGTCCAATAGGCCCTGCTCCAATTACTAAGACAAATTCATCTGTGGTTACTCCAGCCCGCCTTACCCCATGAGCGCCTATAGCCAAAGGTTCAACCAACGCCAATGCATCAAAACTCAATCCTTCACCATGAATTAAGGAATAGGAGGGAACAGAAATATATTCAACCATCCCGCCGTCCTGATGCACGCCGCATACCTTTATATTCTGGCAGGCATTTTGTTTCCCTTTCCGGCAAGCAATGCATTTACCACAATAAAAATAAGGAATGAATGTAACAGCTTCCCCGATCTCAAAACCGGGAGCATTATCAACTGCAACTAACTCACCTGAAAGCTCGTGACCTAAAATTCGTGGATATTCAAAATATGGCTGCGTTCCTTCAAAAGCATGTAAATCGGTACCGCAAATTCCGATTCGTTTAATTTTTATAATAGCTTGTCCGGCTTGCTGTTGAGGTATTTCTCCGGTGGCATATTTAAACTCACCAGGTTTTTTACAAACTAAAGTTTTCATGAGTACTATTTATTTCACAAAGTAATTATTTATTGGAGCCAGGGCACAAAATCCACTTCGATCAGATTGTTGATTTTTAATTCCTGCCAAAATTCCAAGGGAATATTTGCATTAAGCATGCCCAGGTTGGATTGTACCCGGGCTGCGTTAGTCGTGTTTAAGGCGATGCTTTTTATGCCCGGAACGTTTAGTGAAAATTGGACACAAGCTTCTGAAGGTTTTACATTAAACTTATTACATTTTTCAAAAAAATGGTCCCTCCATTTATACAAAGCATCATTTTGCGAAGTGCCTCTTTCAATCTGCCGATAGTCAAAATAGTTACTGCCTACAAGAAAACCGGAATGGAATACCGCTGAATTAACCACGTAAACGCCGTTTTTCTCCATCTCGGCGATAAATTCCAGCAGCTCTTGCGGATGATGTTTTATGGTCATGCTATTGGCGATCATGATCCAATCTAATTTTACATCTTTAGCAATCCGTTTAATGATCTTCCAGTCCTTGGCACCGACACCAATAAATTGTACTTCCCCATGTGCCTTTAAATCGTGCAAAGCGTCATATGCTTCAAGAACGTCGTTGTACAGTTTCTCGGCGTGATGATAATCTTTTGCATTATTAATGTATTCATCGGGGTCATGAACAGAAATCATTTGAGGGGTATATCCATTCAGTAGTTCGTTCCCTTGTTCGAAACACTCCAAAATACCGTCATAACTTATTTTTTGAACGGCATCATGTTTTAAGTCTTTCCAAACTCCCGGTTCGAAAGTCGGCTCTTTTGTTTTTAGTTCAGTACGGAGCCAACCTAATTTATTACTAATAATAACGTGTTCCTGTGGAATATCTAATTGCTTAAGGCATTTTCCGAGCGTTTCCAATGCGAGGCCGGCACCATATTTTCCTGCGGAATCAAAAACTACTCTGTCTTTCGATAAGCGCGCACACTCACTGACGATATTTAACTTCTCTTCGTCCCCAAGAGCGGTGAATAGATTTCCTAAACCACTGGTTCCGAATATAATTGGCGGAAGATTTAATCGGGTTTGATTAAACTCTTTTGATTCTGGCTGCTGGTATTCTTTCATTTTTAGATTCTTGAAATGTCATAACGTTGCACTCACTGTCGTTTCTTCTTCCAAATCAACTTCTTGAACTGTTTTATAACCTTTCCATCCGAAGTATGCCACAATTACAAAGCAAATTAACGGAACCATATAACCCATTTGAATATCGCCGGTTGAATCGCTAATTATTCCAAACAACCTTGGCAGAATGGCGCCCCCGACAATGGACATGATTAACAAACTGCTGCCATATTCGGTATCGCCGCCAAGGTCAGCTATACCCAGGGCAAAAATGGTTGGGAACATAATGGACATGAAAAAGCATATCGCAATGACTGCATAAATCGTTATCATTCCATGTGCCGAAATTGCTACGATACATAACAAAGTGTTAACCAATGCATAAATTGTAAGCAATCTATTCGGCTTAATATATTTCATAAAGAATGTTCCGAGAAAACGTCCAATTAAAAACGCTATGCCACAAGCGAATAAATAATCTGCCGCTTTCATTTCGCTTAGGCCTGCGGATTTTGCAGCATACAGCACAAATAGACTAAAGACACAAACTTGCGCACCCACAAAAAAAAACTGTGCAATTACTGACCATGTAAGATGTTTATGTTTAAAGGCATGCAAAATGTTTTGGCTTTTTTCCCTTCCGGTCTCCTTATGCTGAATCTTTGGCAATTTGGTGAACGCAAACACTATTGCAATTAGTAATAAAACAATGCCCAGGATAAAATAAGGGGTTTTAACGGAAGATGCTTCCGATGCCAGCGCAATTCGCTTCGCATTGGATGCCATTGCATTTAGTTGTGATTCAGTGTATCCTTTAGTGAGGATCACTCTCGCGCCAATAACCGGCGCAATCGCAGCAGCCAATCCATTAAATGATTGAGCAAGATTTAATCTTTGCGTACTTGTTTCATGTGGCCCTAACGCCGCAGCATAGGGATTAGCTGCTGTTTCGAGAAATCCCAACCCGCAGGCAATAACAAACAACGCAAAAAGAAAAAATATATAAGATTGAGTATTAGCTGCCGGAATAAATAAAAATGCACCGATTGAAAAAAATATTAACCCAGTTATGATACCAATTTTGTACCCAAACCTTTTCATTACATACCCGGCAGGTAAGGCCATAAGGAAATAGGCTATATAGACGGCGGAATCAACCAGGGTTGATTGTGTAGTCGTCAATGTAAACGATTTTTTTAAGTGGGGAATCAATATAGGATTCAAATTATTTGAAAAGCCCCATAAAAAGAACAGGGTAGTTACCAGTATAAATGCGAATCCAGTTTTGGAAACTTTGCTTACAGCAACATTTTGTGGAAGCGATGTGTTCATAATGTATACTTGAAAAATAGGTGAAATTGGCTAAGAACAAATATATTGGTCGGCCTTGCACTAATCATTGTATTAAATAGACTTTGTTTTATATAAATCCGACTTTTTGCGAACTTTGCAGCTTGTCATATGGGTAAAAGATTAATCGGCTATAATTTTTCGTTATTGCATGTGGATCATGTTAAACTGAATGAGAAGTGGAACTATCCAAACGTGATTAGTCCCTATTTTCGGATTTATTACATCGATGAGGGGGAGGGGGTTGTTTCAACCAAACAGGAAAAGGTTAAACTTGAGCAAGGCTATTTGTATATTATTCCAAGCTTTACTTTATGCCACCTTTTCTGCAACGCATATTTAAGCCAGTATTTTCTTCACTTTTTTGAGGAATCTGCAGAGGGTATCTCACTTTTTGAGAATAATAGGAAAGTTATAAAAGTAGCCGCCACTGATACAGATGTTATAAACTTCAGAAAGCTATTGGACATAAATTCCGGCAGAGGAATTAACCGTTCAGACAACCCCACAGTTTATGAAAAGAACGCTTATTACAAAGGATACCAGGAATTAAATAACACGGTCACTAATTCTGTTTTTTTTGAAACTCAGGGTATAATCCTCCAATTGATTTCCCGATTTTTAAATTCGCACCGGTTTGAAGGCAATGACGCTGAGCCTGTACCTTCAAAAATTTTAGATGCTGCCAGGTACATTCAGTTAAACCTGAATGAGAATTTAACCGTTAATTATCTGGCAAGCAGGGCGAATCTGCATCAGGATTATTTTTCAAGATTGTTTGCCAAATATACCGGGCAAAGGCCATTAACATATTTGCACGAAAAACGAATTGAACGGGCACAATATCTAATTGCAACCACCACATTGTCTTTTAACGCAATCGCGGAAAAGACTGGATTTGAAAATTTACCGCATTTTTCAAAAATCTTTAAAAAGGTTACGAGCCTTACCCCGGGCGAATATAAAAAACTGAACGCTTTAGTATACTAAATCATTGTTCAGGACTTGCTAAATTTCATTTACACTTACTTGAATAGATTTTTTATATAGATCCGACTTTTTTCGAACATTTTTCGTGTGTCAAAACAGGTGCACATTATCTTATGTGGTTCAGTTTGCTTTTGTCCGGAAGTGTGACAAGCAAACACCAGGAACAAAGTATAGACGGGGAGATATTTTATCTTTTTATCTTTTTTATTTTTAAGAACTTCAAAAACCTAATTATTGTGGAGTTTGAAATTTTTCAACATCCTTTATTTGGTATGGCATATATCACGTTGCCCGAAACAGATAAATCGAAGCCAAAATTTTCTAAAGCAGGAAGTGACAGTTTTTCCCATGTTTTACCCATGTCAGATGACCGGAATATACCATCTGACCTACCGCATATTAAATATTTACCCATTTGTTTGATGGATGAAATTTCCGGTGAAGATTGAATTAAGCCTATTTTTTTCATTAATAAACTGCTTTGGGAAGGCTGAAGTTCTTCACCTATTACATTCCAGGTTTTTCCATTATCCAGTGAAATGTGTATGCTGTTTGTTTGGGTGATCATGTTGTTTACTATAGCAGCAAAGCCTCCATCTATACGTTCCACAGCGACGCTGGCCCTCCCTTCGTTAATCACATGATCCCAGTTGTCACCATCATCTGTCGATCTTAATATCCCCTTTGTGCTGGCGGCCAGCAGTACACCGTTTGACTCTGCCATTTTCATTACCCAGCCTTCAACAGGCACATACTTCCAGGTTTTTCCATTGTTAGTGGATTTATAAAGGGCATTGTTGGAGCCGATAAAGACTGTGCCTCCGGTAGTTTCAAAAACGCTGCTTACTTGTTTCTCTTTATAATTCTTGTACATCCAATCTATCGTTCTGTTAAGGCGTACGGCTTGCTCTTGAAAATTTGTGTACATGGGCGACCAATCACTCTTTCCGTTTATTTTTTGTAAAAATTGCCCCCTGAAATTATATGCAAATATCCCGTTGTTGCCAGGGGTAATGTTATTCTGTCTAACAGGTAGAATTTCTTTTGTCCAAAAACGATTTGTGGAATTCGGTTCACTGTGATAAACCCCATTTCCGGCAAGTAAATAGAACCCACGGTCATTTGCAAAGGAGCCATCTCTTCGCACACCCTCTCTCTGCAAATTTTCAGGCAACCCTGCGCTAATGTCCTGCCATGTTTGTCCTCCATCCGTAGATCTGAAAATGACGGGTACATATGCTGATTTAGCCCCTTTTTTTGTTTTATCAATTGTTTTCTTTTCTTTTAGTACAAAAGAATTTAGCAGAAATAATACCAGGAGGATAGCCGGAACAAATACAAATAATCTTTTCATTTTTCTATTTTTCATAACCTTTTTAGTTTGACTCAACGAAATTACTTTGATATTTTCCCGTTTGAAGAATCTGGATTGTAAATAAAAATGTAAACTTTGTAAATAAAATTTTGACATTATGGTCGATAGCCGAAAGCTCCTCTCCGGGAGACGCAAGTACCTATGGGGATCATTAATACTTCTGTTTATCTGCGTGATCTGCGCGGCTTTTAGCATGACCGGCAATGACAAATTTGATATATCCCGAAGGGAAGTTTTGCTTCGCAAGATCGGGGATGAACTGCTTTTACAATCAGGCGACAGGACATCAAGGGTACTGCCGGTAGAAAAGATATCAGAAAATGAATACCGGATCAGGTTTGAAAATGATCTTACTTTTCAAACGGACTCCCTGGTGAACACGACAGGCCGTTTGTTAGCCAAAGATCCGCTCACCCGTGATTATGTTGTCAATGTTCTGAACTGTGGCAATGCTAGTGTGGCCTATGGGTTTGCTATATCCGGAAATAAAAAGGATGATATTGTAGCATGTTCGGGAAGAAAGCAACCCAGAGCTTGTTACATGATTAACATAAAATTCAAACCGACAGGCATGAATACAGCAAAGAAAGGTTATATTCTCGGTGGCCTTTCTTTTTTAGCATTTGTTGGTTTTATATTTTTGAGGCCTGTTAAGTCACGTAGAGCCGTTCCTGGCGATCAAAATAACAGCATGTTAACTTTGGGTTCGGTGTTATTTGATGCGGAGAGACGGCAATTGACGATAAATGGAGATACCGTAGACCTGACTGGAACTGAAACGCGTATACTGCGGATTTTAGCCTTGTCGCCCAATGAGACGATAGACAGAAGCCGTCTGCAAAAAGAGATATGGGAAGACGAAGGTGTTATCGTGGGGCGCAGTTTGGATATGTTCATATCAAAACTTAGAAAAAAAATGGAACCTGATCCGGATATCAACATTGTTGTTATACGGGGTAAAGGGTATAAGCTTGAAGTCAACTCATAAGAATCTTTTAGACTTCAATTTGGCATTGTAAGACTTTATCGTGAACTACCAAAACGGTATCATTAAAAACATCAAAGCCCGATACTTTCGTATTGGGCTTTTGTACCGACAGCGGGAAATTAATTGAACACATTTATGGGTTTTTGATGATTGTAGGGCGAATTTTAGCGAAATATGATGAGAAGAAATCGGATAATCAAAGTGAATAATTGCAATAAGTTTTCTTTAAAAGGTGTTCAAAGAAATTGACATGTGGGATTTTTTGAACACCTTTTATAATTTTCAACTTCAAATCACCGAACAATTCGTTTTTTTTATTTGCAATTTAGATTACTAAATGATATGCGTTAGTTTATAAACGCCAATTTTTTTAACCATTTTTTAATTTCATCATTTACCTGTTTTTCTTTTTCCCCTTCCATTACAAAAAGAACCCCGTCAAGCTCAATACCACCTCTTGTTGAATAACCTTGTAAAACCTTACTGCTGGGACATAACTGCTTCACGGTTTCAAAACCACTTCCTATGCCGTAGCCTGCATTCGTATTAAAAGGGATTACCGTTTTCCCGGCGAAATTGTACTGATGCAAAAAGCTTTTCATCGGCGGCGGCATTTTCATATCCCAGGTAGGGAAACCTACAAAAACCACGTCGTATTTTTCGATGCTGTCAATTTTGGTTTTTAAAGGCGGCAAATACCCGGTTTCATTTTCCTGAACCACCTGTTGCACTGTCGCACGGTAATTTTCGGGGTAAGGTTTTTGCAATTCCAGAGCAACTAGCTTTCCACTGGTATAACTTTGGATTATCTCAGCTACCGCCTTCGTATTATTCGTTCGCGAGAGGTACACGATCAATATATTTTTAGTCGGCATAGTTTGGGCACTTGAACATGAAGTAACCGAGCACAACCCGATCAAGAGAAAATGAAGGAACAACTTTTTCATCACTTCAGAGTTATTTTTGGACTGCTTTTAAGTGGCTGCCCGAATCTTTCTTACCCCGCGGACAGCTTCGTATTCATATTAAACAGTAGCGAGATTTTATTTCGCCGGCGCATAAGCACCGGTGTTTAACCAGGTGAGCCATGCCTTTTTAAAGGCAGCATGGCTCATTGGAGGCAATGTACGCCCTTCGCCAGGGTTCCAGCCTGCAAGCACCAAACCATCATCAGCGTGCGCAATCAGCTTTTTCGTATCCTTATGTCCATTTTGGTTTGGATCGATCAATTGTTTCGCCAGTTGACGCGGTGTTCTTCCCTGGAAAACCATCTTCATATCTGCCGGGGGCAAATGCCAGTTAGGATTACCCGGGGGCATGCGCAAACCAGGTGTATTGGTAGGCTGATGACAGTTCGCACACTTCATCGCGTAAATGCCCCGACCATCCTTGCCACGCTGTGGCAGCATTTTGTGTAAATGATTATCATCACCCTGCAATGGAACATCGCCCGAAGGGTGACAATTCATGCAGCGGGCACTTGTTAATA
>Ga0105241_10002819_pt1 | contig 12997 bp, 17 predicted proteins | sample KBSC64metaG_FD_80422 | JGI IMG/M metagenome (GOLD analysis project Ga0105241, IMG submission 80422) | Corn rhizosphere microbial communities from Kellogg Biological Station, Michigan, USA - KBS C6-4 metaG | ecosystem: Host-associated > Plants > Roots > Rhizosphere > Soil | place: Michigan, USA... | reverse complement strand
TCGATCACGGTAGACGCAAACACTGCGTCAGCGTTGCTGCGCAATTGCGGCAGGTGCCACGCGTGCGATTGGTGGCACGGGATGGACTGGGGCGCCGTTGCGCCAGATGTTGCCTCGATGTTAAAATTAGGATTCGCCAAAGTCTTTCTCCAAAAGTTAAGGGCGTAAGGGGCCATCCGACGTGTGCGAGACGTCGGGTGGCTTCGTTGTTTTTACTGCTGGTTTTGCGGCGCTACATGCCGCCGTGAAGTGCGGCCAAGGCTTGGTCAAGCATGGTCTCGTGATAGCTGTTCACGACGCCAAATCGTGGATCGCGCACCTTGTCGACAGCGATTTTGTTGGCCTTGCTGAGCGCCGATGCTTTACGGCCCAGCGCTGCAGCATCAGCCAGAGAAAACTTGATCCCGCGATAGGTGCCATATCCGATCACCGTGAAAAACGCGGCGCCTTTCTCGATTGCTGACTGCTTGGCTTCGAGTCGGTGAATGCTTGCCTGCTGCTCTGCCTGAGCACTCGCCAGTTGAGCCTGGGCATTCTTGATGGCGGCTTGCTCAACCATCAGTGACACCAGGACGCGCTGCTCTGGCGGCAGGCCGGCGAGAGGATCGACCATGGTATTCCGCAGCTTGGTCCGCATCTCGAAGAACTTGTGTACAAGCGTCTTTTTGAACTGGCGGACGATTTCGCTGTTGCGCATGTAGGTCAGCAGCAGCGTCGATTGCTGTTCGTTGAGAACAGCGTACTCGACATCACCACCGCCATGCTGCCCGGCCTTTCTTGGCTCGATTTCAAATCGGACCAAGCCAAACTCTTCGAGATCTTTGCGGTACTTGCGCACAAGCGCGATGACGCTAGCATGCTCGTTGCCGGTGCCCGCTGCGATCGCTTCGGTGGTTGTCACGAGTTCCTCACCGTAGACGATGACCAGATCGACACTGGACATGGTGGGGTCGGTCTTCGCAATTCCGCTCATGCGACACCTCGATCGACGATAGCTGAGCGGGCAGCTGCCGAGCCGGCAGCGCACAGCTGTGCATTGAGCGCGATGATGTCGGCGACGTAGCGCTCTGCTGCTGCGACGAGCGAGAGGCCAAGTTCCACGTTTTCCAGCAGCTCGCGGTTCGCGACGTGCAGGAGGTTGCGTGCGTTAAGTGCGGCTGCCTCCATCTCGGAGGTAAGGCTTCCGACATCGGAATTTCGGAGCACTTTAAGTTGGTTATGGGTAGTCACGATTCACTCCACAGATGCTGGCAAAACAGGTGTATGCAAATCAATATACACAAGAAATTCTTGCTTCGCAAGGAAATCCTGTGGATGGATTTTGGATATCAGATTGCCTTGATGAGGGCGCGGATGTCCTCGACGCGCCAGGCGGTAGTGCGTGGGCCAAGCTTGACGGGGGAGGGGAAGCGGCCGGATTTCACGCCGGCCCACCAGGTCGACTTGCAGACCGGCACGACGGCTGGCACGGGCGGCTGAGCCCTGTTATCGCCGATGATTTGCGGCAGGCGGAGAAAGCCGGTTTCGGGGAGTTGATGCATTTCGATTGCTCCTGTCTGAATTGGTCCGAAGTGGACCGATAGGGCAATCTTTAATCTTGTGGGCGATGCGTTGGCCGAAATCGGCTTTGCAAAAACCGAAATCGGCAAATTATCTTACTTCGCTCGCGCACCAAGAGCGTCAGGGATCTGTTTGAGCTTGCCTCTCACTGTGTCGGGGTCAATGTCAACGTTGATGCCATCAGACCGCGCAAGCTGCACGAGCTCACCAGCGGCGCCTCTTGCGGCAGGATCGATGCCAGCCTTCTTGCACAGGGCTGCGATCAACACGAGCAGAGTGTTGCGTTCATTGGTCGTGAACGGCTTTTCCACAATAAGTTCTGCTGGCTCTGAAAACTGTGCTTCGAACCGCTCGATTTCCCCCTTTGAAATGACGATCTCGTCAGGCTCCGGCAACTCAAACGTCGGATAAAAGTTATCTATATGGTTGTGAGCCACCCCTGGCGCGTAACGTCGCGTGCCGTCGGTTGCTGAGAATGGGGCCATTAATTGCCAATACCGTCCATCCTCTCCTATTAAAAGCGTGCCATCGAGTGAAATGTAGTCGCACTCACGACCTGCAGCGATGGCCTTTAGCCATTCCTTCGCTGCGCCGACACGCTCAGTGTCAATCTTGAACAGGCCGTCGATATTCTGGATGACCTCGTCCTGCGGCTCAAGACCTTCCATGCAAATCATTCGGCAATCCTCGGCAATTTTCCCTGACTCTTTTAGAGTGTCGAAAACTGGGTCACCACTGGCATAAATCATCGTCGCAGGGCAGACTTCTCGCGCAGGTTTGCGACTGACATTCCAATATACAGCAATGTGGCCGTCTGCAATCAACTGGTAAATTTCTCGAATTGGTATGTACTCGCCAAGCGTCAGTAAAAATCTGTCGCAGGCATCATCAATTGAATACCATTTCTTGAGTCGGTAAAGTTTTCGCATTATCAGCTTTGGTTAATATGTTCCGGAACTTTGAACTTCAACTGATCTAAATAATTGGCCCATTGCTGCATCATTTCCTGGCGCGCCGATATGCCGCGCACGTTGCTCAATCGTCACATCACGTTGAAGGCCCGGAGAAGTGCCCTCACCGATTCACGCTCCTTTTCAGTTTTTAAATTATCGAAAGCCTTCGCAATGCTTAGCGCCTCGTGACTTATATCCGGGATGGCTGGCGTACTGTTATCCACGGCGTTTTCTGGTGCCCAATAGCCGAACAGTAGTATCTCGGGAGTGGTTCCCAGTGCTCGCGCAACGGCTGCCAACCGATCCCGCTTCGGAGCTGTTCCGCCCTCTTCGCGCTCCCACTGTTGAACCGTCTGCCAACTGACGCCAACCAGGTCGGCAAGGCCCTTCATGGTGAGCCCGCGCGCTTCCCTGAGGAGCCTTAACCGGGCATGGATCGTAGGTGCATGTGTATTCGTCATCTTTCTATCCTATCCACTAGATTTTGTTGTGTCACCACAGGATAATGTAGCGACACAAGAAAAACCAGTGTAAGATCAAGGAATGGACGGAATCGACAAGACAATCAAACGCTTCGGATCGATGAGCGCCTTGGCTCGAGCACTGAATCTCAGTGGCTACCAGGTCGTGCAACAGTGGGTTGCGAACGGGCGCGTGCCGGCTGAACACTGCGTGCGGATTGAAGAGCTTACGTCCGGCGCTATCCGTTGCGAGGAGCTGAACGACCGCGTCAAGTGGTGCGTTGTTCGCAACTCTGCAGCGCGGAACGTCGGGCCGCCACCACCCTGCGCCTAAAACATTCATTGAGAAGACATATAACGCCGACCGGTCCGCCGCTCGGTGCAGAGCCCCTTTTTGCCTAAATTTTGCCACTGAGAAATAGCCAGATGAAAACGTTCATCAAACGCATCGTCATCCATCTGTACTGCCGCGACTTGATCAGCGCGACTACCACGGCACGTTGCTTCTCGCGCTTATACCTGAGGAGCGCATAAAAATGGACTTCCCCCTCATCGACATCTACGACGTCAAAGGGCGCGTCATTCACGCAACGCTGTCAGTTCCTGATGCGGACGGCAGTACGGACGTACTTGTTCGTTTCACGGCGTCGTTCGGCGCTGGTGGCTCGCACTATCTGGCAACCGTGCTTGGCGCCGCGGCGACATACGAGAACGAAGACGAGTTCATCTTGACGGATGGCTTCGACGGCTCGCAGGACATCCACATTCTTACGCATTGGGTCCGCGCTCTCGCGACGTCGGCAATGAATGCGTTGCCTCGACTGGTCGGCACTCTTGAGTTGTCCGTGAAGTTCATCCGAGACGATCCTCGCATTCCGTTCTAAAACATGAGCGCCCTCATCAAATACGACCAGGCTCGCCAAGCACTGGCGGCCTGCCGCAGCGTGGACGAGATCAAGGACATCCGCGACAAGTCCGAGGCGATGCGCCTGTACGCGAAGCAGGCCCAAGACACTGAGTTGGAGCAATGGGCGGCCGAGATCAAGCTGCGCGCGCAACGTGCGATCGGCGAATTGAGTGCACAGCTCGAGACCCAAAAGGGCGGCTTCGGCATAGTTCCCACCGGTGGGAAGCATAAGGCTGAAGTCTTGGCCGATGCCGGTATCTCGACGTCGACCGCTAACCGCTACGAGAAGCTTGCGGCGATTCCTGAGCCGGTCATCGAGGAGGTCATCGCCAAGAGCAGGGAGGCCGGCAAGCCCGTCTCAGCCAAGGCAGTCATGGCCAAGGTGGCTTCGAAGACCGCGCCGCACGCGCCGACGGTGGCCGCGCCGGCCGTCACCGTCCCCGATGTCCTTGAGCCTGTGAAAGACAACGCTGATGCACCCGATTTCGGTGCCACCAGCTTGGCACCGACGACGGCAGTCGCACCGCTCACCCTCGACGATATCGACGACGACGATGCCACCATCGGCGTAATGGAGCAGTTGATCGCTGCACAGGATCAGATCGCCGAGCTCAAACAGGAACGGGATGACCTCAAGGCACGTGTTGAGCAACTGGAGAATGGAGACTCGGCGGCGCAGATCGTGAAGCTCGAGCAGGACCTGCGGATCGCCAAGGATCGAGCCGAGCGCCGCTACAACGAGTTCACCGACGCCAACAAGAAGGCGATCGACCGCGCAAGCGTGCTCGACAAAATTCGTCGAGCAGCCGGCGTTGGCAAAGATGTCGACTTGGTGGAGTGGGTCAGGCAGGCCGCGCGGAGGGCTGCATGAGCGATCAGGCACCTATTCCTCTTGAGCTGCGCCCGCTGCAGGTACCGGTTGTGGCCGCCGCACAGGATGCGCTTCGTCGTGCAAAAAACGTCCTGATCCAGGCTCCTTGCGGCTTCGGTAAGACCGAGTTGGCAACCTATCTCCTGGCTATGACCAAGAAGAGGGGCAACCGCGGCGCTTTCATCATGGATCGCATTACCCTGGTCGATCAGGCGTCGAAGCGCTTCAAGAAATATGGCTTGGCCCACGGCGTGACGCAGGCGCAGCACGAGGACTACGATCCCTTGGAGCCGATCCAAGTTTGCAGCCTGCAGACGATCTCAGGAAAGCGTGGCTGGCCGGAAGTGAAGTTGCAGATCATCGACGAATGCCACGTCCTGTCCGAAAAGCTGAAGGCCCGACTGGCGACACGCGCGTGCTACACGATCGGCCTGACCGCAACGCCATTCACCAAGGGCCTGGCCAACTACTTCGATGTCGTCATCAATGCAGCCACCACGCACCAACTGATCCGCGAAGGATGGCTGGTTCCGTACCGCGTGTGGGCCGCATCGGAGCCGGACATGACGGGCGCCAAGGTGGTGGCCGGTGAGTGGACCGAGAAGGAAGCGGAATCGCGTGCCATGCCCATCATCGGTGACGTCGTTGCGGGTTACATGGAGCGCGGCCAAGGCAAGAAGTTCATCGCCTTCGCATCTTCCGTGGCGCATGCCGAGGAAATGCAGCGGCAGTTCATGGCCGAAGGTGTCGTATGCAACCTGATCACGTACCGCCAGACCGACGAAGAAAAGGACGCGGCAACCGAGGAATTCCGCAAGCCCGACAGTTACATCCGTGGCCTCATCAGCATCGAGAGTCTGACGCGCGGCTTTGACGTACCTGACGTCGAGGTGCTGATTCTGGCGCGGCCGCTGCGCAAGGCGCTGGCTGTGCACATCCAGATGCTGGGCCGCGTGCTGCGTTGCTCGGACGGTACCGGTAAGGCTGAAGCCATCGTCCTCGATCACAGCGGCAACTGCATGCGGTTCTGGGCTGAGGTCGAAGATTTTTTCGAGAACGGCATTCAGGAGCTGGACGACGGGAAGCCGAAGGCGGCGAAGCCGGCTCCTAAAAAGGAAAAGAAGCCGGTCAAGTGCCCGACCTGTTTTCAGGTGCACAACCCGCTGCCGGCGTGCCCGTCATGCGGCCATGTCTATTTGAAATCGAAAGAACTGTTGAAGGTAGCCGGTACGCTCGAAGAAGTGACCGGAACCAAGGCGAAAAAGCGCGCGCCCACGGCTGAAGAGCGCGCGGCGTTCTACGCTCAACTGAAGCACATCGCGATGACCAAGCCCTGGAAGGAGGGCGCCGCGGCGTGGAAGTTCAAGGAAAAGTTCGGTGATTGGCCGACGGCGAAAGAACGGATGCTGCCGCCGATGGAGCCGACGCAAGAGGTACTGAATTGGCTCCTGTCGCGCAAGATCGCCAAGAACGCTAAGGCGAAGAAATTGTGAGCACGTTCCAGCAATTCGTCGAGGCGAACGGCATCATCGTTCCGGACACGTTCACTGCCGGCCGCTGGATCCGCTGCCGGACCACCAATCACCCGCGCAAGAAGAACGGCAGCATCAAGCTTGCGGACGATGGACAGGTCGGCTGGTGCCAGGACTATGCCGTCCACACCGAGCCGCTGACGTGGCGCCCCGGCGATGACGCCGTGGCGGCCGCGCCGATCAGCCGCACCGAGATCGAGCGGCGCCAGGCCGAGCGCCGCGCCGCGCTGCGCCAGGCAACGCACGAGGCGCGAGCCTACTACGCGAAGTGCACGCCGCTGCTCGACGGTCATCCGTACCTGACCCACAAGCTGCTCGGCATGGAGGGCTGTCTCGGTCTGCGCGTCGACGCGGCCGGCTGGCTCGTAATCCCGATGCTCTACAACGGCAAGGTTCTGAGCCTGCAGCGCATCTCGCCGGAAGGTGAGAAGAAGTTCCACGCCGGCGCCACGATCAAATACGCCTATTACGCCATCGAACGCCCTGGCGCCGTCGTGACGGTGCTCGTGGAGGGCTTCGCGACCGGCCTGACGCTGTTTCAGGCCATCCCAAACAGCCGCGTCATCGTCGCGTTCAACGCCGGCAACCTTTCTCTCGTCGCCGAACGCATGCAGCGCACCGGCATGGGCGTCGTGTGCGCCGACAACGACCACGAAACCGAAAAGCGCATCGGCCGCAATCCGGGCCTGGACGCTGCGCGCGCGGCCGCCGAGCTGCTGGGCGTGGGCGTCGCCTTCCCGCGCTGCGAGGGCACTGATTGGAACGACTACGTGACCGAACAAATGGAACTGGCCTACGAGGGCCAGCAGTTCAGCTTCAGCCGCAAGCGCACGGCCCTGCAGATTCAGGCAGCCGTGTTCGCCGACGTGAAGCTGAAGGTGATGCGCCAGGCGCGGTTGATGCGGGCGAAGTAGGGCAGGGGTCGCACTTCAAGTGCGACCCTCGGTGGAGCGGACGACACCATAAAAAAACGTGCACGGGCCTGAGATCGGCCCACACCGCGAAAAGACCGGCCGCCGCTGACGAACACCAGGGCACAGCGAGAACACGGCGCGAGGGGGCCGTGCCGAGGCCTGAGAGCACAGGCTGAGGCGAACAAGGGTACAGAGTTGGAAAGCTTGGCTCACGTGGCCGGCGCATTTAAGTGAGTGCGTCGCCCAGGTGGGCAGAGGGGGGCGGCCTGGGCGTGCCGTGGCGGGATTGACCACCCGTGAATACGTCACCTGCGATAGCAGTTCGCGCTGATTTTGCTCCGGGGCCGCGGTACACCCTGACTACTACTACGACAGGCTGAGGGGTCCAACCAACCCCTCAAAAAGACAACTATGGCCGAACGAAACGTGAAAGAGAAACCGCGCACGCTGCCGCACAAGATTGAGCTTCGCCTCGCTGAGTTGGTACAGCTGGGCGACTTCGATCAGGACGACGTCACGCACTGCCGCCGCACATATTGGAGCGCACGCGACGACTGGCACAGATCCTGGTCGACTGCTTTGAACGGGTATCGCAGCGGCGGGCGGCCCGGTAAGGAAACGGCAAGCCGCGCGCCGAACTGCGCGGTACACATGACGAGGACGAAATGACGGATCGATACCACGACTTTGACCAAGCGCTGCTGACCCAGCTCCGCGCCGGCCGTACCACGATGAAGCAACTTGACACTGATGCCAGCGGATTGCGCGATCTGTCCGAGCCGCATCGCCGGCCGGGTCTATTGAGCCGGCCCGTGCCACCTGTTCGCGTCATCGATCAACGCTTGCGGGCTCTGCAGAAGCGGGGACTCGTGCGATTCACCGGGCGGGCTTGGGAGGTCGTTGCGACATGATCGTGACATGGTGCCCGGTCGAACGGGCGGTGATATGAGTGTGAAAATAACATAAACGGTTTATATGATTATTGAAAATTCCCAACTAGCACGTGTTAACATGATGGTGTTGCTCAACAGGAGAGAGCCATGAACGCTATTGCGACGTCCGAGATGCTGAATGCGCCAAAACTGCGCCGCGTCCGTCGCGACGAAATGCGCGATACCGCGTTCACGAAGCCGGACGGCCTCGATCTGTGTCTCGAATGCTGGAAGGAGTGGATGGCTGGCGATCCCGACCGTGATCTGGGCATGAAGACGATGCGTGGCCTGGCCGGCGGCGCAGAGGAGGGCGAAGACGGCGCCGCTGCGCGCCAGGATGTGTACGAGGCCCAGCAGGCCGCGGATTACCGCATCGGCGCCGCCACCGACGCCATGATCAACAGCCTGAGCCGAATCCACGTGTGGGCCATCTACCGCTCGTGCAGTATCGCCAGCGTGTGGCGATTCCCGAATGCTGACATGCTCACGGCCGCGGCCGAGGCCAAGGGGCAGCTGACGGAGAAGCTCAAGAAGAACGTTTGTACTGCCACGTTGTTCTAATTGTCGATCCGCAGTAAAGTTGCTGTTCCATAACTAATGGTGGGGACGACAATGAGAAGTTTTGAAATTAATCATTTTCTGAATTCCTTCGAGACGATCAAGCGGGTGGCGCAGCGCGTCCGAGACTCAATTTATGCCGAAAACTCGCGCGACTCGGTGTCCCGCTACATCCAGTTTGCGAGTATCAACGATGAACCGCTGAACTTCAGGGCAAATGCGTTCCAAGGACGTTTTATTGCCAAGTTTGAGATTTTGAAACAGACCGTTCAGGGCCGCCAGTTTATGGCTGGCCAGTACGCATTTTTCCAGGTCGACGGCGATAAGGAAACACGTCTTCCGTTCTCTGTAAAATTCGTTGAGCCAAACTGTATTGTTTTCCCGGACGGCAACGTTCTTGAGATGCCATATGTCACAGATGGGGACGAGGACGAAGAGCGTTTTGCGGCTCATCAGGCCAACAGGGTGAAAGATGCTATTTCGGAAGCACTTCTCTCCCACCTGATTGAGAACTTGGAAACTTGGACCCTCGATCGTTGATACACTGCTATAGAATTTTCTGATATAGTCCAGTCACAGGCGGCCTTCGCACGTCCAGAGAAAAGCCCGAACCGTTAAACGTTCGGGCTTTTTGCGTTTACGCCACTTCGCATGAGGTGCCCCATGAAGGACTAACTCCGGCTCGTCCTTGATCCTCACGTAGAAGCGCGACGAAATGCGCACGGGATCATAGTTTCCAGATACCGGCCGGGCACGGGGTTCGTCAACCTGTTTTGGCAGCCGCAGGCGGCCATGGAGCTCATAGCTGCTGCGGCTGAATCCAAATAATGAGGGGATATTTCTCTCCTCTTCGTTCTAAAAATTACCTGGCAACCCCGACGGTGGCGGCGGCGCAATCTGTGGAGGCGGCGGTGGTGCAACTTGTGGGTTTAACAAGCTGTTTTTCCAAAATTCGTCAGTCGCCCAGCGGAAAACATCAAGTGGGGCATACTGATTCAAATAGGGCCACGGAGTTGCCAAGACCGCGAAGTGATTGCCGAAGATGAGCGGCCGATCAGGCTTTGCTATGAAGGCATAGTAGCTGTCGGCTTCTAGGGCTAGCCGGTCCTCAGCTTTTTCGAGTGCCTTGCCATGGCTTGCAACATACCAACCAAACTGAGTCAAGACGGACATATAGTTCTGAGCCGTTTGTAGCAGAAGTGAAGGTAGAACCTGGCAAGCATGACATACTGTCAATACATGATCCAACGTTAGTTCGGTTTCCCCCGTCTCTACCTTACTCCATGTACTTGCTGATTTGCCAAGCAGTTGGCCGATTTGTGCCTGCTGAACGTTCGATTGCTGGCGTAGTTCACGCAGCAGGATACGGATAATAGTGTGAAATGACGTGCTTTTTTCTTGCATGTGTTTCTCCAATGGGTTGTTGAGATCGCATTATTATACCAACGATCGTTTTTCGCAAGTATAAATCGTATTTCGATCGCAATGTGAAATGTGCAACTAAGCATTGACAGTTGACGCTTTTGGCTGTATTCGTGGAACATGTTTCCGTCAATCAAGATATGTCGCGTTTGCCTCAGGTAGCCTGCGGCGTGAACGAAAGATTCCACAAACCCCGCAGTCAGCGATGACGCGGGGTTTTTTTGTTTTGGCACTGACCTGACCAGTCGGGAACAGCAACGGCATCACTGAATTTCTGTGTCTCCTGCTCTTGGAGTGACATCTCCACCAAGAGCTCTTGCCCGCCTCGCGCGGGCTTTTTTATTCATGAGGTACTCCATGCGAATGAGCATCGAATCTGAGCGAGGCTTGCTCATGGTCCTCATCCAGCGGGAGCAGAACCGGATTGCGCTCTATCGGACGTCGCCATGAGCACCGCGAAGACAGCCAAGACCACGCGGAAAGCAAAGACCAAGGCTCCGGCCAAGCCCGTTGGGCGCCCGACGCGGTTCACGCAAAGCGTTGCTGACGAGATTTGCGCACGTCTCGCGAAGGGCGAACCGCTCGCCGAGATCTGCCGTGACGAGCGCATGCCCGCCGTGCGCACGGTGAGCGATTGGAAGAGGGCGCGAGACGGATTTTCCGCCGACTTCGCGCGCGCCCGCGACGAGGGGTTCGACCACCTGGCCGCCGAGTGCTTGGTGATCGCCGACACGCCGCTGATCGGTGAGGAACGCATCAAGAAGGCCGACGGCGGGCTGGAGATCAAGGAAGGCGACATGCTCGGGCATCGCAAGCTGCAGATCGAAACGCGCTTGAAGCTGCTGGCCAAGTGGGATCCGAAGCGCTACGGCGACAAGGTAGACATCAACCACGGCGGCCAGGACGGCAACCCGATCAAAACGGAGTCGAACGTGACGGTTTCAGCTGAGGAAGCATACAAGAGGTTGATCGATGGGGGCACCTGATTGGTTCGATTTTCGGGCGCCCGACTACGAACGCATCTACCAGCTGCGCGCGGAACGCCTGCAACGCCTGCGCGCCGCGCCAGAATTGCTACCCGGCCTGAAGGAGCACTACAAGGCCAACCCGATCGACTTCATCAACGACTGGGGCATGACGTTCGACCCGCGTAACGCGGAGATCGGTCTGCCGACGGTGATCCCGTTCTTGCTGTTCCCGAAGCAGGCGGAATTCGTGACTTGGGTGTTCGAACGCTGGCGCGGGCGCGAAGATGGCTTGGCCGAGAAGTCTCGCGACATGGGCATCTCGTGGCTGTGCGTCGCGATCGCCGTCTGGATGTGGACGTTCTACCCCGGCGTCGTGATCGGCTTTGGCAGCCGCAAGGAGGAATACGTCGACAAGCTCGGCGACCCGAAATCGCTGTTCTGGAAGATTCGCCAGTTCGTGAGCCTGCTTCCTGCCGAATTCAGGCCAGCCGGCTACGTCGAGGGCAAGCACGCGCCGCACATGCGCATCCTGAACCCCGACACCGGTTCGGCAATCGTCGGCGAGGCCGGCGACAACATCGGCCGCGGTAACCGCACATCGATCTACTTCAAGGACGAGTCGGCGTTCTACGAGCGCCCGGAGGCCATCGACGCCGCGCTGTCGCAGACCTCGAACTGCAAGATCGACCTGTCGACCGTCAACGGTAACGGCAACCCGTTCTACAAGAAGCGGCACGGCGGCAAAATCAAGGTCTTCACCTTCCACTGGCGGCAGGACCCGCGCAAGGACGACGCCTGGTATCAGAAGCAGTGCAACACGCTCGACCCGGTCATCGTCGCGCAGGAGATCGACATCGACTACAACGCGTCGACGACCGACGCCTGGGTGCACGGCAACCTGATCGCGGCGGCACAGCGCAACGGCCCGGCCGACGTGGAGGCAATCGGCGACTGGGTCGTGGCCATCGACGCCGCGCACTTCGGTGATGACGAAAGCGTGATCCACAGGCGGCGCGGCCGGCTGAATCTGCCGCAGATAACGCGGCGCAGCCGGGACGGCCCGCAGTTGGCCGCCGTGGTCGAAACCGAGTGTGACGACCTGGTCGCCGCCGGCGGTTCGATTGGCGGCATCGTCATCGAGCTCGACGGCCCGGGTGTCTCATGCTACGACGCACTCCGGCTCGGCAAGTACCGCGAGAAGGTCACCGGCGTGCACACCGGCGCACGGCTCACCGACGGCAAGAACTACAACGTGCGGGCCAAGATGTGGCGCGACGCACGCGACTACCTGGACCAGCCTCCGGTTTCCGTGCACGACGACGGTGAGCTGCGGTCCCAGCTGGCATCCGTGAAATACCGCTACAAGGACGGCCTGCTGTTGATGCAGTCGAAGAAGGAATACAAGGCCGAGTTCGGCAAGTCACCAGACCGCGCTGACGCGTTCGTGCTGACCTTCATTCCAGTGAAGAAGGCACCAAAGCACGACTTCACAAAATCCGCCGCTTCAGGCGCAAGGGCACTTTGATGGCAAACGATCTACAACAGGCGCTGGAGATGTATGAGGACGCGATCTCTGCGACGCGCGAGCAGCGGCAGCAGATCGAGGAGGACCTGAAATTCTCCGATCCATCGAACCCGCAGCAGTGGGACGAGACCGTACGGCGCGCGCGCGAACTCGACCCGGGCGGCGCGCGCCCCTGCCTGGTGATGGACCACACGGGCCAGTACGTGGCAAACGTCTCCGGACAGGTCATCAAGTCGCCGCCTGCGATCCACACCGTGCCGGTCGGCTCCGGTGCCGACGTGAAAGTGTCGGAAAACCTCGACGGTATGATGCGTCACTTCGAATACGCCAGCCGCGCGCAGACGCACTACGGCATCGCGCTTACCTCGGCGGCCCGCGCCGGCGTCGGCTCCAT
>Ga0105241_10002816_pt1 | contig 13011 bp, 10 predicted proteins | sample KBSC64metaG_FD_80422 | JGI IMG/M metagenome (GOLD analysis project Ga0105241, IMG submission 80422) | Corn rhizosphere microbial communities from Kellogg Biological Station, Michigan, USA - KBS C6-4 metaG | ecosystem: Host-associated > Plants > Roots > Rhizosphere > Soil | place: Michigan, USA... | reverse complement strand
GTCCGTAACCTGCCGGCGGGGGCAGCAGGAATATGGCGCCATGCCAGAGCCAGCTTGCCGGCTGACGGGTCGCGACCGCCGCCAGGATTGCCAGAATGTGAATCAAGTAGATATGCAAAATGTAATAAAACATCGGTACTCGCCCATAGACGAGCAGCACTCGGCTCAATCCCCGCTCCGCTTTGCTGTTGTCCAGTAGTCCAAGCAGGATCAGCGCCGGCCCTAGCGTCATCAGCAGATAATCCAGCGAAGGAGGATATTTCTCAGTATTGAGAAACGAAATAACGCTGGACGAAACTGAAGGCTGCACATTCCAGTGCCCAACCGAATATGGGTACCCGGCCACGCCATTTCCATAGAGATTGAAGCCGCGCAGCAACAGGAAGAGCGCCGTCATCGAAGTGCCCAGCGTAAGAATCACCTTTCTCCGGTCCGGCCTTTCCAGAATCGTCCCAAATGCGAATCCGGCAGCCATGACCCCAACCCACGGAATCAATACGTACAGGGCATCGAATTTGAAGTGCGCAGTGACCGGGATCTGCCCCGGCGAGTGAAGCAACATCCATACCCAATAAAATTTCCCGAACGATGCCGGGTTAATGCGATCAAGCAGATTGTGCGCGGCAATCATGCCCACCCCGAAAACGGCAATCCAGCGGACCGGCAAGCGAACGATAAGTGCCATGCACACCATGCTCCATCCGAGAATCCAAATCACTCCCGCAGCTGCCCAAGGGATAAAAGTCCACGAAAAATCCACGATAGTGATCTCGAGCAGTACCAGCCATAGTCCGCGCGTCAAGAAAAACCACGACACCTGTTGAATGGTCTTGCCGCGCCGGGTCGCGAGATAAGCGCCCGTTCCGGCTAAAAACGAAAATACAGGTGCGCAGTAATGAGTGATGAATCGAGTGAAAAACAGCGCTGCGTAGGTGTGCGCAACGTCCTCAGTCGCGAAGGGCACATTGGTGAAGAAGTCCCGCGTGTGGTCGAGGGCCATGACCACCATGACCAGGCCGCGCAGAACGTCTATCGAGACGACGCGCTGAAGCTGTGTGTTGAACTGGGCGACCCTTGCCGCCGCGGGCGCGAGGGCTGATGGCGCCATCGTGCTAACCATTCTGCACCTACTCTGAATGAGTTGTCAGAGTGTAGCATGCGATTGACCGGCAGCAGTTTTGGTTACTTGATATCCTTCATCGGCATCATCGAGCCATAATCCTGCCCGGCAGGCGGTACCGCTCGAACCACGATGCCGGCGAACGCGTCGCGGAGTTCAGGAAATTTCGTCAATAGGGTCCTCATCACATTCATATTTTCTTGAAACGTCTGCCCTGAATTCGATACGTCAGGGTTCTGGTATCTCACCACCAGGTCGAAGTCTTTGCCCACGGTCAGCGGAAAGATGGCGGTGAGCTTGTACGTTTTGCCGCCGGCCGCGGTCAGGTCGGTGGTATTTCCATCGACCGGGAAGTCGGAAGGCTTTGCCGATTGCGCCTGTTCATACAATTTGTCGGTCGCTTGCGTGTACATGAACGGCACTGGCATCGCCAGGTCCCGGCCTTGCAGAAAGTAAAGCCACGCGTTGTGATTCTGGCCCTTGGCCTTGTAGGCGTTTGCCTGGGTGATGAACCAACTGCTGTCATGGCCGTCGATGGTTGCAGGCTTGGGGTAAAAGCCCCCGATTTTCCAATCCGTTCCCTGCTGCTGCAGGACAAACGAAACTGTGTAAGCTGCATTCTGTGCGGAAACGTCGAGTATAACGACGCCGTAGCTTCCCGGCGGAAGATTGGGAATGACAAACTCGGCGCTGTTCTTTGTCTGTCCACGCGCGTCGAAAACGCCGCACAAGAATTCCGCTTTCGGTAGTGGCGCAGTGCCCTCCGCCTTCAGCAGAAATGGAGGCCGTGCAGTCGCATGCGCACCCGAAAAGTTCGCCTGATTTTCCTTGATGGTGTTTTCGATTCCCGCAAAGTCATTCGCTACCGCAGGAATGGAATTCTGTTTCAGCGACGCTGCATCTCCACGTGATGCCATATCGAAGTACCGGGTGGCGGCGGCTTGCAGAGCCGAGCGCGTCGCCGCGTCCATATCGTCTGCTGTAAAACAAGCTTGAGCCAGCACGTTCCCGCTGCAAGCCAGCAATACAGCTGCAATACCGAAAGTGCGGATTGCGAACAAACAAGCCTTCATGCTGTCGTTCCCTTGCGAAAAAACCGTAAATGTTTAAACCCAGAAGTTAGATGCGAGTTCCTGAATGTGTGCGTGCGTCATTGAGGCCCCAGAATAGCACCTTCCTACACAAGTTAGCATCGCCCGTTCAGGCATATACGTGCGCTCAGGAGCCATACTCAACCAACCTGTTCTGCTAAAACTTCATCCAAGTCTCTGCTTGAAAAACCTCTCCTCGACTAGTTGCAGATTTTTGGCGGGCGCTGCCAGTGCAGTGCTCGTTGTTGCGCTGGGCGGATGCCAGGGCCTGGTGAAGGGTGTTTCGCAACTGACGGTTACCGTTGACGGGGCCGGAAGCGGCACTGTCACCAGCAGTCCCGCCGGCATTAATTGTCCAGGGACGTGCTCGGCAAGTTTCACTGGTCACCCCAACGTGGTCCTTACGGCGACACCCGCTAACAGCAGCTTCGGCTTTGGCGGTTGGACAGGCTGCACGGCATCGGGCACCAGTTGCACTGTGAACATTGATGGCAGCGCCGTTACTGCCAGGTTCACCGCCACTCTGCAAAGTATTAACCACATCATTTTCATTGCTCAGGAGAACCGCTCTTTCGACAGTTATTTCGGCGCCTTGCGCCAATACTGGTTACAAAACGGATTTCGCGACCAGCCGTTCAACGGCCTTCCGCAGTTCAACCCTGCCGGAGATCCCGCCGCGGGACCGAATCCGACCAATCCGGGCTGCGATCCCGCGTTCCCTTATCCCAACGATTTGTTTTGCCAGATCAATCCTTTCAGCCCCGCAGTTCAGACGTTTCATTTTCAAAGTATGTGCGTAGAGAATCCGAGCCCGTCATGGGCGGAAGCGCACCGCGGCTGGAACGTGCATACTCCTGATTCCCCAACCCCCACGCTTGACGGTTTCGTTGACGCTGCCGCCAACGACAGCCGCCAACACCTGGACAGTCTAGGGAACCCGGCGCCATTTTTCGATTTGGACGGAATTCGCGCGATGGGCTATTACGATGGCAGCGACCTGAACTACTACTATGCGCTGGCATCCACGTTCGCCACTTCTGATTCCTGGTTTGCTCCGGTCATGACGCGCACACCGCCAAACCGCGAATTCATGATCGCCGCCACTTCAGGCGGATATGTCTACCAACGGGGATCGAACCCACCGGCCGATGCTCCGTTGATTCCTGCGAAGACGATTTATGAGGAACTGCAAAGCGCTGGCATCTCGTGGCGGATTTATGTAGACCCGGTGGGCACTCCCTGCGAGAACACGCCCAACGACACCGCTTGTCTCATCAGCCAAAGCTACATTCATGATTTCGCATTCGGCGCGCAGATGAAGGCCAATGCCAGCCAGTATTCTCAGAACGTGGTAAATATTTCGCAATTCTTCACGGATGCGATCAATGGCACATTGCCGCAGGTGGCGCAAATCGAACCTGCCTCATCTGCCGGTCTCGATGAGCATCCGGAGGACAACGATCCGCCTCCCGGGCAGCCCGCGTGCTGCACTATCCAGGCGGGAGCTAATTTTGTTTCGACCCTGATCAACGCTGTGATGTGCGGCCAGAACGGCCCACCTACGAGTTCTTGCACCGCCGGCCCGAGTTGGGCAGACTCAGCGTTCATATTTATGTTTGACGAACCCGGTGGCTTTTATGATCACGTGCCGCCACAACCGGCTGTGAGTCCCGATGGAATCCCTCCCTTGGATTTGTTTCCGAACGACCCTTGCTTCGGCACCCCCAGCGCCAGTCCTGTTTGCGATTTCACCGTTACTGGTTATCGTGTGCCATTCATTTTGATATCACCGTTTGCCAGGAAAAATTTCGTCTCTCACCAGGTAAGTGACCATACGGCGATTCTCAAGTTGATCGAAACACGATTTGGCTTGAGCAATCTGACTGCGCGCGATCAGGCGCAGCCGGCTATGGATGATCCGACGAATGGATTCTTTGATTTCGTAAACCGAAACTGGCAGGTGCCCCCCACAACGCTTCCGGCGCAGACGGTCTTGCCGCAGTCCGCGTGCTTCGTCAATCCGCCCCCAACATCACCTTAGGCTTTTGGGTCTGTGTCAAACTGTGCTGGTTACAAACTCTTAAGCCTTGCTGCGAGCCTGAGCTTATCCGGCGGATGTTCATTTTGTAAAATCCGTTTCTTCATTTTGTAAAATCGCATCCCGCCGCGTAACCAGCTGACTCCTTCTCGCTCCTTCCGAGTGTGGAGGAGAAATGAACCGTTTACTTGCTGTTGTGCTGGTTGCATCTGTAGCATCTTCTGGTATCGCACTCCTTTCGTCACGCGCACTACAAAAGGTCTCCGCTTCCAATTCGGGGGACAGGCGCGAAGAAAAAAATCACACGACTGAAATCCATGCGTTGGAAATGATCGAGCATGGTCGAACTACGTTCCGCTTTGACACCTTTGGCGATCAGAAATTTTGGGGCGGATCGCTTCAACTCCACAAAGCAATCGAAGGGCAGAAACTCGGAGGCGTCGGCCCTGGTGTCGACCCTGCTACTGCCCTCGCAGTTGGGTTGAAAGTGGATGTCGACGCTCTGCCCGACTCCGTAATCCAGGCTTTGAAAGCTGGAAAAGTGAATCTGCAGGATCCGGCGACTACGCTCGCGTTGCTGAAACTGAATTCCGTCGTCGGGATAACGGGTTTCTTCAACAATTCGGGGACACTGAAAAGCGTCGGAATTCAATGCGCGCTATGTCACTCGACGGTGGATAACTCCTTTGCGCCCGGCATCGGGCACCGGTTGGACGGGTGGGCGAATCGTGACTTGAATGTCGGCGCGATCGTTAACCTTTCTCCAGATATCAGCAGTGTGGCCAAGGTGCTCGGAGTCGATCAGAATACAGTTCGGACTGTTCTGAACAGCTGGGGCCCTGGAAAGTTCGATGCAGAATTATTTATGGATGGTAAGGCATTCAACGGCAGCAAGTCTGGCGCCACATTGATTCCTCCTGCATTTGGCTTGGCGGGATTCAACCTGCACACCTGGACTGGCTGGGGTTCGGTCACTTATTGGAATGCTTTCGTCGCTAACCTTGAAATGCACGGCCAGGGAACATTTTTCGATCCGCGGCTCGCCGATCCGGTGAAGTTCCCGGTTGCCGCACAGAATGGCTTTGATAATGTGCGGCATGAGGTGGACTTAATCACTCCTCGCCTGGCGGAGCTCCATTTTTATCAGCTGGCTATCGATGCTCCCCGACCTCCGCAAAACAGCTTTAATCATGAGGCGGCGCGTCGGGGCAAAGAAGTTTTCAACGGAGCCGCGCAGTGCTCCAGTTGTCACGTGCCGCCGCTATTCACCGAGCCAGGATGGAACATGCACACCGCGCAGGAAATCGGCATCGATGATTTCCAGGCCCGTCGCTCGCCAGATGATCGCTATCGCACCTCCCCACTAAAAGGCCTGTGGACGCACACCAAGGGCGGTTTTTATCACGATGGTCGCTTCGCCACACTGATGGATGTAGTCAACCACTATGACTCGTTCAAAGGATTGCACCTGACCCAGCAGCAGAAACAGGACCTGGTTCAGTATCTGGAGAGTTTGTAGAACGGGGACTTCAACAGAAACCCCGTTCGGGCAATGCTTGGACGGGGTGATGGGCTGGTACACAATAGGGGGGTGGCTAGTCCTGCGGGCTGATCTTTGAAAATACCGCGGCGACTACGCGATCGCAGCGCTCGCCCATGAACGGGAAAGCCTTCTTGCTACTGGTGCCAACTCGTTCCATGAGCCAGTTACGAACCATCAGCCGGCCTCGGTGCAAGCGTACCTTTACATTTTCCTCGGTCAGATCGAGAGCGGCCGCGGTTTCAGAGGTGTTCATCTCTTCCACGTCGCGCATCATCACCACGGTTCGATATTGTTCGGGAAGCTGGAGCAGCGCGTCCTCAAGGAGTTGACTGAGTTCTCTGACGGACGCATTGGCTTCCGGATCAGGTCCGCTTTCCGTCAGGCCCATAGCAAATCCTCCTGTTTCTTCATTTTCGTCCAGTTGGTCGATCCGCTTGCGAAGTTTAAGACGACCGAGCGATTCATTCACTGCAATGCGCGTCAGCCAGGTGGAGAACGGCGCCTTTCCCGCGAACTGGTGCAAATTCTGATAGGCGCGGACATATGCGTCCTGCATTACATCCTCTGCCTCGGAGTCGTCACGCAAAATCGCACGCGCCACCCGATAGAGCCGCTGATTATAGCGGCGCATGATGATCTCATAGAGCGGCGTCTGGCCTGCTTTGACCCGTTCCACAACTTCTTCGTCGGTCAACTGATCGGAATTAAGCGCTTCGAGAGTGCTGCCTATCTCCATATGGCCCTTTAAGGATAGATCGCCTGCGCCGGAAAAGGTTACAACGCCCTTGCCTGGCTTCCAGCCCGGTCGCGTGTAACCGATTCGAACTTGACGGCTCTTTTCGATAGAGGGCAAAAATGGACAACTTTGACAAACGGCTGGGGCTTCCCTGGTGGGCCTTAAGAATCGGCCTTGGCGTGGGTCCGATCATTACCGGAGTGGACAAGTTCTTTAACAAGCTGACGGACTGGACAATGTATCTGAGTCCGTTGGCGACAAAGACTGTACCGGTATCCCCAGCAACCTTGATGCACGTCGTGGGCGTGATTGAGATCATTGCTGGAATCGTGGTTTTGAGCCGGTTTACCAAGCTCGGAGCGTATGTGGTAACCGCGTGGCTGCTTGGGATTGTGGTCAACCTACTCACCACGGGAATGTTTTACGACCTGGCCATGCGCGATGTGGAGATTGCAATCGCAGCTTTCACCCTGTCGCAACTGACTCGCGTTCGCGAAGGAGCAGTAGAAACAACTCCGGCCCGCAATGCGGCTACGCCTCAATTTGCAGTGAACCGTTAGTAAATCTTTTCTTTGGAGGATACATGCGCAAATTTATTTTGTTGTTCGCAAGCGTTGTGCTGTTCGCCATTCCCGCGTTGAGCGAGACCTTTCACGACGTTCCGGTGGTGGACAAGAACTGCTCCAGCAAAGTGTCGGCCAGCCCTGACGCGCACAAGCGGGAGTGTGCGTTGAAGTGCGCTGCCAGCGGCTATGGAATCGTGACCAGCGATCAGAAATTTTTAAAGTTCGACGCCGATGGGAACGCGAAGATTAAAGAGGCATTGCAATCCTCGGATAAGAAAGATCACCTGCGGGTCGACGTCAGCGGTGATGTCGAGAACGGCATCTTAAAGGTCAAATCAATAAATCTTCTGTAATGAATCCAGGGAAAACCCGTCGGCCGCAAACGGCGGGTTTTTCTTCTCGGGATTGAGGTGAGAGTCAGCGTAGTTGAATCCTGTTTCCTGCAAAAGGCGCTTGACTCCTGATCGCTTCCTGCCATAATGTTGCCCGGCTGCCCGCTTGCGCACGGCGAGCGCCCCGCGTAAGTGACATTTGTTCCGCCCTGGCAGAAAAACAGATTCCCACTTTAGGGAGCCACGCATGTCTGGTGAAAACATTTCCGCAGAGCAGGCCGCCAGTTTCGTGAAATCCGGAATGTGGCTCGACTATGGCGGAACCCACTGCCAGCCCGACGTTTTCGACAAAGCATTGGCTGCGCGCAAAGACGAGCTCGAGGACGTGAAGATTCGCTCCTGCCTGAGTTTACGGCCGCGCGCGGTGATCGAAGAAGACCCTGAAGGCAAGCATTTCCACATGTTCAGCTGGCATTTTTCCGGCTACGACCGCAAGAAACACGATGCCGGACGTTGCAACTACGCCCCGCTCAATCTCGGAGAGGTGCCGGATTATTACCGTCGCTTCCTCGATCCGATTGATATCGCCATCCTGAAGACTTGCCCGATGGATGATGGCGGGTACTTCAACTTTGGCCCCACGAATTTCTGGCAGCGCGCTACCATTGAACGCGCGAAGCTGGTGATCGTCGAAGTCAATCGTGAGATGCCCTACGCCTTTGGCAAAGAGAACGGCGTGCACGTCAGCGAGATTGACTACATCATTGAAGGCGATCATTTACCGTGCGCGGAGCTGCCAAATCCGGAGCCGAACGAAATCGACCGCACGGTCGCCCGGCTGATAGCTGCTGAAGTCGAAGACGGGGCCTGTCTTCAAATCGGGATAGGCGGGATGCCCAATGCCGTATGCTGCCTGTTGTACGAAAGCGGAGTGAAGGACCTGGGTATCCACACGGAAATGATGACGGACGGCCTCGCCCTCCTCTACCGTTCGGGCCGGATTACCGGATCGCGCAAGACGCTCGATCGTGGCAAGGTGATTTATACATTTGCGCTCGGCTCACAGGCGCTCTACGCCACGGCGAACCGCAATCCGGACTGGTACTGCCACCAGGTGGACTACACCAACTCGCCGCACATCATCATGCAGAACGAGAAGGCAGTCTCCATCAACAACACCACCCAAATGGATCTACAAGGTCAGGCGGCTTCAGAGTCCGATGGTAATCGCCACATCAGCGGCACCGGCGGACAGCTGCAGTTCGTGCGCGGCGCGTATGCCTCCAAGGGAGGCAAGTCGTTCATGTGCCTTGCGTCAACCTACGAGAAGCGAGGCGAGCGCCGCAGCCGCATCGTATTTGGCCTCACGCCCGGAAACATCGTGACCACGCCGCGGTCCGACATCATGTACGTAGTCACCGAGTATGGCATGGTTAATCTGAAAGGAAAGTCGGTAGCAGAACGCGCCCAGTCGATCATTTGTCTCGCGCACCCCGATTTTCGCGAGGAACTGGAACGGCAAGCGTACGAAAACCGGCTTATTCCGCGCGGGGTTTCGTTTTCTTGCCGGGAAAAGATGTCCGAGAGTCTGCAAGAAGGCCCAACCCGCGCTTGACCCGATCTACCGCAACCGGGAATTTCATCTACTAAATTTAAGAATCACTCATCGCGCTGCCCAGGCGGCTTCGCTTTTCCCGGCAGGGCTGCAGGATTTTCGTGCGTCCGCTCACGGAAGCCGCCTTTCATGCCAGTTCCAAGTGTGACACTTTTTTCTCCAAAGCGGTGGCGGAGTTTGTCCGCCGCGAGCAGCGCATTCTGCCACTTCTCGCGGTCGTGGTCTTCTAGAAGATTGCCTTGGGATGGCGATTCTCCAAAGCCTGAGGCTTGCACGCCCAACAGTCTGACCTCCGCTCCCAAGCGCCAGTTTGCATGAAACAAACTATGGATCTGGTGATAAATCTCATTATCCAGTTGAGTCGGCGAATCGAGGGTTCGCGCACGGGTGATAGTTGTGAAATCTTTGTAGCGCAACTTTAATTGCAGAGTTCGCGCGTGAAGTTGTGACTCACGCAGGCGCCGCCCGACCATTTCTGAGAGCCGCATGAGCGTGGATTCGATCTGCTCGACTCTCCCTGTGTCCTGATCGTAAGTATGCTCGTGGCTGACGGACTTGGCTGCTTCGTTCTCACCGATGACGCCGTCGAACCACCCGCCCGCGTCTTGACCGCGGGCTTTTCCCGCCAGCGCCAAACCCCATTTCCCAAAATGTTCTTCCAGGAACCGATCGTCGAAACGCGTCAGGTCTCCGACAGTCAGAATTCCCAGTGCCAGCAGTTTTTGCTCGGTGACTTTGCCTACTCCTGGAATGTCGCGCACGTCCAATGGGGCGAGTAACTTTGCTTCCTGTCCCGGAACTGCGAACAGCATTCCATGTGGCTTCGCCTTGCCTGAGCAGACTTTCGCAACCAGTCGTGACGTTCCGATCCCTATCGAGCAGTTGAGCTGAGTGTCCGTCTTCATCTTTTGATGAAGCTTGTGCGCAGCCAGCAATGGCGGCCCGTGCAGTCGCTCCGTGCCCGTCATATCCAAATAGGCCTCGTCGATCGAGGCCATTTCTACTTGCGGCGTGAATGATTCGAGAACGCGGCGTACTTTTTCGGAGCACGTGCGATAACGGTCGGGGTGACCATTAACGAAAATCGCTTGCGGGCAAAGCTTAGCCGCGGTGCGCAACGGCATCGCCGAATGCACGCCGAACTTTCGGGCTTCGTACGAAGCGGCTGCGACGACTCCGCGCTCATTGCGCTGTCCGCCGACAACGACCGCCTTGCCCTTCAGCGAAGGGTCGAACAATTCCTCCACTGAAACGAAGAACGCGTCCATATCAACATGAAAGACGGTTCTTGAGGGAGGCGCCTGCATGACCTTACACCAGGATTGCTTGCGCGTGCTGCTGGCGCACGCGCTCATACACACGCACGTACTCACGCGCCGAGATTTTCCACGAAAAGTCTTTGCTCATGCCGTTTTGCATAAGCCGCTGCCACGAAGTCTGATCGCGGTGCACCTGCAGCGCCTGATGTATCGTGCGCAACAGCGCATCTCCGGTGTACTCCTGAAACTTGAATCCCGTGCCCTTTTTCGTCCGGGGGTCCCAGGGGTCCACTGTATCGTCGAGTCCTCCGGTTGAGCGCACGATCGGCACCGTCCCATATTTCAGGCTGTAAATCTGACTCAACCCGCAGGGCTCGTAGTGGGACGGCATCAGAAACATGTCTGCGCCAGCCTCGATCTTGTGAGCCAACGCATTGTCGTAAGCAATCCGTACTGCGATCTTGTTTGGCACACGCCGCGTCAGCCGCATAAACATTTCTTCGTAAAGCTTGTCACCGCTCCCTAGCACCGTAAAAAGGATGTCTTCCAGCGCCAGGCGGTCAATGATCTGTCCGATCAGATCGAAACCTTTCTGGGCTGCGAATCGCGACACAATTCCGATCACCGGCATGTTCGGGTCTGCGCCCGGAATTCCCATCTGTTCGAGCAGATCCTGCTTGCAGTGCTGCTTTCCGCTCAAATTTCCGGCGTCATAGTGCGCGACGATGTACTTATCGCTCTGCGGGTTCCACTCCTCGTAGTCAACGCCATTCAGAATTCCCGTCACGTTCTGCGCCCGGTCCTTCAGCACGCCATCTAAACCGAATCCAAACTCCGTCGTCTGAATTTCCTGACTGTATTTTCTGCTCACCGTGGTGATGAAGTCTGAATACACCAGTGCGCCCTTCAGGAAATTTACGTTTCCAAAAAATTCCATTTTGCTGATCGTAAACAGGTCCCAGGGAAGCATTAACAGCGGCAGAATTTCCGGCGGAAAGAGCCCTTGATAACCAATGTTGTGGATCGTAAACACGGTGCCCGTGTTGCGAAATGCCGGGTCTTCGGCATACTGCGTCTTCAGCAGCACAGGGACCAGGGCCGACTGCCAGTCGTGGCAATGAAAAACGTCAGGCACTCCCAAAATTTTCGACGCTTCCAAAACCGCGCGGCAAAATAGCGCAAATCGTTCGGCATTGTCGGGAAAATCGCCGGAGGCGGTGCCATACAGCCCATCGCGGTCGAAGAACCGCGGATAATCTACGAAATAGAAGCGCACGCCAGGATACCCCGCGCCCGACAGAATCGAGCAGAAGCGGTATTGATCGTCGAAGGGGACGGTGATGCTCTGCACCACCGTGCGCTCCTCCGGAATTCGCGTGAGGCGATAGCGCGGAATGTAAACGCTGACTTCATGGCCGGCGGCAGCAAGCGCTCGCGGTAATGCGCCAACCACATCCGCCAATCCGCCAGTTTTCGAGAAAGGAACGCATTCGGAAGCGACGAACGCGATGTGCATGTCCCGGGAGCTCCAAACCAGTACACTGCTTGCACTCGCGCTATCATATCTGGCGTGAGCCGACGAGCAGCCTACGGGTCACAGTTTAATTGCCACATGATCGAGGGTCAATGAAGGCATCGAGTGCGCGAGTTCCGCCGAGAAAGCCAAAGCTTGGGCAGCATTTCTTGATCGACTCCTCTGTCGTTCCGCGCATCTTGGATGCGATGGGTGATATTTCCCAAAGCACTGTGCTTGAAATCGGTCCCGGCCGCGGAGCGTTAACCTCCATGCTCGTCCGCCGCGCGCGGCGGGTGATTGCCATCGAAACCGATCGCGTTCTCGCTGCGCAACTCCGTATGAATTTTTCTCTAGTGCCCAACATCGAGGTCATTGAAGGAGACATTCTGTCAGTAGACATCGATTCGCTCTTCGGCCCAAAGCCGGGCAGCACCCGTCCCGGCCTTGATATCGTTCCGCAAAAAGTTCGCGTTGTGGGAAATCTGCCCTACTTCATCACTTCTGAAATCTTGCTGCGTCTTTTTGAATATCGCAAATATTTCGAAATCATTGTTCTCATGGTCCAGAAAGAAGTGGCTGACCGGTTGGCAGCGTCTCCGGGCAACAAGGAATATGGACTTCTTTCCGCGACGGCTCAGCTGTATTCGCGAGTTGAGAAGCTGTTCACTGTGCCCCCGGCGGCATTCTCGCCGCCGCCGAAGGTGAATTCCGGGGTCGTACGGCTCACGCTGACCCCGCACCTTGAAAAGCTGGGCGTTAATGAAGCTGACTTCATCCGCTTTCTGAAACTCTCTTTTGGCCAGAAAAGAAAAACACTCTGGAACAACCTGAAAGCACGGTATGCGTCTGAAGATCTGACCCGGGCGATGTTGCGCGCGAAAGTGAAGCCGACCGTGCGTGCGGAAGCGCTGTCCCTCGAAGACACCGCACGATTGTTTCGAGCCCTTGACCGTCCAGCCTCGCCGCCAGACTGAGGAGAAGTAATGCTGCGAGAACCAGCCGTCGCGGGTCGCTTCTATCCGGCAGATCCTGCCGTGCTGAGAGGCGATTTGCATTCTTACCTTTCTCCTCCCAGGGAACTCATTCATGCGATCGCGTGCATGGTGCCTCATGCCGGATATATGTATTCCGGTGCCGTCGCAGGAGCGGTGTTTTCTACGATTGCCATTCCGTCGCGCTGCCTTATTCTTTGTCC